>OLSX01001222.1_pt1 | contig 24634 bp, 19 predicted proteins | sample 1673141 | NCBI WGS metagenome assembly OLSX01 (sample SAMEA3136759, study PRJEB25190) | human gut metagenome | biome: human gut; feature: human-associated habitat; material: faeces | place: Austria | collected 2013
CCCTGAACTACACCGTGGACCTCATCGAGAGCTGCAAGAACAGTCTGGAGCGCCTTTACACCTGCCGCGAGAACCTCGATTTTGCCCTGAGCAAGACCGCGTTCGGCACCGATGAGACCCTGACCGCCAAGGCAGACGAGGCCCGCGCCAAGTTCTGCAAGGCCATGGACGATGACCTGAACACCCCCGATGCGCTGGCTGCCGTGTTCGATCTGGTCAAGGAGATCAACACCCTGTCCGCTGCCTCCTCCAAGGCTGCGCTGGAGGCTGCCGCCAAGGCGTTCGATGAGATCACCGGCGTGCTGGGCCTGATGTACAACCGCAAGAAGGACGAGGTGCCCGCTGAGGTGACGGAGCTGGTGGAAAAGCGCGCCGCCGCCAAGAAGGCCAAGGACTGGGCCGCTGCGGATGCCATCCGTGCGCAGCTCACCGAGATGGGCTGGGCTGTCAAAGATACCGCCCAGGGCCCGCAGCTGAGCAAAATTTAACTTGAATCCCGTTATTGACCTGTACGGTACAATGCGGTAAAATGAGGGTGCGGGAACACTGTGCTGTGTGTTCCACGCACCCTTATTTTTGCATGATACAAGAACCTATATAAAAGGAGGTCTTTGGCTGATGAAAACCAAACGGCTGATCTCATTGCTGCTGGCGGCAGTGTTCGCCCTGAGTGCGGCGGCCACACCGGCGCTGGCGGCTTCGGCGGGCAGCGAACTGCCTGACCTGACCACCGCAGGCGTGGATGAGAACAACAGCGTTGTCTCGATCCGCCTGACCGCAGACGGGGATCTGACCTATGGCTCCCCCTTTACCCTGAGCGTCCAGACCACCCCGGCAGATACCCAGTATATCGGCGTGGTGATGGGCACCAGCGGCGAAGCGCAGGGCTATGTGACCCTGATCCTTTCGGGCAAGATCCGCACTCTGCTCAAAATGATCCCCCTGCCGAAAAAGATGTCGGCGAACCCTGAGCAGGAAGAGGAATTCAACATCTACGCCTACATCAAGCAGCTGATCGACGGCAACGACGTGAGCGTGCTGCTGCGGGTGGCTGATGAAGTGGTCTCTGTGATGGATGTCCTGAAATTCTACATCCCCACGCTGAAGGATGTCTCCACCGGCATGAAGCTGTCGCTGGAGCTCATCCGCAAATATCTGCCCGAGGGCATGTTCAGCCGCATCTATCTGGACGAGCAGCCTACGGAAGCCGGTAGCTATGTGGGCGGTGCTGTGGCGCTGGAATCCGGTGATGTGAACACCGCCGGTATGGCGTTCTTCCGCATCAAGCCCAAGAGTGCGGGTGTGCGTGTCTACTGGGCACAGGAGCTCCCCGCCAGCATGACTGCGGCGGAAGCCCAGAACTACAACATTACCGCCGTGGTCGAGAGCGACGGCCAGGTGGTCGAGGGCGGCAAGGTGACCTACACCTATAAAAAGAAGAGCGGTCTCTTCGATTTCCTGGGTACGACCCAGAGCGGGTTCCCCACCGAACCCGGCGAGTATGTCCAGACGGCCAAGGCCGCCGGAAACTACTCCAGCAGCGAGATCAGCCGCACGATTGTGATCCAGTAATCAAACAGAAAAAATCCCTCCCTGTCACGCCGACAGGGAGGGATTTTTTAATTGTCCTTATATCATTTTTTACGCTTACATCCGGAACCGCCAGCCCCAGCCGCCGCCACAGCAGCAGTTGCACAGCAGGTTGAGCAGGATCATGCTCCAGCACCAGCGCATCAGGCCGCCGGGCTGGGCGTAGGTGGTCTGGGTGCGGTAGGCGCGGCCCGGGTCCTGCAGATTGCGCAGGTTCATCTGGTATTCAGTGTTGCCGGGCTCCATCTGGGCGGCGCGGCGGGCATCCTGCAGGGCATCGATGCTGTTGCCCAGGCCCTGATTGGCCAGCGAGGAGAGATAGTACCACCGGGCGGTGCGCACGGTGATGCCGTCCAGCACGCGGCGGGCCTCGGGGTAGCGCTGGTTGACGATGAAGTTGCGTGCGGCCTGCATCTCAGGCGTGTCTGCACCGTTGTAGCCGGGCCCGCGCTGCTGCTGATAATTGCCGCCAAAGCCAAACCCGAACCCGAAGGGGTCGTAGCCGAAGCCAAAGTCTCCGAAATCCCCGTTGGAGTAACCGTTCTGCTGGTACCCCTGCTGATAGCCGCCGTAGGAGGGGCCGCTCTGCTGGCCGTAGGCACCGCCGTAGCCGCCGCCCATCTGGGGGCCGGTCTCGCCCTTGGTGATGGCATCGTATGCCGCCTGCACCTCCTTGAAGTGCTCTTCGGCGGTGGGGTCATTGGGGTTCAGGTCAGGGTGCCAGCGCTTGCACTTGGCACGGTAAGCCTTTTTGATCTCGTCTTCACTGGCACCGCGCTGGATGCCCAGAACCTCATAGGGGTCTCTCATCGGTCTACTTCCTCACGTCTCTATTACCATCTGTGCGGCCACTGTGCCGCACAAGCAATCTTTAGTGTACAGGACTGGAACGGAAAAATCAAGGAAAACCGCCGGGATCAGGCGGTTTTGTCCTTCTTTTTTGCATTTTTGCAGTGATATTTGAGCCACACGCCCGAATACAGGATGTTGCGCAGAAGGTCAACGTCCTCCACACAGGGCAGGCGCTCAAAGCTGCGGGCGCAATTGGCCAGCAGCAGCTCAAAGATCTCCCGCATCTCTTCCTCGTACCCGGGCTCTCTGCTCAGGGTGCGCAGGGGATTGTATGCGCCCTTGCGCTCGTCCCGGGCCAGGTCGTCGTAGGCATCCAGCAGGTAGATGTACTTGCCCAGGTTGAAGCCGATGCTGCGCAGCTCCGGCGACCAGTGGTCCTGCCTGTAATCGAACAGCTCGGCCATCAGTTCCCCAAAGCAGCCGGAAACGGCATCCAGATCCTCGCTGCCCTCGGCTTCGTACCGGGCCAGCCGATCCAGACAGGTGCGGATGGCGCTGCACTGGCGGGGCCAGCGGGCGGCGGCCTGCTGCGTGGGGGCAGCAAGCATCTTTTCAAAGCCCAGGCCCAGCAGGCTGTGGTCATCGTTCCACTTGTCCTGCGCGTTGTAGTAGTGCAAAGCCACGCTCAGATCTGCGCAGTAATCGGTGGGGCCGCTGGAACGCCACTCCACCTTCCGGATGGGGTGGATGGGGCAGTGGTCACAGCCTGTCACACAGGCGCTTTCGCCCTCATACAGGCTGCACAGCAGCAGATCCAGAAAGGTCAGGTCATAGCTCAGGGTCAGCCGCCCCCGGGTGCCGTGCAGCGCGCCGATGCGGCGGCAGAGCCCGCAGTAGGCCGCGCGGTACCGCCCCTGTGCCTCCGGGCTGAGCGCGGCCTGATTCGGGATAACATATCCGAACATGGCTCAGCTCTTCTTGATGAACTGGGTGCCGCAGCGGGGGCAGGAGATCTGGATGCGGCCGCGGCCGCGGGGCACGCGCAGCTTCTGGCGGCACTGGGGGCAGCGGTAGTAGTGATAGACCTTGCGGTTGGCCCACTGCTCTTTCCAGCCCTTGAACTTGTTGTCCACCCGGTCCTTCAGGGTGTAGAACTTGTAGTTCTCCTCGGTGCGCTTGGAGATGTTTCGGCTGAAGGTGCGGTAGTAGCAGAAGATCAGCAGGGCCGCGCCCAGATAGGTGAACAGGCTGACCCGGCTGATGATGGCGATGAGGAGCAGCACCAGCGAGGCAATGCTCAGGAATTGGTTCAGGCCATCGGTGCCATAGCGGCCGATCATAAACTGACGAAGTTTCTCTCTCATAGATTTCCGGTCCTTTGTCCTCAAGAATAACCCTCTCAGCCACACGGACGCATGGACGGAGAGGGCGTTTGATTGTTCACAACAATAGAATATCAGCCAACCATGATAAAACTTTGAACAGATTGCAAATCTACCATGAAAGGACGAAATTTAATTGGCATTCTCTGCACCGGAGCGCTTGCGCACAGTCAGGGCGGCTTCCACATCCAGCGCGCCCTCCATCCGGCAGTGCAGCACGGCACGGCCTGCTTCACCGGTGGTGGCAAGGTAGGTGCCCGCCATGCCGCCCCGCAGGGGGACGATGGCCGGCCCCAGGATCTTTACCGGGCCTTCCACGCTGAGCTGAACGGCCTCACCGCAGTAGGGCAGCAGGTTGCCGTTCTGGTCGATGGCCCGCAGGCTGACCGCCGCGCAGTCCCAGGTGGGGCCGTCGGTCAGGATGGGGTTGTGCACCACGCATTCCAGCCGGACCGACTGCACCGGCTCCTTGACCACGGTGCGGACGGTGCGCCCGTGCCAGACCGCCTCAAACCGGTAGACGCTGGACGGCCCGCCCAGCACGCCGATGTATTTGTAGTACATCCGGAGCAGGTCGTTTGCGCTCAGCCGCAGGGAGAGCATCCGCGCCCGGGAGAGAGGTGAAAGGTTCAGCGCGTCCCGGCGCATCTCGTTGAGGATGGCCGCCACCTGCGGGGCCGTGCTCTGGTCAAGGCCCTCATACTTTTCCAGCAGGGAGCCGACGAAGTCCTGGATCTCGATGGGCGGGTGGGGCAGGGCGGCAAAGCGGCCCCGGCGGTCGGGGGTGAACTCGGCAATGAAATCGTTGCCCCGGTAGAGGCGGACGCTCTCGGCGTTGGTGAACACCCAGCAGGCCCCGGCAAAGCCGCCGGGGTGGTCGCCCAGCGCCATGCTGGAAGAGACCTCGAACACCACGTCCGAAGGGGACCGGGGCGTTTTCTGGCTTGCGTAGACGGCGGCAGAGAGCTTCGGGTTGCGGAACAGATCCGTCACGCCGTGGTAGCAGATGCGGTCGCCGCTGCCGAACTCGCGGTGGGTGTTGTAATCGGCCATGCACCAGCCAAGGGCACCGGCCACGCCCTGCTGGGCAATGGCATCGTTGAGGACGGCGGCGTGGCGCAGAGCCTGTGCCAGCCGGTGCGGCTCGTCGTCAAAGGCTTTGGCCGGGAACTGCTGGCCCCCGAACTCGCTGATGAGGTAGCCCTTGCGCAGGTCAGGCGTAACGGCAGACCGGGGCTCGCAGCCCGGGCCCCGGCCGGAGTAGGAGTAATCATTGTAGGCGTAAACGTCCTCGAGCAGCTGGCTCTTGCGGGCGATCCGCACGCCGCCGGTGGGGCGGGTGGGGTCCAGCCGATGGACAGCCTCGTTGGTGCGCTTGTAAAAGGCCTCGTTGTCGGAACTGCCGTTCACCCGCACGCCCCACAGGAACACGCTGGGGTGATTGCGGCACTGGCAGACCATCTCGCGGCAGTTCTGCAATGCCTGGGCCTGCCAGGCTTCATCCCCGATGTGCTGCCAGCCGGGCATCTCCACGAACACCAGCAGGCCCAGCTCATCGCAGGCATCCAGAAAAGCCGGGCTCTGGGGGTAGTGGCTGGTGCGCACTGCATTGCAGCCCAGCTGCTTTTTTAACAATTGGGCATCCAGCTGTTGAATGCTGTCCGGCATGGCATAGCCCTGATAGGCGTAGCTCTGATGTCGGTTCAGGCCCCGCAGCTCCACCCGCTGGCCGTTCAGATAAAAGCCCCCGGCCACGAACTGGATGGTGCGGAAGCCGAACCGGGTGCTCTTTTCGTCCAGCACCCGGTCGGGCAGGCCGCTGGTGCCGGGCCGGATGAGCCGGACGGTCAGGGTATAGAGGAAGGGGTGCTCCACGCTCCAGGGGTGCACGCCGTTCAGGGTGCCCACAATGGGCAGGCTGAGCTCACCGCTGTACAGGGCTCTGCTCCCGGCGGGGCTGCGGATCTCGGCCTGCAGGGTGCAGCCGATGGTCTCGCCCACTGTGGAGGAATAGATGCGGAAATCGCCCTCGGCCTGCGCCTCGATGAAGATGTCGCGCAGATAGGCGGGCTCCTTCACGTCCAGACTGACGGCCCGGTAGATGCCGCCGTAGGTCAGAAAATCGATCTGCCCGCCGAAGGGAGGAATGTTCAGGTCCTCCCGGCTGTCGCACCGGACAGCCACCACATTTTTTTGGCCCAGCAGCAGCGATTCGGTCAGGTCCACAGTAAAGGCGGTGTAGCCGCACCCGTGGTGGAACACCCGCCGCCCGTTGCAGAACACGGTGGCATCGTGGGCCACGGCTCCAAAGGTCAGCAGCACCGTGCGGCCCTGCCACTCTTTGGGCGCAAAAAACTCCCGCCGGTAGCCGGACACCCGCTGGTATTCGTTCTCGTTGCAATAGTTGTAGGGCAGCGTTTTGACCGTGTGGGGCAAGCGCACCGGCTCCAGCTCCACCCCGGTGCATTCGGGGCGGACGATGGCGGGATCAAAGGTGGGGGCAAACAGCCAGCCGTCGTTCCAATCGTAGTGTTCCATAGCCTGTCTCCATCGCTCTGCACAAAAAAATTCTTACCCTTATGCTACCACAAAGTTGTGAACGAAAAAAGCACTCCGTCCCTTATTTTTTCCGTTTTTGCAGAAAAAGCTGTTAAAATCAAAAAAGCCCCCGCCAGGCAGGCGGGAGCAAGGGGGAACTCAGCGGATAAAATTGGTCATGGGGCGGCGGGGATTTTCGGGGTGGGTGATGCCGTTTGCCTTGCCCAGTTCGATGCACTTGAGCAGCCAGGCCATGTTCCGGCCCAGCTCCCGCATCACGGCGCAGCCCTCTTCATCCTCCAGCACCTGCTCGGGCTTGGAGCCGTGAACCATGGGCCAGTAGGAACCGCTGACCAGCGGCATGTGGAAGAACTCGGGGTACTTCACCAGCTGGTCCAGCGTGGTGGTGGTGCCGGCGCGGCGGGCCGAAGCGCAGATGGCGGCAGGCTTGTAGGCCAGATACTTGCCGCCCGCGTAGGCCAGACGATCCATGAAGCTGGTCATGTTGCCGGAGGCGGACGCATAGTGGACAGGTGTGCCGAACACAAAGGCATCGGCGGTCTTGGCCTTTTCGATGGCCTCGTTGACCACGCCGCCGAACACGCAGCCCTTACCGGCGGCACAGCCGCCGCAGCCGATGCAGCCGCCCACCGGCTTTGTGCCGACGTTCAGGATCTCGGTCTCAATGCCGCTGGCGTTCAGCTCCCCGGCGATCAGGGACAGGGCGGTATAGGTGCAGCCCTTCTCGTGGGGGCTGCCGTTGATGAGCAGGACTTTCATAAGCAGATACTCTCCTTTTTTGGAAAAACGCGCCGCACATGGGGCGCGTTGCCCTGATTTTAGCACAATTGCACCCTGAGTGCAACGCGTGCCCTTGACAAAGAGTTGCGTTTTGACGATAATATGGAGATACGAAAACACGAAACAGCTGCTGGCCGGGCAGGGGGCCCGGACAGCGGGAGAAGGAGGCAGATACATGCGCGTTATTGCAGGAGAAGCACGGGGCCGCAGGCTGGAAGCCCTGCCCGGCACCGAGATCACCCGCCCGACGATGGATCAGGTCAAGGAGGCCATGTTCAGCATCGTCCAGTTCGACCTGCCCGGTGCCCGGGTGCTCGACCTCTACGCAGGCAGCGGCCAGCTGGGCATCGAGGCCCTGAGCCGGGGTGCGGCCCGGTGCGTGTTCCTGGACGAGAACCGGGAGGCCGTGAACATCGTGATGAAGAACTGCAAGAACTGCGGCGTGTTTGACCGCAGCCGGGTCAACATCGGCGAGGCGGCACGGTATCTCTCCGCCTGCCATGAGCAGTTCGACATCGTGCTGCTGGACCCGCCCTTCCACACCGGCACGCTGGAAAAGATCCTGCCCGGCGTGGACAAATGCCTTGCTCCGGGCGGCATCGTGATCTGCGAGAGTGAGACCGGCCTGGTGCTGCCTGCCGAGGTGGGCGGCATGACCCTGAAAAAACAGTATAAATACGGCAAAGTCCTGCTGTGGAAGTATGGTAAGCCCCGGCAGAGCGCCGGAGAGGGAGATGCGGAATGAACGTAAACGAGCTTTTGGATACCATTGAGGATACGCTGGAGGAGAGCGCCGGAATGCCCCTTTCGGGCGGCAAGCGCATCGTGGATGTGGAGCAGATCCGGGATTATCTGGACGAGATCCGCCAGAACCTGCCTGTGGAGCTGCGGCAGGCCCAGTCCATTGTCAGCGACCGTGCCCAGCTCATCGAATCGGCCAACGCACAGGCGCAGGCCATTGTAAAAAAGGCCGAGGAGCGCGCCCGTGTGCTGGTGAGCGAGGCCGAGATCGTCAAGGCGGCCCAGCAGCGCGCCGGAGAGATCGTCTCCGCTGCCCAGACCGAGGCCCGCACTGTCCGCCAGACTGTGACCGACTACTGTGACAATATGCTCAAGACCACGGAAGAGACGATGGCGGAAAACGCCGCACAGGTCAAGAATGTCCGTGCAAACCTGCGCCAGAGCCCCCGGAAACAGCTTTGATGCGGGAATGTGAAATTTCCCGGTGAGAGCTTCCGGCCCCTGCAAGCAAAAACGACGGCTTGCAGGGGCTTTTTTTGGTACATTTTGAGAGAAAAAACAAAAGGGAAACTCTTGCAATCAGGGGCCTGTTTTGTTACAATAAAATTGTATCCTCAAGGCTGACCGGGCCACAAACTCCCGGCAGGCCGCAGGCCGCTTTCCCGGGCAGCAGCTCCGGGCAGAAAAGGGCGGCAGATGCAGGATCTTATCTGAGTTTTGAAAGGAGGCTGGGAACATGGACACAGAAAAAACAGCACAGCCCTTTGACCCGGCCTCGTTTGAGCATGTCCCGGTGCTGCTGAACGAGTGCCTGGACGGCCTGAAGATCGACCCGGCGGGCACCTATCTGGACGGCACGGCGGGCGGCGCGGGGCACTCCCGCCAGATCGCCCTGCGGCTGAACGGCGAGCAGGGCGGCAGGCTCATCTCGCTGGATCAGGACCCCGATGCCGTGCAGACGGCCCGGGCCCGGCTGGCGGGCCTGCCTGCCACCGTGGTGCAGATCAACTTCCGCTATGCCGGACAAGCTCTGGAGCAGCTGGGCATTGAAACGATCAATGGCGCGCTGCTGGATCTGGGGGTGTCCAGCCATCAGCTGGATGACGCAGCCCGGGGCTTTTCCTACCGGGCAGATGCCCCGCTGGACATGCGGATGAGTCAGGAGGGGGAGACGGCCGCCGATCTCGTGAACAGCGAGAGCCGGGAGGAGCTGGCCCGCATCCTGCGGGATTACGGCGAGGAGCCCTTCGCCTGGCAGATCGCGGGCAGGATCGTGGAAGCCCGGGAAACTGCCCCCATTGAAGCGACATTGCAGCTGGCGGATATCGTGGCCAGCGCCATGCCCCCGGCGGAGCGCCGGAAGAACAAAAACCCCTCCCGCCGCACCTTCCAGGCACTGCGCATTGCGGTAAACCATGAGCTGGACGCACTGGAAGAGGGGCTGGATACCATTTTTGCGCATCTCGCACCGGGTGGAAGACTTTGCGTGATCACCTTCCACTCGCTGGAGGACCGGCTGGTCAAGAACAAGTTCCGCCGCTGGTCCACCGCCTGCACCTGCCCGCCGGAGTTCCCGGTGTGCGTCTGCGGCGGCAAAGCCAAGGCAAAGCTGATCACACGCAAACCCATTGAAGCCAACACGCAGGAGCTGGAAGAGAACCGGCGCAGCCGTTCGGCCCACCTGCGGGTTTTGGAAAAGATCTGAGGGCGGCAAAGCCCCGGAGATGTGAGGAGGAGATCACCATGGGTCAGGCAGCATACGATATGACAGAGGTCCGGCGCAGAAGAGCGCCGCAGGCACAGCCCAAAGTCCCGCTGCGGGTAGAAAAGGGCGGCAAAAAGCGGCTGAATCCCGTGCGGGCCGCCATGCAGCACGCGCTGCAGCTGGTGGGCGCGGCTTTGCTGGTGGGCTTTGCGGTGAGCCTGCTGTGGAGCGAGGCACAGCTGGTGGAGCTGAATTCTCAGATCCAGAGCGCCAAGGCAGAGCTTGTGAGCGAGCAGAGCCAGTATACATACTACAACAGTGCCCTGAACAGCCGCACCAACATCACAAGTGTTGAGGAGACCGCCACACGCCTGGGGCTGATGAAGATCGACCAGAGCCAGATCACCTACATCCGGCTGGATGAGGGCAGCGTTCTGGTGCGCAAGGCATCCGCTGTGCGGCAGTGGTCGGATCTGCTCCACGATGGGGCAATGACCATTCTTGCCTCTGTCAGAACGGCAAAATAAACCAAACAACGAAAAGCGTGCGGCAGCGCACGCTTTTTCGGTTTCTTCGGGAGTACGCAATGCAAACACCATCCTCCAATCCCAAAAAGAACAGCGCCCGCCGCCGCAGTGCGGACCCGCACGCACGGCTCAGTGCCCGGCTGCGCCATATCAGCTTTGGCGCCGCCGTGCTTCTTGTGGTGGTCGCCGCGCTGACCGTGATCTACAGCCTGTACAAGATCCAGATCCGCGACGGTGCCACCTACCGCCAGTACGCCGCCGAGCAGCAGCTGCTGGACAGCACCATTCAGGCCACCCGCGGTGAGATCTACGACACCAGCGGCATCACGCTGGCTTCCACCAGCGTGGTCTGGACCATCTGGGCCGACCCCTCTTACAGCACGGCCCTGTATACCACCACCACCGATCAGGACACCAAGGCGGAGACCCGCACCATTGATGAAGCCGCCATGAAGGAGGTCTGCACCCAGATCACCCTGCGCCTGCTTTCGGGCGACGGCGAGAGTCTGGACAGCGTGGACACCGCTTCGGCAGAGTACCAAACCCAGTATCAGACGGTCTGCGATGCCCTCTCCAAAAACGAAAGCTCCTATCAGGTGCTGGCCACCAAGGTCAACAACGCCATCAAGCTCTCCATTGAGGAATACGTCAAGACCTACAACAAGGCCCACAGCAAGAGCGGAAAATCCGCCGGTGCGCTGGAAAAGATCCTGGGCAAGCTGGGCCTGGGCCAGCAGGAGAGCGACGACGGCACCCCCACTGTCCGCAAGGGGCGGGTGTCGGTGTCGGCCTCCAAGGGCTTCCAGCGGGATTATCCCTACGGCCGCTTTGCCGCTGCTGTGCTGGGCTTCTGCAATGCGGATGGTCAGGGCGTGTACGGTCTGGAAAACTCCTATGAGTCCACGCTGGCCGGCGTGAATGGCCGCACCATCACCCTGCGCAACGCTTACGGCAACGCCATTGCCGATGAAAACGCCACCACCTACGCCGCCAAGGACGGTTCCAATCTGGTGCTCTCACTGGATGTGAACATTCAGGAGGTGGTGGAGCGCTACCTGAACGAGGCCGTGGCGGCCAACACCGTTGAGAACCGCGGCTGCGCCATTGTGATGAATGTCAAGACCGGTGCCATCCTTGCTATGGCCTCCAAGCCGGACTTTGACCCCAATGACCCACAGGATTTCAGCGCCAATCTGGCCTATCTGACGGAGCAGGTGCAGGCCGAGCCGGAGCTGTACACCATCTACAAAAAAGACGAGAACGGCAACTACCTGCGGGACGAGAACGGCCAGAAGATCGTGGATGAGGAAGCCGACTACACCGGCACCTACCGGGATATCCAGTGGAAGAACAAGACCATCACCGAGCTGTACTACCCCGGAAGCGTGTTCAAGGTCATCACCGCCGCCATGGGTGTGGACAGCGGCAAGGCGACCTATTACACCACCCTGAACTGCTCCGGCGCGTACAGCGTGGCAAAGCAGACCTACCACTGCGCCGGCAGAAAGGCGCACGGGGCCCAGAATCTGGCCGAGGCCCTGCGCAACAGCTGCAACATCTACTTCATCCAGCTGGGTCAGCGCGTGGGTTCCAGCCTGTTCTATGATTACTTTGATGCCTTTGGCTTTACCGAGCGCACCGGTGTGGACCTGCCCAATGAGACCAGCTTCATGCAGTATTACAGCAAGAGCCGTCTGGGCGAGGTGGAGCTGGCCTCCTCCGCCTTTGGTCAGGCCATGGCCGTGACCCCGCTGCAGGTGTGCACTGCCGTCTCGGCGGCAGTCAACGGCGGCTATCTGGTCACCCCCCATGTGGTGGATAAGATCACGGACCAGAACGGCAATGTGGTGCAGGAGATCGGCACCAACATCCGCCGTCAGGTCATCAGCGAGAGCGCCAGCGAGACCATCCGCCAGATCATGGAGTTTGAGGTGGGCGACGGCACCCAGGGCGGCGGCGGCAACGCCTATGTTGCAGGCTACCGCATCGGCGGCAAGTCCGGCACTTCCGAGCAGCTGAACATGGACCGCCGCGCCGACGGCGACTACAAGAAGGTGGCATCCTTTGCGGCTGTCCTGCCCGCCAACGACCCGGAGATCCTGGTCTATGTCATGCTGGACGACCCCAACAATGCCCGCACCGACTATTCCTCCATTCTGGCGGCTCCGGTGGTGGGCAACATTATCAGCGAGATCGCGCCCTATCTGGGCATCGCCACCGACGGCGTGGACCGCAGCGGCACCACCGTCAAGGTGCCCAACCTGACGGGCAAGGAGTGGAGCAACGCGCAGGTGCAGCTGAACATCAAGGGCTTGAAGCATCACCTGGCCGAGAGCGAATCCGACCAGACCGCCGCCCTAGTCACCTACCAGTACCCCCGCGCGGGGGCAGAGGTGCCCTACGGCACCACCGTTTATCTGTATACCGATACCTATGAGGGCAAACACGCCGAGGTGCCGGACGTGACCGGCAAGAGCGCGGACTTTGCCCGGCAGATGCTGAACGCCGCAGGGCTCAACTGCACAGTCGAAGGCTCCGGCACGGTCCAGAGCCAGAGTGAGGCACCCGGCTCCAGCGTCCAGCAGGGAACCATCGTACATCTGATCTGTGGATAAAGGGGAATGAGAGTATGGAAGCAATTGCAGCAAACATCCTGTTGGAGGGCCTGGCCGTCAACGCGCTGGCCCAGTGCGAGACCCCGGTCACGCTGGTGACCACCGACAGCCGTGAGGTCTGCCCCGGGTGCATCTTTGTGGCGTTCCCGGGCGAAAAATTCGACGGCCATGATTTTGCCGCCAAGGCGCTGGAAAACGGCGCGCTCTGCGTGGTGCTGAACCACCCCGTGGAAGGCGTGCCGGAGGAGAAGAGTGTGATCTGTCCGGACAGCTACCACGCCATGATGGTGCTGGGTGCCAATTATCGCAGCCAGTTCCACCCCAAAGTGGTGGGCGTGACCGGCAGCGTGGGCAAGACCACCACCAAGCAGATGACCTACGCCGCCATTGCAGGCTTTGGCAGTACCATCAAGACCGAGGGCAACCAGAACAATGAGCTGGGCCTGCCCCGCACCATGTTCCGCATCGGCAAAGAGACCCAGTACGCCGTGGTGGAGATGGGAATGAGCCACGCCGGGGAGATCGAGCGCCTGAGCAAGTGCGCCCGCCCGGATGTAGGCATCATCACCTGCATCGGGGTGTCCCACATCGGCAATCTGGGCAGTCAGGAGAACATCTGCAAGGCAAAGCTGGAGATCTGCGCCGGTCTGCCGGAGGGTGCTCCGCTGGTGCTGAACGGGGACGACCCCTTCCTGCGCAAGGCCGTTCTGCCCGACCATGTCCGCCCGGTCTGGTTCAGCCTGGGCGATGAGAACGCTGATGTCTGTGCCCTGTCCATCCAGCAGGATGAAAAGGGCATGAGCTTTGTGCTGGAGGATCACGAGGAGGGGACTTTCCTCGTAAAGATCCCCGCCATGGGCCGGCATAATGTGGCCAACGCACTGGCTGCCTACTGCGCCGCCACCCGTCTGGGGCTGAATGCCCGCCGGGTCATTGCCGGTCTGGCCGACTTTGAGCAGACCGGGATGCGCCAGAAGGTGGTGCACGTCAGAGGCGTGGATGTCATTGAGGATTGCTATAATGCCAACCCCGACAGCATGAAGGCCGCGCTGGCCATGTTCAGGGAGTATCCCTGCAAGCGCCGCTTTGCCCTGCTGGGCGATATGCTGGAGCTGGGCGATATCAGCCGCGCCGCCCACGAGGAGGTGGGCCGTCAGGCCGTGGAGAACAAGGTGGACTACCTCGTCACCTATGGCGAGCAGGCCAAGCGCATTGCTGTGGTGGCTGCCGCCAAGGGGCTGCCCACCCTCCATGCCGACACCTACGCTCAGGCCGCCGATGCCCTGCTGAACAAAATGCAGCCCGGCGATGCCCTGCTGGTCAAGGCCAGCCGCGGCATGGCACTGGAAAAAGTGCTGGAGATCTTTTACAAGGAGTAACATCGAGCTATGATTCGTTTCGCCTTGATCGCCGCCTCAACGCTGGGGTTCTTCCTCACGGCGGCGCTCGGGAATCTGATGGTGCCGCTGCTGCGGGCGTTCCAGGGACGCTGGGATGAGCCCAAGGCCCGGCAGGCACCCAGGCAGGAAGCACCGGATGCCGAGCCGGAGCGCCCGCCGCAGGCCCCCACCATGGGCGGGCTCTGCCTGATGGTGGGGGTGCTGGCTGCTGTGGGCGTGGGCTGGACAGCCGCCTGTGTGGCTCAGCCTGAGCTGCTGGGGGCCGAGAGCCTGTTCTCGGTCCGGCTGCTCACAGCGCTGCTGGGAGCTTTGCTCTTTGGCGGCGTGGGCCTGCTGGAGGATCTGGCCCGCATCCGCAGCCGTTCTGTGCTGGGCCTGCGGCGGCACACCCGCCTTGGGCTGGAAACCGCTGCCGGTGCCGTGGTGCTGGTGCTGCTGGGAGCCAAAGGCTGCCTTGCAGCCGGGATCACCCTGCCGGGTGTGGGCTATGTCGATCTGGGCATTGCCGCCCCGCTGCTGTGGGAAGGGCTGCTGGTCGCACTGGCCGAGTGTGCCCGCATTGCCGATGGCATGGACGGCATCGTCTGCGGCACGTCCTTTGCGGCCATGCTGGGCCTGATGGGGGTGATGACCCTGCTGGGCTGGTTCCCGCTGGGCGTTCTGCCCGCCGCACTGGCCGGTTCCCTGATGGCCTTCCTGCTCTGGAACTTCCCGCCCGCAAAGCTGCGGCTGGGCAGCGTGGGCAGCCTGTTTCTGGCCGGGATGCTGGGGTGCGTTCCCCTGTGCATCGGCTGGCCTGACCTCACCCTGCCGCTGGCCCTGCCCTTCTGGCTGGAGGGCGGCATGGTGGCCCTGCAGATCCTGGTCTGCAAGGCCAGCCGGGGCCGCAGGCAGCTGTTCCGCTCGGCACCGCTCCACCGCTGGCTGGAGCTGCGGGGCCAGAGCGCGGAACAGATCTTTTATACCTTTTGTGTCATTGCCATGCTGGGCGTGGCGCTGACCGTTCAGCTGGCAAAAATCAGTTAAGGAGGGGTGCAGTTTGGCAACACTCCGCAGAAAAAAAGCAGAGCCGTTTTCCGTCTTTCAGCGGGACCCCGGCCCCTGGCCGCCCATCCTGCTCAACTGGATGGCGACCCTGGCCATCATCATGGTGTTCGGGCTGGTCATGCTGTTCAGTGCAAGCTATACCACGGGCTATCTCCGCTTTGGGGACAGCTTCCATTACATCAAATCCCAGCTGCTCTGCACGGTGCTGGGCCTGGGCATGATGTTCCTGTTCTCCTATTTTGACCACCGTTTCCTGCGCAGAATGGTCAAGCTGGGCTATGTTGTCTGCCTGATGCTGCTGGTGCTGGTGCTGTTCAGCAGCCCCATCAACGGCTGCCGCCGGTGGATCAGCTTCGGCGGCCTGACCTTACAGGCCTCCGAGGTTGCAAAGTTTGAGATGATCCTGCTCACGGCAGACATCGCCGCCAGGACCCCGCAGGTCAGATTCGGCGAGGTGCCCCTGCGCAAGTGGGTCCACCACAGCATCGTGGTGGAGCTCATCCGGCCCATCCTGTGGCTGGTGCCTGTCCTGATCCTGCTGGTGCTGGAGCCCCACATGTCGGGCATCCTGCTGACCACGGCCATCGTGGGCACCATCCTGCTGCTGGGCGGCAGCGGCGGTATCATTACCTGGGGCTGTGCCGGTGCCGCGCTGTTCCTGCTGGAGACTTTGCTGAAGCACGTGGACTCCATCGACTACCTGCAGAGCCGTCTGGATGGCTGGACGCAGGATCTTGACCGGATGACCAGCCAGACCAAGCAGAGCCTGTACGCCATCGGCTCAGGCGGTGCCACGGGGCTGGGCCTTGGCAACAGCATCGAAAAGCAGCTCTGGCTGCCGGAGAGCACCAACGACTTTATCTTCAGTGTCGTGTGCGAGGAACTGGGCTTCGTCGGCGCGGTGATCGTCATCGTGCTGTTCGTCCTCTTTCTGGTGCAGGGCTTCTGGATCGCCTTCCATGCCGAAAACCGGTTCTGTACGCTGGTGGGCATCGGCATCATGGCGCAGATCGCCTGGCAGGTGTTCTGCAACATTGCCGTTGTCACCAACACCCTGCCCAACACCGGCATTTCGCTGCCCTTCTTCTCCTCCGGCGGCACCAGTCTGATCCTGCTGCTGGCCGAGATGGGCGTTATGGTCAATATCGGACGCAACGGCGAACGGGCCCGTCTGGAACGGGAGGAAGCCCACGCCGAGCGGGAGCGCCAGCGCAAGGCAAAGACCATTGTGCTGGATACCGCACGCAGAGCGCAGACAGAACAGTAAGGAGGAACCAAGATGCGTGTACTCATTGCAGCCGGCGGCACTGCCGGCCACATCAACCCGGCTCTGGCCATTGCGGGAGCCATCAAAAAGGCCGACCCCACTGCCGAGATCCATTTTGCGGGCCGGAAGGAGGGCATGGAGTACCGTCTGGTCACACAGGCGGGCTATCCCTTCCATCACATCGAGATCACCGGCTTTCAGCGGAAGCTGAGCCTGAACAATATCAAGCGGAACATCATTACCCTGTGGAATCTGGCACTCTCCGGCCCCAAGGCCAAAAAGATGATGAAGGACATCCAGCCCGACCTGGTCATTGGCTGCGGCGGCTATGTGTCCGGCCCGGTGGTGCGCTGCGCCGCCAGACAGGGCATCAAGACCGCCCTGCATGAGCAGAACGCCTTTCCCGGTGTGACCAACAAGCTGCTGGCCCCGGATGTGGACATCGTGTTCGCCGCTGTGCCCGCCGCCGTGGAAAAGCTGGGCGCACCCGAAAAGACCATCGTGGTGGGCAACCCTGTCCGGCCTGAGGTGTTCACCCAGGCGAAGAACCGGGAAGCCATCCGTGCCGAACTGGGCGCAGGCGACCGCACCGTGATCCTTTCCTTCGGCGGCAGTCTGGGTGCCCGCCGCGTGAACGAGGTGGTGGCCGACCTCTGCGCCTGGGAGCAGAAGAACCACAAGCCCGTCCTCCATCTCCATGCCACCGGTCAGTACGGCGTGCAGCTGTTTCAGGATCTGGAAAAGGAAAAGGGCTTTGCCCCCGGCGAGAGCCTTGTGGTGAAGGAATACATCAACAATATGCCCGAGCTGCTGGCAGCAGCGGACCTTGTCATCAGCCGCGCCGGTGCCCTGACACTGGCCGAGCTGGAGGCTGTGGGCCGTGCCGCTGTGCTCATCCCCAGCCCCAACGTGGCAGAGAACCACCAGTATTACAACGCCATGGAGCTGCAGAAGGCCGGCGCTGCTGTGGTCATTGAGGAAAAAGACCTGACCGGCGAAAAGCTGGTGCAGACCGTTTCCGGGATGCTGGCCCAGCCCGGCAAGCTGGCTGAGATGGGCCGCAATGCCCGGAGCCTGTCGGTGGACGACAGCCTGGACCGCATTGCGGATGCCCTGCTCAAGCTGGTCAAGACCCCGTAACGGAAGGAAAAAACAGAGGAAAGGAGGTGCAGCCGGATGCCGCAGAATGACCGGAACAGCCGGAACCGCAAGCGCCGCCGGGCCTACGATCAGGCCCGGGATGACCGGCGCGGCGGGCAGAGCACCCAGCGCCGCAGCAGCGCGGGTGCAGGCAGTGACCTGGGGTACAGCGGGTACGCAGGATATTCCTCCGGCGGCCACCCCATCACGAACCCCAATTATGACCCCGATGCGCCCCGCCCCAGCCGGTATACGGAGCGCACGGTGAACTACGGATCCTACCCGGACAACAGCATCACCTTTCCCACCGGCGGGCGGAGCAGCCAGAGCGGCGCACAGCGCCCCCGCGGTGGGCAGAACGGCCAGCGGCGCACCTCCGGGGGCAATCAGCGGAACCGCCGCCCGGCCAGCAGCCAGAACCGGAACACCCAGCGCCGCCCGCAGAACGCCCAGAGCCGCAGCGGCCAGCGGATGCGGCCGGTGCAGGGGCAGAACGCCCGGCGTGACCCCGTCCGGCGGGAGGGCAGGAAAAAGCGGAAGCTGACCCGGGCCGCCATCCGGCGGCGCAGGCTCATGCGGCGGCTCACGGCCCTTGTCATGCTGCTCTGCGTCATCGGCGCGGGGGTCTACCTCACCGTGACGATGCTGTTCAAGATCAGCTCCATTCAGGTGCAGACAGCGGACGGTGTGGTGCAGGAGGCCGGCGGCTATACCAGCGACCAGATCCTGCAGGCGCTGGATGTCCATCTGGAAGAGAATATCTTCAGTTTTGACCCCGGCAGCAAGGCCGCCGCGCTGGAAAAAGTGTTCCCCATGCTGGAGGATATCCGGGTGGAGCGGGATTACCCCGGCACTGTGGTGGTGCGGGTAACAGAAGCCCAGCCTGCCTGGGCCATGCAGACCTCCTCCGGCTGGCTGACCCTCTCGGGCGGCCTGAAGATCCTGGAAAAGGATTCTGCCCAGCCTGCCGGTCTGCCCACTCTGTACGGCGGCGAACCGGTCTCTGCCGAGCCCGGCGAACAGCTGACCTTTGCGGCGGAGCCCAAGGCCGACAGCACCCCGGACAGCGCCGCCGACAGCAGCGCCTCCGGCACTGTTGCGGAGGAGGCGGACCAGCGACTGGAAAGCCTGAACACCCTGCTGGCTGCGCTGGATGCCGCAGGCATGAGCGCCGACGTGACCCGCATCGAGTTTGCGGATGTGGACGAGATGGCCTTCCTCTATCAGGACCGCATCAGTGTCTGGCTGGGCACCCTGAACGAGCTGGAATATAAGCTCAAGCTGGCAAAGCACGTCCTGCTGAATGAGGACGGCAAGGGCTGTGCCGCGACCGACACCGGAAAGCTGGACTTCACCCATATCAGCATGTCCAGCACCCGCAAGTTCACCTTTGCACAGGGCGAGCCGGAGCTGCCCTCCGGCTACATCGTGCCTGAACCGGTGGAGGAAACACCCGCCGAAGAAGGTGTGACCGGTGAGACGGCAGAAGACACGGCCACAGACGGCACTGCCACAGACGACACTGTCCCGGCAGAGGGCGAAGCCGCCGCAGATGCCGCTGCCGAAACACCAACGGATACCGCCGCGGCCCCGGCAGGACCCGAAGCCGGACCGACGGCACAGCCGACTCCCGACGAAGGAACGACCCCGGCAACGGGCGATGCAAACCAAACCCAAACGACCCAATGAGGAGCGTGTAATGTTATGAAGCTGGAACAATTACTGGAAGGCGTGCCCTTTACGCTGGTGCAGGGCAGCCTGGATACCGAAGTGCAGGACATCATCTACGACAGCCGGAAGGCGGCCCCGGGCCTTGCCTTTGTCTGCATCGTGGGCACCCAGCGTGACAGCCACGAGTTTGCCGCGGACTGCGCCGCCAAGGGCGTGAGCGTGCTGGTCATCCAGCACGACATCGACCTTTCTGCCATGCCCGGTGTGACCGTGGTCAAGGTGGAGAACAGCCGCTATGCCATGGCGCTGATGAGCGGCAACCTCTTTGGCAACCCCTCCCGCCAGATGACCATGATCGGCGTGACCGGTACCAAGGGCAAGACCACCACCACCCACATGATCAAGAGCGTGCTGGAAGCTGCCGGGAAAAAGGTCGGCATGATCGGCACCAACGGCATCTATTTCATGGGCCGTCATCAGGAGACCGCCAACACCACCCCTGAGAGCTACGAGCTGCAAAAGACCTTCCGCCAGTTTCTGGACGCAGGCTGCGACGTGGCCCTGATGGAGGTGTCCAGCCAGGGCCTGATGATGGACCGTGTGGCGGGGGTGCACTATGATATCGGCGTGTTCACCAACCTTTCCCCCGACCACATCGGCCCCGGTGAGCACAAGACCTTTGAGGAGTACCGCAGCTGGAAGGGGCAGCTCTTCCGGCGGTGTGATGTGGGTGTGGTGAACATCGATGACGAGAACACCGAAGCCCTGCTGGAAGGCCACACCTGCAAGCTGGTGACCTATGGCCGCAGTGAAAAGGCCGACTACCGCGCAGAGGGCTGTGAGCTGCTGCGCACCCACGATTTTCTGGGCGTGGCGTTCCACGTTTCCGGCAGGGACAATATGGATGTCAGGGTGAACATGCCCGGCGAGTTCAGCGTCTACAACGCGCTGGCCGCCCTGGCCGTGGGCAAGGTGCTGGGCCTGCCCGATGCCGCCATCCATGAGGGTCTGGGCAAGTGCGTGGTCAAGGGCCGCGTGGAGCTGGTGCCCATCAGCAAAAAGTTTACCATCCTGCTGGACTACGCCCACAACGAGGTCTCCACCGAGAGCCTGCTCACCACCCTGCGGGCTTATCACCCCCACCGGCTGGTGGTGGTGTTCGGCTGCGGCGGCAACCGCTCCAAGCTGCGCCGCTACGGCATGGGCGAGACCTGTGCAAAAATGGCGGATTTCTCCATCCTGACCGAGGACAACAACCGCTTTGAGAAGATCGAGGACATCCTCGCCGATATCCGGGTGGGCATGAACAAGGGCAACCCCGATGCCAAGTTTGTGGAGATCCCCGACCGTCTGGACGCGCTCCACTACGCTGTGGATCACGCCCAGGAGGGCGACCTGATCGCCGTCATCGGCAAGGGCCACGAGACCTACCGCGACCGTGAGGGCGTGAAAACCCCCTTCCTGGAACGGGAGCTGCTGGAAGAATACGCCCAGCAGATCGGGTTGGAATAAACAACAAAAACGCGCTGTGTCGTTGGACACGGCGCGTTTTTTGCTGCTGCTTTGGCACGCAGGCCTTCGGCTCGGCAGGATCGAATTTGCAGGCGGCCGGCACTCGCACGGCTACGGCAGCACTTACGCGCCCCACACCAGCCAGAGATACACATAGCCTGTCAGGACGGCTGCCAGCGTGAACGGGATGCCGATGCGCAGGAAATCACGGGTGCGCACCTGCTCACCCTGCTTGCGCAGGATGCCGATGGCTGCAATGTTGGCCGAAGCGCCAATGGGGGTCAGGTTGCCGCCCAAAGTTGCACCCGTGAGCAGGCCGAAATAAAACAGCTCGGGCGGGAAGCCTGCACCGCCGTTCATCAGCCCGGCAATGCCTTGCACCACCGGCAGCATGGTGGCCACATAGGGGATGTTGTCGATGAAGGCAGAAAGGCCCACCGAGACGAATACCAGCAGGGTATAGAGCCGGAAAGGATCATCACCGGAGAGGGTGTAGAACAGCTGGGCGGCGGCATCGATGACTCCGGCCTTGCGGATGCCCTCGATCAGGATGAACAGCCCGAACAACAGCAGCAGGGTGTCACAGTCCAGCTCCCGGGCCGCCAGCCGGAACGGCGCGAACGAGCGGCGGCGCAGGCAGGCGCGCAGGATGCCGAACAGGCAGACCCCTGCACAGATCAGACCGCTGCGCAGGCCATAGAGCGCCAGCGGCAGCCCGCCCGCAGGCTGGGGCAGGAAGGATGCCGCGATGAGCAGGCCCACCGTCAGCAGCATCAGGGCGGAGGGAACCGTGTCAGTGACCTTGGTCTCCACCGTGGCCGAGATGGGCTGGGTCTCGTGCCGGAAGGTGAACAGCAGCACGCCCAGAGAGGCCAGCGCCCCCAGCTCCACCCCGAAGAAGATGCCGGGCCTGCCCTCCATCCAGAAGAAATGGAAGAAGTTCATCCCCGCAAAGCCGCCCAGCAGGATGCTGGTGGTGTCACCCACAAGGGTGGCGGCTCCCTGCAGGTTGGAGGAGACCGCAATGGAGATGAGGACGGGCACGGGGGAGATCTTGAGCTTGCGGGCAATGGCAAGGCCAACCGGGGCCACCATGAGCACTGTGGCAACATTGTCCACAAAGGCGCTGATGACCCCGGCAAAAAGGGCCAGCATACACACGGCCCATTTCACATTGGGCACCCGCAGGATGAGCAGCTCGGCCAGCCGGGCGGGCATCCTGCTCTCAATGAAGAGGGAGACCGTGCCCATGGTGCCCGCCATCATCAGCAGGACATTGAAGTCCACAGCCCGGGCGGCATCCATCAGGGTAAAGTCCCACAGGCCCGCCGCGCCCAGAGCCAGAAACAGAGCGGCCCCGCCCAGCGCGGCAAAAGGCCGGTACTGCGGCAGGACCAGCATCAGAAGATAGGTCAGCAGAAAAATGATCAGTGCAGGAAGCATACGCAGTCCTCAGCTTTCGGGCCTGGCATCGGTGTCCTCGTCGATCATCCGGTATCCCACGCCCAGTTCGTTCAGAATATAGGTGTTGCGGCCGGGCACGCTGCCCAGCTTTTTGCGGATGTTTGCCATGTTGACCTGCAGCTTTTTGGTGCTGCCGCAGTCGGTATCGCCCCAGATGGCCCGAACGATGGCGGCATAGGTCATCACCCGGCCTGCATGTTCCGAGAGGAAGGCCACGATGTTATATTCGGTCTGGGTCAGCTTGATCTCGGCACCGTCCACAAAGACCTTGCGGCGCTCATAGTTGATCTCAAGCCCCTGTGCCCGGAACACGCCGCCGGGCATCCCGCCCAGCACGCCAAAGCGGTTGGTGCGCAGGGCGGCGCGCACCCGGGCCAGCAGCTCGCCGGTGCCAAAGGGTTTGGTGATGTAATCGTTGGCTCCCAGATCCAGCGCTTCGATCTTGTCCTGCTCGGTGGTGCGGGCCGAGAGCACGACGATGGGGGTCAGGAACTTCTGCCGCACAAAACGGATGAGCTCCAGTCCGTCCCGGTCAGGCAGGCCCAGATCCAGGATGATGAGGTCCGGATTGTGGGAGGTGAACAGGGTCTGGCCCATGGCGCAGGTGTTGGCAACAAGGGCCTGATAGCCGTTGGTCTCCAGCAGCGTCTCAATAAAGCTGCAGATGTTGGCCTCGTCTTCCACGACCAGAACCTTGAATTTGTTATTGCTCATCTTCATTTTCCTCCGTCTCGATCGATTCGGTCTCCAGCCAGAAGCGGATGCTGGTGCCCTCGCCCACCTTGCTCTCGGCCTGGATCTCGCCGCCGTGTGCCTTGACGATGGCAGCACAGACCGAAAGGCCGATGCCCATGCCGTGCTTGCCGCTGTCGGCTGCGGCATCGGCGGGCAGCACACCGGTGAACAGGGTGCGCAGGCGCTCCTTCGGAATGCCGCAGCCGTTGTCCGATACCTCAAACACCGCCCGGCTGCCCAGCGTGAACACCCGCAGGGTCAGCTGGGTCATCCCCTCGGCGTGGACGGCGGCATTTTCCAAAAGGTTCGTCAGCACCTGCGAGATCAGCATCGAGTCCATGGGGATCACGATGAAGCTGTCGGGCAGGTAGGTGGTAACGGGCACCTTGGGGTAGCGCTTCTGGAACCGCACCAGCACGGTGTCGATCAGCTCGTCCAGCACGGTGGGGGTCTTTTGCACGGCCACCTGCCCGCCGTCAAAGCGGGTGACGGACAGCAGATTTTCCACCATCCGGTTCAGCCACTGGGCATCGGAACAGGCTTCGCCAAGAAGTTTTAATTTTTGCTCTTTTTCCAGGCTGTCATAATTTTCAATGACCGTGGAACAGGCCCCGTAAATGGAAGTAAGGGGCGTGCGCAGATCGTGGGAGACGGCCCGCAGCAGGGTGGCCCGCATCTTTTCGGTCTCGCTCTCCATCCGCAGCTGTTCCTGCTTTTTGATGCGGGTGGTCAGGGTGCTGGTCATAATGGACACCACCAGCATCGCCATGCCTGAGAACAGGTTTTCCGGCAGAGTGAAGTTGAAGGCAAAGTAAGGGGAGCGGAACGCAAAATTCACGGCCAGCACGCCGATCAGGGAAGCCACCACGCCCCACACATAACCATCCGTATAGATCGAGGTCAAAAAAACTGCCAGAACAAATACCATCGATGCAACGCCATCGATCCGGCCGGTGATCTGCTGTGTGCCGGTCACGATGAGAAAGGCAGCGCACAGCACAGCGGCCAGGACCAGCGCGTCGTGCCAGCGGGTCTTCTGCTTCATGGGGATCCCTCCATATCTATTCTACTCCAGATGAAAAGTATACCATACTTTTCCTAAAGATGCAGTAAAGGCTGAAAAAAGAGCTGTTGTTCCGGGGGTGGGCTGCACAGAATGCCCAAACCCATGGATTCTTTTCCGGTTTTATGCTATTATAAAGAGTAAGAGCAAGGAGAGAGCGCTCTCAGGGATAAGAGAAAACGTAACGTTGCAATAGAAGGAGAAGAGAATCATGGGAAAATATTTTGGAACCGATGGCTTCCGTGGCGAGGCCGGTGTGAACCTGACCGCCGACCACGCCTACAAGGTGGGCCGTTTTCTGGGCTGGTATTATAATGCACTGCGGGAGCGCAGCGGCAACAGCGAGCCTGCCCGCATCGTCATTGGCAAGGATACCCGCCGCTCCAGCTATATGTTCGAGTACAGCCTGGTGGCGGGCCTGACCGCTTCCGGCGCAGATGCCTACCTGCTGCACGTCACCACCACCCCCAGCGTGGCCTACATTGCCCGTGTGGATGATTTTGACTGCGGCATTATGATCTCCGCCAGCCATAACCCGTTCTACGACAACGGCATCAAGCTGATCGATTGCTACGGCGAAAAGATGCCGGAGGAGACCCTGCTGCTGGTGGAGGACTACATCGACGGCAAGCTCCATGTCTTTG
>OLSX01001223.1_pt1 | contig 24613 bp, 28 predicted proteins | sample 1673141 | NCBI WGS metagenome assembly OLSX01 (sample SAMEA3136759, study PRJEB25190) | human gut metagenome | biome: human gut; feature: human-associated habitat; material: faeces | place: Austria | collected 2013
AAGCTTTCCGTTGCTGCCGTATTTGTCGCCCGCTTTTATGCTTGCATATTTTATCAGATAAATAAGGAGGAAAGAGTTAATCCATAACCTTATTGAAAAATAATAAAGAGGCAAACTTTTATAATGCCCCATTGAAAAAACATAGGAGGAAAGAATTAAAAATATGAAGAACAGAACGGTGCTCGGAATTGTATGTATTTTGCTGAGTCTTTTAATAACCTTCGGCTTTTCACCCCTCATTAATAGGCTCACCGACGGAGAGGTGTCGGTTATACGTCTTGTAAGAGATGTTAAGCAGGGGGACGAAATCACTGCGGAGGATTTGGAAACCGTAAGGGTTAAAAAATCCACACTACCCGACGGCACAATTACCGATGTAAACAGCTTAAAGGGTAAATACGCCCTTTCAGACCTTTATAAGGGGGATTATCTCAACAAGGATAAGCTTTCAGGCTCAGGCAATACCGTAAAGGAGGTATTTGCAAGCCTTGACGGGAAAAAGGCGGCGGTCAGCTTTACGGTAGACAGCCTTGCCGCGGGGCTTTCGGGCAAGCTTCAGGCGGGAGATATTATCACCTTAATTATCACAGATAAAAACGGCGAAACCAAAATACCGCCCGAGCTTAAATATGTAAAGGTAATAACCACTACCACTCAGGACGGCGTAGATTCAGATAAGCAGGCGCCTAACGAAAACGGGGTAAAGCCTACCGCCGCCACGGTGACGGTGCTTTGCAACAGCGAACAGGCACGGCTCATAGCCGCATATGAAAACAGCGGCAATATTCAGACGGCGCTTGTTTACAGAGGGAAAGAAGAAACAGCGCAGGTGTTTTTAGCCGCACAGGATAAATATTTCGGGGAGGGATAATAAATGTCAAAGCTAACATTGCTTTGCGGACCGCCGATGAGCGGTAAAACCGCGGTTGGAATTAAGATAGCGGAAGAACTGTATTACTGTTATAAGAAAAGCGTGCTTTTTGTGTCGCCCGATACGGTTACACCCTTTATGGGGCTTGTGTTTCCGTCGGTTAGAGATAAAGAGCTGTTCTCATTGGGAGAGCTGCTCGAACACACCTCGGTTACAGAGGACAACATTTTAAGGCATACCGTAACCACTCCTAAAATGCAGAATTTCGGATTTTTAGGGTATAAGGCGGGCGAAAATAAATATACCTACGCGAGAGCCACAAGGGATAAGGTAAAAGAATTTTTCGACAACTGCCTTAAAACAGCCGAGCATATATTTTTGGACTGCACGGCGGGGCTTGACGATCCGTTATCGGCATACGCATTAACTATTGCGGATAACGCCGTTCAGCTTATTCCGCCGGATATACGCTCATCCGCATATTACGCCTCCTTTGAGAAAAGCTATGAGCTTTTAAAGGATAAGACAATCGGCGCTATAAACATAAACGACAGGGAGATTTATCTGCCTGTAGGGGAAGTAAAGACGGGCTTTTCAAATGCAAGATATATTATTCCGTATTGCTTTTATTTAAAGCAGCAGATAATAACGGGAACTCTTACCGAGCGTATACCCGATCCTAAATTCAAGGCTGTATGCAGAGGGCTTGCGGAGGCGGTAATGTGAATACAGAGGATTTTATCAGCCTGTTAAGCGGAGCACAGAGACATATATCCGCCCTTTATTCCGAGGCGGTAAGCGATAAGGATAAAACCGTACAGCTAAAGGCGTACATAGAAAAATATTTAAGGGATAAGGGCTTTACGGAGGAAACGGAGCTTAAACTCTTAGTTGACCGCATATACAGCGAAATGGCGGAGTATTCGGTGCTGACGAAATATCTCGGCAGAGAAGAAATCGAGGAAGTGAACATTAACGGCTGGGACGATATAGCCGTTACCTATCGGGACGGCAGAACCGAAAAGGCTGAGGAGCATTTCTTCAGTCCCAAGCACGCCGAGGATATTGTAAAAAGATTGCTCCATCATTCCGGCATGATAATAGACAACGCCTGCCCAATAGCGCAGGGGCATTTGCCGGGGAATACCCGAATAACCGCCGTTAAAACTCCTGTTGTAGATGAGGACAGGGGAATAAGCGCGTCAATTCGTTTACTTCACAATTCGGATATTACCACCGAGAAAATAGTCTCGGTCGGAACGGCGACGGAGAAGATGACAGACTTTTTATGTATGTGCCTAAGATACGGTGTTTCCTTCCTTGTCGCGGGTGCGACTTCGTCGGGAAAGACCACGCTTTTAAACGCTCTGCTTGCGACCGTTCCGGACGAAAAGCGGATATTTACCATTGAATCGGGTTCGCGAGAGCTTTCCCTTATAAAGCGAAAGGACGGCAGGGTGGTAAACAATGTTGTGCATACACTATCCCGTCCGTCGGAGGACGAAGGCTCAAATATAGCGCAGGAGGATTTGGTAGTCGCCTCGCTCCGCTTTGACCCCGACATTGTGGTGGTGGGTGAGATACGAGACGCGGAGGCGTATTCGGCGGTGGAGGCAAGCCTTACGGGACATACGGTGGTTTCAACAATACACGCTCTTGCCGCAGATTCGGCGCATACAAGACTTGCGCTTTTATGCCAGAAGAAATTCCCCATAAAATTCGAGACCTCATTAGCACAGGCGGCGCAGGCTTTTCCCTTAATTGTTTTTGCGCATAAGCTAGAGGATAACAAAAGAAAAATAATGGATATTTCGGAGTGCGTTGTCTCGGGCGAGGGAAAACGAACCTACCGCACCCTTTTCAGGTACAGCATAACCGAAAACAGGATAGTAAACGGGAAATATGAAATAACGGGGCATTTTGAACAGCCTGAAAATATAAGCGACGGTCTTAAAAAGCGGCTGCTACAGTACGGCGCTCCCGCAGAACTGCTCCGAAAATTCGAGATAAAGGAGGCGGATTACAGATGATTTTTAAAATCTTGGCGGCGCTTTTAGCGGTTATAGGGATATGCCTTGTATTTGAGCTTACTGCCGAAAGTATAACCGACGGGATTATAAGTTTTTTGAAACCTAAAAATACAGTGTCTGCACGGTCGAATGCATTAAGGGGCAGGGCAAAGGAAGGCATATATACAAAGCTTTTAAGACTAAAAGAAGCGCTTGCCGCCACAGGCAAAGCAAAAAGCTTTTCCGCCGCTGTAACGGCGTCCTTTGCCCTTGTCTTTATAGGCGCGGCCGCGGCGGTAATCATTAAAAATATGTTTTTACTGCCCGTGCTTTGCGCGGCGTTCGGCTGTATACCGTTTCTTTATCTCAGCGGAATTTTATCCGCCTACGAAAAACAGCTTGACGACGAAATGGAAACCACATTGTCTGCGGTGACAAATTCGTATCTTCGGAGCGAGGATATTATAGGAGCGGTAAGGGAAAATCTTAAATACATAAAGCCGCCGCTTTACAGTATTTTCAATAGCTTTTTAACCGAGACTGAGAGCGTCTCGGCGGATACAAAATCGGCGCTCCTTAATATGGCGGACAAAACGCAGGACGGCATATTCAGGGAGTGGGTCGAGGCGCTTGTCCGCTGTCAGGATGACAGAACCTTAAAGGACACTCTGCAGCCCATAGTCTCAAAGCTTTCCGACGTAAGGACTGTAAACACCGAGCTTGCGGGGGTTTTAAGGGACGCTAAAAACGAGTATCTTATGATGGCGCTGTTGGTTGCAGGAAATATTCCGCTTTTGTATTTCTTAAACCGCGAATGGTTTAATACTCTTGTGTTCACCACACCGGGTAAAGCGGTAATGGGAATATGCGGAATAGTGATACTTGTAACCTTTGTCCTAATGAAGAAATTTACAAAGCCGATCAAATACAGGAGGTAGACAATGCTTATAAAGATAATTTTTTGTATATTGCTGTCCGTCGGCTTATGGCTTTTGGCTTTGGATATATTTAAAATTCCGTATATTAAGACCTCAAAAGCGGTTAAAAATCTGCTTTCAAAACGCAGGGTAAAGGAAAATGCCGCGGATATATGGCTCTCCGGACTTTCAAAAAGGTTGGCACAGCATATTCGGATAAACGGGTATAAGCGGATAAGCCTTTTAAATGATTTGAGAAGCGCGGATATTTCCCTTTCTCCCGAGCAGTTCAGGGCAAACGCCATAGTAAAGGCGGGGGTTATAGGCGCTCTTGCGGTTCCTATGATTTTTATTTTTCCGCTGCTGTCTCCCGTGCTTTTAATCGCCGCGGTAATAACCTATACGGGCGAAGGGAGACGGCTTGCGAAAAAGCTAAAACAAAGAAGGCAAAAAATAGAATACGGTCTGCCGGGGCTCGCGTCCTCGGCTGAAAAGAACCTTAAACACTCGCGGGACGTTATGCACATTATAGAGTCCTATGCCGCGAACGCAGATAAAGAGCTTTCCGATGAGCTTAAAATAACGGCGGCGGATATGAAATCGGGCGGTTATGAGACGGCGATAACAAGGCTTGAAAGAAGGGTCGGCAGTCCTATGATGTCCGACGTTTGTCGGGGCTTTTTAGGGGTTATACGGGGAGACGATATGCGGCTGTATTTCGCGGCGCTTAGTATGAAGTTATCTGAAATTCAGCGGGAAATGTTAAAAGAACAGGCAAAGAAAGCGCCTAAGAAGGTCAAAAAGCTGTCGGTCGCGCTGCTTGTCTGCTTTATGCTTATCTATGCTACCGTAATAATATTCCAGATAGCTTCGAGTATGTCGGCGCTGTTCGGAGGTTAGAAATGAAGAAGATATTTAATTCTAAAAAAGGCGAGGGTTATGTCGAGGTCTGTATTTCAGCCCTTATACTCATAACCTTAGCCGTAATAATACTTAACCTGTTTGAGCTTGTTATGCTCCGTGTCTCTCTGGGTCAGACCGCCGACGACCTTATTACTGTAGCCTGCTATTCGGGCGGCTTTACAGATGAGTTCTGGGAATGTGATTCGGTACATTTAGACGAGTATATGTATTATGACATATACTACGGAGCCGAAAGATACTTTGACTCAAGTGAGGAAACCGTTCAGTTAGGCGACAGTATGTGGGTAGAGGTTTCGGCGGGAATAGATGTTATGGGCGCGGGAGCCTTTAAGATACCGCTTACTGTTAGTGTAAAGCGGGTCGGAATATCCGAGAGGTACTTAAAATGATTTTTTTAAGCTTTTTGCAACCGGATAAGTCTTTTAAGCTTTTTAAGAAATTCAAATCTTTCAGGTTCTTTAGACCTATTCAAAACAGAAAAGCCGAGGGATATATCTCGGTCTGCGTAATAACGGTCGCCGTTTGTATGCTTTTTTCGCTTATGCTTTCATTTATCTCCGCACTTACGGCGGTTAAAGCTTCAAAGCGGCAGGTAAGATCGGCGCTTGACGGCTTTGTAACAGCCCAGTCCATTGAGATATATAACGGGGTTAAAAGCTATTCCGAGCTTGTAAGCAGTCTTGACAGCGAGGGCTTTACAGAGGCGCTGTGCGATTATGCAGAGCTTGAAAGAAACGGAAATACCCTGACAGGCGACGGATATGAAATTAAAAATATGACCTTTCAGTTCCGAGAGACAGACAGGTTAAATTACATAGTAAACTACACCTTAAAAACCCCTGTAAGCCTTGGAAATATAAATATAACCTATGCGGAGGTACCCGTAAAGATAACAGGAGTTTTTTACTACAAATTTTAAAGGAGAATCATTGTGAAGAAAAAAGTTATAATCATAATTTCGGTTATTCTCTGCCTTGCGCTTGCCGTCGGAGGAATATTTTTAATAAACGGCAGGCAAAAGAAAAGTGATGCAGGGAATAATGAAGCTGAAAATACCCAAAGCACGGTGTCGGTGGAAGAACCGCCGATTAATATTACAGAATCCGAGGACAGCTCCGCCGCCGAAATAACCGACGACGGTACTGGACTTAAACCCGACGAGACAAAGGCGGATGAAATACTTTCTTCGGCTGAGAAAAAGACAAGCTCTGTATATAACGAGCCTGTTTTACAGCCCGAACCCGAACAAGAGAAAAAGTATGTTAAGGATGCCGACCCCGAAACAGGTATTTCGTGGGACGGGGAAAGCGCAATAATCTACCGCACCGCGTCAGGGCTTACCACAGAGAAAACCTACGGCGGATATTATGAGATACGACCCGGCGAGTGGGTATTGCTTGAATACCCAATAGAAAAGGAAGAAATAAGCGACAATTGCGAATACTGCGGCAGAATACGCGGCGACGGAACGAACGGCACCTGCCTTAGATACAGCCTTTCGGACAGTGATATGACCTGTCCAAACTGCGGTGCGGTTATCCCTAAGCACACCTGTCACACCTGCGGAGGATAAGCGTTATGAGAAAATATAAAAAATTAATCATTTGCACCCTTGCCGCCGTAATATTTTCAATTTTCTGCACATTTGACTGCTTTGCCCTTACCTTTAACGGGACGAGCTCGGCAAGCGGAGACGGCAGCAGTACAACAGCATCAAGCGGCGGTTATGCTGTTCCGGATATGCTGGTGAATAACAGTAACCGTGCAGTAGGGTACAGATTTACCTTGATAGACGCAAACGGCAACACGGCGGGAGCCTGCAAGGACGTTTACAGAGCCGCCACAAAAAACGCGGACAACCGTAATTATCTTACCTTTTATAAATTCGATGTTAAATATCCGAAAACCTATTTAAGAGCCAATTACACATGGCTTTCTATGACAACAAGCTCGGGCTATTCGGGCTGTTGGTGGGATGTTGATGTAGGTCTCGCTCTTCCTGAATTAACAACGGGAATTCAAAGCTGGAGCAATGACACAAACACCGCTACGCTGTTATCTAAATTTTGGGGATTATCTATAGCTAAGCTTGAAGAAAACCGCTGGGCTATTCTTATTGAGCCTATATTCCCTGTAAAAATACAGGGCACATACCATTCCCTCACCGTGACCGAAATAGCCTTTTACGGCTCGGCAAAATTCGGCTCGGGCAGTAACGGCAATTCCTCAAGCAACAGCAATAGCTGGGGCTTTATAGCTAACTACACAAACAGGTATCTGCCTAATTCCTTACGGCTTACCTCCGCTTATGTGGGTATGCCGGCCGCCGCGAATGCAACCTCGCGCTTAACCTTCTATAACATAATGTATTACGGCTACGGCGCGGCGATGCTCTACGGCAGTAACCTTACAAAGCCGGTGCAGTATTATCTTGATGTAAACGCAATTCTCGACGATGATTTGCAGCCCAACCTCAATAACTGCGGCACCTGCGACGTGTATGTAAACGGTAAGCTTGTGGCAAACGACGTCACGGATTTTTACCAGAAGGTTGATACGGGCTCGACCTACAGTATAACGGATATAAAGCCTAAAAACCACCTTAACTATAACGGCGCTTCGTGGCGGGGAGACCCTATTTCGGGTACTGTAACCAAGAAGACGGCAGTATGTCCCGACTTTACGACCAAGAAATTTAATCTTGACGTAAACGGAGTATTGGACGGCGAGCAGGAGGTAAATGTAAACGGCTGGTGTCTCTTTGATATCTACCTTAACGGAACTCTGTATAAGCAGGATATATCGGATTTTTACGAGGCTTTAAAATACGGTACAACTTATACAATAACCAATATCCGACCTACTGAGGGCAAGAGCTTTTTCGGGGCGGTAACGGACTTAGCGACTTATCCAAGCAGCAGATACAGCTTTCCGCGCTATCCCTCGGGTCTTTCGGGGACAATGGGTTTAGAGGCTAAGTATGTCTTTTTAGGTCTTGAAACCGATAGGACGCTTGAAGCGGTACTTTTGGAGGCTAACGCAACCTACAGGGAGGAAACCGAGGTTGTAACAAGCGGCTTTATTGTGAACCTCTCGAACAGGGATTATATACCTGCGGATAATGTAAAAACCGAATTAAAGATTTATTCTCCGGGAGGAGAGCTGCTGTATTCCGAAGAAAAGGCGGCGGTCGTACCGAAAAATGATAAAAACCTCTGCTATTTCAAGTGGAGCGTACCCGAGGGGATTGACGGCGGCAGCGTTACGACAAGGCTGTCCGTTAAGGTTGGAGATACAGAGGTTTTCTATACTGAAGCCGACTATGAGACAACGCCCTATATAGAATATACAACTCCCGATACGGCTTATGAGGCAGCGGCTCCCGCAGGGTTTGTAAAGCCCGCCGTACCTGCAGAAAGTGACGGCTATGCAACATGGTGGGAATATCTTTATACAAACGGCGCTTTTGAAAAGAAAACTTATGGGATAGGGATAGGAGACAGCGCGGATATACTATATCCCTCTCTTGGCGGAACTACAATATCCTCGGGACGCGGGTTTTCGGCGGATATACGAGGGGCTGTTACGGGAGTCGGCGGGTATTTATTACCGAACCCCGCGGTTTATACCGAAATACAGTATATGACCGCGCTGTTTCCCGAATTTTCTTACAGGCAGGGTGCAGACCTTTGTACTACCCTTATACGAAACACTTTTAAGCATTTTGAACTGCCCGACAGCTTCGGCTACGGTAAGCTACACTTTATACCTTTAAGCTACCCTGACGGAGAGTACCGGATAGCAATAGAAAAATCCGATTTATGGACTCCTGCGGGAATGGTGAGCGCAAGGAAAAACAGCGAGAAGCTTACAATCTCGGGCAGCGTTTATGATGAATACTATATAGGACGGTGAGGAAATGAAAAATCATTTTTTAAAATTCATAACAGCAATTATAGCGATAATAATAACGCTTTCCGCACTTCCTTTGTCTGCGGCTCCCGCGTCGGACATACCTGCGGATATGCTGGATAACGTCTTTTTAGACGCGCTTACATATACGGGATATAAGACCGAAACCCAAAAGGCGGACGGCACTATTTTCGTGACCTACGGTACAAAAACGCCGTCGTCGGTGCTGTCGGGAATAGGCTACGGCACGGGACCATCGGGACTTGAAACCGTAAATGCAGGCACCAAAACAGGCAAAGCCCCGGATATTTCCAAATTCAAAGCGAACGGGCTTTGCTGTGCCTCTTATGTATCTTATGTTTATTACAATTATCTGCCTAATGTTGCAAACAGGGATGTTTCTGCGTTTGCCTGTCCCTCAAATCCGCGTTCGCCTGTTTCTTACAATACATCGGCGAATTCTTGGGTGGAATCAGGCGGAGCGAAAAGAATTTCTTTTACTCAAAGCGGAAGTACCTTTACGCCCGCAGAGGAAATACCGTTAGGCTCGCTTGTTATATTTAAAAATATATCCACAGGGGCGGTGGCTCACGTTGCAATTTATGCAGGCACATATAACGGCAAGCATTTTGTAACCCACGTCGGCGACGATAACGGTCCTGAAATCTCTACAATAGAGGGAATGAGCAAGGGAAGCTCCCCAGAGGCTGTTGTGCAGGTGGTAGTGCCTGATATAGGCGAGCCTACAGGTACTATCGCGGTATACAAGACCGATGAGAACGGACGTCCGCTTGCGGGCGCGCGGTTCTCGGCAACGTGGGCGGAAAACCCGGAGCACGTATTTTTACTTAATACCACCGACCAAAACGGTAACGGCAAACTCAATTTCGGCGTTCCCTACGGAACGTATATTATCCGTGAGGTTACATTCCCCGAGGGGTATACCTATTCGGGTCAGACCGAATGGACGGTAAAGGTATGCGACGAAACGCAGGATGTTTTAATACGGGCGGTAAATAAGCTTAAAAGCGCAAAGCTAACCGTAATTAAAACAGATTCCGAAACGGGACAGACCGTTAAAGGAATTACGGGCTTTAAGATAAGGAATGTTAAAACAGGAGAGGAAAGCAAGCTTTACTATACCGATGAAAACGGTGTTTTAAGCTTACCCGAACCTCTGACCTACGGTAGCTATGAGCTTATTGAGGTAAGCCCGCCGGAAGGCTACATCCTAAATTCCGTTCCCGTTTCCTTCAGCGTTGACGGGAGTGTTCCCGAAATAGTTTTAAAAATAACAGACAAGCCCCAAAAGGGGAAAATATCCGTTATTAAAACGGGCGAGGTGTTTGCTTCGGTTAAAGAGGATAACGGCGTATATACCCCGATTTACAGCGAGCAGGGCTTAAAGGGTGCGGAGATTGAGGTTTATGCCGCCGAGGATATTTATACCTCAGACGGCGCATTAAGGCTTGAAAAGGACGCTTTGGCGGAAACCCTTATTACTGATGAAAACGGCAAGGCGGTAAGCGGTGAACTGTACCTCGGACAATATCTTTTAAAGGAAAAAACCGCGCCCGAAGGCTTTGTTTTAAGCGCTGAGCCGACCGAGATTACGGTCACGGCAGGAACGGTAAGCGCCGAAATACATAACGAACGTCAAAAAACCGAAATATCCCTTAAAAAAGAACTTGAAAAAGACTTAGATTTCGGCATAGGGGATAACGGCGAGATATTGAGTGTTCGGTTCGGGCTTTTCGCCGCTATTGAGCTTGAAGCTTTTGACGGCAGCGTTATTCCCGCGGACGGACTTATTGAGGAGGTTACTCCGACAGAGGACGGCGAGGTAATTTTCACAGCGGATATGCCCTTTGGCGCTGAATACTACATTAAAGAAACCGCGACAGATGAGCATTATTTGTTGGATGAAAGCCCTATTACAAACGGCGATGCCGTAACAAACAGAATTATCCGCGGACAGATAGAGGGTATTAAGACAGATGAAAGCGGTCAGCCTTTAAGCGGCGCTTTAATAGGGCTGTTTTATCCCTTAGAGACCGTTTTCGATACAGATACTGCGATAGCAATTTGCGAAACAGATGTGTACGGTGCATTTTCTTTTGAGGGCGTACCTAAAGGCGAGTGGATTGTCCGCGAGCTTATACCGCCCGACGGATATATCTTATCTGAGGAAAATAATAATGCCGTTATAACCGGGGACGGCGAAATTTTAAGCTTAAAGCTTATAAACCAAAAAATACCCGATGAGCCTCACATTACCGAAACACCCAAAACAGGCGATACACAAACCCCGATTTATTTTCTTTTAACATTTATAATAGCCGCGATAACAGCGGCATACCTACAAATTAAAAAGCGAAGGAGCAACTCAAAATGAAAAATTATTATATGTCAATTACCGATTATTCCGAAATACGGTTTTTAACGGGAGATATAACCGAGAGGGAAGACCCGGATACAATGCTCACAGACAAAGGAATTTTAACGGCTAAAGGAAATCCGTCTAAGGAAAAAATGCGGAAAATTGCAGAGACTATGGCGGAGCCTTTAATCGTTAAGGTTCATTCAAGGTTAAAATTCAGGATAAACCGTGACAAGCCGGTTATAAATACTTTCAATAAAATGTACGACAACTCGGACTACACGGGAATGTATCTTTACCTTACATTCCTGTACGGCTTTGTCGGCTGGAAGACGCCTTTGGAAATAAACCTTATTTCCTCAAGACGGGATTTGCTTGCGGCGTTTTTCGGCGAATTTATGGAAATGCTTGATAGTAAGCTTCGTGAATGGAGTGCGGAAGATGAAGCAGAGGACGAAAGCGAATAGGTTTTTTAAAAATATAAGCGTTATCTGCTTTGCCTTTCTTCTTATGTTGGCTCTCTCGATGACAGCTTTCGCCGCAGGAGAGGATATTTTTGAATTGGGTGACAGAATAATCCGCGACGTATACAACCATATTGCGGGAATATCCACTGTGCTTGCTGCGCTTATGTCGGCAGTGGCGGTAATCGGTGTGAAAATGTCAGGTGCACAGCAGAAAGCCGATGCGGCTTGGGCGTGGCTTAAAAGAGTATGGCTTGCCTGGGCGGTAATTAACGGCATAGGCGCGTTTATTGCCTACGTTCAGCCCTTGTTTGCGGGATATAACTACCTGCCGTGAGGAAAGAAATATGCTTAATTCCATAATAAAGGATTTTGCGCTCTGGCTTTACAGCCTCTTTGTAGAGCTTTTGGGTTATGCGGCAAAGTCTCTGCTAGGTCTTATGAATACCGACCTTGCCTACTTTGAAAGCAATGTGCCTGTGGTAACCGAGCTTTACAGAATTTTTGTCGCGATAGGCTGGGGACTGCTTATAGGCAACTGTATTTTTCAGTGCCTTAAAGCTATGTTCGCAGGGTTAGGCTTTGAAACCGAGTCCCCGCCCATACTTCTTGTACGTACCTTTCTGTTCGGGTTTCTGCTTTTCTTTTCGCATCAGATATGCGAGATAGCGCTGTCTATCGGGCAGAAAATAACCGACCTTATAGGCATACCGGAGGATGTAGAAATAACCTTCCCGGATAAAACCTTTTTTACAGAGCTGAGTAATTCGTGGCTGCTTATTATTATAGTAGGCGTCCTTATTGGGATACAGGTGCTGAAGCTGTTTTTTGAGATAGGCGAGCGTTATGCCGTGGTGGCGGTTTTGACCTTATTCAGTCCCTTAGCCTTTGCAATGGGCGGGAGTAAATCCACCAAGGATATTTGCTCAGGCTTTATCCGTACATACGCTTCGATGATACTGCTGCTTATTTCAAACGTGCTCTTTTTAAAGCTTATATTATCCGCTATGGGCACTATGCCGACGGGACTTATGGTGCTTCCGTGGACGGTACTTATTGTGGGACTTGCAAAGACCGCACGTAAGGCGGACACTCTGCTTTCAAAGATAGGATTGAACCCGACATTTACGGGCGATCCGCTTGACCATGGCACAGGGCGGTTTGTTGCTATGCTGGCGGCGAGAAGTGTAATTAATTCGGCTATGCACACCTCGGGAGCTAAAGCCCATAACAGTTCATCGGCACAGAACAGCTCGCGCTCGGGCTTTAGTTCAGGCGGCACACGGAATAACACAAACGGCAGTAATAATACAAAGAATAATAATAACAACAGTTCCGGCGGCTCTAATGTATCTCGGACCGAAAATACGCAGAGCAGCGGCACCGTAAATTCAGGCGGGGTAAATACCTCGTCTCACAGCACCTTTAACCAAGCGGGTAAAAGCAATATTCCTAAGTCTGCTGAATTTGACAGTAATTCCGGCGGCACAAAGATAAATACTAACCGTTTCGGAACCAATCCGCCGCCCAAAGCAGGCGGCAGTTCACCGAAACCGCAGGGAGGGAAAACAGTTGATAAAGAAAAACCGACAGGGAAAAATTCAAACGCTCCGAAGCCGAAAAATGAGCGAAGAGCAAATAATAAAGGCTCTGCGTTCGTCAGCGGTAAGCAGACAGCGGGACGGAATAAAAACAGTACATTTAATACCGGTAATGCCGGCGCAAAGGCGGGTACGGTGCGACATAATCCTAATCCCGAAAGATTCGGTAAGAACGCTTCGCCGCCGGTTCCCGAGGCGCAAAACGTTCCTAAAGAGGCGGTAAACGACAATGAGCAAAACGGGAAGTGAACGCTTTTTATCCGCCGTTCAGAACGGTGTTTCTATCAGAAAAATAATAGAGGCATTGTTAAGGGGCGGATGGAAAGCTGCGGCGCTTGAAGCGGCAAAACGCTACTGGCCTTATATACTCTGTGCGGCGATAGCTGTTATTATGCTACCTGTGATTATTGTGGCGAGTATGCCGTCCGTACTGGGAATAGGAAATCCGTCTGACATCGGAGTTACCGATGAGGATATATCTGAGATGTATATATCCAGAATGGACGAGATACTGTGTATGCCGGAGGTATCCGCTGCGAGTGGAATTAAGGCTGTCGGTCAGCCCTTAAGCTATAGGCAACTTTATTCGGTCTGTCTTGTGCTGACCGGCAGCGATACAGAAATAATTACAAGGGAATACCTTAAGGAGTGCGTAGACGAGTCTGTTTCGTACAGCTTAACGTCGGACGGAAATAATACAGAAAATGAAATCGCCGTTATCCGCTATCTTACGTTCGGGGAATATATGAGGTATAAAAATTTCTCCGACGCGGATAAGGAATGGGCGGAGCTTTATTTAAAAGATTTATCCGAACAATAAAATATCCCCGCCGTTTGGCGGGGAGGGAAGAAATATTTACATAGGTGTGCTTTCGACGTAGCAAAATTCAGGGCTCAAATCAATTTTGTTGTTCCAATGAATATTGCTGTCTATATTCGGATCTAAATCCCAGCATACAATGTTATCACTATCAACATATACCCGTTTGAAATTATTAAAGTCGTTAAATGTCTCGAATACGCCGCCTTGGTTTAAAGTTGGTTTCATATCCAATCTGCGGAGTTCGCCGCCCTCAAATTCAAGAGTAACGGAAAAATCTTCATTTGCAGTGGCTTTCAGTATAGTTTTTTTGCCGTTTGCAAAATATTCGGCATACGGCAGACTGAAACCTTTTTCAAGATAATATTCTACTGTACGCATATATGAACCTCCTTAGCGTAAAGGATCAATAGGGAATGTTTCCTGCTTTTTCATAGCAAGCTCCCAGTTTTCTATCAGTTCGGTTTGGTGGAAAGCTCCCCAGCCTAAGATCATCTGTAATTGCTTTTTCGGCATTGTGCCTGCAATTACTTCCATATCATTTATGGAGACAAGCACTTCATCACTTCCGTATTTTGCGTGAAAATGCGGAGGCATATGATCATTATAGTTTATGTAAATTTTAATTCCGCGAAACATTGAAATAGTTGGCATTGGCGTCATACTCCGTTAAGTTAAATTTTTGTCGCGTAGTTCTGAAATCATTTTAAGAATATCGTCATCATTCTTTATACCAAGCTCTTCGGCTACGCCTTCAAATTCTTTCTGAGCCTTTTTAAAAGCAGCAAGACTTGATTTTTGACTGATTTCGTCATTCATTAGTTTCGCCACCTTTCAATTAGAGTATATCATAAACCGAGGATTTCTTCAAGTATCGGTTTAAAAATTAACAAGAGGAGTGATTTATTTGGACGAAATAACCACCCAAATCCCCGCTAATTTTACCGACGCGGGGAGGCTGTTCGGAATGTTTGAAATACGAAATACCGTCGAGGCGGTATTTTTATGTGTGCCTTTGGCGGCTTTGCTTATGCGTATACTTCCTATCCCTGCATTAGCACGAATTACCGTCACCTGCATTGTTATCGTGATTGTCGGCGGGTTTGCGCTTATAGGGGTAGGAGATACAAGCCTGCTTAACTTTTTGCGGCTGTATATACGCTTTCGCAAAAACAGAAAAATTCTCACCTACAGGGGGAAATGCAATGAAAATTCCTGATTTGAAATCTATTGTTTTTGGTGTGCCGAAAGAGCAAATAAATAACGACAGCACCGAAAGCTTAGTACCTGTAAAAAATATTTCGGACGGCATAATTCAGCTTAATAACGGTAAATATGTGACCGTATTAGAGGTACTTCCGCTCAACTTTTATTTGAAGTCGGAGTTGGAGCAAAAGAATATAATCTCAGGCTTTGCGGCGTGGCTTAAAATAGCGCCGTCAAAAATTCAAATAGTTGTCCAAACAAGACCTGCGGATATAGACGCTTTCTGTGAAAGGTTAGAAGGTTATTACAACTCGGAGGCTAACGAAAACTGCCGCAGAATGATATTTGAGGACGCACAGCTTGTAAACTATATCGCTGAAAATCAGGCGGTTACAAGACGGTTTTATATAGTACTTCCGTATGAGGGAAAGTCGGCTGAAATGTCGGCGATTTTCGATGAGATGTCCGACACCGTAAACACCGCAAGGCAGTATCTTGAAGCCTGCGGGCTTGAAACGGTAATCCATACTGATGAGGATTTATTCTTATATGACCTCTTGTGCGGCTTTTTAAGACCGTCGCTTAAAGGTATAAAGCCGACGGCAATACCCGAGGACGTAAGGGACGCATTGGCTCCCGACAGCGCGGATATGACCCACCGTGACTACACGGTAACAGAGGGCGAATACCGCTCCTGTCTTTATCTTTCGGCGGGCGGTTATCCCTCCTCTGCTGGGCTTGCATGGGCGGCTCCCTTTGCGGAGGCAGGCGGCGGTATAACGGCGGTCTTTTATCTTGAAAGAATGAACCGGGATCAGATTATAACCAAAATAGGTAATGCGGCGGTATTTAACCGTTCAAGAATACAGGACGTCGGCGACACCCGCTCGGATTATGAACAGCTTGACGACGCTATAGAATCGGCGCTCTTTATGAAAGCTCAGATAAACCGCGAGGGCGAGGATTTTTATTATATTAACCCCCTTATGTCGGTTTCTGCGGATAATGTAGACGACCTTAAAAGGCGCGAAAAGGAAACGGTAAATCTATGTAGCTCTTTGGGCTTTACCGCAAGGAGAGCCGACTATATGCAGGATAAGGCTTTTTTGTCTTTGCTTCCGTTACTTGAAATAGACCGGGATATAGCGCATAAATCGGCACGGAATATCTTAACAAGCGGCGCCGCCGCAGCCTTTCCGTTCTCGTCCTTTGAAATGTGCGATGAGACTGGGATTTTTTACGGGCTTAATCTGCATAACAGCTCGTCGGTTATAATAGACCACTACAATACAACCCGTTACAGCAACGGCAATATGGCTGTGTTCGGAATGTCGGGGGCGGGCAAGACCTTTTTCCTGTTACTGCTTGCGATGCGGCTTCGTATGCAGGGAGTAGGAGTGTATATAATAACCCCCGAAAAGGGCTTTGAATACAGGAGCGCCTGCGAGGCGATAGGCGGTAAATTTATTCAGATAGGTGCAGGCTCTAATGATTGTATAAATCTTATGGAGATAAGGCGCACCACAGCGGATATTGATGCAGACTCAAAGGAGGATATAAGCGACAACAGCTCGGTACTGCTTGAAAAAATACAGAATATTCATATCTTCTTTGATTTGCTTTATCCCGGAATAACACCCGACGAAAAATATCTTTTGGACAGGGCGATACTTAACTGTTACAGAAGCTTTGGAATTACAAAGGATAACCGCAGTCTTACGGATAAAAACGGAAGGATAAAAAGAATGCCCTGCTTTGCGGATTTAATTCCCTTTATGGAGAAATTTACAGAGCTTAAAAGCGTTACTATGGCGCTTAAACGGCTGGTTGAAGGCTCTGCCTCGGGACTCGGAGGACAGACTAATATTGACTTGTCTTCGCCGTTTATTGTTCTTGATACTTCTCGGCTTAGCAAAGAGTTTACGGCGCTCGGTACATTTATAGCGACCGAGTTTGTAAAGGACAGAATATCTTTATCCCGCGTAAAGAAAAAAGCCGTAATACTTGATGAGGCGTGGAAAATTGCGGGCGAGACCGGCAACGAGCAGGCGGCGGATTTCGTAGTCGGGCTTATAAAGACGGTGCGCGGCTACGGCGCTATATTCGTATCTGCAACCCAAAACGTCGTGGATTACTTTGCGCTTAACGGCGGCAAATTCGGCGACGCTCTGCTTGGAAACAGCAGGCTGAAACTGTTGCTCCAGTTAGAGGAAACCGAGGCGGTAAAGCTTCAGGAAAAGCTTATGCTTACCGAAAGCGAGACAATGCAGATAATCCGCTGCGGCAGGGGTGAGGGGCTTTTATGTGCGGGACGCAACCGTATAGCAATAGATATACGCGCGTCGGATACCGAGTTTGAGCTTATTACAACCGACCGTGAAAGTCTTGAAAAAAGAGTGAAGCAGGAGAAATTATAATGGGATTTTTAATCTTTTTAGGCGGTGCAATGTTTGGAGGCTGTTTAGGTGTTGTATTTATGTGCTGTCTTCAAATAAACAGGATAAATGAGCAAATGAAAAATAAGGACGAAAAAAATGACTCGCCTATGTAAGACGAGTCAAAGAATAACTAAACTTTAAAATTCATAATGCGACCACATACTGACTATCTTTACGGTTTTTTCTTCTGCATAAACCTGATATACCAAACGGTGCTGAATATTGATTCGACGGGAATAAAGCCCGTTCATATCGCCGCATAGCTTCTCATAGGGAGGAGGATTTTGGAAGGGATTTTTCGCTATCACATCTATAAGCTTTTTTGCCCGTTTATCAAGATTGGCAGATTTAAGCAGAGCAATGTGCTTTGCGGCATCTTTAGTATAAACTATCGTATACATTACCATTCTACCTCCGAAGCGGGCAAGCATTCGGACAGAGGGGTGTCTTTTCCTTTCAGTATTTCATCTTTAACGCGTGGATCGGAGGACAAATATAATGTTTCCATTATACCGTTATACTCCTCTTCACTCATAATAACGGCGTTTCCGTTCTTGGTATTGACATTTATAACGTCGTTGTATTCAATAGCCTGATTGATGTAGTCGAAAACATTTTTTCTGAAATTGGTAATATTCGTATTTGTCATACCGTTCACCTCTATTCTATTATATGTACATTATAGCGTACAATTCATAAAGTGTCAAGAAAGGATTTTTTAAATGTCAACAAATTTTCAGTTATTAAAGGAAATGAAAAAGCGGGTGCTGGCGAGCAACGCCTGTGTGGATTCCTTAATTTCCGTTCCGCCCGACAGCGAACGCTTTAACAATCTTCTTGAGGTTGCGCTCCAGCAGCAGGAGATGGCGTGTATTGAAATGCGCCGTCTATACGAGCAGTTAAGAAGCTCGGACCGTGAGGAAAACACTCCGACCGTAGGGGGCAGGATAAGTGAGATTTACGGAGAGATTTGCGTAACGCCCGAGGGTTGGGTACATATTAAGCTTAATTCGCTTTTACCTCATTGCAGGGTTGTAAGCGGAACGCAGTTTGTTCAGGACAGTCTGTTAAGGCTGCTTAACGAAATCTCCTTTGACGGGGTTAAGCTGCCGTTTTTCAGAAAGGCGTTTTTGGGAATTATAGAGTATTGCCCGAGCGATGTAAGCGACGTATTCGACCATGACAACAAGGGATTTAAGGCTGTGCAGAATGTTTTAAAGGGCAGGCTGTTTCCCGATGATGATTGCTTTGAGCTGTCGCTCGGACTGTTTACGGAGCTACGTGAAGAAAGCTGTTGTCATATATATGTTCTGCCTGATGACGAGGCGGGAATATTCACGGATATGCGGCTTTCTCACGAATTAGGGTAGTGCGCTTTTTTTAAAAAAGTAGCGAAAAACAGCTTTTGAATTTTTGCAAAAAGAGCATAACCTTAAAAGCCGCATTATTAAAGGATTTTCAACGGATTTTAATACCTTAAAAATTGGAAAATGTTACACGAGTACGGGAGGTAGTGCGCTTTGTTATACACAAATACAGAAATAGACCTCCTCAGACTGTGCGGGTGGTGTAAGGATCTGCCTGTTAAAAGCAAGAACATTAATAGAGAGGATTTGTCTTATTTACTCTTGACCGAACAACTCAGAGCGAGCAGAAACAGTATTAGTATTCGTGTTACAGAAAAGGGTAAGACGACATTGGATAACCTTGGCTACAGTTATGAGTATGACAGCAAAAGCAGGGGAGTCGGTACGTTTCTTACACGCCGCCTACAAACTTCCGAGCTTATGTTATTTCTCTTTCAGGGCAAGACGGATGTGTTTTGTTCTGCTGTCCCGGACAGAAATAGCCCGCTGTCTTTTTTGCCCGCCTTTGCTTTAAGGCGCGAAAAGAATAAAAATCCTCTCGGCACGGCTCGGTTTAACGGAATGCTTTATACAAAGAATACCGCAACGGCGCTTTACTACATATCCGAACAGAACGACGGATTGTATCCCGAAACCGAGAGAAACACCTTTAGTATGAATATTCTGACAGGCGGCAGGAAAAGCGCAGCCGCTTTTACGGGAGCAGGCGAATTGGGCGAGCTTTTAGCCTTTGCTCAGCGCAAGACCACTAATTCAAGGGCTTTGCCGTATTTCGACGCAGTAAGGCGGCTTGACTGCCCCGTGTCCTTCTTTCCCTTGTCGGAGAACGGAGCAAGACAAATGCGTATAATGTCCGTTAAGGAGCACAGAAGAATTATAGCGCAGAATATTCTTAAAAAGAAATATACACCGCCCGAGCATCGTTGGTACGACGCAGGCGGGAAGATACTTGTGGGGATAGATTTGGATTTTCCTCGTATGGAGACTGCTGCCGAATACGGTGTGCATATCTTTCTGCTCGATTGGCAGGTGGACGCCGCAAAGGAAATATTAAGAGGTAAAAAGGCGGTGCTCCACCCCATTAAAACAGGTGAGGCGGAGGAATTGCTGAGGCTTTCTCCCGAGCTTCACACAAAGGAAACAAAACCGTATGTAACCAAGGAAGGAGAATTTTTAAGTGCGCCCATCAAAATGGATAGCAAAGCTTGAAGACCGCGCAATAGCCTTTTACGAAAAGAATAAGGACAGACTGCCGAGGTATATTCTTATCGCCCTTATACTTCTTTATGCCGCCGGCTTTATAATCCATTCCGCAGTAACGGGTCTTAACAACGTATGGAGGGGAGGAGACGAGCCGCTTTTTACCCTTAATCCCGTTAAAAACATAGCGGCGGTTTTTACTCCGCAGGGCTTTGGAATAATTATATTTTCTGTCCTTATGTACTGCCTTTTTACAGGAAAGGGAAAGGATATAATAAGCGGATACAAAACCGTAAAGGATAAAAAGCGCGGAATAGAAATATTGCCCGAGGGAACTCACGGCACGTCCGGCTTTATGGATAAAAAGGAGTTGCCCGAATTTTTATACAGCGGAAGCTTAAAGGAGCTTAACGAAACACTTTTCGGAAAGCTTGTCGACGGAGAATATGTCGCGATGAAGGATATGCCGGGAATGTCTAAAAATGTTATGGTTTACGGCGCTCCCGGAACGGGAAAATCCCGGGGCTTTGTAATGCCTTTTGTAATGCAAGCGGCAAGGCGCGGGGAGAGCATTGTTTTGGTTGACCCGAAAGCGGAGTTTTACGAAATGTATTCCGAGTTTTTTAGGGAAAGGGGCTACACCGTAAAGGCGTACAATCTTTTGGATTTGTTCGCGTCAGACGGTTGGAATTGCGTGATGGATACGGCGCAGGATATTAACCTTGTTCAGCGCGTGGCAGAAATAATAATACGGAATACCTCTAATGAGAACGAGCGCGGCGACTTCTGGGAAAAGGCTGAGAAAAATCTGCTTATGGCGCTGTTGCACTATGTTCAGACCCTTACATATCCCGGCACGGACAAGCTTTTGCCGCCCGAGGAACGAAGTCTCGGAACAATTTACAAGATTTTATCCACAACGTCGGTGCAGGAGTTAGACGCCCGTTTCAGAGCTCTGCCGCCCGACCACCCCGCGCTCCCGCCCTACGGCATATTCCGTCAGGCGCATAAGCAGATTTGGGGGAATATAGTAATAGGTCTCGGCAACCGCTTGAATGTTTTTCAGAACAAGCTTGTTGACGATATAACCAAGCACAGCGAAATTGACCTTACTTTGCCCGGCAGAGAAAAATGCGCCTACTTCTGCATTATATCCGATCAAGACAGCTCATTGGAGTTTTTGTCTTCAATGTTCTTTTCGCTTATGTTTGTAAAGCTCTTCGATTTTGCCCGACAGCAGGAAAACCGCCGATTACCCGTATGCGTAAACGTGCTTATGGACGAATTCTGCAATATCTCTCTGCTTGACAGCAAAAAGATTTTTTCGGTAGCGCGGTCAAGAAATATTAATATACAGGCTGTAGTTCAGAGTATAGCTCAGCTTTCAGACAGATACCCAAAAAATGAATGGCAGGAAATAGTCGGAGACTGTGATTACCAGCTCTTTTTAGGCTGTAACGACGCTATGACCGCCGAGTTTATCTCAAAGCAGTGCGGCGAGGTGACGGTGCGTGTAAACAATATGAACACGCCCACAAGACCCTTCTTTGATTCCATAGTGCTTCAAAAGCCGTATATGCATAACAAAACCAGCACAGGCAGACCGCTGATGATGCCTGATGAAGTGCGGCGGCTTGCAAAGGATAAGGCAATACTTTTAATAAGGGGCGCGAAGCCCTTGCTTTTGAATAAGATAACCCCCGAGGAGCACCCTTCTTTCAAATTGCTTAAATACTGCAAGGCGGCGGAGCATATCCCCGAATGGCGAAAAGAACCGGTCAAAAAAACAAAGAAACCGCCGGCTCCGAAATATTCCTTACAGTTTGAAATACCTATGGACGGTGAGGAGGAAGAAAAGGAGGACGGCTTTGATTTGTCGGGCGGAATTGATTGCAGGAGTCTTAAAAAATTAAACGAAAGGGAAATTTAAAATGTCAGTATTCAGAGTAGAACGCACGCACGATTATACAATAATGTCAAATCATCATTTAAAAAACAGGGCGCTCTCGCTTAAGGCGAAGGGATTATTATCTTTAATGCTCTCCCTGCCGGACGATTGGGATTATACCTTGCAGGGGTTAGCACATATCAGTCTTGAAAAGGTTGACGCTATACGCAAAGCAATAACAGAATTGGAAAATGAGGGGTATATAAGCCGAACACGCGAACGCGACAAGCATGGTAAATTGCGCGGTACGGAGTACATAATTCGCGAACAGCCTATATCGGAAAAACCTACATTGGAAAACCCTACGTTGGAAAATCCTACGTTGGAAAATCCAACATTGGATAAACCTACGCAGGCAAACCCTACGTTGGAAAATCCAACGCAATTAAATAATAATAAATTAAATACGGATTTATTAAATACTCAATCTTTTCCTATCAAAGAGGCAAGTGAAGATAATTCTCCGAAACAAAACGGATTTGAAACGATGAAAAGATATGAGGAGATTATCAAAGAAAACATTGAGTACGATTTACTTTGCGAAAGGCTTGATAAAACGCGTCTTGATGAGATCGTAACCCTTATGGTTGAAACTGTCTGCACATCGAGAAAATCGATTCGTGTTGCAAGTGATGAATTCCCCGCAGAGGTTGTAAGGTCGAAGCTGTTAAAGCTTGAAAGCACAGATATTGAATATGTTTTCGAGTGCTTGAATGAAAATACCTCTAAAATTCGTAATATACGGCAATATCTGCTGACGGTGCTTTTTAATGCTCATAGCACGATTGACAATTATTATTCGTCATTAGTAAATCATGATTTGTACGGCAGTTCCTAATTTGGCGGAGAAAAAATTTATAGGAGAGATGCTCTATGCTTCTGACTAAAACCCAGAAAAGAATACTGGAGCTTGTCCGCGAATACGGCGGAATGAAAGCGGAGATGCTTGAAAGGCTTTGCGGCGGGTCTCACAGATTTGATGTTGTGCTGCGTCAGCTTGAAATGAACCGTATGCTTTTTAAAATGGGCGAGTATTACTGCGACGACAGTAAAATCATTTGCGGCCGCGACACCGAAACTGCGCTTGAAGTAATGCTTGCGATAGCCGACCCTCCGCCTGAGATTTACTGCCGCGGTCAGCCGCCGTTTGAGCTTACATTTTTTAAATGTAAAGACGAAAAGCTGAACCGTTATGATGTTTGCGTAGTTAACGCCGGCAGAGAAATAGTGATAAACGCAATGCTACAAGGCATGAAAAACAAAATCGGCATACCGGTTTTTGTTACGGAACGGATAGAGCAGACAGAGCTTTTGACAGTTCCGCCCGATTGCCGTTTTGCAATAAAACAAAATAATAAATACATATTTTACGGAGGGAGATAAATGGACATAAGAAAGCTTAATTTAACCGAGCTTGATAAAGATTTATCCGAAGAAGAACGCAAGGAGTGGAATTCGATTTATGCGTCCTACAGAGCACGGTCACTGCTTACGGGAAAAGTATCTGGTATGGAAACAAAAACGGTTGAGGTTAAAAAGGAAAATGGAGAATACGAAGAAAAGGTCTTACGCTATCTTGTGGTTATAAGCTACAGGGTAAAGGTTATAATCCCGCAAAATGAGCTTTGGTATGAAAATACAACTATGCCGCTTCACGTTATGCGCTCTATGCTCGGAGCTAAAATAGACTATGTTATAACAGATATTGACCGTGAGGGAAATTTTTGCATAGCTTCAAGAAGTCAGGCGCTGCGCATAAGGCGGCATAATTATTTAAAACTTACGCCCGAGGCGGGACGAAGAGTAAAGTGCGATATATTGGCGGTAGGGCAGTGGCAATTACTTTGCAATGTGGGCGGTTTTGATATTACGCTTGCCGCAAGGGACGTATCATATGCCGCAATTCCCGATTTGCGGGAGAGGTATCACGCCGGCGAGACAAAGGAGGCTGTAATTAAATGCTATGACCCCGAAAATATGAAGCTTTCAGTATCTATAAAGAAGGCGCAGCCTCATCCCTTCGACGGCGCCCAGTTGCGACACCCTATAGATTCGAGGCGTGCATCTGTAATAATGGGAAAGTATCGCGGCGGGCTTTTCTGCCGGCTTGAGGATGAGCTTGACTGCCTGTGCAGCTATTCCGCCGACCAGTACGACAGCGATTTTCATATAGGGGATAAGGTAATAATCGTTATAACCAAATACAGCTATGAACGTAAGCTTATATACGGAAAGATTCTTGCAAGATGGTAAAAAAAGAGGAACGCCACAGGACAAAAGGCGTTCCTCAAAAGAAGACAGGGTGTATTTTCTACACCGCCTGTATTATATAGCAAATATTTTCTGTTTGTCAAGTTTGACAGGCGGTTTTTCGGGAATTATTTTTATTCTTTTTGTCATTAGAAAACAAGGTGTTATTTAGCTTGCAAATACTGATATAAAATGGTATAATACTGTCGGAATAAGGTAAACCTTAAACGGTAAACGGCTAAGTCTTGCCCTCGAAAGGGGGCGTTGCCGATGGAGTACATAATAATAATTTTAATTGTTGTTTTA
>OLSX01001225.1_pt1 | contig 24584 bp, 30 predicted proteins | sample 1673141 | NCBI WGS metagenome assembly OLSX01 (sample SAMEA3136759, study PRJEB25190) | human gut metagenome | biome: human gut; feature: human-associated habitat; material: faeces | place: Austria | collected 2013
TTAACTTTCATATTCAAATAATTTGGCAATCAACAATATGCCTTTGATTAGATTGTGCTTCTTCTTAATATGGAAACTTTCATGTGCGAGGATTAAATTTAAATCCGATTCTGAATAATCAGTTTCAGGAAGCAAAATAGTTTTGTGTAATCCAATCACACAAGGTCCATAGATCAAATTTGATTTGTATACAGGATAAGATTGTCTATATCCAACAATTTGACTTTGCTTCATTATTTTTTTGTAGATATATTCTGTATGAATATAATCTTTTATGAAGTAGATCAAAAAGATTGCACTTCCTATAAGCCATAATAAGATCAAGAGCTTTACTATATATGTTTGATTGAAGAAATCCAAAAGCGGATTCATTACTCTTTGGATTGGAATATAGATCATATGTTTATGTTCAAACGGAAACAGTAAGCGAATAAAAATCAGACATATGATTAATAAGAGTGCATCTGTACGAAAGTATTTATATGCCTTTTTATGTCGTAGTATAAATCCCAAACACATTATGAATAAAGTAACACTGCATAATCCGGAAAAGAATGAAGTCAAGGAAAATGTCATTTTAATGCTCTTAATTTTTTCTCGATGAGTTTTTGAAGTTTTTCTAATTCTTCTAAATCATCCGTATTATTGACAAAGTTACTGGCTAATTGAAGTCTTGTATCATTGTTGATAAAAGAATCTACATATTCAGCTTGTGATACGAGTGGTTTATACTTACGTGTTAAAGATTTGTTGTTGAAGGCAATGTCGTACACTTCAATAAAACGTATTTCTAATAAATGGCGCAAAGCTTGTTGGATAGTGTAAATACTCAATTCTTCATTAGAGGTTTCTCTAATTTCACTTGCTGACATTTCAATGTGACTGTCCCATAGAATGTCCATAACACTTCTTTCTTTTTTTGTTAGTTGTATCATAATTATCACCCAATATAATTTTAACATCGTTTCAAAAATGTGCAATATAAATTAAAATACAAAACGCTTGTAAAAATATGCAATCGGAATATAATGAAGATAGGAAAACGTTTTCGCAAAAAAAGAAGGAGGAAAAGACTTATGAAAAAGAGAACAATGTACATTTTATGTTTATCTGCTGTTGTAACAGTTTGTACCTTTAAAGCATTTGCAGCTAGTTATCATGAGCCTATCCAAGTAGAAGGTCCTACCATAAATGTTGATGCAGATTCAGAGGTACAGGCTCAACAATATGTGGATTTTAAATTTAAAGGATTGAAGAACAGTCAGCATATTATTCTAGTAAAAGGTGGTGGCTATTTACTGAATGAAGATGGCTCAGATGTGGATAAATCTGATTTACAGGATGGGGATCGAATTATCACAGTGAAGCAGGCTAAAGAAATCGAAAAAGCATCATATTTAGAGGATGAAGATTAATGGATGGGAGGTGAAACAATGAAAAAGATTCGATTATTAATTCCTTTGTTTATTGGTTTAGCTGCTGTTACAGCTTATCCAGTTTTTGCAAGATCGAGTGAAGAACCGGTCAATGTTGAAGAAGTAAATGAGATGAGTGAGAATGTAGGCTATTTTCCTGGATGTGATGATGATGAAAAAGTGATTCCATTAGGAGATGGCTTTCTAGGTGGAGAAGCTTACTTACAAAATGGGGATGAAGAGATCTACTTGAATAGTGAAACGGATTCGCGTGCAATCACTGTTAAAGACGCAAAGAAAATCTTAAAAAGCAGACAGGCAGAATCTAATAATCAATAATTAATGTTAATCAATGCTAAGGCACAATAAATTTTGATGGGGGTAGATGAATTTGCTTTTCAAGAATTTAAGGGGAAACACATACCCCAAAACGACTTATAGCTGAGATTAGGCTCGGACAACTTTTAGTTGTTCGGGTTCTTTTTGTAGTTCTTTTTTCGACTAAAAAGTGCAAAAAAATGGGACGTACTTGTTAATAATGGCAAATTAAAACAAATTAATATGTTAAATTGTGGGAAATACGGGTATTCTTTTGACACTTTGGACTAAATAGTGTAGCCTCTTTAATTGTGTGAGCAAGGAGGAGGCCCAAAACTATGAAAAAATTAGTCCAAGCATTCGCAAGTTTGATTATTGCTACATCTACATTTGGAGGCGTTACAAATGTTGCAGCAAAAGAAAGCACACCCGTTTATAAAATTGAATATCAAGATGCAGATTCAATGAAGTCTGTATTTACTAAAGAATTACATAAAAAATATGCGAATGTTAAATTTAAAAAGAAAAAGAAAAATGTATCTGTATATGAATCAAAAAATTATCAAGTGAAAGTTAAAGATTTAGATATTGATACAATTGGAAAACAAATAATTTCTATTGAAGGAAAAAATAAAAAAACAAGTGAAAAGAAGAATGTAGAAGTAAATGTTAAAGTACAAGATACCGTAGCTCCAATTATTACTTGTGCAGATACAATTACTATTGAACAAAATGACGTATTTGATATCAATAATTATGTTTCCTTAGATGAAGAAGGAAGTATTGAATTAACACAAGGTATTGATACAAGTAATACAGGATTGATTACTACAACAATCAAAGCAACAGATACTGCCGGTAATGTGAGTGAAAAAAATGTAACTGTTAATGTTGAAAAAGGCTTTTATCAAAAAATTTCAGATGCAGCACTAGCTCAAGTTGGTGTAAATCAAGACTGTACAATGTTGGTAACAAATTCATTAGCTGCAGTTGGAATCAATTTTCATGGAGCACCAATCGAATACTTAAATTTAGGGACACTGACTAATAATCCAGTTCCAGGTGATATTTGTGTATATCAAGGACATGTGGCATTATATATTGGTAATGGTCAAGCTGTTCATGGGGGATGGTTAGGACATCAAACAGTTGTATCAACTGTTGAATGTACAAATGCATTTATTGGATATGTCCATGTAAATCGCTAATCAGGTGAGATTTCATAATCTCATCTTTTTTTTGCAAAATTAAAAGAAGGCAAGTTGCCTTCTTAAGTTTGTATTATTAATCTCTTCCGTTGAATGCGTATTTATATAAGTCGAAGATCAATTCTTTTGTACATGGACGAGGGTTACCACCTGTACAAACATCTGCCATTGCTGAATCTGTTAAAGTAGGTAAGTCTTCTTCTTTAACACCAATTTCTTTTAAGCTTTGTGCGATGCCACAATCTTTACTTAATTGGATAACAGCATCAATAGCAGCTTGACGATATTCTTCTTGAGACATTTCGTCAACGCCTTCAACACCCATTACACGAGCAATTTCTCTAAATTTTTCACCAGTGTAGTCTTTATTGAATTCCATAACATATGGAAGTAAAGTAGCACAAGCAACACCATGAGGGATTCCGTAGAATGCACTTAATGGGTGAGCCATACCGTGGTCAACACCTAAACCAACGTTAGAGAATGCCATACCTGTCATATATTGTCCTAAAGCCATGTCTTCGCGTCCTTTTGGATCGTTTTCACATGCTGCACGTAAGCTTCTTGAAATGATTTCGATAGCTTTTAAGTTTAAAGTATCTGCAAGTTCCCAAGCAGCTAAAGTTGTATATCCTTCAATAGCGTGAGTTAATGCATCAAGGCCCGTACTTGCAGTTAAGCCTTTTGGCATACTTGACATCATTTCTGGATCAATAATCGCAACAACTGGAATATCGTGAGCATCTACACAAACGAATTTTCTTTTCTTTTCAGTATCAGTAATTACGTAGTTGATTGTAGTTTCAGCTGCAGTACCTGCTGTAGTCGCAATTGCGATAACTGGGATAGATTTGTTTTTAGTTGGAGCAACACCTTCCAAACTAACAACATCTTCGAATTCAGGATTAGCCAAGATAATTCCAATACCCTTACAAGTATCTTGTGGACTTCCACCACCAATAGCGATTAGATAGTCAGCACCTGCATTTTTGGCAGCTTGTACACCATTTTTAACTTGTTCAACAGTTGGATTTGCCTTAACTTCATCATAGATTTCATATGGAAGACCAGCTTCATCTAATAAGTCTGTAACTTTAGTAGCTACACCAAATTTGATCAAGTCTTTATCTGTAACAACTAAACCTTTCTTTAATCCACGTGCTTTAATTTCTGTAACCACTTCTTTGATGGCTCCAGCACCATGATAACTTGTTTCATTTAAAATAAAACGATTTGCCATAAGTATTATTTCCTCCTTGTATACTTGTTAATTTCATTTTACGAGTTAAACCGCTTACATACAAGTTACAAATTGATAATAATGTCACATATAAATGCTTTAGTGCATATTATTCAATATTTGTGCTAAACTTTTAAGAGAGTTTTGGAGGGATTTTGTGGAAAATTTATTTTTTAGCTTAAATGCAACGATTCCCATCTTTCTATTGATGGTTGTCGGTTATTTCTTAAATAAAATGAATATTTTAGAGGATGTCTTGGCATCCAAACTAAATTCATTTGTCTTTAAAGTATCATTGCCACTATTGTTGTTTGTCGATGTGTCTAAATCTAATTTTAAAGATCTTTGGGATACAAAGTTTGTCGTATTTTGTGTTGTATCTACTCTAATTAGTATTCTATTATCTATATTATTTTCATTACGTTTAAAAGATAAAGCGATTCAAGGTGAATTTATTCAGGCTTGTTACAGAAGTAGTGCGGCCTTATTAGGTCTTGCATTAACATCAAATATTTATCCAGATGTAGGTGTTGCACCATTGATGTTGATGAGTGTTGTATTTGTGTATAACGTAGTATCTGTTGTGATTCTATCTTTCTTTAAGGCTGAACAATCAAAGGTTAACTATAAGAAGACGTTTGTTGGAATTTTAAAGAATCCTCTGATTCTAGGCATTGTTGCAGGTGTACTTGTTAGTTTATTACCATTTCAATTGCCTCAAGTTATCAATAAAACGATTTCAATGATTGCAAGTACGGCAACACCACTTGGCTTAATGGCGATGGGAGCCACTTTTGATTTTGATCAAGCAAAAGGGGAATTAAAACCATCCTTATTCTGTACATTTATGAAGTTAATTGGTTTTTGTACTATCTTTTTACCGATAGCGGCTCTATTGGGATTTAGAAATCAAGCCTTAGTTGCCATTTTGATTATGTGTGGTTCAAGTACAACTGTATCTGGTTTTGTGATGGCTAAAAGTATGGGACATAAAGGTGTATTAACATCAAGTGTTGTGATGTTAACAACATTGCTTAGTGCTTTTAGTATTACATTCTGGTTAACGATATTAAAATCGTTTGGATTGATTTAGTTGACCTAAAGTTTGCTTTAGGGTGTAAACTAATAAAAAGATTTTAGGGAGGGATAGAATGGAATTGTTTTTAGAATCATTCCCAAAAATATTTATTTCGGGAATTATAATGACATTACCACTTGCGCTAGTATCATTTATTATCGCAATGCTAATAGCTATTGTATGTGCCATGATTCAATATGCGAAAGTGCCAATCGCAAAGAATATTGTTCAATTCTATATATGGATATTTAGAGGAACGCCTATGCTTGTACAATTGTTTATTATGTATTTTGGTATGCAGTCGATTGGTGTGAGAATATCGGCTATTACTGCCGCTATTATCGTATTCTCATTAAATACAGGCGCTTATTGTGCTGAAACTATTCGTGGTTCGATTGAAAGTGTACCACAAGGACAAATGGAAGCCGGATTATGTGTAGGAATGAGCTATATGCAGATCATGATGCATATTATTTTACCACAAGCTTTTCGAAGTGCTTTTCCATCTTTGTTCAATAACTTGATTTCACTTGTAAAAGATACATCTTTAGCAGCGAATATTACAGTTACAGAAATGTTTATGCAGACAGAAAGAATTGCGGGAAGAACCTATCAGTTTATGCAATTATATATAGAAGTTGCATTCGTGTATTTGATTTTCTGTACAGTTTTAACTTGGCTGCAAGCTTGGGGTGAAAAGAAGCTAAATTATTATCAGGCAGGGAGATAGAGTATGGCTTTATTAGAAATTAAAGATATTCATAAATCATTTGGGAATTTACATGTTTTAAAAGGTATTGATCTTACAGTCAACAAAGGAGATGTCATTGCGATATTAGGTCCTTCAGGATCAGGTAAGACAACTTTACTTCGTTGCATTAATTATTTAGAGACAGCGGATGTAGGATTAATGACCTTTAAAGATCAATCTTATGATTTATCAAATACATCAAAGAAGGAAATTGCAGATTTTAGAAAGCATACGGGATTTGTATTTCAAAATTACAATTTATTTGCGAATAAAACAGCCTTACAAAATGTAACATTAGGTCTTACTGTAGCTAGAAATGTTTCTAAAGAAGATGCGGATTTAATTGGTATGCAGATGCTTGAAAAAGTAGGGATGCAAGATCGGGCCAATCATTATCCTTCACAATTATCGGGTGGACAACAACAGCGTGTCGCAATCGCAAGAGCATTAGCAACAAGCCCTGACATTATTTATTTTGATGAACCAACTTCAGCATTAGATCCAGAATTGATTCAAGAAGTATTAAGTGTAATGAAAACATTGGCTAATGAAGGAATGACTATGGTTGTAGTCACGCATGAGATGGTTTTTGCAAAAAATGTTTCTAGTCATGTGATTTTGATGGAAGAAGGGAAAATTGTTGAAGAGGGTAATTCAAAGGATTTCTTTGAAAATCCAAAACAAGAACGAACAAAAGAATTTTTAAGGAAAGAGGAAATGTAAGATGAAAAAATTATTAACAGGTTTATTAAGCGCAGCTATGGTATTTACTTTAGCAGGATGTGGATCTAGTAAGGATCATTTAGCTACGATTCAAGATAAAGGAGAAATCACAATTGGTTTAGAAGGCGATTGGCAACCATTCTCTTATCATGATAAGAATGATAAATTGGTGGGTGTTGATGTGGAAGTTGCCAAAAATATTGCCAAGAAATTAGGTGTGAAAGCCAATATTGTAGAAGGTAAATGGGATGGATTATTAACAGGATTATCAACGGGTACTTATGATTTAGTTATTAATGGTGTCGATATCACAAAGGAAAGAGAAAAGAAATTTGATTTTTCTACACCATATGCATATGATCATACAGTCTTAGTTGTTCGTAATGATAATACGACAATTACTTCGTTTGATGATCTAAAAGGAAAGACAACTGCCAATTCGATTGGATCTACCTATATGGAATTGGGTGAAGACTATGGGGCAACCGTAAAAGGTGTTGATGATTTAACAAAATGTATGGATCTTGTAAAGAGTGGTGGTGTGGATGCGACAATCAATGCGGCTACTTCGATTAATGATTATCTTCAAACGACAAAGGATAGTTCATTTAAAATTGTCGATCAATCCAAAGAATCTACACCCTATGCGATTCCAATGGTAAAAGGAGATGACAATGCGTCATTAAAAAAAGCAGTGAATAAAGCTTTAAAAGAACTAAAAGAAGATGGAACTTTATCTAAGATTTCTATCAAATATTTTGGTGAGGATCTAACGAAAGAATAAGCGGCTATGCCGTTTTTCTTTTTACTAAAATATAAAAATAATTTATAGCCAGGTATAAATAAATAGAATTTGAATATAGCAATCGTTCTTTGTACAATAGATTCAACTTTTAGGAGGAACTATTTTATGTCAGAATTAAAGAATCGAATTTCTCAATTTATAGATACAAACGCAAAAATATATCAAGATATTTCTTTGGCTATTCATGCCAAGCCAGAAGTCAGTGATTTTGAATATTTTGCTTCACAAACATTGAGTGAACAATTAAAAAAAGAAGGATTTGAGATTGAATTACCAGCGGCAGGACATCGTACAGGCTTTGCGGCAACCTACAAAAGTAATAAACCAGGTCCTACGGTTGTTTTTCTTGCAGAATATGATGCGCTTGCAGGTTTAGGCCATGGGTGTGGTCATAATGTATTTGGCGCTACTTCTTCTCTTGCCGGCGCTGCTTTAAAAAGTATAGTGGATCAAATTGGTGGAGAAGTACGTGTATATGGAACGCCTGGAGAAGAGGGTGGACAAAATGGAAGTGCCAAGGGGTCTTTTGTGAAGAAGGGCTATTTAAACGATGTGGATTTTGCCCTATGCACTCATCCAGGCTCAGGTCCAGAAGATGGATTAAGTACGCGTAATTATGCCTGTGCACCTGTTGATATTGAATTCTGGGGAAAGCCAGCTCATGCAGCAGGCTGCCCTCAGGATGGAATCAATGCGTTGGATGCGCAAATTTTAACATATGCAGCCATTGGTGTTTTACGCCAACAACTAACCGATCGCATTCGTATTCATGGTGTGATTGTTGAGGGAGGAACAGCGCCTAATGTCATTCCAGAATACACAAAGGCAAAATATTATATTCGTGCTGCTGATATTGATACCTTACATGAATTATATGAGAAAGTAGAGAATATTGTGAAGGGTTCCGCTTTACAGACGGGTTGTACTTCAAGTATGAAATTGTATCAGAATCTTGTAGAAAATATGGTTTTGACACCTTCTTTAGATGCAATCTATGAAAAATATATTACAGAACTTGGCAATACAGTTAAACATGTAGAAGATGTTGTAATGCCAGGAAGTAGTGATGTTGGTAATATTAGTCAGGTTGTACCTACGATTCAGCCGCATATTAGTATTACAGATGTACAGATTGCAGGACATAGTCAAGATATGGTGAATGCCTCATGTAGTCAAAAGGCAATGGATGCGATTGTCAAAGGAGCAAAAGCATTGGCTTTTACAGCACTCGAATTATTTGAAAATCCAGAAGAACTTGCGAAAGTGAAAGTGGATCATGCTTGGCATGTTGAACATCAAAAGGAGAACTAACTATTATAGGTAAAGGGCTTGTTTAAGCTCTTTTATTTTATGGAATCTTGAAAATCAACGAATATTCATTAAAATTATATAAATAAAGGAGACTGAAAATGACGCTTCAACAATTACTTTATGTATTAACGGTATCAGATGAAAAAACAATGAATAAGGCGGCTGAAAAGCTTTTTGTGTCTCAGCCTACATTAACATCTGCCATTCAATCACTTGAAAAAGAACTAGATATTCAAATTTTTAATCGTACAAGTCATGGAGTCACTGTAACGCAACAAGGACAAGAGTTTTTAACGTACGCAAGACAGTTGTACCAACAATATGAATTATTAAAGAATCGTTATGAAGATGAAAGTTTAAGAAGAATTAAGTTTCGCGTATCATGTCAACACTACTCTTTTGCGACAAAAGCGTTTGTGAATACAGTGAAAAAATATGGAACTTCTAAATATGATTTTGCGATCAGTGAAACAAAGACGATGCATGTGATTGAGGATGTAGGCAATTCTTTAAGTGAGATAGGTATTTTATATTTATCAAACTACAATCGTCGTTTTATGATGAAACAATTTGATGAATGGAATTTAGAATTTCATAAATTAGCTGATTGCGATGCCTTTGTGTATTTGTATAAAGGGCATCCGCTTGCCAAGAAAAAATCAATTACATATGAAGAATTGTTACCTTATCCAAATATGACTTTTGATCAAGGAGATAATCCTTCGATGTATACGGCAGAGGAGATACTTGTTGAAAATGAATTTCCAAGAAAGATTCAAGTCAATGATCGTGCTACCATGCTAAATTTAATGCGAGGACTGAATGGATATACTTTATGTTCTGGGATCATTAGTAAAGATTTAAATGGGGATGACTATGTAGTTGTTCCGTATGAGGCTAATGTAGAAAATCCAAATTCCATGATGGAAATAGGATATATCACTCGAAAATATACGGTTTTAAGTGAGATTGGTAATACGTATATTCAAACAATGAAAGATTATTTTGGCAATAAATAAAATTTATTACTGCTTCAAAAATTTAACAATTAGACAATAGCTAAACCTTCTTGTAGAATACAAACATGCAAGGAGGAAACGAATATGAAAACAATGATGATGTCAATGATGCAAATGTATATGTTAAAAATTGTGACCCGGTTTTCAATTCGTTTGTCGCTTATTTAAGTGTGCATAGCCGGGGAAATACCTCGGCTTTTTTTGTTAGATTGGAGTGATATGAATGATTAATATAGAACATTTAGATAAAACCTATCATTTAAAGAATGCAAATGTACATGCCGTAGATGATGTTTCATTACAAATTGAAAGTGGACAAATCTATGGAGTGATTGGATATTCTGGTGCAGGTAAAAGTACTTTGGTGCGATGTTTGAATTTTTTAGAGATTCCGGATTCTGGAAGTATTGAAATTGAAGGTTTTGGAAAGGTAAACGCAAAACAAGGAAGTTTAGATATCAGTCAAAAGAAATTAAGAGAGTTAAGACGATCAATCGGAATGATTTTTCAACATTTTAACTTATTAGATCGAAGTACAGTATTTGATAATGTGGCCTATCCGTTAAAATATACAGGTTTATCAAAAAAAGAAATTGAAACTCGTGTAGACAAATTATTGGATCTTGTAGATTTGGCAGATAAAAAATATGTCTATCCATCTCAATTATCGGGTGGACAAAAACAGCGTGTGGCCATCGCAAGAGCCTTATCCAACAATCCTAAGGTGTTACTTAGTGATGAAGCAACTTCTGCTCTAGATCCAGATGCGACAGAATCGATTTTAAAGTTATTGAAGGATTTAAATAAAAGATTAGGAATAACAATTATCTTGATTACACATGAAATGAGTGTGATTAAATCTATCGCGAATCGTGTGGCAGTTATGGAAAATGGTAAGGTTGTTGAAGAAGGAGATGTGTATGATATTTTTGCCAACCCAAAAGAAGAAATCACAAAGAAATTTATTAATTCCTCATCTTCGTTATCAAATATAACAAAGTTGATTGAGAATAAGACAATTATTCCAAGAGATAGTAAATTAGTTAAACTTACATTTACTAGAGATAGTGTTGGTAGTGCAACCATTTCAAAAATATCTCGTGAATACAATGTGGATGTAAATATCATGTTAGCTAATGTGGATGTGGTTAATGCGGATGCCTTGGGAGGTATTATTGCTTCTATTGAAGGAAACAAAGACGATATACAAGATGCAATCAATTATTTGCATGCATCAAATGTAAAAGTGGAGGTGATTCATAATGCCTAAATTTATAGCTGATTTCTTTCCAAACGTTGCCAATTACTGGGATATATTTTTAACAGCATTGAATGCAACTTATCAAATGTTTTTCATCGCAGGACTTATCACACTATTGATAGGAGGCGCTTTTGGCATTTTATTGATTGTAACAAAGACAGATGGTATTAAGCCAAATCGAATGGTTCACTTTATTTTAGAAGTCATCACAAACGTATTTAGAGCAGTACCATTTATCATTTTATTGATTTTCTTGATTCCATTAACACGAAGTATTGTGGGTACTTCAATTGGTGTAAAAGGGGCTATTGTTCCATTAGTATTTGGAGCAGTTCCATTCTATACAAGACAAGTAGAAACGGCATTAGCGGATGTAAATCCTGGAAAGATAGAAGCTGCAAGAAGTATGGGTAGTTCAACACTAGGAATTATTTTTCGTGTTTATCTACATGAGGCGTTACCGGATTTGATTCGTGTAACGACAATTACAGCTATTTCATTGATTGGACTTACAACGAGTGCAGGTGCAGTTGGAGCTGGTGGAATTGGTTCATTCGCAATCAATTATGGTCAAAATTTACATTATCAAGATGTTGTGAATTTATGTGTTATCTTACTATTGATCATTGTTTCATTGATTCAATTATTGGGAAATACATTATCTAGTGCAACGACAAATAAAAGATTATTTCATAAATAAAAGAGGGAGAAAAGGATTATGAAGACAAATAAATTATTTAAAACATTTTTAACAGCAGGCTTAGTGGCTACAACATTACTTACAGGATGTTCATCAAATTCTACAAGTGAACCTGTAAAAATTGGAATTCCTAGTGATGCCACAAATGGTGGAAGAGGTTTATTGCTTCTAGAAAAAGCCGGTTTGATTGAAGTGGATGATAAGGCTGGATGGACTCCAGAATTGAAGGATGTTACAAAGTATAAATACAATATTGAAATTGTTCCTACACAAGCCAATACATTAGTTTCGACTTTGGATGATTTTGGAGCAGCCACAATCAATGGTACATATGCCATTCCAGCAGGATTAAAACCTAAAAAGGATGGCTTGATTACAGAAGTACAAGAAGTAGGAAGTGATAATCCATTTATTAATGTGATTGTTGCGCGTACTGCAGATAAAGATAATGAGGATTATCAAAAGGTAGTAAAGGCTTATCAAAGTCAGTTAGTGGCTGAATATATTCTAGAAAAGAATAAAGGTGCAAGTGTTCCTGCATTTGAATATAATAAAGATTATACAGTGGATAAAAATTTTGTGAGTGATATTGAAGGCTATCAATCAAGTTCAGATGGAAAGAAAGTTATTAAAATTGGTACTTGTGGTTCTGCCGATACATTTAGAGCTGTGCAAAAAGTATTAGACGATGGAAATTCAGGTATTTATTTAGATGTAGTTGTATTTGATGCGTATAACTTACCAAATGAAGCTTTAAATAATGGCGAAATTGATTTGAACTCATTCCAACACAAAGCATATTTAGAAAATGAATGTAAAGCACAAGGCTATGATTTAACAGTGATTGGTGATACAAGTTCTGCACCATTGACTCTATATTCTAAGAAAGTAGATTCTTTAAAAGCATTAAAAGAATTAGCTGGAAAAAAAGAAGACTAAATGAAAAAGCCGATTTTTCGGCTTTTTTTACTTTATAAATTGTGCAATATCTTCTTTCAACTCATCACTAAATTCATTTAGATCATCCATATTGATAGCTTGATCATGTAATAACCCTAACAAAATGGTAAACATATTTGAACGAGATACATCTCTTGCCAAAACGCTAGGACTTTTATAATCATCATAAATTTTCTTACGAAGAGTCCAATATTTATCAGAAGATGATGCATCTGAATTTAGTATATCTTTATATTCTTCAATCAATCTATCCATATAAGCTTCTTGCCAACCGCCTAATTTCTTTTTAAATAATTTCCAATCTTTTTCCATGTTGACCTCCCTATTTAAATAAAGTTTGAATGATTTGATTAACCGTCATAGAATTCAATTTATCGACATCTTTTAATGTTTTTGAATTCCAGTGAAATAAAGATACATTACTTGGTTCAGTGAAACTAAAATCGACAGTGCAATCTGGATAACGACTATACCAGTCTGGATAATAAGTTTTCATGATTTTTTTTGCATATACGACAGCTTGTGAATTTGAATTTCCATTTTGATCATATGTACCTGAAATTTTAACGCCTGGAGGACTAGAGTGAGCAATCAATAAACTGCCATCCTCACATACGGCAAGTACAATATAAACATGTGCATTCGTCATAGAGACAATATTACCTGGTTTTGCGTTTTGAATTGAATCTTTGTAGCTTTCTAACTTCATATTCGCAAATGTTTTGGTCATTTCTTCAGCCTTTAATACATAGCCATTGCCATGATTGGATTTGGTTTCTAATGTATTGTAGATAGACCAACCGACATAGCCTGAACAATCAAGTCCTTTAAGGATTTCATACATATAGTTTTCATGATTGTATGAACTATCTTGTGAATTATAGAAGGATTTCCATTCCTTAGATAAGCCCAAAGTTAACGCTTCAGTTCCGGAACCTGTTTGTGCTTCGTTCCAGCCTCCACCATAAATATAGAGTGTTTGACCAACGGGTTTTAATACGTTCTTTAAAAATTCAGTTGTAGTATGAATGGATTTTGATTGAATTTTTGCTTCTTCTGTTTTATGACATGAAAATATTCCAAAGATAGTATTAAGATAGGCAATAAAATACGGTCATAGCGAATTTTTCTTTTTTTCATTATTTCTTGCCTTCTTCTATCAATTCATCAATATAAGAATCATCAATATCAAAGCCTAAGTAGCATAGACCGCGATAGATGAAGTTAATATCATTTAAATGAAGGATTTGATTCATCAATTCCTTTTTCTTGTCATTGATTAAAGACATGTCATAATCACTTGTATTGCCACAAGGATGTGTGCACGTTTTACAACTTGGCGATATCGTGTCTTTTTCTTCGTGTACTAAATCAATTAGATCTTGTGTAACCGTATGATTTCTTAGACGTTGAAGACAATTTAAAATAATTGTATCTGTATGTTCTGTTTTGGGATTTGAATCCACGGTTTTAGAAAGACCAATTAAAGCGGACCATAATTTAGTTTCCATCCGATTTTACCTCCACATTAAAATAAGTATCTGGATAGGGTTCATCCTTTAAAGTATAGTGCCACCACTCGGATTCTAAAGGGATAAATCCATTGTCTAACATTAAATTTCTTAATATCATTCGATTTTGAATCTGTATGGTTGTTAATCCATCCTTATGTAAAGGACTAGAAATATCGCCAAAGTAATCAAAGTAAGATCCCATATCTAATTCTTTTCCTGTTTTTTCATCAACTAAAGTTAAATCGACAGTGCTACCTCTGGTGTGTGCTGATTTTTCGATGATAAAGTCATTCTCGAAAAGATAGCTTTTGGAATATTTTGGATAGAAAATGGATTTCATTTTATCATCCTCAGTATCTTTCCAAGTCATGAAATGATCAAGGGCACTTTGAGGTCGATAGGCATCCCATATCTTTAATCGATATCCCATTTGTCTTGCCTTTGAATTGATTACTTTTAATTGCTTCACCAATTCTTTTGTTCCTAACGCTACCGGATCTATATAGCCATCAATGATTTCACCAATGAAATTGTAAGTTGTGCAATAGCGAATATCCAAAAGAATATCGGGTATTTCTTTTTGTATATTTAATAATTTCATGTATATATTTTAATATATTTGTTTATGTTAATCCACTTATGTTTTGTGTATAATACTTCATGAAACGAGGTAAAAAAAGATGAAATTTAGTGATATTGATTTTTCAGCCATTTCAAGAATGATGGACAATATGAGTGATGAAGAAAAAAATAAGTTAAATGACATGGCTCAAAATATGATGAATAATATGAAACAAAACGAAGAGCCTGAAGAAGAAACTGACTTTTATGAAGCATTAAATATAAATGAAGATGACTATGCAGATCTTCCGGGAAGTGTCTTAGATCAAATTGAAGCTGGAAGTGATTTGGAAGTCTATTATGAAGATGTAAAGGATGCGGATTTTAGTGCTAGTGCATTATTCTATGCGAAAGCCACTTTAAACATGTTACGCAAATATATCTATCCTGTATTTAAAAATTTTTTTGATGGCTTTAATAACTCTTCAACTACGACAATCTATTCGTACTTATATCCATTGATGAATCAGGATAATATTCATAAATTGTTTGATGAAGAGTTTGGAACACCTGAAGAATGGATGGAGCTTAAAAATGCGCTTCAACAAATCTATATTATTTTAAATCGTGCAGAATATGATTTTGTGAGTTATGAAGATTTACAATTATTAAAAGATATTTTATTTAATCAGGAAGTATTATTGAAAATTAAAAATATATGAAAAAATTAAAAATAAATATGAGTCTTGAACCTATGGATGAATGGACATATGAATCGTATGTGAATGATTATGTGTTTGAGAATATTTGTATTGAAGAAAGCTTAGATAATATCACAATCGATGGTTGTAAGTTTAGTAAGTGTCAATTTAAGGATTGTAACTTTAGTTTTATTGAATGCATGGACGTTGTTTTTGATCATTGTGAATTTGAGAATGTACACTTTAATCAATGTAGCTTAAGTCGTGTTCATTTCATCTCTTGTAGAATCAGTGGGATGGAGCTTTCGCAAAGCTTGGTTCAAGATACATTATTTCAACTATGTAAAGGACATTATTGTGACTTTGGTGGAAGCACATTTAAAGATTGTATGTTTGACATCAATGATTTGACAGGTTCAGGATTTGTTCAATGTGATTTGAAACAAACTTCTTTTAATAAATGTGTATTGAATTCAACAGAATGGTTTAATACAGAATTAAAAAAGCTTGATTTCTCAAGCTGTGAAATTGAAAATATTGCAGTGTCGAGTGATAAATTAACAGGTATTATTGTGAATTCATCTCAAGCACTTGAATTTGTGAAACTTTTAGGTATTGTAGTTAAAGATTGACATATTGTTTCAATCTTTCTGGCATAGATTCAATCAGCATGGTGACTAAGGTTTCGATATCTAAATACACATTTTTTTCTACCCATGACTTTGTCATTTCAATAGAACCATGACAATACATTTGAAGTAAGAAATCAAGCTGTGAATCAATTGTTGTTTTGGCTTCGATTTTCTTTTTGTAGAAATCATAAATACAACGATAGTCATAGTTTGTCAAAGAATTATAGTCATCTTCTTTGAAAGCTTCTTTAAAGAATGTGCTTTGACTTTGAATAAATGTAAACTTTTTAATCAAAGCCTCTTTTAAAGTGGCTTGATCAGCCATTTCTTTAAAGGAATCTAAACAAAGCTTTTCAAAATACCAGTTCACAAGATCTTCCTTATCTTCAAAATTCCGATAAAAAGTCTGTCTTGTCAGATTTGATTCTTTGGTAATCTGCGTAACAGTGATTTTATGTAGGGGTTGTGTTTTTAATAAGTTTAATAGCGCGTTTGCGATTGTTAATTTTGTGTCATTCATATCTTTTATTATATGTCATGAGAATTGACTTTAAAAGAGGACTAGCTTAAAATTATATAAAAGAGTTAGAGGAGTAATGAATATGCAGTTAGGCGAATCGATGGAAGATTATTTAGAAGCCATTTTAGTTTTATCAAAATGTTTAGATCATGTTCGTAGCGTAGATGTCGCAAGTTATTTGGGTTTTTCTAAGCCTAGCGTCTCACATGCCGTAAAATTATTGTCTGAACAAGGCTTGATTATTTTAGATGTTAGTAAATTTTTGACTTTAAGTGAAGAAGGAAAGAGAATCGCAGAAGAAACTTATGCGCGTCATACTTTCTTTTCAGATATGCTACAAAATATTGGTGTACCAAAAAATATTGCGACAGAAGATGCTTGTCGTATTGAACATGTAATTTCGCAAGAAACTTTTGAGGCAATTAAAAAGTATTATCAAAATAATAAAGACTAGCTATAGATTGTATCTGTAGCTTTTATTTTGAAAGGAGCAAGGAAAATGAGACCAGAAATATTAGCACCAGTAGGAAGTATGGAAGCATTAAATGCGGCATTAGCTGCAGGGTGTGATGCTGTTTATTTCGGATTGCCTAGCTTTGGAGCTAGAGCATTCGCAAATAATTTTGATTTAGAAACCACAAAAGAAGTTATTGAAAGATGTCATTTGTGTGGGGTAAAAGTATATATTACAATGAATACTATATTATATGAAGATGAAATTGAGGATGCCTACCAAATGGCAAAAAAGGTTCATTCTTTTGGGGTAGATGCATTGATCATTCAAGATTTGGGATTTATACATCTTTTGCATCATAGACTACCAAATTTGGTATTGCATGCATCTACGCAGCTTTCCGTTACAAATTCTTATCAAATTGAACAATTAAAAAAGTTAGGTGTAAAACGTGTTGTCTTGGCAAGAGAATGTTCAAAAGAAGAAATTCAAGCATGTGTAGATACAGGTATTGAAGTTGAAGTCTTTGTGCATGGAGCTTTATGTATTTGTTATTCAGGACAATGTTATTTTTCAAGTGTGCATTATGGCCGAAGTGGAAATCGTGGTATGTGTGCACAGCCATGTCGAATGAAATATAGTTTATATGAAGATGGAAATGAAGTAGATACGCATGGAGATTATGTACTAAGTCCAAAAGATCTGTCTTTGATTGATGAAGTAAATATATTAGCTAACATGGGTGTTTGTTCATTGAAAATTGAAGGGCGAATGAAAAGTGCTCCATATGTATATGAGAGTGTTTCTCAAGTTAAAAAAGTATTAGATAATATTGAACGCAGTACTTTAGATGAACAAAACTTACGAGTTACATTTAATCGAGAATATACTTTAGGACATATGTATAATGCGACTGGAAATGAATTGATGAATCATAAAACTTGTAATCATCAAGGAATTGAGATTGGTAAAGTTATAAAGGTAAATAAGAATAAAATTTGTATTCAACTAACACAAGATCTTCATCAAAATGATGGAATTCGTTTTGTAAAAGAAAACTTGGGATGTAATGTGAATTTTATGTATGATAAGAAACAAAAGTTGATTTCTTTTATGTCTAAACATAATACAGTTCTAATTGAAGGGCCTGTAGGTGTGCATGTAGGTAGTATTGTTCGTAAAACAATGGATTCTGAATTGAATAAAACGATCGAGGAAAGAATTCGCACATCGAATCGTCAAAGCAAGGTCAATGCGGTTGTAACTTGTAGTGCAGTTGGAAAGCCGATGGTGATGGAAGTTTATAATGATTCAATAAAAATCAGTGTTTCTACAGATGTTGTTAGTGTAAAAGCTTTAAAGCGTGCTACTGATGAAGTAACATTAAATAAACAATTTTCTAAAACAAAAGATAGTTGGGCAAGTTTTAATCAGATTGAATATCATTTAGGTGAAGATATTTACTTTCCGATCTCAGTTATGAACCAACTTCGAAGAGATGCCCTTGAGAAAATGAAAGAGGCTTGTTTAAAGCAGGATGTAATCGTTGAATACGATTATGATTTCATTCCAAAAGAAAGTAAAACTTCATTTGATTTGTTTGAAATCAATTCACTCAATCAGAAGGTTGATGATTCATCTTGTTACGTGAGTGAAATGTTTAATAATGACCAAGTCTTAGAAAAATCAAATATTACGGATATAAACGGATATGTGAATGCTCATTTAGGAAAAGGGAAAATTGTTGACTCTTTAAATGTTTCCAATTCTTATGGCGTAGCCGCTATTTTAGAAATGGGATATGAAAGTGTTGTATTAAGTGATGAGTGTGATAAATATCAGATAGAAGAATTGATGAATGCATTTATGACTCGTTATCATTTTGATGCTCCAGTCTATAAGACTTTGTATCAAAAACGTCGCTTAATGACGATGAATTATTGTCCGGTAAATACAGCTTTAAAAGATGGAAAAAGAGTAAGTTGTGGATTGTGCCATAATCATCGTTACGAGTTAGAGGGCTTAGATGGTAAGCGTGTCTATTTACTTGGAGATAAAGATTGTCATATGCGATTATATGATGTGAATGTTACGGATGAAATTCAAAATCGAAAAGAATATGAATTATGTGGAATAAAACATTTTAGATTTGTATTTACAGATGAGAACCAAGAGGAAGTTAAAACCGCTTTCAAGGCCTATAATCGTTGATTTTAGATGGCTTGCGTGCTATTATTTTATTAGCTTAAGGCTTAGAGGAGGATATTTTAATTATGCCTATTATTGTTGATGTATATGCTCGTGAAGTTCTAGATTCACGTGGAAATCCAACTGTTGAAGTTGAAGTAACTACAGAATCTGGTGCTTACGGACGTGCTATGGTACCAAGTGGTGCAAGTACAGGTGTACGTGAAGCGTTAGAATTACGTGACGGAGATAAAGCTCGTTACTTAGGAAAAGGAACAACTAAAGCTGTTGAAAACGTAAACACTAAAATTGCTCCAAAAATTATCGGTATGGATTGCCGTGACCAGGTATTAATTGACAAAACAATGTTAGAATTGGATGGAGACCCATTCAAGAAAAATTTAGGTGCTAACGCTACTTTAGGTGTTTCTATGGCTTGTGCTTTAGCAGCTGCTGATTTCTACGGAGAACCTTTATACAAATACTTCGGTGGATTCAACGGAAAAACATTGCCAGTTCCTATGTGCAACGTTATCAACGGTGGATCACACGCTGACTCTACAGTAGATTTCCAAGAATTCATGATTATGCCAGTTGGTGCTAAGAGCGAAAAAGAAGCTGTTCGTATGGCTGCTGAAACTTTCCACGCTTTAAAATCTGTATTAAAGAAAAAAGGATACAACACTAACGTTGGTGACGAAGGTGGATTTGCTCCAAGCTGTAAAGATGGAAACGAAGAACCTCTTGAATTATTAGTTGAAGCTATGGAAGCTGCTGGATACGTTCCAGGAAAAGATATGAAAATCGCAATGGACGTTGCTGCTAGTGAATTCCACAACACTGAAACTGGATTATATGAATTGAAAAAATCTGGTCAAGGAACTAAGACTAGTGATGAAATGATCGACATGTACGAAGAATGGATCGCTAAATACCCAATCATCTCTATCGAAGATGGATTAGGAGAAAGCGACTGGGACGGATGGAAAAAATTAACTGACCGTCTAGGAGACAAAGTACAATTAGTTGGTGATGACTTATTCGTAACTAACCCTTCAATTCTTTACGAAGGAATCGAAAAAGGAATCGCTAATGCGATCTTAATCAAAGTTAACCAAATCGGTACTTTAACTGAAACATTCGACGCTATCGAAATGGCTAAGAAACATGGATACACTTGCATCGTATCTCACCGTTCAGGAGAAACTGAAGACACTACAATCGCTGACATCGCTGTTGGATTGAACGCAGGACAAATCAAGACTGGTTCATTAAGCCGTACAGACCGTATTGCTAAATACAACCGTTTAATGCGTATTGAAGACGAATTGAACCAACGTGGAACTGTTAACGTTGCTGAATACCTTGGAGACAAGACATTCTACAACTTACCAGATGTTGAATTCAAAAAGTAGTATTTCACTAAGAACTTTAGCTAAATAGACCCTTCGGGGTCTTTTTTTTTGTTTCGTTTCGTATTACTATAAACAAGTGGAAGGAAGTGCTATATGATTAGGGCGATTGTTTGCGATTTAGATGGATCTTTGATGAATCCAAGTAGTGGAATCTATGTAAAGGAAGCAGTTAAAGAGGCATTGATTGAGGTTGAAAAGAAAAATATTTTAGTTATATTAAATTCAGCTCGATGCTTTCAAGGCGTTTATCCATTATCTAAGCAGATTTTGATGCAAGACTTTGGTGGATATGTCATTAGCTGCAATGGAGCTCATTGTTTTGATGTGAAAACGAAAAAAACGATGTTTGAGTATTCCATATCAAATGACGATGTTTCTTTTATTTGGCAATATGCCCAAAAGTATAATTTAGGTGTTGGATATAGTCAACCTGATTATTTTGTGGCAAATAAAATGACACATGGATTTGAACTAGATATGCACAATTGTGATGTGGATTACATTTTGACGAATCACATGGAAAAATATTTAAAGGATTCTGTGTGGAAAGTGTCTATATCGGATTCAAAAGAGAGAATTGATTCGATTTATGATTCTATGAAAGATCATATTGAATCAAATTGTAATGTAAAAGTTGTGCATAGTACAGATACGATGATTGACATTATTCATAAGGATTGTGAAAAGTTAAATAGTGTGAATCGTTTGTTGAAAAGTCTTGAAATTTCTTGGAAAGATGTCAGTTCCATAGGTGATGGTTCAAGCGATGCACCTGTATTAGAAGCGTCTGGTTTAGGTGTAACACTTGAAAATGGTTGTGAAGCCTGTAAAAAAGTCGCAAATAAAATTGTTCCTCCATGTTATGAAGATGGTTGTATAGAATGGTTAAAGGAGTTGTAAAGATGAGAGTAGTCGATATGCATTGTGATACGGTTCTAGAATTATTGAGTCGTGATTTAAAAGGAAAAGAGGCAAGTTTATATTCAAATGATTTGTCAATTGATTTAGAAAAAATGAAGAAGGGTAATTATTTATTACAAAATTTTGCGTTGTTTACAGATCAGAAAGAACTAGCTATTCCTGAACAACAGACAATGCGTTTGTATGATGAATATTGTACACAAATGGATAAGTTTTCTGATTATATTGCACCTGTATATCAGTTTAGTGATATTGAAAAAAATGATAAAGAAGGAAAATTATCAAGTTTATTAACTTTAGAAGATGGTGGTGTATGTTTTAATGATTTAGCTATGTTAAGAAACTACTATCGCATGGGTGTAAGAATGATTGCCTTAACTTGGAATTATGAGAATGGTATTGGCTATCCAAATCTTTCGATGAAAGATATGAATGGAAACCATCCTAACTATAAGCGTAGTGTCGATACAGAAAGAGGATTGACAGAGTTTGGAATTTCATTTGTAAAAGAAATGGAAAGACTAGGTATGATTGTGGATGTTTCTCACTTAAATGATGCAGGTTTCTATGATGTATTAAAATATACGACAAAACCGTTTGTGGCATCACACTCAAACGCAAGAAGTGTATGTAATGTAGCCCGTAATATGAGTGATGATATGATTCTTCAATTGGCAAAACGTGGTGGTGTTATGGGTCTTAACTTCTGTGGAAGTTTCTTAGCAGATCGAAACGATCACAAGAGTTGTGTAGAAGATATGGTCAAACATATTCTTTACATCAAAGACTTAGCAGGAATTGATGTCATAGGATTGGGTACAGATTTTGATGGTATTTCATGTCCTTTAGAAATTAAAGATGCTTCTATGATGAATTTGTTAGAAGAAGCTTTATATAAGGCAGGACTTACACAAGAAGAAGTAGAAAAAATCTTCTATAAGAATGTATTAAGAGTCTATAAATCAGTATTGTAAATGGATCGTTTGATCCATTTTTTTGCTTTTATTGAAGAATATGATACAATTTCGAATGTAAAATTCTGTAAGAAATATGAAAGAGAGAATGAAAGGCCATGGAATTATTGAAATTATAGGTATTCTAATTGTCGTAATCGGATTTGTATTAAAATTGGATTCGATTTTGATTATTATGATTGCCGCTATTGTGACTGCACTTGTTGCAGGTATGGATCCTGTTACTTTCTTGGAACCACTTGGATCAAGCTTTGTTGCTAACCGCAGTATGTGCGTGTTTGTGATGGTTATTTGGTGGTGCAAATTGTCATGATGATCATGATGTCATAGGAGATGAAATGTTATGAAAAAAGTATTAATTACAGGTTTTGATCCTTTTGGAGGAGAAAAAATCAATCCAGCTTATGAAGCTGTTAAATTATTGCCGGATGAAATTGGTGGAGCAAAAATTATTAAGAAAGAAATTCCTACAGTATTTCAAAAAGGGCCGGATGCAGTTTATGAAGCGATTCAAGAGAATCAGCCAAATTATGTATTGTGTATTGGTCAAGCTGGTGGAAGAAGTCAAGTCACACCGGAATGGGTGGGTATTAACTTTAGAAATGCAAGAATTGCCGATAATGAAGGCAATCAACCGTTACAGACAAGTGTTGTAGAAAATGGCCCAGAAGCTTATTTTACAATGCTTCCTGTATTTAGAATGGTTGAAAAAATGAAGGAAAATGGAATTCCTGCAAGTGTTAGCTATACAGCAGGTACTTATGTTTGTAACGATGTGATGTATTCTGTATTGCATTATTGTCATACAGAATTTAAAGATGTAAAAGGAGGCTTTATGCATGTGCCTTTTGCGACTGAACAAACAGTAAATCAGCCAGCAGGAACTCCTGGAATGAATTTAAAAGATATTGCCAAAGCAATTGAATTGTCTGTTGAAGCTATGTTAGAGAGTGATACGGATATTAAAGTGGTTTCTGGAGAAACGCATTAACAAGCTAAAAGAATATAAAGAAAAAGTATTATAGTGCAATGGATAGAATTACATTTTCGCAGATGCGTTTTTGCCATCTTCATGAAGGAAAGAATAAAATTCGTTTTTGGGTGTATGACAGTTCACTAGAGCAATTTTTAAAAATATGCAGGTCATGGAATGTTAATGGCTAGCTCATGATGGGCAACAACCAGATTAGAAAATATGTGAGGTCAATATGAAAGAAATCGAGAAAATGCTTAAAGGAAAATGGTATGATGCTAATTTTGATCAGGAATTGTTAGTTATGCGTCAAAAAGCAGAATTAAATTGTTTTGATTTTAATATGTCTAAGCCGGGAAGTGATGAGCAGCTTTTTGCATTAAGAAAATTGTTACGCAACAAACTTCCAAAAGGGTTGACTGTGCTTGCACCAGTTTATTTTGATTATGGAAAATATACATATTTTAGTGAGGATGTATTTATTAATCACGGGTGTTACTTCATGGATGGAGGAAGTATCACAATTGGTAAAAATACTTTTGTCGGACCATTTTGTGGCTTTTACACATCAAATCATCCTTTGAATTATGCAGATCGTAATAAAGGTTTAGAGCAAGCATTTCCAATACATATTGGTGATAATTGTTGGATAGGTGCAAATGTTACGGTGTTGCCAGGTGTTACCATTGGAAATGGTTGTGTGATTGCTGCAGGAAGTGTTGTCACAAATGATTTAGCAGACAATGCTATGGCAGCAGGTGTTCCTGCTGTTGTAAAAAAGTATATAGACCAATAGATTTTGTGATTAGAATGGATTGTATAAATATTAGCTTTATATATTGTCAAAAAAGGGTGAGTCTATTATAATAACTCACCCTTTTTTTTGACGTGTGCCGGGCATGGCATAAGCTCAGTTGGAGATAAACCAACCATGGGTAGTTAC
>OLSX01001227.1_pt1 | contig 24567 bp, 16 predicted proteins | sample 1673141 | NCBI WGS metagenome assembly OLSX01 (sample SAMEA3136759, study PRJEB25190) | human gut metagenome | biome: human gut; feature: human-associated habitat; material: faeces | place: Austria | collected 2013
GACCGTTATGCACGATATATCCCTTTCCGTTGTCATCGAAGAAGAAGCTAGGGTCAATGCCGTCAATCTTCTTCAGATAGATAGGTTCGCTCCAACCCTTGGATGGATCCTTGGACTTGACGAAGAAGTTTCCGGCTCCCACGTTGGTGGTAATCATATAGAAGGTCTTGTTCTTCTTGTTGTAGCTGATGGCTGGTGCGAAGATACCGGCTGATACTTGCTGACCCTTCAGGGGCACCTGCGATTGGCGGGTGAGCACATGGCCGGCTGGAGTCCAGTTTACCAAATCCTTGCTGGTAGAGAGAGGCACACCTGGGAAGAAGGTGAAGGAAGAATTCACCAGATAATAGGTGTCACCTACGCGGCAGAGAGATGGGTCGGGATAGAATCCTGCCAATATTGGGTTGTAGTACTGATGCGTCTTGTCTATCTGGACATTGAATCGGGCATCATTGCCGGCATACTTGAAGTAGTCGAAGTCTGCTGTCTGTGCCTGCGCTCCTGCAGCAAGCATCATCGAAAGCGATAAGATTGCTAATTTCTTCATTATGATAGTTGATTTTTAAAGATTATACAATAAGATAAAAAAATGCAGCGGAAAGCCAGGGATGAGAATCCATACTGGTTTTTCCGCTGCAAAGTTACGGCTTTATTTGCAATCTTTCATTGTGAAATGTAACCAAGACTTTTTTCAAAGTTTCATAAAGCTTTGTTTTTGTTACATATTCTTTTTTCTATTGTGTATCATCTTTATTTCTTCATGGCATTCTGCATGTATTCTCTAGGAGAACAGCCATAGAGGTTCTTGAACATGGTGCTGAAACTTGCGGAATTGGAGAAACCGCAAGCGTACATCACTTCAGTGATGCTTTGCTTGCCATCCTTGAGCAATTTGGCTGCCTGCTGCAGTCGGATGTTGCGGATGAAGCTGTGTGGCGTCTGATTGGTCAGCTCCTTCATCTTGCGGTGCAGGTGTACACGACTGATGCCCACCTTCTGTGCTATCATGTCCACACTCAGGTCGGAATCGTTGATGTTTTCGTTGATAACCTCCATCACCCGTTGCATCAGGGAATTGTCAGGTGTCTGCATTTCTATCTGTTCTACCTGGTGATTCTGGCTTTCATTGCCCGTAAACTTATTGCGCAAAGTGCGTCGCACGGTGAGCAGGTTGATGATGTTGCGGTGCAGAATGTCCATGTTGAACGGCTTCAGGATGTAGGCATCGGCACCGGTCTGCAATCCTTCCAGCTGGTCTTCCTCACGGCTCTTGGCAGTGAGCAGGATGATAGGCACATCGTTGGTGTTGATGTTTGATTTCAGCTTGGCGCAGAGGGTGGTTCCGTCCATTTCCGGCATCATGATGTCGCTGATGACAAGGTCTGGCTTATTCTTCAGAATCTCGTTCAGCGCCACCTTTCCGTTAGGATATGTGCGAATCTTGAAGTCGCTGGAGAGCTGTGCTTTCAGGTATTCCTGAATATCCTCTTCGTCTTCCACAATCACGATTTCTGCCTTGGCTCCCTTGGCAGAGGCTGGGGTAGTATCGGAATTGTTCAAGGTTTCGGCTGGCTGGTCATTGTTTTCTGCCAGCTGTTCTTCCTGTTCTGCTTCAGCTTCAGCAAGTTCATTATTCTGCTCTTTCTTCATCTCTTCTTCCTCGATGATCTCTTCTGGTTTGAGATGATCCTTGCCCAATGGAATGCGGATGATGAACTCGCTTCCGTGCTCAAACTTGCTTCCCTTCTCGCCCTCGTTGTTGCGGGCAGAGATGGTGCCGTAGTGCAGTTCCACGAGCGAGCGGGTGAGGTCGAGACCGATGCCCGTACCGACGTTGCGCTCGTTAGGGTCGGCAGGGGTCTGGTAGAAGCGCTGGAAGATGGTTTCCAACTTATCCTTCGGGATACCGATGCCGCTGTCCTTGATGCTGATGTAGGCATGGTGGGCGGTGTGGGTGAGCGAGAGGAGAATGTGGCCTGCCGTAGGGGTAAACTTGAAGGCATTCGAGAGGGTGTTAATTATCACCTTGTCGAAGTTGTTGCGGTCTATCCATACAGGAAGCTCTTCGCAGTCATGCTGGTATTCGAAGTCGATGCTCTTGGCAATGGCTTGCTGCTTGAAAAGGTCGTATTCTTCATTGATGAACGAAACCATATCGGTCTTGCACATACGCATAACCATCTGTCCCTTGTCAATCTTTCTGAGGTCCATCATCTGGTTGATGAGGTGAAGGATACGTTCCGAGTTCTTTCGGATAATCTCGTAGATGCCTTGACGGTGAGGCTCTTTGTCTTCCTTAATCAGGGAGAGCAATGGGGTGATAATCAGTGTCAATGGCGTACGGATTTCGTGACTGATGTTCATGAAGAACTTGATCTTCGCCTCGCCCATCTCTTCGGCGTGGATGTGCTGCTGCAGGATGAGCTGGTCTTCCATCTGGCGCTTGCGGTGGCGCAGGTAGAGCATGATGGCTGCAATGAGGAGCAGCAGATAGAAGAGCTTTGCCCAGATGCTGGCATACCAGGCTGGGTGAACGATGATGGTGAACTCCTTCACCGGTGTTTCGTAGCCGTTGCAGATGGCCTTGATGCGGTATTTGTAGCTGCCGGGAGCCATGTGCGAGAAGGCAAGTTCGTTCTGTCCGGCTGGCACGGTGCGCCAGGCATCGCCGTTGATGCTGTACACATAGCTTATCTGCTCCACATCATTATAGGTGAGGGTAGAGAGCTGCAGGGTAAAGGTGTTGTCTTCGTGAGAAAGCTGGAAATCACGGGAAAAGGTTGACCAGTTGTCTGTGATGGTATAGCTGCCCGACTTCATGCCCGGAGTCACCATCTTGTTGTTCAAGATGAAACCCGAGATAACTACCTTTGCCTGCCATGGGTGCTGTCTTACTTGGTCTGCCTGGAACCAGTTGAGTCCGCCCGAACCGCCCATCAGGATGGTTTTTCCATCCTGTGTGGTGCATACGGAAGCGTCGCTGAACTCGTTGCTCTGCAGTCCGCTTTCAGCATAGAAATTGGTAATTGTTCCGCTCTTGAGAACCAGTTTGTTGAGTCCCTTGATGGTTCCTAACCATATATTGCCCTGGTAGTCCTCGGTAATGCTTGCCACGCTGTTGTCGGTGAGTCCGTTGGCTGTGGTATACAGTTTTGGCTTGATGCCTTTCCTGAAGTCGAAGCAGAAGGCTCCATCCTCGGTGCCATACCATACGTGGTCTTTGCTATCTACAAACACGCAGTGCGAAAAACTGTTCTTGTTCAGGCAGTTGACGCCCTTGAAGGTGGAAACCCAGCTGTTTCGCTTGCGGTCGAGGCACGCCAGTCCCACAGAGGTGGCTATATACACGTGGTTGCCATCCTTTGATAAGGCCATCTTGATGAGGTAATCGTTGGGCAGGCTGTTGACCTTGAGGTTGTTATCTGCACCATATTTAGCCTTGTAGTTTCTTCGGCTTCCGTCTTTCTGCAGGCAGAAGAGACCTTTGCCCATGGTGGCTATCCAGATGTTGCCCTGTGGGTCTTGTTTGATATCTAAGATGCCCACCGACTTGCTGATGCCCAAATCAACAGGGTGGAAGCTTCCGGCTGCATCCATATAGCCCAGACCGTCGGTATAGGTTCCCACCCAGGTTCTGCCCTGCTGGTCCTTACAGAGGGTGAGCACGGTGTTCTGGTTCAGAAAATGCCCCTCTACGCTGCGGGTTGCTATATTAAATAGGTATAGGCCATCCTTGTCGGTACCCACCCACACCTGGTTGCCCTGGTTGATGCTGAGGCTGGTAACGCAGTTTTCGCCAATCACGTTGCGGTTGCCCAGGCGGAAGCCCATATAGTTGAAGTCGTTCTGTATGTTGCTCTGCATGAACACACCTTTCTGCAGCATGCTCACCCAGATGTTGCCCTGATAGTCTTCTATGATGCTGGTTACCTTGCTCTTGGCCAGGTTTACCAGTCGGCTGAAGAGAGGGTTATCCTGCAGGAATCCGGTCTGAGGGTCATATACATAGATGCCCAGTCCGTCGCAGCCGATATAGAGCTTGTTGTTGCGGCTGATATAGATGTTGTCGATGGGCAGGTTTCCGATGCAGCTGATTCGGGTAAAGACGTTGCTTCCTGCCCTGAGCAGATGTACGCCCTGGTTCTTGCTGGCGAGATAGATGTTGCCCAGGGCGTCCTGCTGGATATCCTGTGCGTCCACGCCTTCGGTACCGGCAAAGTGGGAGGTGACTCTACCGTTTGTTTCCTTGCGGTAGAGTTTTCCGTCTTCGGTGATGATCCAGAGTCTGCCCCGTTTATCTTCCAGGAGTTTGTGGATATATTTCAGTTTTTCCACCTCTCCCTTCATGGCATGGCATTCCTGGGCATCTTTCTTCTTAATCATGATGCCATAACCGGATGTAGCCACGGCTACGTCTTTATTCTTTAGGGGATATACCTGCTTTACGTAGGTGGCGAGTTCTTCGCCTTTGGAATCGAGCATAGGGATTTTTAGGAATTCGCTTCCCGTAAATTCCAATAGAGAGTTGTTGGTACCTAGCAGGATATGTTCCTTCTCGTCTTGAGCAAGGCTAATGATGTAGTTGCTGTTGAGACCCAAAAAATTTGACATATCCTTCTTTATTACGTTGATGTGGTAACCATCATAGTTGTTCAAACCGTTGCGGGTGGCTATCCAGATGAATCCGCTCTTGTCCTGGAACACCTGCGTGGCGAGGTTGCTCGAGAGCTGATTGTCCGTGTTGAAGAGTTTGCCGCTCTGTGCCCATGCCTGGATGGAGAAGAGGCAAATCATCATCGTGATGATTAATTGGCTTATAGTTTTCATGTTTCTTGTTTATATTTATATAGAGTTATTTTCTGCTTGCAAAAGTACGATTTTTAGTTGGAATATCCCAATAATTCTTTCTTTTTTTGATTACAGAAAACAAATAATATGCCTTTTGGTGTTTATTATCAGGTGATCCTGCATGAACTGGTACAAGGAATGGTACATGAAACAGACGGATACGGGAATTGAGCAGAATGTGAACGATGAAGAAGTTATCGCCACCTATTATTATAATATAGCTGGTGTAAAAGTGAATAAACCTGAAAAAGGTCTTTATGTAGTGAAACAATTGTTAAAGGGCGGAAAGACTCGTTCTTACAAAGTTTGTTATTAACGACAAAGTATCTGTTACAAGAGACAAAGTGTATCTGAAATGAAACAAGTATCTTTGCACCCGCGAATAGACAGTCATATAAAATGTGAATGCATAAACTATAAAACATAAATCAAAAATGAATAGAACATGATTGAACAAGTGTTAACAATGAAACGGACAGCAGCCTTATGCTTGGTGGGAGCTTTCTGCAGCCTGAATGCTCAGGCTCAGAAGATCCAGGTCAAGGGTAATCTTGTTGACGGTACAGGTGAGCCTCTGATAGGTGCCACTGTAAAAGTGAAAGGTAATGCCAGCGTCGGTGCGGTCACCGACTTAGATGGTAATTTCAGTATCAGTGTTCCTTCAGAGAATTCTATCCTCGTATTTACATACGTAGGTATGAAGACCAAGGAAGTAAAGATTGGTACGAAGAGAGAGTTCAAACTTACCCTCGAAGACGACAATGCCATTGGCGAAGTTGTAGTCGTTGGTTATGGTCAGCAAAAGAAAGCATCTGTCGTAGGTGCCATTACCCAGACCACAGGTAAGGTTCTGGAACGCGCAGGTGGTGTTTCTGATATCGGTTCTGCCCTGACAGGTAATCTGCCTGGTGTGATTACATCATCTTCATCAGGTATGCCTGGTGATGAGGATCCTAAGATCGTGATTCGTGGTGTGAGCTCCTGGAACTCTTCCGACCCTCTCATTCTTGTGGATGGTATCGAGCGCCCTATGTCGAGTGTGGATATCCATTCCGTACAGTCTATCTCTGTATTGAAGGATGCTTCTGCCACTGCCGTGTATGGTGTGAAGGGTGCGAATGGTGTTATCCTGATTACCACCAAGCGTGGTACGGAAGGCAAGGCCAAGATTTCAGCCAGTGCAAGCACTGCTATCAAGCTGGTGTCTAAGTTGCCTGAGACCTACGGTTCTGCCGATGCGCTCTATTATGCGAACCAGGCAATCAAGCATGAGTTGGGACTCTCACCTTCAAGCTGGGGTGACATCCGCTCTACCGACTTCATCAACAAATATAATGCTCCTGCAGGCAGTATTGATCCGGAGACCGGATTCCTGATGAGCGAGCGTTATCCTGATGTAGATTGGCAGAAGGAACTCTTCAAGGACTACGCCATGTCTTACAATGCCAATGTGAATATCGCTGGTGGTACCAAGGCAGTGAAGTATTATGCAGCCATCGACTATCAGCACGAGGGTGACCTCTTCCGCGAGTGGAATAACAATCGTGGTTATACCAGTGGTTACGGATTCAACCGTATCAACGTTCGTTCCAATCTCGACTTCCAGCTCACCAAGACTACCACGCTGAAGGCAAACCTTTCGGGTAGCCATGGTATCCGCAAGTCACCTTATGGCTTGGAGAAAGGTTCATGGGCTGAGAGCCAGCTCTGGCAGGCAGCTTACTCAGCACCTCATGATAACTTCCTGCCACAGTATAGCGATGGTGTTTGGGGCTATTTCCCTAAAGATGAGCAAGGCTCTCCTAACTCTGTGACCCAGCTTGCACTTCATGGTGAGCAGTCAACCACCACAACCCGTATCAACACCGACTTTACGCTCGAGCAGGATCTTTCCTTTATTACTAAGGGATTGAAGGCATCTGCCATCGTATCTTGGGATAACGTGTTTGTGGAGGCAAGCCGAGGTATCGACGACCTCAACCATGCAGCCCAGTATAAGTATATCGACCCTGTAACGGGTGTGGTAACCTATAAGGAGAAGCCAGGCGGTAAAAATAACTTTGATTTTGTGGAGACCATCGCATGGAAGACTGATGCAGGTAAGCTCAACAACGATCTTACCCAGCGTAACCTCTTCTATCAGGCACAGCTCTATTGGGGACGCAAGTTCGGCAAGCACGATGTAACCGCCATGGGCGTGTTCAACCGCTCAGAGCGTGCTACAGGTTCTCAGTTTACCAACTACCGTGAGGACTGGGCATTCCGTACCACCTATAATTATGACGATCGCTACATGTTCGAGTATAACGGTGCCTACAACGGTTCGGAGAAGTTCTCCAAGGACAATCGTTTCGCCTTCTTCAATTCAGGTGCTATCGGTTGGAACGTAGCCAACGAGAAATGGTTCAAGCCAGTGACAGAAACAAAGGTATTCGGCAGAAACCTGGTTGATATCCTCAAGTTCCGCTACTCTTATGGAGAGATTGGTGAGGATAATGTATGGGAACGCTGGCTCTACCAGACCACTTGGGCTTACGGTGGCAAGACCCATCTTGATTCAACCAACCCAAACAACGAATCCATTTACACCTGGTATAAGGAATCGAAGGTTGGTAACCCAGATATCCATTGGGAGAAGGCCATCAAACAGAATTTCGGTATCGACTATGCTTTCCTCGGTGGTCTCGTAGCCGGTTCGCTTGAATTTTTCAATGAGAAGCGTTCCGACATCATGATTGCCGGTAACAGCCGTTCGGTGCCTTCCTATTTCGGTGCTTCTGCTCCTTACCTGAACAAGGGTAGAACCAAGACCACAGGTTATGAGCTTGAAGTTCGACTGCAGTATGACTTTGCCAACGGTATCCATGCCTATGCCAATATGAGCATGACGCATGCAAAAAATGTTGTTACCGAGCATGACGACCCAGAGTTGCTTCCTGCATACCAGAAGAACATGGGATTCTCCATCGGACAGGGCAAGAGCTATCTCGACAATGGTACAGCACAGTCTTGGGATGATGTCATCGCCATGACTCCTCACAATACCAACGACAGCCAGAAGTTGCCAGGTCAGTATATCATCACCGACTTCAATGGTGACGGTGTGATTGATACCAATGATAGTGCGCCTTATGGCTTTACAGGTACTCCTCAGAACACCTACAATGCCACTATCGGTATTGACTACAAGGGATTCAGTATCTTTGCGCAGTTCTATGGCGTAAACAACGTGAGCCGCTATGTATCATTCAACTCACTGCCTAAGCCATACCTTCACACGGTGTTCAAGGAGGGTGCTTACTGGTCACCATCAACTCCAAACGGAATTCCTTCACTCCGCATGAACTCTACTCCAAGTTACTATGAGGGTACCCGCTTCCTCTACGATGGTTCGTTCTGTCGCTTGAAGAACCTGGAGGTGGCTTATACCTGGAATGGCGGATGGATCAAGAGTCTCGGTCTCTCGATGTTGAAGGTTTATGTAAATGGTAACAACCTCTTCCTCTGGACTGATATGCCTGACGACCGTGAGTCGAACTTCGCCGGTACAGGTCTTGCTTCTCAGGGTGCATACCCTACAATGAAGCGTATCAACTTCGGTATCAAGTTAGAGTTGTAAACAGCGTTAATATAACACATTATTTATTATGACAAGAATAATTTCTAAATATAAGTCTGCCTGCCTGGCATTGGCATTGGGATGTTCTCTCGCCCTGACTACCAGCTGTACAGACTATCTTGACAAGTCACCAGAATCGGATGTATCTCCAGAGGCTGCTTTCAAGAATTTCAAGAATTTCCAGGGCTTTACAGAGGAGCTTTATCTCTGTATTCCTGACTTCTCCAAGAGTTACTGGACAACGTGCTGGAACTGGGGTGAGGATGATATCCAGGCTGTGGGTATCGACTACCTCATGGGCTACAAGGTTGACCAGGGTGACTTCTGGGGCTGGCAGCAGGAATATGACGGATGGGGTGCATGCTTCATGGACCAGGGGTCAAGTTTTTTGGATCCAAACGATGCTGGTAATAATTATCGTTTTTCTCGTGGTCTTTGGAAGGCTGCATGGTATGGCATCCGTAAGGCAAATCTGGGCCTGGAGAATATGGACCTGATGACGGCTGCCACCCAGGAGGAGAAGAATGCCATCAAGGGTCAGTTGCTCTTCTTCCGTGGATGGCTTCATTTCCAGCTGATGCAGTATTTCGGTGGTCTGCCATATATTGATCATACCCTAGCTGCCGACCAGCCAATGACTCTTCCTCGTGAAACCTGTCAGGCATGTGCCGAGAAGGCTGCTAAAGACTTCCGTGAGGCTGCAGAGCTTCTGCCTATCGACTGGGATAAGTCTTCTGTTGGTCGCAATACATTAGGCAAGAATGGCTTCCGCATCAACAAGATTACCGCACTTGCCTATGAAGGCAAATCACTCTTGTGGGCAGCTTCTCCACTGGTGAAGAACTGCGATGACAAGATGAACGTAAACGGCAATGCCAGCACCTACGATTACGATACCAACTATGCACAGCAGGCTGCCGAGGCACTTGGCGAACTCCTTACTCTTGTTGAGACAGGACAGACCCAGTACAAGCTCGTGGATTTTGCTGATTACTCAGATCTGTTCTATACCTGGAACAAGAACATGCTTCCTCCAGGTTCTACCGAGAATATTCTCCGTGATATTCCAGCCGATGCATGGCATAACTCTCACTTCGGAGTGTTCACCGAGTTTGGCGGTCAGATTCTTACAGGTGGTCAGGCTGCCTCACAGCCTACAGCCAACTACGTAAACTATTATGGTATGAAGAATGGTCTTCCTCTCGATGACCCAGAGTCTGGTTTCGACCCAACCCATCCTTGGAAGAACCGTGACCCACGTTTCTATCACGACATCGTATATGATGGAGTAAAGGTGGTAGAGGGAGACATCAAACCGGATGCCAATCGATATGCCAACCTCTATACAGGTGGTACTTACCGTGACGATATCAACGAGAGCCGCACTGGTTACCTGCTCTATAAGTTCATTCCTATGATCGCCAACAACTATGATATGGGTAGTACTTATAACAAGTTGTACATTGATGTGCCTTACCTGCGTCTTGCCGACTGTTACCTGATGTATGCCGAGGCTTGCGCAGCCGTAGGTGGAGCCACCGCTTCTGCCAAGTGCTCACTCACAGCTCTCGATGCAGTGAACAAGATTCGCGAGCGTGCCGGAGTAGCAGACGTAGCAGCCAAGTTTACAGGCAACAAGGACAAGTTCATGGATGAAGTTCGCCGCGAGCGTGCCGTAGAGCTTGCTTTCGAAGGTCACCGTTTCAATGACTTGCGTCGCTGGTTGCTTCTCGACAAGGCACCTTACAACATCAAGACATCGCAGGAGTTTGTACGTGCAGGCAAGTTTGATCCAAAGAATCCACAGAACACCGAGGTATCCGGTTTCAAGGAGAAGACCATTCTTACCCGCCACTTCACAAGCAAGCACTGGTGGATGCCTTTGAAGAAGAAAGACACCAGTATCTATCCTGAGATGTTCCAGAATCCAGGTTGGTAATAGAGTGTGAATCAAGAAAACAATTAAAAGAATAAAGAAGAAAAAATTATGAGCAACATAATTTCAAGATATAAAGCGATTCTTCCGGTTTCCCTCTTCGCTCTCTCTGCACAAGGAGTGATGGCACAGGATGCCACAGAAGCAGACACCATCAACGTGGCATTCCGCAAGGCGGATGCCCGTGATGTAATCACTCCTGTCAGCACGGTCAAGGTGAAGAATCTGCTGGAGAAGAACTACAATACCTATAGCCTCGACAATATGCAGGCTTTGGCTGCAGGTTATAACGGGTCGCTATGGAATCAGGGTGATGCACTCGTGCTGATTGACGGTGTGCCACGTGATGCAAACAATGTTTTGCCAACGGAGATTGAAGACATTACCTTCCTCAAGGGTGCTTCTGCCGTTGTTCTCTACGGTAGCCGTGCTGCAAAGGGTGTTATCCTCATCACAACAAAGCGTGGTAAGATTGAACCGCTGAAGATTACAGCCCGTGCCAACTATCAGATGAGTGTAGCGAAGTCTTATCCTACCTACCTCGATGGTGCGCAGTATATGACGCTTTACAATCAGGCACTTGCCAACGATGGTCTTTCTGCTAAATATTCAGCTGAAGACATCTATAACACGGCTGCAGGTACCAATCCTTACCGTTATCCAAACCAGCAGTTCTATAATTCTGATTATCTCAAGAAGACCAAGTCTCGCTACGATGTGACGGCTGAGTTCGAAGGTGGTGGTAAGTTTGCACAGTTCTATACCAACGTAAGCTACTATCGCGAGGGCGATTTCTTCAATTTCGGTGAAGGAAAGAACAACTATACCGACCGCCTGAACGTACGTGGTAACATCGACCTCCAGCTTGCTGACTGGGCTTCTGGTTGGGTGAATGCCAACGCTACCTATTATAACCAGCATGGTTCAAACAGCGAATTCTGGAAGGCAGCTTCTACATTGCGCCCTAACCGTGTGGCTCCATTCATCCCGCTGTCTTATCTTGACCCGATGGATGCCAATTCTCTGGCTCTCATCAATAACTCAAGAAATATCATCACCAATCCTGTGGGATTGCCAGCCGGACAGTATTTCCTGGGTGCTACACAGGAAGACCAGACCAATGCCTTCGCAGATATGTATGCTGCAGGCTACAACACCTGGACATCCCGCCAGATGCAGTTTGATACTGGTGTCAAGTTTGATCTCTCTTCTTTGCTGAAGGGATTGAGCTTCAAGACCATGTTTGCGGTTGACTATTCTACGTCATACACAACATCCTTGAACGACAGTTATGCAACCTTCGGTGTCAACTGGACACAGTTTGACGGCAAGCAGATTATCGGTTCCGTCACTCAGTATGGTGAGGATAAGCATACGGGTACTTTGAACTCTAGCAACTCAGCAGAGCGCCAGACTCTTGCCTGGACCGGACAGTTTGACTACGTTAACTCCTTCGGCAATCACAATGTGAATGCCACCTTGCTCGCCAATGGTTATCAGCAGACTATCAGCGGTGAGTATCACAAGGTAAGCAATGCCAACCTGGGACTTCTCGTGTCATACAACTATGCACATAAGTACTATGCCGACTTGGCAGCCAATGTGGTACATTCGGCAAAGCTTCCTGAGGGCAACCGCAATGCTATCTCTCCATCGGCAACTCTCGGCTGGAGACTCTCTGAAGAGAATTTCCTGAAGGATGTAAACTGGCTCAATGACCTCCGTCTTACTGCAGGTTATACCGTCTTGAATCAGGATCTTGATATCAAAGAGTACTTCATGTATGAGAATATCTTCACGGCTACCGGTACATGGTGGGGATGGTCTGACGCCAACAACAGCATCCAGACTTCCGACTCTCAGCGTGGTGGTAACGACAAGCTGGGCTTCATCAAGCGCAAGGAGTTCAACGTAGGTTTGAATGGTGCCTTGTTCAGTAACCGACTCAGCTTTGCCGTAAACTACTACAACACGGTGACTGATGGTTTGCTTGCTCAGCCAGACTACATCTATCCAAGCTATATGCATACCTACTGGCCTGTATCTACATTCGTGCCATACATCAACTATGGTAAGAATCGCCGCACAGGTGTTGACTTCTCTCTCGGTTACAAAGACAAGGTGGGAGACTTCGAGTATGGTATCCAGGCATTCGGACAGACCAACAGTTCAAAGAACCTGAAGGTTGCAGAGAATGTAGAGTATGACTACATGCGTACAGAAGGCAAGCTCACTGATGCCCTTTGGGGATATGAGTGCTTAGGCTACTACAACAGTCAGGAAGAAATTGACAATGATAAGGTCAAGAGCTCTTTCGGTACTTTGAAGCCTGGTGATCTGAGATACAAGGACCAGAATGGTGATAATGTCATCGACAGCAAGGACCGCGTGGTTATCGGTCGCTGGAGCGCCAAGTTCACCGGTGGTATGAATCTTACCTTGAAGTACAAGAACTTCACTCTCTTCGCCATGTTGACAGGTCAGTTTGGTGGCAATGCTATCAAGGACGATACCTACAACTGGGTTTACGGTGAGCGTAAGTACAGTGATGTGGTACTCGGTGCCTGGACAGAGAGTAAATACAAGAACGGAGAGTCTATCACCTATCCTCGTCTGACAACACAGAGTGGTGACAACAACTTCAATGCTTCCGACTACTGGATGTATTCAACCGACCGCATCGACTTGAGCCGCGTGCAGCTTACCTACGATTTCAACAAGACACTCTTCGGAGACAACAGCTTGGTGAAGGGCTTGCAGGTATATGTTAATGGCAGCAGCCTCCTGACGATAGCCGGTGAGCGCAAGCAGATGGAACGCAATGTAGATTCTGCTCCTCAAACCCGCAGTTTCACCATCGGTGCAAAGGTTGAGTTCTAATATAGAAAATTAAGATAACGAAAATGACAAAAGTGATGAACAACTTACTATCAAAATATAAAATTGGTGGAGTGGTGCTCGGACTGGCTCTTTCGATAGGACTGACAAGCTGTGACGACATGTTTAAGCCTGCCATCGAAAACCATCTGGGTTTCGAGTATATGTACGACCATCCAGACTATGCAGATGGTTTGCTTGGCAACGCCTATACCCGTTTGCCAAACGGCTCTTACTCATTCAATGATGTTGCAACAGACGATGCCGTAAGCAACGATGCTACCGACTCTTATCGTAAGATGACTGGCGTAGATAGCTGGACTTCAAGCAACAATCCGGTGGAAACCTGGCGCAACTGTCGTGCAGCCATCCAGTATATTAACCTCTTCCTTGCTAATGTGGATAAGGTAAACTGGAACAGCGATGAGGTAGTGCGTGCCATGTATGAGCAGCGTTATATCGGCGAGGCCAAGGGTTTGAGAGCAATCTTCATGTATTATCTGCTCCGTGCCCATGGTGGTTTTGCCAATGGAACACTCCTCGGTGTGCCTAATATTCTTGAGCCAACGGATGTAAGCTCAGATTTCAATTCCCTGGAGGTGCGTGCTTCTTATGCCGACTGCATGAAGCAGCTCATTGCGGATGCAGAAGAGGCTGTACGCGTACTCCCTGTTGACTACAAGGATACCGATAACGAGACGATGACCGTTAATTGCCTTGGCAAATCCTATACAGTTACAAAGGCTACTTACAATCGTGTACTTGGTACCAACTTCGCCGGACGCTTAAGTGGTCGTATCGCCCGTGCCGTTCTTGCACAGGCTACATTGATGGCTGCATCTCCAGCCTTTGCCAGTGGCAGCGGCGTAACCTACGAGCAGGCAGCCCAATATGCTAAGGCAGTGCTCGACCTCAATGGCGGCATTTCAGGCATTGATACAAATGGTTTGGAGTGGTATGCAGACCCAAACATGAACGATCTTACAGCGGCACAATGTCCTAAGGAAGTACTCTGGCGTACAGAGAAGAGCGAGAACAATGATTTGGAGACCAAGTACTACCCACCATCAATCTATGGTCAGGGTCGTATCAATCCAACCCAGAATCTTGTAGATGCATTCCCTGCTGCCAACGGTTATCCTATTACAGATGCCAAGAGCGAATATGACCCAGCTAATCCATACGCAAACCGTGACCCACGTCTGGCTAAGTACATTATCTATAACGGACAGACAGCCGGTTCAGGAAATGCCGTCATCAATACACAGGCAGACAATGCTACTAATCTCGATGGTCTCAACAAGGACGTTTCCAAGTCAACCCGCACAGGTTACTATATGAAGAAACTCCTCCGTCAGGACATCAACCTGGATCCTACGGTAAACGGCAAGGCTTATCATTATACAGCCCGCATCCGTTACACAGAGCTTTATCTGGATTATGCCGAGGCAGCTAATGAGGCTTATGGTCCTAAGGGTGGCACAGGTTACTCAGCCTACGATGTAATCAAGGCAATCCGTGAGCGTGCAGGCTTGGGAGAGTTTGGTGAAGATCCATACCTGGAAGAGTGCGCACAGACCAAGGAAAAAATGCGTGAGTTGATCAGAAACGAGCGCCGCATCGAGCTTTGCTTCGAAGGCTTCCGCTTCTGGGATCTGCGTCGCTGGAAGGCTAACCTCACAGAGGAGGCAAAGGGTATGAGCATCACCAACGAAGAGGCTGGCAAGAAATATACTCCAATCTCAGTGGAAACACGTAACTTCAAGGAGAATGCCTTCTATGGTCCTGTGCCACACGACCAGATTCTTAATTTCCCATCACTCGTTCAGAACGCTGGATGGTAAAAAGAACAACATTTGGTAATAACAAGAAAAAATGAAGAATATGAATAAAACATTCAGAAAAATAGGAACTGCAATCATGGGACTTGCCTTGGTAGCTGGTCTTTCTACCTCTTGTTCAAACGGAGATTGGGAAGATAGTCTTCAGGGAGGAACAGCCAATGGTGGCAACAACGGTAAGATATCTGTATATTTCTCTATGCAGGCACCTATCCGCGTTATCACCCTTGGTAATGACGATGATGCAGTAAACACCGATGACAATGCTCATCAGTTCAAGCTGCAGGCAACTTGGGGTGGTGGCTACAAGAATACCAAGGACTGTAAGATCAGCTATCAGATAGATCCAGCTCTTCTGCCAGAAGGCAGTGGTATGGAGGTGCTCCCTTCATCCTACTATACCCTGGAGGATCCTAATACCCTGACTATCCCTAAGGGAAAGATTATTGGTGGTACAACAGTGCATCTTACTGATGCCTTCTTCAACGATCCAAAGGCTGCTACTACTCACTATGTATTGCCAGTAAGACTCGTTTCTTCCCTCACTGGTGATGCTATCCTTGAAAAGCAGAACTACCAGTTGCTCTGTGTGAAGTACAAGAATCAGTATTCAGGTCTGTATTGCAAGACAGGAACTACCAATATCCAGGATCTGAAGACCATTACCCACAAGAATGAGGATGCCCTGGATGTGGTTTCAACTGTAGATTTCAACACATCTTCCATCACTTTCTCTTATCCTGTAAAGGAGTGGAAGCATGATGATGCAACGCATAGCTGGAGCCAGATTGATGCAACCAAGAAGTTGACCTTGACGCTGGCATTCAATGGTGAAAACTGTCAGGTTTTTCAGGATGGCAAGGTGATCGGTAATGGTACTTTTGCTCCACGTGGCATTCAGGATTTCAGCGACAAGAACCGCATGGCTGATTGTCTGAAGATCAAGTTTAATGCTACTGTTGTGACCAATGCTGGTGATGCAGAGCACGAGAAAACATGGACCATCTCTGCCGACTATGTGATGTCTATGATGAGTCGTGGCAACAAGCTTGAGTCATGGAAGTAATTTCGTAACAAACTAATGAAAATGAATTTAGTAGTATGAAAGTAAATAAATATATTATATCTGCACTGGTCTGCCCATTTGTTTTGGGCAGCTGTGCAGACTGGGATGACTGGAAATATGACGTAGAGAAGCCTCAGACCATCGCTCAGTATGAGTACCTCAACGACTATGCGCCATTGAAGGAGTATCTGGATCGTGGTGCTCATCCTGGCTTTAAGGTTAGTGCTGCACTTGGCGTGGACGAGTTCAACCAGCAGGGTCCTCTCTTCCGTCTTGCAGCCCATAACTTTGATGAGATTGTTGCAGGCAATGCCATGAAGATGGCTTCCTGTGTCAACGACCAGGGTGTGATGGATTTCAGTAAGGTATCTTCCTTTGTACGTGCAGCAGAAGATGCAGGGTTAACAGTTTATGGTCATACGCTAGCCTGGCATGCTCAGCAGCCTAGAAAATGGCTTGAGAAACTTATTGCAGACAAGGAACTGGATGTAGATCCTGATCAGAAGACTTTTACGGAACTTTCTCGTCAGACTTATCAGGATGGTCCATTCCCTTACACTCAGATGGGCTGTGCTCCTGATATCATTAATGGTTCCATTCATTTCGTACCAACAGGTGAATGGTCTCAGTTCTTCTGCATGCCGGGCCATAGTATGAAGGCTGGCAACTATGTTGCTATCTTGCATATCAAGTCAACCAAAGATGGTAAGATTTCACTCGTCGCACAGAATGGTTGGGGTGCTGAAGCTCAGAAAATCACTCAGAAGTTTACCGTTAAGGCTAACGAATGGGTTGATGCCGAGGTTGCTCTTAATGACATCAAGGGTGGAAACTATGATTTCATCCTGTGGCCTGAGACTTTTGATGGTACACTTGATCTGCAGTCTGTCACTATCGGTCAGTATGAGTCACCTGCCATTGAGGTGGAGCAGGAGGTAAAACATCAGACTTATCAGGATGGTAAGTTCCCTTTCGATGTGATGGGCTGTGCTCCTGATGTCATTAATGGTTCTATTCACTTTGTGCCAACAAGCGACTGGTCTCAGTTCTTCTGTGTTTCCGGTTTGGCTCTCACTCCAGGTAATTATGCTGTTGATGTAGAGATTAAGTCAACCAAGGCAGGAAACATCAAGATGAAGGTTCAGAATGGTTGGGACCCTAAAAACGAGAGTTGCGATGGCATTGTAGCTCTGAAGGAAGGCTGGACAACAGCCCGATTCAAGATGACTCTTGAGCAGGGTGGTAATTACGATTTCATCCTGCAGCCAGAGACATTCGATGCAACACTCGACTTGAAGTCTGTTACCGTAAAGAAGATTGTCAAGACGAACTCTATCCCTCTCACTCCTAAGGAGAAATCAGATACTCTTACCTGGGCGATGAACAAATGGATAAGTGGCATGATGCAGGCCACTGAAGGCAAGGTGAAGGCTTGGGATCTCATCAACGAGGCTATCTCAGGTGGTGGCAATGTGAATGGCTTCTATGCTCTTCAGACTGAGGCTACCAGTGAGCATAATCCACAAGATTTCTACTGGCAGGATTACTTCACACCAGAGATGTATGGTCCTATCGTAGAGAAGGCGGCTCGTGATGCTTATGCTGCGGTAGAGGGTACAAACCCTGCAGACCTCAAGCTCTTCATCAACGATTACAACCTGGAGTCTGACTGGGACAACAACCAGAAGGTGAAGTCGCTCGTTTACTGGATTGGCGTATGGGAAAAGAAGGGTCAGGAACTCGGCTGGAACACCAAGATTGATGGTATCGGATCACAGATGCACATCAGCTACTACGAGAATGAACAGACTCTGGAAAGCAAGAAGAGGGCCATCCAGAACATGCTCAAGATCATGGCAGAGACTGGCAAGCTCGTCCGTATCTCAGAGATCGATATGGGCTATGTAGATAAAGATGGCAAAGATGTTACTACTGCTCAGCTGGAGAAGCTTCCAATTGATGAGCGTGTGGCTAAGGAAAAGGCTATGGCTGAACACTACAAGTGGATTATCGAGCAGTATTTCAAAATCGTTCCTGTCAAACAGCAGTATGGTATCTGCCAGTGGTGTCTCACCGATGCACCAACAAACAGCGGTTGGCGCCCTGGAAAGCCTGTAGGTCTCTGGAACCTGAACTATCAGCGCAAGCCTGCTTACGGTGGTTTTGCTGATGGTCTTGCAAATAAGAAATAGGACATTAGTTTAGGTTTTAGCATATAAATAGATTAACCGAAATATATGTTAGTCGTGACAGGTCAGTTGAGCCATGAGGCTCGACTGACCTTTTTGAATTCTCTTTTTTACACCACGCAAAGGCGTTGAGTGTAAAAGGCATATCTTTGAAAAACTAAACTCAATAAATTGAATGATGAAGAAACTGATAATTTTAGCAGGTTTATTGGTGTCTTTGCAGGTGAATGCGCAAAATTATGCCAAGCAGTGGTGTGCTGACAATGGTGATGGTACTTATACCAATCCAATCATCAACTCAGACTTTCCTGACCCTGACATTATCCGTGTGGGGGATACCTATTATTATGTATCTACCACAATGTTCTATTTCCCTGGTGCGACAATCTTGAAGTCGCACGACTTGGTGAACTGGGAATATTGTGCCAATCCTCTCCAAAAAATAGCGGAGTCGGAGCCTTTTAATCTTCAGAATGGATATAATCAGTATTCCAAAGGGCAATGGGCTCCTAGTCTGAAATACTACCAAGGTAAGTTTTACCTTCACTTCATCGCCTTCAACCATGAAAAGTTTGCCGATGGTGGTGACTTCCTCTTAACGGCTACAGACCCTGAGGGTGAGTGGAAGGTGCAAAAACTGAATGGCTTCTATTATGATTCAGGTCTTTTCTTTGATGAGGCAACGGGACGCCGCTTTGTGGTAGCAGGATACAATGAAATCAGTGTGACCGAGTTGGATGAAAACTTCAATGCCATCGGTTCCTCTAAGCGGATTATCAATAAGCCAAACTCCGGATTGGAGGGCAGTCACATGTATCATATCGGTGATTACTATTATATCTATGCCACATACGGTGGAGGTTATGACCATAGCCAAACCATCTTCCGTTCCAAGAATCCGTTCGGACCATACGAGGAGCACGATGGATTGCTTTTCGAAAAGCAGGACATCCATCAAGGGGGATTGGTACAGACGCAGACAGGCGAATGGTGGACGATTCTCTTCAAGGATGCAGGTACTATCGGGCGTATTCCGTATCTCGAACCTGTGGTATGGAAAGATGGATGGCCTATTCTCGGTAACAATGGCATTGATGTGAGTAAGGGTGGAAAGTCGTACAAGAAGCCTAATGTAGGTAAGGAATATCCAAAAACATACTTGCCAACCAATGATGGTTTCAACACCGACAAGCTTGGGATGCAGTGGGAATGGAACCACAATCCTGACAATTCGGCATGGTCTTTGACCGAACGACCTGGATTCTTGCGCTTATACACGTCGGGCATTGTGAAGGAAGGCACCGACACCAAGCTCAACGAATTCTTACAGGCGCGCAATACCTTGACCCAACGCATGTTTGGATACGATAAGGAGGGTGCCTCTACTTCTACCGATACGTATGGCACGATTTGCTTAGATGTATCCCATATGAAGGAAGGTGATGTGGCTGGGCTTTGTGTATTCCAAGACCCCCATGCTTATGTTGCAGTAAAGATGATCGACGGCAAGAAAAGAGTGGTTTACTATCGTGCTCCTTGGTGGGAACCAAAGGCTGATTGGCAGGGTGTAGTAGATGATAAGGAACATTATAGGAAGTTTAGCACATCTACCGCTTCGCACAACGATAAGATTTATCTTCGAGCAGTGGCCAATTTCAAAACCAATAAATTGAAGTTCTATATCAGTTGGGACAATCAGAAGTGGTATGATTTGGGCAAGGACATCGAAACCGAGATGCGCTATACCCTCAAGATATTCACAGGCAATCGCTTTGCCATCTTTAATTATGCAACCCAGCAGAATGGAGGCTATGTGGATGTGGATTGGTTCTCGACAGAAGAGACTGTTGATGAAAATAAATTCAACGATTTGACTGCCATTGAGCAAGTAGAGTCGAAGACTAAACGTATTGTTTCTCGCCAGTTTTATAATGCGTTAGGTGTAAAGTTACCGAGACCTCAGCATGGCTTGAACATTGTGAAGACGCGTTATGAGGATGGAACGGAGAAAACTTATTCTTTTGTTAAGCAATAAAAAACTCCTTAAAATGGCACGAAAACGCACTTTTTCTCACTTTTTTTTCGAGAAAAAGTGCGTTTTCGTGCCAAAATCTTTAATTTGGCTTCCCAGAGAAGGACGTGATGTATTAGGCTCATCTGTATATTTTTCCTCTGTTTTGACCAAACATTTGGGGAATCTGGAACATTTTGGGCAAAAACATTTGGGGAATCTGGAATATTTTGTATCTTTGCACTCAAAATCAAAATGTTATGGCAAATATTGTGTTTGAAAGAAAAATATATGATAAGATGCTTGCTTGGAAGCAAGAGCGTCAGGGGAAGACTGCGCTTCTTATCAAGGAGCAAGACGCATAGGAAAATCTACTATAGTGCGTACTTTTGCTGAGCTTTAGGGGATAAAGTTACGATGCCCTTGCTCAAACAATTTTTTGATTCACGGATCCCTTTGGAAGCTGCTCATCGAGAAACTATGCGTCGGCTTCGCCTTTATATGCTTGTTGGTGGAATGCCACAAGCTGTAAAAGAATATCTTGAGACGAATAATCTTAGTAAGACGGATGCTGTGAAAAGGGAAATTTTGGAACTCTATTTGGATGATTTTAGAAAGATCGACAATAGTGGACGAGCAGCTAAACTTTTTGCTAATATACCTGCTCAGCTGAATAATAATGCATCTAGATACCAAGTAGCTAGTGTGTTGGATGATTCTGAACGTAAGAACATAATGGGTATATTGGAGGAAATGAAGGATAGTATGGTTGTAAATTTTGCCTATCATGCCAATGATCCGAATGTAGGTCTGGCTCTTCATAGTGATGGTAATTTCTATAAAATGTTTACGGCAGATACGGGGCTTTTTGTGACTCTCGCCTTTTGGGACAAAGATCATACTGAAAATATTATTTATGAAAAGCTTTTGAGTGATAAGCTGAGTAGTGATATGGGATATGTATATGAGAATCTTGTAGCGCAGATGTTAGTAGCTTCTGGCAATAAACTTTATTATTATACTTTCCCTCATGCCACTAGCCATAAAAGTTATGAAGTGGATTTCCTTCTTTCAAGAGGAAAGAAAATTTATCCGATAGAGGTGAAATCCTCAGGATATAATACTCATAAGTCACTAGACGAGTTTTGTGCTAAATATTCTGATCGAATAGATAAGAGATATCTCTTGTATACAAAGGATTTGAAGAAAGATGGACAAACGCTCCTCTTACCGATTTATATGACTCCTTTGTTGTGATTTCCTCTTCAAATAGGTTTGATGGTGTATCATTTTCGTTATAATGTTGGCTATCAAACCTATTTGGTACTTCTCACAAAGTATTTGTTATACCACGCAAAGTCTTTTTCTGCCTTTTCTGTTACTTTTGCAAGCGGAAATGAGAAACTTCTCAATTTTATAACTGGATTTATTAACTTAATAACAAATTGTAAAGCTTATGAAAAAGTTATTTACTTTGATTGTAGCAGCTTTCATGGCTGTAAGTGTGAATGCTCAGACAGAGACTCCTCTTGTTTTGGGTGGTGACTGGAATGCAGGTTTTGCCGGAGATGCTGATGTTTATGACTTCACTATTAACAAGCAGTATGGTGCAGCAGAGTTTGCCTGCAATGTCAACTCTGCAGATTATCCTAAGTATATCCTCGAGTTCGAAGAACCGCTTCCTGCCAACTTCCAGGTGAACTATACTTGGAAGACTTCTGCTGATGCAGAAGGCGATGCAACTCCTGCCTACGGAAAAGCTGTGGGTGATGGAGCAACCAAGAAGTTTGAACTTCTTTTCGAGCAGGAGCATCCTTACATCGTGGGCGTAAGCGTACAGCATACCGATGCTGAGGAAGTGAACCTGAAGGTTAAGAAGATGATTTTGGTTGCCGCTGACGGTACTGAAAAGAAAATTAATGCCTCCTTCACCAGTTGGGGTGGTACTGATAACACAGTTGTTTATAAGGGTATAGTTTCTTTCGATAAACAGTACCAGCAGCTTGCTATCAATGGTTTGGCTGGCAAGAGTAATGTTACAGTCAAGGTGAAACTAGCTGAGCCAACCCCAAATGTTCAGATGTGTGTAGATTACGAGGATAATACATCTGAGTGGCCTTCATTCGGAGGCAGCGATGAGATTACTTTCACCACCAAGGAAGGTGTAGCCATCAAGAAAGTGGGTATCCAGTATATCGACCCAGAAAATAATCCAGCAAAGGTTTCTGTGCTCGGTGCCTGGTTGGTTGATACAACTACCGGCATTTCTAAGGTAGAGAATCTGAAGGTTGCTCAGGATGGCAAGTGCTTCAACCTCGCTGGTCAGCAGGTAGGTAAGAACTATAAGGGCGTTGTCATCAAGAATGGTAAAAAGATGGTTATCAAGTAATAGATGAGACGTTTTACAATGCTCGCATCGTACTATATATAATAATGTGTACGATGATGTAGAATCTATATAATATAAATATTAAACAAATGGTATAAAAAATCCCAGAATCGCTCTTCCAAGCAGTTCTGGGATTTATTATGGTGATATTTGTCATCAATATCTCCGCTATTATATTTTTTATGTATTGCTCAGATTCTTAATGATTTCCAAAGGTAGCTGGGTAGCTTTGGAAACCTGTTCGGCAGAAAGTCCCATTGCCAGCAATCGTTGTGCTGTTTCTGTGTTGGCCTCATGTTTGCCTTCAGCCTTACCCTTTTCCATACCTTTCTGGTAGCTGTCATCTATGAGGGTTCTTTCAACGCTTACGGAATCCCAAAACTTGTCGTAGGCTCTGAGTTCGGCATCCGTAAAACCGGAAATCTCCAGCTCTTCTGTTGCCGGCAGATATTGTTGCTGTTGTATCAGTTCATTTTCATTGAGTGACTGAAGGGTATTCAGAAGGTTTTTCAATCGATCGGGATGATTGCCGAATATCTTCTTGAACGTGAGGTCTGCCTTAGGATCTAAGTACTTCATAACCATATGTTTTAAAATCCATGCCGCAAAGGGCGACTCTAGTTAAAAGAATGATAAAACCTTTTCTAATTTAATAATTGCTTGGCAGAAACTTCTACTACCCCGCCATTTCCGTCACTAATGACCACAGGACGATTGTATAAAGCCTTTTCTACCAACATATCATGCTGAGCTTCAACTAAACCTGATTCAACTTTGTTGATAAAGCCCTCAATCTCACTTTCACTCATAATCCTTAATTATTTTAAATTTAACAATATCCTTAATCTTTGTTGGAATAAGATCTGGTTGCGTCTATATGCCACGATGAAAAGGTGGCGTATAGACCCTTGATTATATGGTGATATTCGTAATCTACATCTCCGCTTTCTGTTTTTTATGAATTGCTCAGATTCTTAATGATTTCCAAAGACAGCTGGGTAGCTTTGGCAACCTGTTCGGCAGAAAGTCCCATTGCCAGCATATTCTTTGCTATATCCTGAGCTTTCTGATTCATACCGATTTCAATACCCTCCGCAAGACCTTCACGCTTGGCTGTGTCTACGGAATTTTTGATGTCGCAATATGCATTAACCATTTGATTCACATCTAAATTCTTTTGGATGCAAATATACTGCAAAATCTTGATAACGCCAAATATTTGAATGAAATTAACATCATTATTGGCTAATAACTGAACTTTCACATATCAGGAAGTTAAAGGACTGAACTTCGCATGTGGCTTAAGTACGGGCTGAAGGCCCAAAAGCTCCTAGCCCAGGGCTAGGAGCTTCTGCCCTTTCAGGGCGTATGGGGTAAAGTCTTAACTCCTCAGCGACTATAGAGAGCGATAACTCATTTAACTTCTTTAACTCATTTAACCCTTTAACTCCTTTACCTCCTGAACCTGCGAAACCTGAATCTAATATGCGAAACTTCAAGTTTTCTGCGTTAATATTTGTTTAAAAATCAGTCTTTTTTCGGTATCGTTAACTTCTATTATCTGATAATTGTTTAACACAAGATAAGATGTGATTCCCTACCCCACTTGCTTTTTCAAGGATTTCAGCGGTAAGAAAAGAGGAAAAAAGGGACCCTAAAAAAAAGGCACCCCTTTTGGAACCAAAAATAAACGCTTAAAATATGTAAAAACGGACTGAATTCTTAAAATATGTTTATAAAAAGCGGAAAACGCCCTTCACCACCCTTCACCCGTAACTATTTGACACACAA
>OLSX01001232.1_pt1 | contig 24523 bp, 24 predicted proteins | sample 1673141 | NCBI WGS metagenome assembly OLSX01 (sample SAMEA3136759, study PRJEB25190) | human gut metagenome | biome: human gut; feature: human-associated habitat; material: faeces | place: Austria | collected 2013
GATAAAATTAATTTATTATATATAGGCACCATACCTGTGCATATCCGAAATCCCGAATACTTTTTAAAGCTTTTTTGCGAATTGCCGGGGGATGACATTGCTTTGAATATAATTGGCAGCTGCACAGCGCCCGATTTACTTTACAGCTTTTCCGAAAATGATAAAAGAATCCATATAGGGAAATCAGTAAATCATAAGACCGCACTTTCTATGATAAGCTCGGCTGATTTTCTTATAAATTTCGGTAATAACAACACACATATGACACCGTGTAAAATTTTCGAGTACATGTCATACGGCAAGCCTATAATATCAGTCTCTCCGATAAAGGAGGAACCGAGCAGCAGGTATCTTGAAAAATATCCGCTTTCATTAATAATTAAAGAATATGAGAATAATGTTGCGGATGATATTGAAAAATTGAAAAATTTTGTTTCGCAAGCTCCTAAACTCGATCAATCGGAATTTGATAAGCTTAACGGATTGTTTTACCTTAATAAACCCGAGGCATTTATCAAGGTTATTAAAAAAGAGGTTTTGCAATGAAAACAGTGCTGATTAATTCCTGTAACTTCGGCAGTACCGGAAATATAATGCGCGAAATTGCCGAAACCGCTGAAAACGGAGGGTATACGGCGGCGGTCTGTTATCCGCAAAGCCGTGACAACAGCAGAAAGCAAAAGGAAAAGGATTTTGTTATCGGGACTCGGTTCTCGCGTAATATACACCTGATGCTTGCAGAGATAACCGGGCTTAACGGTTACTTTTCATGTTTTTCAACATTAAAGCTTTTGAAAAAGCTTGATAAGCTTAAACCGGATATAATTCACCTGCACAACCTTCACAACTGCTATATAAACCTTTCGCTGCTTTTTAAATACATAAAAAAGCATAATATTAAAACGGTCTGGACCCTGCACGACTGCTGGGCTTTTACCGGACACTGCCCGTATTTTGATATTGTCGGATGTAACAAATGGAAAACGGGCTGTTACGGCTGTCCGCAGTATAAGGAATATCCGAAAAGCCTTTTTGATAATTCAAAATATATGTACCGCCTTAAAAAGAAATGGTTTACGGGTATTAAAGATATGACGATAGTTACTCCGTCGGAGTGGCTGGCAAGCCTTGTTAAGGAATCATATTTAAAGGATTATCCCGTTAAGGTTATTAACAACGGTATTGACCTTAATGTATTTAAACCGACCGAAAGCGATTTCAGGAAAAAATACGCTTTAGAGAATAAATATATTGTTTTGGGGGTTGCGTTCGGCTGGGGAAGGCGTAAGGGCTTGGATGTATTCGTTGAATTGGCAAGACGGCTTGATAAGGAAAAATACAAGGTGGTTTTGGTGGGCACTGACGATAATGTCGATAAGCTGTTGCCGGAAAACATTATTTCCATTCACAGAACGCAGAACCAAACCGAGCTTGCAAAAATATATTCGGCAGCAGATGTTTTTGCAAACCCCACAAGGGAAGAAAATTATCCGACTGTTAATATGGAAGCCCTCGCCTGCGGCACTCCGGTTGTAACATTCAATACCGGCGGCAGCCCCGAAATGCTTGACGAAACCTGCGGGGCGGCAGTGGCAAAAAACGATATCGACGCTATGTATAACGAAATAATACGGATTTGCGAAGCAAAGCCTTATAGCTTGGAGGCGTGTATTAAAAAAGCAAAGGGCTTTGATAAAAATGAAAAATTTGGAGAATATATAAGGCTATACGAGGTTTTAAATGAACAAAATTAAAAAGTTGATTCTATCAAATCCAATTACAAAAAGGATTGCCTTGGCTGCAAGGCACTTTCAATTGAGTTATAAATTATTTATAAAAACAATCATTAAATTAAAAAAATTCGAAAGAAAAGGAAAAGTTATTTTCTATCTCGGAATACCTGCACACAGCAATTTGGGGGATTTGGCACAAGGCATGTGTATAAGACGGTGGCTTGAAAAGCACTACCAAGAACGCCAAGTGCTTGAAATAGAAACAAATGCGCTTGTGAACACTCCGTTTTCATTGTTAAATAAGCTTGCTGAACTATATAAATCGGGCGATATGATAGTATTTCAAAGCGGTTATACAACCACCGATCTCGGAGGTTTTGCCGATGAAATGCACCGTGCGGTTATGAAAGTATTGCCTAATGCGGAAATGCTTATGCTCCCTCAAACAATATTTTTTAAAAGCAAGGACAATGAAAAAAGGACAGCAGAGTGTTACAACAGTATGAAACATATGCTTTTCTTGGCACGCGACCGGATATCATTCGGAATGGCAAAGCAAATGTTCCCCGACATTCCCGTTATGCAGTTTCCTGACATTGTGACTACGCTTATAGGAAATTACAGCTTTAATTACAGCCGTGACGGAATAATGTTCTGCTGCCGTGATGACGGTGAGAAATATTACAGTGATGAAGAAATTTCGTTGTTGATGAATAAATGCGAAAGACTTTGCAAGGTTGCAAAGACGGATACAACAAAGGTTGGCAAAACTGCCGATATAGTCAGAAATGCAGAACACTATATAATGAACGAAATAGACACATATGCCCATTATAAGGCAGTTGTAACCGACAGATATCATGGCACTATATTGTCGTTGGCGGCAGGAACACCTGTAATTATTATTAAAACTACCGACCACAAGGTTACAACAGGCGCGGAATGGTTTAAGGGCGTTTATGACGATTATGTATATGTTGCAGACTCACTTGACGAGGCTTACGAAATTGCAAAATCTGTTTTAAAAAAAGAATTGACCAATAAGCTGCCGCCGTATTTTGAAACAAACTACTATGATAAGCTGCCGGAAATTTTTAGTAAAGAAATAAGGAAATGAAGTAATGGAAATATGTGATTTGCGACATTGCACCGGTTGCGGGATGTGTTCAAATTTATGCCCTAAAAATGCAATAACAATGAAAAAAGGCGAACACGGATTTACATATCCTCATATAGACGGGGATAAATGTATAAATTGCGGTCTGTGCATAAAAAAATGTCCCGCCAATACAGAAAAGCAAACCGAATGTACTATGAAAAATGTATATGCGGCATGGAATGTTGCCAGAGACACTCGAAAGAAATCAACTTCAGGCGGAGTTTGTTCACTCTTGGAAAATGAGATTCTGAAAGACGGCGGTGCAATTGTCGGGGTCAAATGGGATGCGGATTTTCACGCAAAACACTCTATAGCTTTCGATGAGCAACAAGCCGAAATGTTCCGCGGTTCAAAATATGTTCAAAGCGACACCGGCAATATTTACATAAGGGTAAAGGAACTGTTGGAAAACGGGAAGAAAGTGCTGTTTACCGGAACGCCTTGCCAGGTTGCCGCTTTAAAATCATTTCTCGGAGAAGACTACAGCGGACTCTTCACCGTTGATTTGGTTTGCCACGGAGTACCGTCATATGACTGCTTTAAAAGATTTTTAAATGAAATTTCAGGCGAGTATAACAAAAAGATTACGAATGTCAGACTTAGGTATAAATCACCGTATTGGGATTATTGCAGCGTTCGTATTGATTTTGAGGACGGAACGGATTACCGAAAATATACGGTAGACGACCCGTATTTCACACTTTTTAATATTGGCTATTCTTTAAGAGAAAGCTGCCATACCTGCAAATATACAAGCAGTCACCGTGAGGGCGACATTACACTTGCTGATTTTTGGGGCTATCAGCCTTCCTGTTTTAAAATGCGGAATTACAATAAAGGAATTTCGGTTCTTGCCGCTAATTCGGATAAGGGTATTGATTTATTTGATAAAATCAAAAATAGTTTAAATTTTGAAGCTGTATCGTTGGAAGCAGCTTTCAAAACCAATAAATCGTTTTCAGAGCCTTACGCTATTGCAAAGGAGAAACTTAACGATTTTTGGAACGATTACGATAATGGTCTTTCAACCGATAAGCTTTGCAAAAAATATGTAACAAAACCTTTCAGACTTCCGAATTTACTTTTTTTAAGACGATTAAAAAAACGATATAATTGGGTGATAAAACGCAAATGAGTAACTCGAGAAGTAAAAACGCATTACTTAACATTGTATTCGGGTATGCCGCGCAAATGGGGATATTGATATTATCCTTTGTCGGCAGAAGAATATTCTTAAGGTTTCTTTCTATTGATTATTTAGGCATTAACGGTCTTTATTCAAATATACTCACAGTTTTATCGCTTGCGGAATTAGGGCTTGATACTGCCGTATTATACTCGCTTTATAAACCGGTTGCGGATAATGATATACCGCTTATAAATTCTCTGCTTAAATATTTCAAGAAAATATACACTGTACTTGCGGTCGGCATATTTGCGGTGGGGCTTGCTCTTATACCTTTTTTGAAATTTATAGTTAAAAGCAGCCTTAACGATAACAGTCTCATAATTTTTTATTTGCTTTTCCTTGTGAATACCGTTGCATCATATTTTGTGGCTCACAAGGTGGCATTTCTTTCGGCTTGCCAGGAGCAAAGAATACAAAAGCTTGTAATGCTTTCATCCAACCTTATTTTGCAGGTATTGCATATTATAGTTCTTTTAATATGGAAAAATTATTATGTCTATGTCTCTGCAACCGTTGTTACAACAATTATAAACAACCTTATTCTTAATGCTATATGCAATAAAATTCATCCGCATTTAAAGGATAAAACAGAGCCTGTCAGCTTTGAAAAGGAGCCTATAAGAAACAGGATATACTCTACATTTGTTTATAAAATAGGCGGTGTGGCAATAAACAATACGGATAATATCCTGATTTCAATGCTTGTAAGCACCGCTGCCGTAGGCTTTTATTCAAATTATTACACACTTATATCTGCGATACAGGGCTTTATCGCCATTATATCAACCTCGCTTATAAGCGGGATAGGAAATCTCGGCGCCGGCGGAGACAAGAAAAGACAATATGAAATATTCAGTATGGTATTGCTTTTTTATCATTTTGTAGCGGCGCTTGGTTTGGTTGGATTCAGCTTGCTTTTTAATGATGTTATAACGGTGTGGCTGGGCTCAAAATATTTGTTTGACAGTAAAACCGTTTTCATAATTGCTTTTAATTTTTATATCACAAATGCAATTACCCCTATATGGATGTATCGTGAAGCAAACGGCTTGTTTGATCAGGTAAAATATTTAATGCTTATCCGTGCTGCAATCAATATAGTGCTTTCGGTTGCTTTAGGAAAAATTTGCGGAACATTTGGTATTTTACTTGCTACAGCAATAAGCCTTATAGCCACAAATTTTTGGTATGAGCCCAATATTCTTTTCAAAGAAATATTTGAGGCACCTGTGCTTAACTATTGGACAGGGCAAATAAAATACTTTTCAGCAACAGTTTTAGGTTTGATTATTGCCTATTATTCCGTACGCAATATACCAAACGGAATAATAATGCTGCTCATAAAAGCAGTCATAATTGCAGTATCTGTTTCTTTGCCGTTTTTTGCGGTTTCGTGTAAGAGTACGGAATTTAAAACGGCAACCGATTTTCTGAAAACCAGGAGGAAATAAATATGTCACTGTTCAAAAACAAAACCTTAATGATAACCGGCGGGACGGGGTCGTTCGGCAACGCCGTGCTTAACCGCTTTCTTGAAACGGATATAGGCGAGATCCGCATTTTTTCAAGGGATGAAAAAAAGCAGGACGATATGCGCCACGAATTCCAAAGCAAGCTGCCGGAGTCGGCGGATAAGATCAAATTTTACATAGGCGATGTGAGGGATATTCAGTCGATTAAAAACGCCGTTCACGGCGTAGATTATATTTTTCACGCCGCGGCGCTCAAGCAGGTGCCGTCCTGCGAGTTTTTCCCCATGGAGGCGGTGCGCACAAATGTTATCGGAACGGATAATGTTTTGACCGCCGCTATTGACGAAGGGGTGGAAAGTGTGATATGCTTATCTACGGATAAGGCGGCGTACCCCATAAACGCAATGGGAATCACAAAGGCGCTTGAGGAAAAGGTCGCGGTTGCGCGTTCGAGAAGCTCGGGCAAGACTAAAATTTGCTGCACTCGTTACGGCAATGTTATGTGCTCGCGCGGCAGTGTTATCCCGCTGTGGATCGACCAGATAAAAAAGGGTCTGCCGATAACCGTAACAGAGCCTTTGATGACCCGCTTTATAATGTCGCTTGAGGAGGCGGTCGATTTGGTGCTTTTCGCCTTTGAACACGGCGAAAACGGCGATCTGCTTATACAAAAGGCGCCCGCCTGCACAATTGAAACACAGGCAAGAGCGGTTTGCGAGCTGTTCGGCGGAAATCCTGAAAATATAAAGGTCATAGGCATCCGCCACGGCGAGAAAATGTACGAAACGCTGCTTACCAACGAGGAATGCGCGAAGGCAGTGGATATGGGAGAGTTCTACCGCGTGCCGGCGGATAACAGAGGTCTTAACTACGATAAATACTTCAGCGAGGGCGATGAGGAACGCAACACGCTGTCGGAATTTAATTCGCATAACACAAAAATGCTGAATGTTGAAGAGACCAAGGCAAAAATTGCGGCGCTTGCATATATACAAAGGGAGCTTGCGGAATTAAATTTATAATTCGGAGAATTTAAAATGACTGACTTTCAAATCGGCATATTAAAGCTTGTAAAAAGTGCGCTTACGGGCGAGAGTGTTTCGGTTCCGGAGGACTTTGACTGGGAAGAGGCGCTGACAACCGCAAAAAAGCATCAGATAATACCGGTAATCTATTACGGCGTTAAGTATTCATCTCTTACCCCGCCGGAGGATATAATGCGGATTTTGGAGCTTGCGACTTTCAAGAGCGTCGCATTTTCGCAGAATCAGCTTTACGCGCTTGACTGCATATACAAGGCGTTCGATGAAAACGGAATCGATTATATGCCGCTTAAGGGCGCATGCCTTAAGCTTATTTATCCGCAGCCCGAGCTTAGATTAATGGGAGACGCGGATATACTTATAAGGTATGAGCAGTATGGAAAAACACGCCCGATTATGACTGCGCTCGGCTTTAATGAGGTGCTCGAAAGCGATCATGAGCTTGTATGGGATAAAAAGGGAATTTTGCATGCCGAGCTGCATAAGCGGTTGATACCCTCCTATAATAAGGATTATTATAAATATTACGGGGACGGCTGGCGCTTTGCACGGCGGGGTAACGGCTGTCGGTATGACATGCGGGATGAGGATACTTATGTATATCTTTTTACCCATTATGCCAAGCACTACCGCGACGGCGGCATAGGCATACGCCATATGACGGATTTGTATGTTTTTTCGGATAAGCACCCCCACCTTGATTTCGGCTATATTGAGCGTGAGCTTGAAAAGCTGCGGCTGGCGGAGTTTTACAAAAACACCGAGCATACACTTAAGGTTTGGTTCGGCGGGAAAGAGCCCGATAATATGTCCGACCGCATAACAAATACAATTTTCGGCAGCGGCTCTTACGGCACGCATGATACGCATGTTTTATCCGCCGCAGTCAAAACGGCGGGAGAGGAAAGCAGCGAGAACGCTATCAGAAAAAATCTGTTTTTAAACCGAATGTTCCCGACCTACAGTGCAATGGCTTCAAGATATAAATGCCTTAAAAATCATCCGTCGCTGCTGCCGCTAATGTGGGCGGTGCGCTTTTTGCAGATACCGTTCCGTCGCGGCAGTATAAGGCGAAATGTCGATTTGGCAAAAATAGCAGAGCCGGACAAGGTGATAGCTTACAGAAAAGAGCTTGAAGCAGTGGGTCTTAAATTCGATTTTAAGGAGTAACGGATGAACATACTTGTAACGGGCGCCAAGGGCTTTGTCGGGAAAAATCTTTGCGCGGCGCTGAAAAATATCCGCGATAATAAGGACAGAACGCGGAATATTAAAATAGAAGAAATTTTTGAGTATGATATTGATACCGAAAGGAACCTGCTTGACGGTTTTTGCGAAAGGGCGAACTTTGTGTTTAATCTTGCAGGCGTAAACCGCCCGAAGGACAACACGGAGTTTATGGAGGGCAATTTCGGATTTGCCTCGGATTTGCTTAATATCCTTAAAAAGCATAATAATAAATGTCCGGTAATGCTGTCAAGCTCTGTTCAGGCGACCCTGATAGGTCGGTATGACAACGACTACGGCAGAAGCAAAAAAGCTGGAGAGGAGCTTTTTTTCAAATATGCCGAGGAAACAGGCGCTAAGGTGCTGGTTTACCGTTTTCCGAACCTGTTCGGCAAATGGTGCAGACCGAACTACAACAGCGCCGTTGCGACATTCTGCAATAATACCGCGAACGATTTACCCATAACCGTAAATGATCGAAATACTGAGCTTGAACTGCTTTACATAGACGATTTGGTTGCCGAAATGCTGGACGCGCTCGAAAATAACGAGCATCACTGCGAGTTTGACGGCATAAACACCGTAATTACCGAAAGCGGAAAATATTGCGCCGTACCTGTCACCCACAAAGTAACCCTCGGTGAAATTGCGGATTTATTGGCGCAGTTTAAAAATCAGCCGAAAACGCTTTTAATGCCCGAGATGCCGGATGGCTCTTTTGCGAAAAAGCTTTATTCAACCTACCTTTCGTATTTGCCGAAGGAAAAGGTCAGCTTTTCGCTTAAAATGAATATTGACGAACGCGGCAGCTTTACAGAGCTTTTAAAAACCGCGGGCTGCGGGCAGTTCAGCGTTAATATTTCAAAACCGGGAATTACAAAGGGTCAGCACTGGCATAATTCTAAGTGGGAATTTTTTATTGTGGTATCGGGTCACGGGCTTATTGAAGAAAGAAAAATCGGCAGCGACGAGGTGCTCCGTTTTGAAGTGAGCGGTAATAACATAGAAGCTGTGCATATGCTGCCGGGCTACACTCACAATATAATAAATCTTTCCGATACGGAAGACCTTGTGACTCTTATGTGGGCTAACGAACAGTTTGACCCAAATCACCCGGATACATTCTTTGAAAAAGTATAAGTCCGATAAAATCGCCCGCAGCACCGCTTTTGGTTCGGGGCAGTACTTCAGTACGGCTCCGCTCACCGCAAGACGGCACTGCGAACGATTTTCTCAGGACTTTCAGGACTTATTGAAGCGGAGGGAAATTTGTAATGAATATAAAAACCGATTACAACGATGTTAAGTTTAAAGATAACGGCAAGCTAAAGCTTTTAATAATAGTGGGAACGCGCCCCGAAATAATAAGGCTTGCGGCGGTGATAAGCAAATGCCGCGAGTATTTTGACTGCATATTAGCGCACACGGGGCAGAATTACGATTATAATCTTAACGGCGTGTTTTTTAAGGACCTGAAGCTTAAAGATCCGGAGGTATATATGGACGCGGTAGGCGACGATTTAGGTGCTACCGTAGGCAATATAATAAATTGCTCGTACAAGCTTATGAACCAAATAAAGCCCGACGCGCTTTTAATTTTGGGCGATACAAACTCCTGCCTGTCGGCAATTTCAGCGAAGAGGCTGCATATTCCGATATTTCACATGGAGGCTGGCAACCGCTGCAAGGATGAATGCCTGCCCGAGGAGACAAACAGACGGATAGTAGATATAATATCCGATGTTAATATGGCGTATTCGGAGCATGCCCGCCGTTATCTTGCCGAGTGCGGGCTGCCGAAAGAGCGCACATATGTTACGGGCTCGCCTATGGCGGAGGTGCTTCATCATAATTTAGAGGAAATAAAACAATCCGACATTCTTGAAAAGCTTAATTTAGAGCCTAAAAAATATATTTTGCTTTCCGCCCACAGAGAAGAAAATATCGACACCGAAAAGAACTTTTTATCGCTGTTTACGGCGATAAATCTTCTTGCCGAAAAATATGATATGCCTATACTTTACTCCTGCCACCCGCGTTCTAAAAAGAGATTGGAGCAAAGCGGCTTTAAGCTTGATAAGAGGGTCATTCGGCATGAGCCGCTCGGCTTCCACGATTACAATAAGCTCCAAATGAACGCGTTCTGCGTTGTATCGGATTCCGGCACTCTGCCGGAGGAAAGCAGCTTTTTTACCGGCGTCGGCAACCCGTTCCCCGCTGTTTGCATACGCACATCGACAGAACGCCCCGAGGCGCTTGATAAGGCATGCTTCATTCTTGCGGGAATTGATGAAAAAAGCCTTTTGCAGGCAGTGAATACCGCCGTGGAAATGAATAAAAACGGTGATATCGGCATACCCGTGCCCGATTATACAGAGGAAAATGTATCGACCAAGGTCGTGAAAATAATTCAGTCATACACAGGCGTTGTCAATAAAACGGTGTGGAGAAAGCTATGAAAAAAATTAAAAAGTACGTTAAAATTATAACAGCAGTTGTGCTTGTTATCGTGCTTTTGTTTGCAAGCGGTGTAATATTTTATCTTTCAAAGCTTAATTTGATAAAATTCAGCGACGGTAAATTCAGGTGGAACGGCTCTATTGATACAAACGACAGCGAAACGCTTGACGAAGAAAGCCGAATGAACGACGCGATAGCCGATCTTGAAGAAAAAGACGCTATCGACGCTACCGGTGAAATTTACAAGGATAAAAGGTTTTTGAATATTCTGCTTATAGGCACAGACGAGTATACCGAGGAGTTCAGCGAGAACGCAAGAGGCGACAGCTGTATGATCATGTCGGTCGGCAAAAAGGACGGCTCCTTAAAGCTTGCAAGCCTTGAACGCGGTATGGGTATGCCGATACTTGACGGCAAATACAAGGGGCAGTACGACTGGCTGACCCACACCTTCCGCTACGGCGGCGCGGATCTTATGATGCGCGAGGTGCGCGAGTGCTTCAAGGTGGATGTTGAAAGATACATACGCGTGAATTTTGCCACCTTTAAAAAGGGGATAGAGGCGGTCGGCGGAATTGATATTACACTGACGGCGGCAGAAGCAGGCTATGTTAATGGGGGGACCGGCTTAAAAAAATATACTGCAGGTCTAAACCATTTGGACGGGGAAGCGGCGCTCGTTTATGCTCGCTGCAGACATATAGACAGCGACTGGCACAGAATAGAACGCCAAAGAAATGTCATACAGGCGGTCGTCACCAAAACGAAAGAGCTTGATATAGCCGAGCTGAACGGACTGCTCAATGATGTCCTGCCGCTTGTACAGACCAACCTCACACGGCTTGAGATTACCGAGCTGCTGCTTTTGGCGCCTAAATACCGCGGCGCGGAAATAAAGCAGATGACCGTTCCTGTAAGCGGCAGCTACGGCGGAATGAGAGGACTCGGCGGGCGCAGTCTTTTCTCGGTTGATTTTGAGACCAATTCGCGCGCGCTGAGGGAATTTATTTACGGCATTAAGAATTAAAACGGTAATCGGTGAGAAACACAGTGAGAAAGCCTTCAAGATTTAAGTCAGCCCGCCGCATTTTGATTTTTCGAACTTTGCGCAGTGTGCAATGCAAAAAGGGCGTATATTTCGGCAAATAATTAATGTCTACTGAATAATTGCATTAGCAAATGCAATTATATAAAATCGAGTTAAAATCTCGATTTTATGGGTCAAAACCTTTGTTTTGACCGTCAGTATCCATTGATTGTCGCCTGATTTTAAAAAGAATCAAAATGTGATTCTTTTTAAAGTGCAAGGTTTTTTCGCAAAATTGCGCAAAAACCTTGCATCTGAACAATTCATAAGTTTACACCAACATGCTCAGGTTAAGGTACCTTTGAATTGTTCAGCAGGCATTAATTAAAATACGGATAAGGCGTAATGTTCTACGGCACCGCATGAAAACATATTTTTAATTGTATGGGAGTGATTGCGGAATGTTTAAGGGACGAACGGCGGCGGTATTATCATTGATTTTATGTCTGGCTTTTTTCAGCACGCTTATGCGCGGCAGAATTCCGACCTTGGCGGTATCGGGAAGCGTGATGGGAAGACCCACGGTTATTTTAGACGCCGGTCACGGCGGGTTTGACGGCGGCGCGGTTGCGCCCGACGGAACTGTGGAAAAGGAAATAAATCTTAAAATTGCCTTAAAGCTGAAGGAATTTTTAAGGCTCGGAGGGTATGAGGTCGTTATGACGCGGGACAGCGATGTTTCAACCGACGATGTTGAAACCGATAAAATTGCCGCCCGCAAAAAAAGCGATCTTAAAAATCGATTGAAGCTTATGAAGGATTATCCCGACGCGGTGTTTGTGAGTATACATCTCAATAAATTCACCACCTCCGCCGCAGCGGGCTCGCAGGTGTTTTTCGGTACGGGCAGAGAGGAATCGAAAAAGCTCGGAGAGGATATACAGAAAGCGATAGTACGGCTTTTGCAGCCCGAAAACACAAGAGTTAACAAGAAGGCGACGAGCAGTACCTATATTCTTTACAATGCAACCCTGCCCGCGGTGCTTGTGGAATGCGGCTTTTTAAGCAACACCGCCGAGCTTAAACGGCTTAAGACCGAGGAATACCAAAACAAAATGGCGTTCAGCATTTTTTGCGGAATAATGGATTATCATAAAATTGCGGAGGAAGGCTAAATGGCAACAAAAAGCAAAACGGTATTTGTCTGCGGCGAATGCGGCTATGAAACGCCCAAATGGGTGGGGAAATGTCCCGGCTGCGGCGAATGGAACACAATGGTTGAGGATGTCCGCCTGCCGCAGAAGGCGGCGGTGTCTGCAGCTCCGCGGCCGGCTCACACATTTTCGGCAATACCGTTGTCGCAAATAAACGCGGCGGACGAGCACCGCTTTGTAACCGGAATATCCGAGCTTGACAGAGTGCTCGGCGGCGGCATAGTAAAGGGCTCGGTGATATTGCTTTCGGGCGATCCCGGAATCGGAAAATCGACCATACTTCTGCAGGTCTGCAACGCGCTGCAGGGCGATATTAAAATTCTATATGTATCGGGTGAGGAATCGGCGATTCAAATTAAATTAAGAGCAAAGCGCATAGGCGTTGAAAGCGACGCGGTATCCGTAATGACCGAGACTGATGTTCAGACGGTTTGCGAATACATAAATTCCGCCCGTCCCGATCTTGTTATGATAGACTCGATCCAAACCATGCAGCACCCCGATATTTCATCGTCCCCCGGCAGCATAGTTCAGGTGCGCGAATCGGCAAATATGCTTCTGCGCACGGGTAAGAGCCTTGACATTCCGATCTTTATTGTCGGTCATGTCAATAAGGGCGGCGATATCGCAGGGCCTAAGGTGATGGAGCATATTGTGGATACGGTGCTTTATTTCGAGGGGGAAAGAAATCAGTCCTATCGCATTTTAAGGGCGATAAAAAACCGTTTCGGCTCAACAAACGAAATAGGCGTTTTTGAGATGACCGAAACGGGGCTTGCGGAGGTTGAAAACCCGTCCGCTATGATGCTTTCGGGCAGAATGAGCGATGTCTCGGGCGGGTGCATAACCTGCATTATCGAGGGTACGCGCCCGATATTGGCAGAGGTGCAGGGGCTTGTTGCGGCAACGGGCTTCGGCAACGCGCGCAGAACCGCCGCCGGCTTTGATTATAACCGCTTAAATCTTCTGCTTGCGGTACTCGAAAAAAGGCTGGGGCTTATGTTCTCGAATCTTGATACCTATATAAACATAGTCGGCGGAATAAGGCTGGACGAGCCTGCGGCGGATCTTGCCGTGGCTATGGCGCTGGTTTCGGGGCTTCGCGATATACCGATAGACGAAAATACGATTGTATTCGGCGAGATAGGTCTTTCGGGCGAGCTGCGCAGCGTTCCGCGCGCACAGGCGCGTGTAAACGAGGCGGAGCGGATGGGCTTTACTCGCTGCATACTGCCGACGGCGTGCCTTAAGCAGATCAATTCCGCTCCCGGGGGAATCAAGCTTATCGGGGTCAAGCGGCTGTCGGACGCGGTGGCGTTTATTAAGTAGAGCCGCCGTTTTTGTCGGTCTCGGGTCGGCTTAAATACGGGCACACCCCCGAAACGGAATTTACAACCGTGCATTTGTTAAGCGTACAGTAGCCGTCGGACTGATATTTGCAGTTTTCGGCGCATTGAATTAATCCCATTTTGATTATCTCCAAAACCGTTATATACGGTTAGTATGAAAAATAAAATCAATAATATACACCAAGAGCGCGGCAACTTTTCGCCGCGCTCCCCTACGGGAATGCCGCTCGCTCGAAAATCGCGGATTTTCGGACTGCACTCCCTGCTCTTGCGGTGCCCAAAGAAAATAATCGCTTGGAGCGCGAATTTTCTTTGACCGCGGCGCCATAACGCCCTCCTTTTATCCGCCACAGGCGGCAGTCGGTTGTTATGCTCCGCCAATACCACCCCTGTGCCCTTGAAAAACCGCTGAATAAGCGGTTTTTCGCTTATAATGTGTTTTTCCGCCGCACATGTCAGCGGAAAAACGAAAAATGCGGTGATGTCGCCGCATTTTATTGGTGAATTAATTTTCTTTTTTATCCTCTTCAAAGGCTTCCGTGCTTTTATCGGGAGTCAGCAAAACGAGCAGAGTTCTGAAGATCAGCTTTATATCAAGCCACACGCTGTATTCGTTTATATAGGTCAGGTCGAATATGAGCTTGTCCTTCGGTGAGGTGTTGTATTTTCCGTAGATCTGCGCCATTCCGGTAAGACCTGCCTTCGCGCGCTGGCGGTATGAGAATTCAGGCAGTTCCTTTGTGTACTTCTCAACATTCTCAAGCATTTCGGGTCTCGGGCCGACAATGCTCATATCGCTCTTTATAACATTTATAAGCTGCGGCAGCTCGTCAATTCTGAATTTACGGATTATCCTGCCGATGCGGGTTATTCTGTCATCATTTTTGGTTACGGACTTATGAACCGAGCCGTCCTCCGCACGCATAGAGCGGAATTTAATAACGCTGAACACTCTGCCGGCGTAGGTGGCGCGCTCCTGCTTGTAAAACACCGGACCGCCGTCCTCAAGCTTAATGCAGATCGCGGTTATAAGGAATATGGGTGATGTGATTATAAGCCCGAAGCCTGCAATCAACAGATCCATAAGGCGCTTTATCACGCGCTGCTCGAATGTGAGCCCCTTTACGGGCGCATAAACCATTGATTTATCGTCAAAAAAGACGCGATGGCTGCCGAGCGACACAATATCCGAAAGCTCAACGCTGTAATAGATATCCTTTTTGCAGTGATAGCAGTATTCCACAAAGGAATTTCTTTCCGGAACCGACAGGTTGTAAAAGAAAACCGAATCTGCCCTGTCTATTTTTTTCAGTATATCCGGGTCGTCGGTAAATACTACACCGGTAATATTATACTGCTTTTTATATCTCCCGATTTTTGAAACGATATTGTCCGCCTGCTCGCCGCGCCTTGTAACTATCAGGGAATCGTGTGGCTTGAATATCGAAAAATACAGGTAGTTTCCGCCGTAGGTAAAGGTGATAATAACGGCTATCTGGAGCAAATACGCGAGAATCAGCAGCAGCGGATAATCGTAAACGAATCTGCCGTGATGAATTACCGTTATATTCATTATGCACATGAAAAAATGCGCAGTTATATCGGTGAACAGCAGCGAAAGGATGAAGGAATATATAATAGGTTTGCTTTTGCGCTTGCCTATGTCAAACCCACCGTATATTATATTCATCATCATATAAACCAGTGTGAAAACGCCGAGCGTTATAAACGATGTGCGCGTGGGAATAAGCATAAAGGGATATTCGCTTCCGAAAATCAGGAAGAAAATCCCCGCGCAGGCGCAGAACAAAATAAGCTTCATTAAAAAAAGAAATGTGGATTCAAATTTTCTCAACATATAAAATAATCTCTTTTCAAATTATTCGTTGTTGCCGTAGTATACGCATTATACACTAATTTGACCGAAATTTCAAGTATAAGAGTGTTAACGGCGAATTTTGGGAGGAATTTTTTCTTAGTGTAAAATAAATGTAGGGAAAAATAGTACAAGAGTATAACACAGATAACGGGAGATTTCATCAAAAAAATCGGAGAAATATTCAAAGAAAGTGAAAAACTTTACGAGACAGAAGAAAAAATCAAATTGCAAACGCAAAATTCAGCAACAAACCTTATGGAGCTCTTTATTGAGCAGATAGATAATGAAATATTACGGGATAAGAAAAAGAGAAAAGCAGAGGGCTATAGCGCCTAAAGACGCGAAGACAGAAGGGCTGCCGAGTCCCAATGCTATCGGCACATTACAAACAAACAGGAAGGTCACATCTTTACAAAAGGTTCTCAAACTTTAGGCAAACGGGAAGGGCGTATTTGTAGCCGCACAATGCTGCGAGCACTTAAACCGCGCCGTGATTTGCAAGCGCGCCGGCGGGTCTTGTAACGCCCTCAAAATAATGACCCTCCAAATAATTGTTTACCCCGTTATCAATCACGGTGATACCCGAGTTAAGGTTAGGTCTGGGAGAGTCCCACGCTTTGCTCACCGTCTCATTACTCGGTATAAGGCTGAAAATACTCTCAACCGAAAAGGGCATTATAAGCCGCAGCCACACAATGCACCAAAGCAGCATGGTTATGCGCTTCGGTGCTTTTTTAAAGATCAAACGGAGAATCAGCACCGCAAGCAATACCCACGCGGCGGATATGCTCATATTAAGAACGGATACAAATAAATCACCCATTGCTTTCACCCTCCCTGAAACGGTCTATCATCTGCTGAACCTCATCGATTTCCCGCTCTGAAAGCCTGCGGTGCTTTGTAAATGCCGCTATAAACGCCGGCAAAGAGCCGCCGAAGGTTTTTTCCACCATTTCGTCTATTTCCGCCGCCTGTGCCTGCTCGCGGCTTACAAGGGATGAAACCACCATATTTTCATTTTTCACAATGCCCCGCTCGGATAAGCGCTTTATAACGGTGCAGGTTGTGGTGGGCTTCCAGCCGAGCTTATCTTTGCAAAGCTTTACAAGCTCGCTGCTTTTTATCGGCTCATATTCCCACAAAATAAGGCAAAAACTGTATTCGCTTTCAAAAATCTTTGGTGTGCTCATAATAAACGCTCCTTTCCTGCTCTAACGCATTAGAGCGAATTTGTCAAGACCTTTCCGCCGCCGTCATCCGGCGGCTGTGTTTTTGCAAATGCAAGTGAATTTTGTCGAAACAAAAAAAATAAATAAAGTTTATTAACGGTGCCTGCTGGTAATAATTTTTAATGAGAATTTCGGAGGTGCCGTTTATGTATAAAAATAAGGTTATTATATGCGGAGTCGATACCTCAAGGCTTCCGGTAATGAAGGAGTCAGAAAAGGAGGCTCTGCTGAAAAAGAGCGCGGCGGGAGACAGATCTGCCCGCGAGGAGCTGATAAACGGGAATTTGAGGCTGGTTTTAAGCGTCATACAGCGCTTTGCCGGACGCGGGGAAAATCCCGACGATCTGTTTCAGGTCGGCTGCATCGGGCTTATAAAATCGATAGATAATTTCGATGTAACGCAGAAGGTTCGCTTTTCGACCTATGCCGTGCCTATGATAATCGGGGAGATCAGGCGGTATCTGCGCGACAATAATTCCATACGCGTGAGCCGCTCGATAAAGGATACCGCCTACAAGGCAATGCAGGTCAAGGAGCGCCTTGCAAGCAAAAATCAAACCGAGCCTACCGTCGGTGAAATAGCGGCGGAGCTTCAGCTGCCGCAGGAGGAGGTTGTTATGGCGCTTGAAAGCATAGTGAGTCCCATATCGCTCTATGACCCGGTTTATTCCGACGGCGGCGACACGATATATGTGCTCGATCAGGTCGGGGACAATAACGATGACCAAAACTGGCTTGACGAAATTGCGCTTAAAGAATCCATTAAAAATCTTAACGAACGTGAAAAGCATATTTTATCCCTGCGGTTTATGCAGGGAAAGACCCAAATGGAGGTGTCCGAGGAAATCGGAATTTCACAGGCGCAGGTGTCACGGCTGGAAAAGGGCGCGCTGCGCCGAATTACCGAAAATTAAGTGAACCGCCCGTACCCCTTGCAATGCATGGAGTACAGGCGGTTTTATTTTCGATTGCCTAAAAATAAATTTGTTTGATAACTGTTAAAATTTACACTACTCTCAAACTTGCCGCAACGCTGATATCAAGGGACAGAGAAATCGCATTACTTGAGCGACTTTACACCACGCCGCTTACGGCGTCGGATTTTATTCTTGGTTATGCGCTCCCTTTTTTGCCGCTTGCGGCGGCGCTGTACGTAATATGCTGCCTTGCGGCGTTTCTGCTCGGGCTTGAATTCACCGTTTCGGTAATTTTTTCCGTGCTTTTAATATTGCCGGTTTCGGTTTTCTTCATATCGCTCGGTCTGCTTTGCAGCAGCGCGCTTAATGTAAAGCAGGTAGGCGTAATATGCGGCGCTGCAATTCAAATGACAGGTGCCGAAAGCTTCACTGTTACCGACAATGTTATTTCGGATGTTGCCGTAAACGCACTGCATATTTATAACGGCTGCCGCGCCAAAAGCATTACAATAAAGAACAACATTATATCCGCAGCCTACCTCTGCCGGAATGAAGCGGACTATGATATGAATAAGGTCATATCCGCAGGAAATACGATCAGTATTGTAAATGAAGGCAACTGCGTGAACAAAACCGAAGTAATCGACAGCAGCTTCACATTAGAATATAATAATCCAAACATCCCTTCGTCGTCTTTGCGAAGGGGTGTTTGGATTAAATTAATGTCTACTGAATAATTGCATTAGCAAATGCAATTATATAAAATCGAGTTAAAATCTCGATTTTATGGGTCAAAACCTTTGTTTTGACCGTCAGTATCCATTGATTGTCGCCTGATTTTAAAAAGAATCAAAATGTGATTCTTTTTAAAGTGCAAGGTTTTTTCGCAAAATTGCGCAAAAACCTTGCACCTGAACAATTCAAAAGTTTACACCAACATGCTCGGGTTAAGGTACTTTTGAATTGTTCAGCAGGCATTAAATTAAGCTTCTCTGTGCTGTCCGAAATATTATTTCCGAATTTCTCTTTTAATCAAGTATTCTTCCGTCTGTGGAAATTATGACGATCTGCCACGGAATAAATTTACCGCTTTGCTGAAGTGCGGTCTTCACCGCTTGCTCAAGTCCGCCGCAGCAGGGCACCTCCATGCGAACGACGGTAACGCTTTTAATATCGTTATTGCGGATTATCTCGGTCAGCTTTTCGGAATAATCCGCACCGTCCAGCTTCGGGCAGCCCACAAGCGTGATGTGTCCTTTTATAAACCGCTCATGAAAGGCGGCGTAGGCATATGCCGTGCAATCGGCGGCGATGAGCAGCTTTGCACCGTCAAAATACGGCGCATTTACCGGGACAAGCTTTATCTGCACCGGCCACTGCGATAGCCGGCTTTTGGGTCTTACGGCAGCGGCAGCTGTATCGCCTTCCTCACTGTGCTCGATTCTTTGTAATCTGCTGCCCGGGCATCCGCCCCTTAGGTGCATGCCTTCCTTATGCTTTTTTTCCTGCAGCTTTTTCCGCTTATTTTCCATAACAGCTTTTTCGTCATAAGCCGCCGCCTCGCGTTCAATAAAGGTTATAGCTCCCGTAGGGCAGGCGGGCAGACAATCGCCGAGCCCGTCACAATAATCATCACGCATCAGCTTTGCTTTTCCGTCGACCATGGCTATTGCGCCCTCGTGACAGGCTGCGGCACAAGCGCCGCAGCCGTTGCATTTATTGCTGTCTATTTGAATAATTCTTCTTTTCACAAGAGTACCTCCCTGATTTTTCGTTTCTATTATAATGCCTGCTGAACAATTCAAAAGTACCTTAACCCGAGCTTGTCGGTATAAACTTTTGAATTGTTCAGGTGCAAGGTTTTTGCGCATTTTTGCGAAAAAACCTTGCACTTTAAAAAGAATCACATTTTGATTCTTTTTAAAATCAGGCGACAATCAATGGATACTGACGGTCAAAACAAAGGTTTTGACCCATAAAATCGAGATTTTAACTCGATTTTATATAATTGCATTTGCTAATGCAATTATTCAGTAGACATTATTATAATATTATATGTCCGATAAGTCGATTAAATTTTCAACAGGACAGATTTTTAAAAAATTTTTTATTTGTTCTTGCCGCCTTCCGAATTTTCATAAAAATCTTTCCATTAACAGACTGAACCGCCGCCCAAAAAACCGGACGGCGGTTTTAAATGCAAGATTTACTTTTTGGCTGCTGCAGCCTTTTTGGCTTTATGCCGTCTCCAAATTACCCAAAGCGGACCTGCAATACAGAGTGAGGAAATCGCGCCGGAGACTATACCGAACGCCATAGGAATGGCGAAGGTACGAAGAGTTGACAGTCCGAACAGCTCGGAAACCGTAACTATAGTCATAACCGCAACGAAGGTTGTGATCGAGGTTATGATGTTTCTCCTTAAGGAGGTGTTAATGCTCGTGTTAACAACCTCACCGATTTCCGCCTCGGGCATAAGGCGCGCGTTTTCACGCACACGGTCGTAAATAACGATGGTATCGTTAAGCGAATAGCCGAGGATGGTAAGCACCACCGCAATGTAGTTTGAATCAAGCTGCAGGCGGAAGAACACGCAGGTGAAGAAGGTGATAAACACATCGAACACCAATGTGCAGAGCGCTGTTAACGCGGCTGAAATACCACCTATACGCTTAAAGCGGATACCTACATAAATTATAACCAAAACTGCGGTTATAAGCACTGCCACAAGGCTCTTTGCAAAGAACGAGCCTGCAACGGTCGGGCTTACCGAGTTTGAATTGTAAAGCTCGATCTTGTTATCCTTAAACTTATCTTCAAGGGTCGTTGTGAGCTTTTCCTGATCCTCTGCAGAAACCGAATCCTTACCGACAAGGCTTATTTCAAAGGTCTTTGTGTCGCCCGTGAGAGAGGTGCTCTTTGAAACGGTGAAGGACTTTTTAATAACCTCTTTGACGGCGGCTTCTATGTCCGCGTCCTTAACATCTCCCGTGTAGGAGTAAGCAATCTTTGTGCCGCCGCTGAAGTTGATATCCAGCTTTACGCCGAAGCCCGGGATAAACATAAACACTATTCCGGCGAGAAAAATTACGGCGTAAACAATAATAACCTTTTTGAAATTCTTAATAAAATCGATTTTATTTTCACGCATTTTTCTCACCTCCGTAGAACTGCGGCTTTCTCATAACTTTTAGCTGCGAAATGCTCTTAAGCATATACTTGGAGGCAAGCACACCCATTATCAGGTTGAATATAACGCCGACCAAAAGCGTGTAGCCGAATGAATAGATAGAACCGGTAATCGAAGAGCCGAGGAGCGACATTATCGGTGAGAACAGCTTGGCTATAATACTATCCGGCGTACCGAATGCGCCCATAAGCACTATGGAAACAATTACAATGGTAACATTGCCGTCAATTATGGCGCTTAAGGCGTTCTTAAAGCCACTGTCTATCGCACCGTCAATCGTCTTGCCCTTCCTGAACTCATCCTTAATGCGTTCGGAGGCGATAACATTACAGTCAACGCCCACGCCGACCGACAGAATGATACCCGCAATACCCGGAACGGTGAGGGTAAAGCTGTCCGCATTCGGGAAGAAGCCCGAAATGCAGGCGATGCTTCCCGCAAGCTGACCGAGCAGTGCAAGTGACGCAACAACGCCGTTTACGCGGTAAAGTACTATCATAATAAGGCAAACGATACCGAAGGCTATCGCACCCGCGATAAGCATAACGCGGAGCGCGTCGGAGCCGAGCGAGGGTGAGATTATCTGCAGCTTGCTGTCGTCAACCGTAAGCGCAAACGGCAGAGAGCCCGCATTTATCTTATCCGCAAGATCCTTTGCCTCTTTAGAGCCCGCCATGCCGTCTATGTAGGCTGTGCCGTTGGTTATCGCGGTATTAACGGTCGGGGCGGATATTTCCGTTTCATCCATCCAAATGGATATTTTACTGCCCACAAGTTCTTTTGTCGCCGCAGCAAACTTTGAAGAGCCTGCATCGGTGAAATAGAGATAAACGACATAAGCGCCGTTTTCGTTAACGCCCGCCTCGGCGCGGTCGATATCCTGCGCACCGCTTAAGATGACATCGTTTTTATCCTCGTTGCGGCAGAAGGTAAGCAACGCGGTCTCACCAAGCTCCTGCACCGCCGCAGCGGCGTCGAAATCGCTCTCGTTTGCAGCCCATGGGAATCTTACGATTATCTGATGATTGTCATTGTCGGTATAAACCTCGTAATCGGTTATGTTCTTGTTTACAAGACGGGTCTCGATAATTGCTTTTGCGGCATCCATATCGTTTGCGGTGATATCAACGCCTTCTTTATCCGGCGAGAAAACGGCTTCAACACCGCCCCTGATATCAATACCCCAGCGAATATCGTTCGCACCCTTAACATAAACCTTGCGGGTATCGCCGTAGTAATTTTCAATTCCGAAAAAGGCGGTGTAAGTAAGCGCCAGAATCAGCAGAAACACCACGAAAAATACCGGCTTGCCTGTTCTTTTGGACTTCATTGGCAAATCCTCCACTATATGTGATCAATATGTATTATACATATAAACGCGGACAAAGTCAATCGTTATATGTAAAATCACCTAATTTTCTTTGTCGGAAAGTAATTTTTCCAGCGCCGCATACCTCACGGCAAGCGCCAAAACCTCCGACGCCTTCTCTATTTCCTCAACCGAGGGGTAAGAGGGGGCTATTCTTATATTTGAGTCCTTCGGATCGGTACCGTAAGGATAGGTCGCACCGGCAGGAGTCAAAATCATGCCCGCATTCGCGCACAGCTGCTCTACTCTTTTTGCGCAGCCCTCAAGCACATAAAGGCTTATAAAGTAGCCGCCCTTCGGAGTCGTCCAGCGGGCAACGCCTGTATCTCCCAGCTGTTTTTGAAGCTCTTTTTCCACCGTCTCAAACTTGGGACGAAGAATCGCCGCATGACGCTTCATATGCCTTTCGATATCGGAAACGGTTCTGAACATGCGCGCGTGCCTTAACTGGTTAAGCTTATCGGGCCCTATGGTCTGATATTTCATTCTGCCCTTTAAGAGCGCCACATTGTTGGGGCTTGCAGCCTCAACCGCCACACCCGCACCCGGGAAGGTTATTTTTGAAGTAGATGTGAAAATTATGGGAAGATCCGGGCTTCCCGCCTTTACGCATTCGTTGTATATATTAAGGAGCGTGTCCCCTTCGTCGTACAAATCATGCACCGCATAGGCGTTATCCCAAAAAATTCGGAAATCCCCCGCCGCTGGCTTCATGTGCGCCATACGGCGAACGACATTATCGGAATAGGTTATCCCCTCGGGGTTTGAATACTTCGGAACGCACCAAATGCCCTTGACAGAAGGATCCTTGATAAGCTCATCGACCTCATCCATATTCGGGCCCTCATCATTCATCCCGACGGGAATCAGCTCAAAGCCGAAATATTCGGTTATTGCAAAGTGGCGGTCATATCCCGGAACGGGACACAAAAATTTAAGCTTTCCCTGCTTCATCCAAGGCTCGCCGCCCATGCCGTGGGTCATTGCCTGGGCGATGGTGTCGAACATCATATTAAGCGAGGAGTTGCCTCCCACAATTATCTGATCGGGATTAAGCCCCAAAATTTCACCGAAAAGGTTTTTAAGCTCTGCGAGTCCGTCAAGCCCTCCGTAATTTCGGCAGTCAATTCCGCTTATATTTTTAAAGCCGGTGTCGTTGCCCACAAGGTCGAACATTTTCTCACTTAAATCCATATTGTCAAAGCCGGGCTTGCCTCGCGACATATCAAGCGACAAATGCATGCTGCGCATATGCTCGTACTCTGCGCGCACTGCCTTAAGCTCGTCTGTCAGCTCGTTTCGGCTCATATTCAAATAATCTGACATTAACTTCACCTCATAACTAATTAATTATAATATCTGTGCGCCTTTTTTTCAAGTAATAAAGCATAAAAAATCAATTTTTTACATTTCCTACAAAAATATACGGTTCGGTTTATTCTTGACAAACACTGTATATATGCATTATTATATATTAAAGGATGTGTGTAATTTGAGTAAAAAAAATTTGATTATATTAATTTCATCGATTGCCGCGGGACTGATTCTCTTGGTCGCGCTCGGAATATGGCTGACGGGCGTTTTCAAATCGGACGGCGGCACAAAAAACAAAGGCGGAGCTCCTACTGTATCTGTTGGCTCTGTTTCGGCGGAGCCGGGCAAAAATATTAAAATTCCCGTAAGCTTCACAGGTAACCCCGGTGCAATGGGCTTTCTTATCGATTTTGAATATGACGCGAACGCTCTTGAATATTTGAGCACAGACAAGGGCGAGCTGCTTACCGACTGCACGGCAGCGGAAGCAGGCAGCGGAAAGATCAGGCTTGTAAGCGTTGAGGATAAGGATCTTCAAAAGGACGGCGTTTTAGCGTATCTGAATTTCAAAATAAAGAACGGCGCTTCGGGCAAAACCGAAATCAAGGTCATCTGCGGCGAAAATGCCGTCTGCAATTACGATGAGCAGGCGATCTCCGTTAAAACCGAAAACGGTACGGTCACGGTCAAATAGACCTCAGCGCACAGATTATATGTACACAAAAGCACCTCGCTGCCGACAGGGCAGCGAG
>OLSX01001235.1_pt1 | contig 24514 bp, 19 predicted proteins | sample 1673141 | NCBI WGS metagenome assembly OLSX01 (sample SAMEA3136759, study PRJEB25190) | human gut metagenome | biome: human gut; feature: human-associated habitat; material: faeces | place: Austria | collected 2013
CCGGCGAGAGCGAACGGAAAACTCCATCAAATCGAATTGCCCGTAAGACTTCACAGAATGGGAATAATGTTGTAGAATTATCTATCATTGAATATACCAATAAGGAGAAGCAGATATGAAAGAATTTATCATTGAAATGGAAAACGGCGGCGTAATGGAAGGGGAACTGTACGAAGACATCGCACCGAAGACGGTGGAGAACTTCGAATCCCTGATTGAAAAGAAGTTCTACGACGGACTGATTTTCCATCGTGTCATTCCGGGATTCATGATTCAGGGCGGATGCCCGAACGGAAACGGTATGGGCGGCCCGGGATATACCATTCCGGGAGAGTTCAACTCCAACGGGTTTAAGAACGACCTGAAGCACACTCGAGGCGTTCTCTCCATGGCAAGAGCGATGGATCCGAATTCCGGCGGATCCCAGTTCTTCATCATGGTAGCGGATGCACCGCATCTGGACGGGGATTATGCCGCATTCGGAAAGATTACCAAGGGCATGGAAGTAGCGGATGCCATCGTGAACACCAAGCGGGATCCGTGGATGGACAAGCCGCTGGAAGATCAGAAGATCAAGAGCATTCGCATGAAGTAAGGCCGAGGACGGCAGGAGAAGAAAGGGAAGAGAGAGCAGTATGCAGCAGGAACGAAATATCATCGTAATTGGACATAAGAATCCGGATACGGATTCCATCTGCTCCGCTATCGCATATGCACATTTGAAAAACATGACCACCCACAGTCATTACTACGTTCCGATGCGGGCGGGAGAAATCAGTCAGGAGACCATGTACGTACTGGACCGCTTCAACATGAAGGTTCCGAATTACTTGGGCGACATCGGTGCTCAGGTATGCGACATGGAAATTCGCCGCACGCCCGGGGCGTCCAAGGATATGACCATCAAGCAGGCATGGGATTTCATGGCACAGACGGATGCGGTGACACTTGCGGTGACGGAAGAGGATCGGGTCATCGGACTAATCACCAAGGGAGACATCGCTCAGACCTTTATGGAGTCAGAGGACAGTCAGTTCCTGTCTCGCATGAAGCCGCGGTACCGGGATATTGCGGATACCGTGAAGGGCACCATCGTGGTGGGCGATGGCGACGACCGCTTTGAAGAAGGTAAGGTATTGGTGGGTGCGGCCATGGTGGAGCGCATGCAGGAGCACATCGAGCCGGGAGATTTGATGCTCATGGTGGACCGGGTGGAAAACCAGATCGGCGCCCTGGAGAAGGGGGCGAAAGTACTGATTCTCTGCCTGGGAGCCAAGGCCAGCGAAGAAGTTATCGCGAAGGCCCGGGCAGAAAAGGCGGTCATCATCGAGACATCGCTGGATACTTTTGCGGTTTGCATAGAAATCCACAAAAGCGTGCCTCTGGAATCTTTCATGCTGAAAGAAGACATCATGACGTTCCGGATGGACGACTATACGGACAAGGTGCGGGCGGCCATGGCGTCCACCCGCCACAGAGCTTTTCCGGTGGTGGATTCCAACGACTGTTACGTGGGAACCATCTCCCGCCGGAACCTGCTGGGAATCCAGAAGAAGCGAGTGATTTTGGTGGATCACAACGAGACATCTCAGGCCGTGGACAACATCAACGAGGCGGAGATTCTGGAAATTGTGGACCATCACCGCCTGGGCACCCTGCAGACCCTGCAGCCAATCTACTTCGTCAATCAGCCGGTGGGCTGTACGGCGACGATTCTGTACGAGATGTTCGTGGAGAAGGGAATTGAGATTGGACCATCCATTGCCGGACTGCTGTGCGCGGCGGTAATTTCGGACACGCTGATGTTCCGATCTCCGACCTGCACGCTGAAGGACAAGATGGCCGCAGGTGCGTTGGCGCTGCTGGCGGACATCGATATTGAAGATTTTGCCACGGAAATGTTCGAAGCGGGCTCGGATCTGGGCAACAAGTCGGAAGAGGAAATCTTCTATCAGGATTACAAGAAGTTCACCTTCGGAAACACCAGCTTCGGCGTGGGTCAGATCAGTTCCATGAGTGCGGACGAGCTTCAGGAAATCAAGAAGCGGATTCAGCCGCTGCTTCGCCACGAGTGCGGAAAGAACGGCGTGTCCATGGTCTTCTTCCTGCTGACGGATATTCGGAACTCCTCGTCGGAAATGCTGTACGCCGGTGACCGGGCAGAGGAGCTGGCGGACATCGCCTTTAAGGATGCGCCGAAGAGCGACGGAAGCTATTATTTGGAAGGGGTTCTGTCCCGAAAGAAGCAGCTGATTCCGGCATTTATGATGGCGCTGCAGAATCAGTAAAAACAGAAAAAATAAAAAATACTATATTCGTACATATGGCTGTCAGGCTAACGTTAGAGATGGTGAAAGTATTGCGGGTATGATGGAAGTTATGGGTTTTACAAATACAGAAGATACAGCAGAAGCCGATGTATTGATTTTTAATACCTGTGCAGTTAGAAGAGCTGCAGAAGAACATGTATTGGGTGAAATCGGCATGCTGAAGGGATTGAAGAATGAAAATCCTGATCGTATTTTCTGTGTATGTGGATGTATGGCGCAGGAAGAAAGTGTTGTACAGGAAATCTTGAAGAGCTATCCTCAGGTAGATCTGATTTTTGGTACACATAATATTTATCGTTTGCCAGATCTGTTAAAGGAAGTCATGACAACGAAGAAAAGAAAGGTCGAAGTTCTTTCTGAAGAAGGAAGAATCATTGAAAATCTTCCTGTTAAGCGTACACAGAATGTAAAGGGATATGTAGATATCATGTATGGATGCAATAAGTTCTGTACATACTGTATTGTTCCTTATACACGTGGAAAAGAAAGAAGCAGAAGAATGTCTGACATCATTCGTGAAGTGAAGCAGCTGATTCAAAATGGTGGTAAAGAAGTCATTCTTTTAGGACAGAATGTCAATGCATATGGCAAGGATCTTGGCATGGATGATGGCTTTACAGATCTATTGATTGCGGTAGCAGAAACAGGAATTGAAAGAATTCGTTTCTATTCTTCTTCTCCTAGAGACTATTCTGAAAGCACAATCCAGGCGATGCTGGATCACCCGAATATTATGCCAGCTCTGCATTTACCAGTACAGTCTGGTTCAAATGAAGTATTAAGACGTATGGCAAGAGGATATACAGTTGAACAATACAAGGAAGTATTTGACCGTTTGAAAAGTAAAATTCCAAACATTACATTTACAACAGACTTGATTGTTGGCTTCCCTCAGGAAACAGATGAAGAATTCCGCGATACAATTGCACTTGTTGATTATTGTAAGTTTGATGGTGCTTTCTCTTTCATGTATTCACCACGCGAAGGAACACCTGCTGCACGTATGGATGGTCAGATTGATGCTGCAGTGAAAAAAGAAAGACTGCATGAACTCAATGAACATATTAATCATTGGGCAAAAGAAAATAATCAAAAGTATTTGCATAAGACAGTGAAGGTTTTATGTGAAGGTAGAAGCAAGAAAAATGCTGCAGTGTATTCTGGATATTCAGAAGAAAATAAACTTGTTAATTTTACTGGTCAGGAAGGATTGGAAAACCAGATCGTTGAAGTTGAAATTACAGAAGTGCGCAGCTTCTCTTTGAATGGGAAAGCATTGTGATAAAAACGTCTTTGTTTTATAATGATGACGTAAAAATGAACATTGAAAAATAATTGGAGGAAAGATATGAGTAGAGTACGAATTTTTGCTCTCGGTGGTCTGGACGAAGATGGAAAAAATATGTATATCATCGAAAATAATGATGATATCTTTGTTTTGGAATGTGGTTTGAAATATCCAGATGCGGATCAGCTTGGAATTGAAATGATTATTCCTGATTTTACTTATTTGATCAATAATAAGGATCGTGTGAAAGGCTTGCTTATTACGCATGGACATGAAGATGTCATTGCTGCTTTACCGATGCTTTTAAAGCAGGTCCCTGATATTCCTGTATATATGGCTCCATTAACTGCATTGATGTTTGAAAGACGTGCAAAGCAGTATGGTTTAGGAAAATTGAATATTCATAGAGTCAGAAGAAACAGTACATTCAAGATTGGAAAGACTGAAATCAAAACATTTGGAACAACACAGTCTATTGCGGATGGATTTGGTGTCGCAATTAAAACAAGTGATGGATATATTGTGTATACTTCTGAATTTATTGTTGACTATGATATTAAAAATGAAGCATTCTCAACAGATATTACAAATATTACTGATTTAGGACATGATGGGGTACTGGCTTTATTGTGCGAATCTGTTGGCTCAAATCGCCCAGGGCATTCTGCACCTTCTCATCGTATTACAGAAGTCATTGACCCGTATTTTGAAGATGCGAAGGGTAGAATATTAATTACTGTATACAATCAGAATATCTATCGTGTCATTGAAATCATTGAACTGGCGAATAAATACAATCGCAAGATCATGATTTATGATGATGAATTACGTAAGTTAATGAATGATATGGCAAAGCTTGGCTATTATCATATTCCTGCAGGATTGGAAGTATCTAAGGATTCTTTCAGCAATGATATGGAAAATATCGTTATTATCGTTGCGGGAACAGGTTCTACGATCTTCAATAAAGTACATAAGATTGCTACAAAGGAAGATGCATTGATTGAAATGCATAAGACAGATACAGTCATTATTACATCTCCTGCAGTACCTGGCACAGAAAGATATGAAGCAGGCATGGAAGATGATTTGTATAGAGAGGCAGATCGCGTAGAAGCAGTGGATACAAAGCGTGCATTCTCTATGCATGCATCCATTGAAGACATCAAGATGATGGTGTATCTCATGCATCCAAAATACTATATGCCTGTCAAAGGTGAATATAGACAATTGATTTCTAATGCAAATATTGCTTTAGATATGGGATATAGTGCAGCAAATATCATTGTTATGGACAATGGTCAGGTTGCTACTTTTGAAGATGGCAAGATCCAGAAGAATTTTGATTCTGTGGATGTTGGTGATGTAATGATCGATGGTGGCGATTCCCTGGATGCAACAGGTATGGTCATTAAAGATCGTGAAACTTTGAGTACAGATGGTGCTATTATTATTGGTATTGTTGTGAATCACGCGACAAAAGAAATTATTGGCGGACCAGATGTGCAGTCTAGAGGTGTTATCTATCTGAAAGATGCTGATTATATTGTGAAGCAGATTGGCGTCTTGATGGAAAACACGATTAATGAGGCAGTGAAAGAAAATCGCTATGATAATATGTCAGTGCGTGCAGAAGCAAGAGAAAAGATTGCTCGCTACGTATTGCATGAAACTGGAAAGAGACCAATGATTCTTCCAGCAATCATAGAGATCAATACAAAGGATTAAGAGGGAATTGTGGCTAGAAAAACAAAAGCACAGTTAAAAAGAGAAAGAGATAGAGAAATCAAGCAATGGATCACAGTTGTGATCCTTTTCGCATTGATGATCATTGGATTAATGAAATCCGGTGTTGTTGGGTTGTTTCTGTTTAATCTGCAAAGATATTTGCTTGGGTTTTTATTCTGGATCATTCTAGGTTCATTTATTGTTATGATACTGATGAATGTCATGAACCGTCATCATGAAAATGATGATGTTAATCCAGTACCGTTTATTCTTGTAGATTGTGCAATCTTATTGATTTGTTCCTATATTTCAACACAGGATACTGGTATTCCAGTATTTATGCAATACATTGTTCATATTGCAGATTACTTTAAAACAAGTGATGCAGTGATTGGCGGAGGTATGATTGGTTCTTTGCTGTATGCCATTTCTTCCATGTTATTTGGAAGAATTGGAGTTATCATTGTAATCATTGTTCTTTTGATTATTTCTATGTTATTAATTGTTTCCTTAGATGTTTATAAGAAAGCTTTCTATACGATTTTTGAATTCTTTAAAACACCAGAAAGAGAAGAAGAGGAAGAAGCTGTTGTTGAACAGCCAGTGGAAGAAGCAAAACCTAAAAACCTCTGGATCATGCTGGAAGAACATAAAGAAAAAAAAGAAGCAAAAAAAGCATTGCCTGGCTCGATCAATGTCGATGAAAATGTGGAAAGCTGCGATACAATGGATATTTTGACAGAAGAAAAGAAAGAAGAGCCACATATTACGAAATTGATTAATATTACAGCGGATCGTGATACGGAAGAAATTCCTGTTGTATCCATTCCTGGAAAAACGATTTCTTCTGAAAAATCTGTATTTATCAATGTAGATGATCTGCAGGATTCCTATGAGAATTTTGAAGAAGATGAACCACAGGATGATTTTGAAAAGACAGCTGAGTTGAGCTTTGATGAACCAGAGCATGAAGAAATACAGGAAAATAACGCTGTAGAAGAGACTGCTGTTGAAGACGAAGTAGAAGAAGCACAACCTCAGGAAACCGCAAAGAAACCTGAAGTGAAGCTTTCTAAAAAGCCGTATAAGATTCCAAATGCAAGAATGATTTCTCAAATGCTTGATCCTTTACCTTCTAAGAATGCCAATATGGATAATGAAATTGCCGCAAAAGAGAAGGGTGAGTTATTGATCAATATTCTGCATAACTTTGATATTGAAGCACAGCTGATTGATACACATATTGGTCCATCTGTTACGCAATTTGAAATCAAGCCAGATGCGAGTGTAAAAGTATCTAAGATATTATCTCTTGCGGATAATATCAAAATGGCTCTTGCTGCAAAAGATGTTCGTATTGAGGCACCAATTCCTGGACGAAATGCGGTTGGTATTGAAATTCCGAATGTGAAGAGCACACCAGTTAAATTAAGAGAAATTATCTCAAATGTCAGTGAAAAAGATAAGAAGCAGCCATTGCTGTTCTTTGTTGGGAAAGATCTATTAGGCCAGACAGTAACATGTCGCTTAGATAAAATGCCGCATTTATTGATTGCCGGTGCAACGGGTTCTGGTAAATCTGTATGTATGAATGCAATCATCACATCTCTACTGTTAAGAACAGATCCAGAAGATGTCAAGATGCTGCTCGTGGACCCTAAAAAGGTTGAATTTACACCATATTCAAGAATTCCACATTTAATTGGGCCTGTTATCAATGATCCAAATCAGGCAAACAATGCTTTAAAGGCAATTGTTCAGATCATGGATGAAAGATATAACATATTCGCTGCAGCTGGTGTCAGAAACATTGAAGTATTCAATGAAAAAGTCAGACAGCAGAATGGGGCAAAGAATCCTGATGGATCTCCATGTCCTAAGAAGATGCCTTATATTGTTGTCATTATTGATGAGCTGGCAGATTTGATGGCAGTTGCTGGAAAAGATGTTGAACAGTCCATTCAAAGAATTACACAGCTGGCACGTGCTGCCGGTATTCATTTGATCGTTGCAACACAGCGTCCATCTGTAGATGTTATTACAGGTATTATCAAAGCAAATATTCCTTCTAGAATAGCATTTGCCGTTTCTTCTGGAACGGATTCTAGAACGATTCTGGATCATGCTGGTGCGGAAAGACTGCTTGGTAATGGTGATATGCTGTATATGCCAATTGGTGCAAGTTCTGCAATGCGTACACAAGGTGTATTTGTTACAGATGATGAAGTTCAGAACATAACAAACTATGTATCACAATGGTCACCAATGTATAACGATAAGTTTGTTCTTCTAGAAGGTATCAATGAAGGAAGTGGTATTGGCGGTGTTGCGACAATCAATGATGACCCATTATTTAAGGAAGTCAAAGAATATGTCGTAGAGGCACAGAAAGCATCTACATCGCTTCTACAGAGAAGATTTGGCATTGGGTATAATCGTGCTGCAAGAATGATTGATGCGCTGGAAGAAGCAGGAGTAATTGGCCCAGCACAAGGCTCAAAGCCTAGAGATGTATACTTAAAACCAGAAGATTTAGGTTTAGATCAGGAAGATTTCCAGTAAAGCCTTTACAAGCTAAAAATATGTGTTATATTGTTATTGGTAAATTTCAGGGCAGGGCGTAATTCCCGACCGGCGGTAAACTCCGCGAGCCGAAAGGTTGAGCTAGTGAAATTCTGGCAGCGACAGTAAAGTCTGGATGGAAGAGATTTTTATCTTTTACTTTTATCAAGTATTTAAACCCGGAGTTTATCTTATAAACCCCGGTTTTTTGTTTAGAGGGGTTTTGGAGGTAGACAAAAAATGACAACAGTTTCAAAAACAAAAAATAGTTTCCTATCAACACGTTACATCGCAGTAACAGCAATCCTTTCTTCATTGGCATTCGTATTGCAGTTAATTGAAGTACCTTTACCAATGATCATGCCAACATTCATCAAGTTTGACTTATCTGACTTGCCTGCATTGATTGGTGCATTCTCTATGGGGCCTGTATGTGGTGTTCTTGTTGAATTCTTAAAGAATTTACTACACGCAATCTTATCTTCTCATTCTTTTGGTGTAGGTGAACTTTCCAACTTCATCTTAGGTGCAGTATTTGTTGGTATTTCTGGTTTATACTACAAATCCCACAAGACAAAGAAGGGTGCAATTGTTGGTGCATTGATTGGTTCATTTGTAATGGCTGCAGTTTCATTCCCATCTAACTTATATGTTGTATATCCTGTATACTATAACTTCATGCCAAAGGAAACAATTATTCAGGCATATCAGATGATCTTCCCAGCAGTTGACTCTATTGAAAAATGCTTATTGATCTTCAACGTTCCATTTACATTTGTTAAGGGATTGATCAACGTATTGATTACAGTATTTGTATATAAAAAGATTTCTCCAATTATTCATGGAGTAAAGTAGAAAATTCATTTGTTCCCCCAAATGTCTGCTCGTTATGTTATGACGCATAACGAGCTTTTATATGCTATAATTAAGTGAATTTATGGAGTGAAATATGGCTACTTTATCGCGTACTAAGAAATATCAGGATTTAAGAAATCGTCTGCAGCAGGATACAAATGCAGATGCATTATCAACAAATGATTTATCAAGATTTCAGAAAAGATTAAATGAGATCGATTCTCAGAATTTTTCATATACAGAAAATGCTTCCAGTGATTCTCATAATGCAGAACACGCAAGAAACTTGAACACACAACCGCAACAGCAGACACAGCAACCATTGCGTCGACATCAACAGACACAGGATAAAGATCCATTTGCAAATGTTTCTTTTTCAGCAAATGAAAATAATGATGTTACATTTGATAATGATTATCTGGATCAGTATATTCGTGAAGTGAAACAGTACAATATTGATCAAGGAAATGCTGCAAGTGAGAATACTTCTTTAAATATCTTAAAACAGATTGAAAGAAATAATTCTGCAACACCAGAAAAGCCATATCCTTCTTCAAATTCACACACAGCTGATATTCCATTTCTTTCAAGTCAATCATCATCTAATCGTTATCCACAGGATGTGAAGCAATCACCATCTTCACAAGAAAATACTCAACCAACACAAGCGATGTCAAAAGAAGATATCATGCAGGAAGTTCAGAATCTTGTGAATGGTACTTCATCTTCATACACACAGCCAGAAGAGCCATCTTCTCCATTTGTGAATGATTATGAATCCAAAAATGATTCTTTTATGTCTACAGACACATTTAATCGTCGTTTAGAAGCAGATCGTACAACACGTCAGCAATTGCTCAACGAAACAACACAAATGAGAGCGCAGTTAGATGACTATGAAGATAATCTATCAGAAGTGTCTGACAAGATGAGACAGACAAATCGTATTTTAAATATTGTGTTAGTGATCCTGATTATTGCTTTAGCAATGATCGTAGGTGTTGTTATTTACTGGATCATTACATCAAAGTAGGAGGGTTACAATGAAAATTAATATCGCAATCGATGGACCAAGTGCTGCAGGAAAAAGTACAATTGCCAAATCATTAGCGAAACAATTAAATTATATTCATTTAGATACAGGTGCAATGTATCGTTCAACTGCATATAAGGCAGTTTGCAGTCAGATTTCATTAGAAGATGAAAATGCACTTGTTGAAATGTTGAAGAATACAGATATTACATTGACGCCAGAGGGAAAAGTATTTCTAGATGGGAAAGATGTTTCTTCTTCCATTCGTACAGATCAGATTTCTTTGGCTGCTTCTTCCGTCAGCAGGCATCCACTTGTAAGAAGTGAACTCGTTGCTAGACAGCAGAAGATGGCTGAAAAGAAGGGTTTTATCATGGATGGCAGAGATATTGGTACAGTTGTATTAAAAGATGCAGAAGTGAAAATCTTTATGACTGCCAGTGCTGAAGCACGTGCGAAACGTAGATATGAACAAGACAAGAAGCTTGGCTTGCCTACAACAGATGTAGAAACAATTGCTAAGGAAATCGCACAGAGAGATTATCAGGATACACACCGTGCTGCTTCTCCGCTTGTAAAAGCAGAAGATGCGGTTGAAATTGATACAAGTGATATGACAATTGAAGAAGTTGTAAATGCGATATTAGCATTGTGTGAGCCTTATTTAAAGGAGGAACATGCATGAAAACTGGAACAATCGCAATTGTAGGTAGACCAAATGTTGGAAAATCTACATTGTTTAATCGAATTGCTGGAGAAAGACTTTCTATTGTAGAAGATATCCCTGGTGTAACAAGGGATCGTATTTATTCTTCTGCAGACTGGACAGGCAATCATTTTCAGATTATTGATACTGGCGGTATTCAGCTGGAAGACCAGCCATTTCAGGAAGAAATCCGTGCACAGGTACAGATTGCTATTGAAGAAGCAGATGTTATCTTAATGGTTTGTAATGGAAAGTCTGGCATGAGTGATGATGATCGCTATATTGCAGGACTTCTGCAAAGAAGCAGGAAGCCAATTGTTTTAGCTGTCAATCAAATTGATGATACAACTAAAATGATGAATATCTATGAATTCTATAACTTAGGCATTGGTGATCCAATTGCGGTCAGTGGTGTACATGGAATTGGCGTAGGTGATGTTCTTGAACGTTGCGTTGAATTATTGCCAGAAGATGATAAGAATAAGAGAAAAGAAGGGATTCATATTGCGGTAATTGGTGAACCTAATGTTGGCAAGTCTTCCATTGTAAATGCAATTTTAAGAGAAGATCGCAGTATTGTTTCCAATATTCAAGGTACAACAAGAGATGCAATCGATACACCATTCAGATGCAATGGAAAACCATATGTCATTGTTGATACTGCAGGGATTCGTAAAAGAGGCAGAGTTTATGAATCTGTTGAAAAGTATTCTGTTTTACGTGCGATGAGTGCCATTGAAAAATGCGATGTTGCTTTATTCTTGATTGATGGTGAAAAGGGTATCCGTGAACAGGATAAGCATGTTGCAGGATATGCCTATGAAGCTGGAAAGCCAATGATCATTGTTGTGAATAAATGGGATGCAGTTGAAAAAGATGAGCATACAATGGTTGAATTTGAAGAAAAGGTAAGAAATGAATTTGCATATCTTTCATATGCACCAATCTTATTTGTATCAGCAAAAACAAGACAAAGAGTAGATACGATTATTCCTGAAGTTGATCGTGTCTATGAAAATTCAACACGCCGTGTTCCAACGAATATTTTGAATGAAGTCATTGCGGATTCTCAAATCACTACACCAGCTCCAGCAAGAAATGGAAAGAGATTTAGAATCTACTATGCAACACAGGTAGCAATTCAGCCACCTACATTTGTATTAAGCTGTAATGAACCAAAATTAATGCATTTTACATACCAAAGATTTATTGAAAATACTTTAAGACGTGCATTTGATTTTGAAGGTACACCAATTCATATTATTTCTAGAAAGAAGGTATCTGAATGAAAATTCGTGTATTAGGAACTGGCAGCTGGGGTAGTGCATTAGCACAGACACTTGCTGATAATGGACATGATGTTATCATGTGGGGTATTGATGATGCTGAAATCAATGATATTGAAAATAATCATCACAATACGAAATACTTTGATGTTGAAATGAACCATGATGTTCATGCGACAAAAGATATCACATGTGTAAAAGATGCGGATGTTATTCTTGTAGCTGTTCCATCTGGGGCATTAGATTCTGTTTTAAGACAAGTTACAGATCTTACAGAAAAGAAAATTATTATTATTAATGTAGCAAAAGGTTTCCATCCTGAAACACATCAAAGACTTTCTGAAGTTATCAAGGATCTGGTTCCTGAAAATAAAAGAGAAGCTGTTGTTTCTTTGATTGGGCCATCTCACGCAGAAGAAGTTATCCTTCGTCAATTGACATGCTTAAATGCTGTCAGTGACAACGAAGAAGCTGCTAAAACAGTACAAAAGCTATTCTCTAATGACTATTTCAGAGTATATCGAAATACAGATGTTATTGGTGCAGAAATTGGTGTTGCAATCAAAAATATCATGGCAATTGCTTCTGGTATTCTTGAAGGTATTGGACAGGGAGATAATGCACGTGCAGCTTTAATGACGAGAGGTCTAGCAGAAATGACACGTTATGGTGTTGCACTAGGTGGCAAGAAAGAAACATATCTTGGATTAGATGGTGTTGGTGATCTTATTGTTACCTGTACTTCTATGCATTCAAGAAACTTTACTGCTGGTTTACAGATTGGTAAAGATGGTTCCAGTGAGAAGTTCTGGAAAGAAAACAAGAGAACGGTAGAAGGTGTAGCAGCATGTAAAGTTGTTTATGAAGAAGCACATAAACGCGGAATTGATATGCCAATTACAGATCAGGTCTATGCAATTCTATATGAAGGCAAGTCTCCAGAAGAATGCATTAAGACATTGATGTCTAGAAGCTTAAAACCAGAAATGTAGAAGAAATTCTACATTTTTTTAATTAGTATAAGAAAAGCATGTATTACTTTGATACATGCTTTTTTTCGCTATTCATCAGTATTTGTCTGGTTGAAATCTTTTGCGGTAACACATTGTGCAGAGGATGTTGTATAACCATTCGTCCACCATCCGCAGACTTTAATCACTCCAGAAGTAAAATCTCCTATATAGCCACCATACATACCATCTTTACTTGTTACGGTCGTCAGGTAATTATCATCATGATATATTTCCGCAATAAAGGTTGGATTTGTTCCATATGCCCATGCGGTTGAAGCTAGACACGCACCTGTTGCAGATTTATTTTCCCATGAATCTGTTAGAGAAATATCTTGTGTACCGGCATAGCAGCCTTTTTTAGCACCCCAGTCAACATACAAGATGTTGTTTGTCCAGCTTGCGGCAAAGTTTGTTTCTTCACCAGTAGAATAAATTGTAGGTGTATTTGATAAACCTGTAGAAGATACAAGAGAAGTAATACTATCTGAAATTCCTGCAATGTGAGGCCATGTACCATTTGCATATGTGACAGCTTCGACATCACCAGGCATTGCAACGCCATCTAAATGTCCACCAGCATCTTCTTCTGCAGCTAATAATTCAAGCTGAATCTTGCCCGGAATATTCATCAATGCTTTCCATGTAGGGAAGTAAGTACCAGCCCATGCGACAGCTTTATCATAACCAACCCAGACTGCATTTGTATATTGAGAAGTAGAAGCAACCATCCACTTATCTTTCATTGCACCTTGAGGAATGCCATACTGTAATCCATCAGAACCCCAGTCTGTTGTACCTGTTTTTGCATATACTGGATATGATCTAGCTAATACCTGCATGTAGTTATAAATACCACATGTAACGTTATTTTCCATTAACTGATCCGTCAGCCATGCACTGCCGCTGGATAATACTCTACGATTCTGATTCTGTGGATAGTAGATATCACCATCTGTTGTTTCCAGCTTGCGAATTGTGTGTGGTTCATTGTATACACCAAGGTTGATCATAGCAGCATGCGCACCAGCCAGTTCTTCAACGGTTGTTTCAAAGGCATTACCGCCAATTGCATAAGACATATGATAGTTAGCATTGCTTGCCCGTGAGAAACCTAAGTTATGCATATAATCTACAACAGAATCACCACCGATTTTAGCAGTGACATGTTCCAATGTCAGAATTGCAGGGATGTTGTAAGAGTTTGCTACAGCATCTTTGATTGTAACTTCGCCATGGTATTGACCATTTGCGTTCTGCAGGATTCTACCTTCACCAGGGAATGGGATAGGTTTATCCATTAAAACTTCATCTAAAGAGTAACCTAAATATTCAAAACCTAATGCATAAGAGAGAATAGGTTTTACAGAAGAACCAGGCTGTTTATATTGAGATGTTGCACGGTTCAGCAGTCTAGCACCACCCTGATAGTCTCTACCGCCACCAATACCAACAATTTCACCATTCTGGTTATTCATAGATACAATTGCCGTCTGCATTAAATCATCTGCATATACAACACTTGTATCTCCTCTTTCAATTGCTTCAATACGTGATTGAATTGTAGGATTCATTGCTGTATAGATATCCATTCCATAGACAACTGGATCTTTCCCTGTCAGTTTCACAGCTTCTTCAATGACAACGTCAACATATTGTGCATAGTCATCATTTTCACTTGTTTCATTTAATTTATCTGCACCTACCAGCTGATCTTCAACATTGATTGATTTTGCAAGCTTGTATTCTTCATTACTGATATAGCCATGCTGACGCATTAAGTAAAGAACTTCATTTCTTCTTTGTGTAGCATAATCTAGATAATGATAAGGATTATATTTGTTTGGAAGATTGACAATACCCGCAAGTAAAGCAGATTCAGAGAGGCTCATTTCAGAAGCACTCTTTCCAAAATAGTACTTTGCGGCTTTTTCAACACCACGAATACGATCCCCAAAGTTTAACTTATTCATATATAATTCAAAGATTTCTTTTTTATTCAACTGTGTTTCTAGCTGCATGGAAAGAACGATCTGTTGAACTTTATATTCAATCGTAGCTTCTCTTTCTTTCGATTCATCACCCGCATCAATTGAGAAGTAGCTGTTTTTTACAAGCTGCATTGTAAATGTGGATCCACCACCGCCATCTCTATGAAGCAAAAACGTTTCCAGCGCAGCTTTTGTAAAACGAGGAATATCGAAACCATTGTGTTCAAAGAAACGTGAATCTTCAATGGAAAGGAATGCATCGACCAATGAAGTTGGGCATTGATCATATTTGATGTTTTCACGATAGTAAGTACCAATTTCAGTAATCAATGTTCCATTTGTATCATAGATTTTACTAGATTCTTCACTCAACAAATCACTGACATTTAATTCAGGCATACCTTGCATTTTGCTTAATGCAAACTCTCCACCTGCAAAACCAATGACCATATAGATGATAAGAATGAAAATCAGTAATCCAGTAAAGATCTTCTTTCTTCTGATCTTTCGTATGATTTTTTTTCTCTTTTTCGCACGTGCTACCTGTTCTTTTTCGTGCTTCAACGTGCCTAGTTTGATTTCAGGCTCATTAGGAGCAGGATTCTCTGTCTTTTTATCTAAATCAGTTTGATCCGTATGGATTTCTTTTTCATTTATTTCTTTATTTTCGTTGTTATCCATGGTTGCTCCTTTCAAAATAATTGCCGTCTAAAATTATATCAAATTTTTAGACGGCTTTGTGTGAATCTTAATGTGTTTGTGCTATTTCTTTCTGAAATATTGGATACAGATTGCTCCAAGACCTGTATGTGCTGCAACAGGGGAACATAATTCAATGACTTCAATTTCTGCTTTTGGAAAACGATCGCTCATTTTACGATACAATGACTGCGCTTCTGAAATGTTATTGACATGTGCAATTGCTACATGCCAGTCATCACCCTGATCGACATGATCAATTTCCATTTGATCCATTGCTTTTTCAAGGGCTTTTCTAAATGTACGAACTTTCTGTAATGTATCAATTCTTCCTGATGTTGCTTTATTGATTTGTAGAACAGGTGCAATTTTTAAAAGTTTTCCTAGCTTTGCGGCAAGAGGTGTCATTCTGCCTCCACGAATCAGCTGATCCAGATTTTCAGGGATGATCAGTGTATTGCAGGAATCAATGACTTCATTTGTGATGAGTTGAATTTCGAGATCATTAACATTTTCTTCATGAGCTTTTTTGATACGTTTGATCAGGTATTCCTGTACAACAGCAGTGACATAACAATCTACAGTAATGATGTTCAAATCTAATGATTTCGCAATTGTAGTCATTGTAGAAATCGTACCAGATAAACCATTACAGATTGGTACCGCAATGATTAAATCAACACCTTGTTTTTTCAAACTTTCAAAACATTCCTGAATGATCCCTGGAGATGGTTGAGATGTCTTGAACACATGCTCTTCTTCAAGAAGGTGAATTAAATCTGATTTAGAGAGATTTTCTAAATCCTGATATGTATTTTTTTCATCAGAAATCTGGAGTGGAACACTGATGATTCCGTCTTTTGCCATTTCCGCAATGGATTTTCCAGTTCCACTATCCGTTACATAAGCAATTTTCATTTTTTTTTACCTCATTTTCATTATATTATTTTTTTTTGGAAGTTAAAAGTGTGTGATGTTTCTGCAGGAGCACTGTTTGTAGTACAATATCTACATGTCTGTACATTTATATACAAGAAGTTCATACAGCATATTAACAAGTACGATTCGTATTAAAGAACTTGTACAATATGCAAAAAATCTAGGATATACGTCTGTTGCTTTGACAGATCATAATGTGATGTTTGCTGCAGCGTCTTTTATTGATGCATGCAAGAAAGAGGGCATACATCCAATTGTCGGTATGGAAGTGGATTGCATGTATCATGATATGATCGTTCCATTTGTTTTACTGTGTAAAGATAATAAAGGCTATCAGCAATTAATGGTATTATCTTCATTCTTGAATGAAAAAGAGAAAACATGTTCATTAGAGCAGTTGCAAAGCATGCTTCCACATTGTCATTTGATTGCTTTTTCTGAAGGTGGATTCATTGACAGTGAAATGGTCAAAGATGATGGAGAAGGCATCAGAGAAAAACTGCAGATTATGAAAAATGATCTGCTGGATTTTGATATTTCACTTTCTTATCAGGAAGCTTCTTTATGGAAAAATAGAAATGCAAAGCTCAAAAGAATTGCACAGAGTCTGCATATTCCAACAGTTGCCATCAATAAAATCTATTACTTAAGAAAAGAAGATTCCAAGGCACATCGTATTCTTAGAGGAATGCTTGAGAAAAAAACGATTCAGGATGCCTCTTTAACAGAAATCACTGGCAGATATTTTCTGACTAAACAAGAAATGGAAGCTTTATATGATATAGATGATTTACAAAGAACGGATGAAATCGCACGTTTATGTAAAGCAGATTATTGTCTGGAAAAAACAACTCTGCCTGAATATCCAATCAAAAATAATGTGGATGTATATACCTATCTTGTAGAATTATGCAAAGTAGGTTTAAAGAAGCGTTTGCATGGACAATACAAGAAAGAATATGTGGATCGTCTGCAGTATGAATTATCTGTGATTCACAAAATGCATTTTGAAAACTATTTCTTGATTGTGTATGACTTTATCTGTCAGGCAAGAAAGAATGATATCAATATTGGACCGGGAAGAGGCAGTGCAGCAGGAAGTCTGGTTGCCTATTGCTTAGGCATTTCGATGATTGATCCTTTGCAGTATGGACTGCTTTTTGAAAGATTTTTGAATCCAGAAAGAATCTCAATGCCTGATATTGATACTGATATTCCTGATAACAAAAGAAAAGATGTCATTGATTATGTGTATCAGAAATATGGCAGAGATCATGTCTGCAATATCATTACATTTGGTACGCTTGGACCTAGACTTGTAATCCGTGAAGTAGCCAAGGTTTTAGGCATGTTTGAAAGAGATGTAGATATGATCACAAAACTGATTCCAAATACACCAAAGATGACACTTGAAAAAGCATATGCTTCTTCAGCGCATCTAAGAACTTTAATTGCCAGTGAAAAGAAGTTTCAGAATCTATTTGAAATGAGCCAGAAAATTGAAGGATTACCGCATCATTTCAGTGTACATGCTGCAGGTGTTATCATGTGCAAAGATAATATCAATGCCATTGTTCCAACAATCTGTTTTGATCATGAAATGAAAACAAGCCAGTATTCTATGGAATATCTAGAAGAAAGAGGCTTGATCAAGATGGATTTTCTTGGTCTTAGAAACTTGTCTGTCATTCACGAAATCGTTCAGAAAGTCATTCAGCAATATCCATCTTTTCAACTGTCCAGTATTCCATTAGATGATGCAAAGACGTATTCTATGTTTGCAAATGCGAATACATTAGGTGTATTCCAGTTTGAAAGTGAAGGAATAAAAAATTTACTGCGTCAAATTAAACCACAGAACTTAAATGAAATTGCGGATGCAATGGCATTGTATCGACCAGGACCAATGGATAACATTTCTCTTTATCTGAAGAATAAAAATGATCCATCGTCTATTCCGTATTTAAACGATGCGGTACGTTCTTGTCTCAAAGAAACGTATGGCATCATGATCTATCAGGAACAGATCATGAAGATTGCACAGACCGTAGCATCTTTTTCACTTGGAAAAGCAGATATTTTAAGAAAAGCCATTTCCAAAAAGAAAGAAGATGAAATGAAGCGTCTGAAAAAAGATTTTCTTTCTGGTGCAGTAAAGAATGGATATTCTTTAGAAGATGCAGAAAAATTATTCAATGATATTGAGAAGTTTGCGGGGTATGGATTTAACAAGTCTCATGCCATTGCATATTCTTTGATTGCGTATCAGATGGCATATTTGAAGGCAAACTATGCATATATTTTCTATATTTCTGTATTGAATAATGTTATTTCCGATTCTTATAAAACATCTTTGTATATTGATGAATGCAGAAGAAGAGGAATTTCTGTCTATTATCCATCTATTAATGAAAGTGAAATTGATTATCAAAGAAAAGAGAAGGGAATCCTGTTACCTTTATCTGTTGTCAAAGCCATTGGTACAAAAACAGCCAGTGAAATTGTCAATGAAAGAAAAAATAATGGGCCATACACAGATATCTATGATTTTGTAGCGAGAGTTCGCTTACATAATGTCAATCAAAGTCAGATGGAATCTCTCATTGATGCTGGTGCATGTGACTGTCTGAATGAAACAAGAACAACATTGAAAGCAGTACTTCCACAAGCTATATCTTATGCTGGTATTATTACGATCACAAAAGATGGCAGACAAACACTAAATCCAGATCTTGTCAGCAAACAAGTCTATACAAGAAAAAGTGACAATGAAGAAATTCGCCAGCAGTACGAAAGAAATGCATTAGGATTTACATTATCCAGAGCATTTATTATTCAATTCAGAGAAAAGAATAATATTCATGTTCCTTCCATTGCATCTCTTTTAAGCAGCTCTGGTAAAATCGTTGGATTTGCACAAATCAAGGAAGCGAGAAAACATCGAACAAAAAAAGGAACAATGATGGCTTTTCTGAAACTTGCTGATGAGACAGGAGAAATGCGAATGATGGTCATGCCAAGACAGTATGAAATGTATTCTTCTTCTTTAATGCAAGGCGTGTATATATTATTTCATGCTAAAATACAGATGGATGGATCCGTAATCTGTGATTCGATCCAATTCTTTAAAACTACGTAGGAGGTAAACATATGAAAATTTTAATTGTGGATGATGAAGCAAATATTCGTGAAGTTGTCAGAGAATATTGTGAATTATCAGGATATGATGCAGATGAAGCACAGGATGGTGTAGAAGCAATTGAAAAAGTTAAAACAACACATTATGACTGTGTCATCTTAGATGTTATGATGCCTACGCTAGATGGTTTTTCAGCTTGTAAAGAAATTAAAAAGATACAGGATGTACCAATTATTATGTTAAGTGCCAGATGCGAAGAGTATGATAAGCTTTATGCATTTGATCTAGGTATTGATGATTATGTTATTAAACCATTTTCACCAAAGGAATTAATGGCAAGAGTTAAAGTTGTTCTTGAAAGGGGTTCTCATCGCGAAAAGAATACGTTGAGCTATGAAGGTCTTGTTGTTGACTTGCTAGGTAGAACAGTAAGTGTAGATGGAGAAAGAGTTACCTTGACACCAAAAGAAATAGATTTGTTGATTTATCTAATGAACAATAAGAATATTGCTTTATCTCGTCAGCAGCTTCTAGAAGAAGTATGGAATTATGATTATTTTGGAGATGATAGAACCGTAGATACGCATATTAAAATGCTGAGACACAATATTGGCGCATATCGTGATCATATCGTTACAGTGAGAGGAATGGGGTATAAATTTGAAGCTTGATCGCAATGGGATCCGTTTTCGATTCTGGCTTGTATTCTTCTTGCTGGCAGTAGGAATAACTTTATTTATTGGAGCTTTACAGATTGGTTTTATTCGACCATACTATCGTGACAGTAAGATCCGTTCTATGAATACAGTTGCGGATGAAATTACAGAGAACATTATTTTAAATACAACAGATGCATCCATTGCACATGCTTTACGTACGACAGTTGATAATGATGTCTGTGTACAGATTTATAACAGCGATGGTGAACAGGTATATGCAGCGGATTCTCTTGGATCTGGCTGTCTTTTAAATACGCCTGGTTTTCATAGTGATGAAGTGATTGCAACATTAAATGAAACACAGAAAGAAGCATCTTACTTTCAGACAAATCAATCAACAAACCAGGAAATGATTGTATTTTCCAGGCTTGTTCATGCATCCTTGTCAAATTACTACATGATTGTAAATGCACCACTGGAACCAGTAGATTCTGTTGTTTCCTTCTTTTCACAGCAATATTTGTTTTATACATTGATTGCTATTATTGTTGCTTCTTTTGTTGCGCTATATATTTCCAGCAAAATTACACAGCCAATTGTCAAAATGAAAAAAGAAGCACAGAAATTAGCAAATGCTGATTATTCTGTATCATTTACAGGTGGCTCCTTTACGGAAACAAAAGAACTGGCCAATACATTGAATGATACAAAAGACAAGCTTGAAAAAATTGATGAATTGCGAAGAGATCTGATTGCAAATGTATCTCATGATATTCGTACGCCTTTAACAGATATTCGAGCTTATGCAGAAATGATTCGTGATATTTCAGGTGATAATCCAGAAAAAAGAAATAAACACTTAGAAGTCATTATTCATGAAACGGAATATATGTCACGATTGATCAATGATATGAGTGAATTAAGCAAGATGCAAAGTGGCAATGAAGAAGTACATCGTGAGAATGTTGATCTTGTTGAAGTCATATATGAAGTCGTACAGATCAATCAGTCATTGCTGAAAAATGCAGATTTAAAGATTGAAATTGATGTTCCTGACGATTTAACGGTATACTTTGATCGTGTTAAAATGGCACAGATTGTTTCGAACTATTTAACAAATGCAATCAAATTTACACCCGCAGGAAAAACAATCAGAATCCATGCATATATGAAAGATGATGAAGAAACGGTCCGCTTTGAAGTTACAGATGAAGGAAAAGGAATCACAGAAGAAGATCTTCCATATATCTGGGATCGTTATCAAAAAAGTTCTAAAACATTTCGTAGAAATATGTCATCTACAGGACTCGGCTTGTCAATTGTAAAAGCAATTGCGGAAGCCTATGGTGCAAAGGTTGGTGTTGATACTGAAGTAGGCAAGGGTTCTACATTCTATTTTGAGATTCGAGAAACACATGAAGCTTGATTATTTAAACGGAACAAATTATACACTTTATCAGCCTGAAGATATGTATCACTTCAATGCAGATACAGAATTATTAGGCAGGTTTATGGATGTACATAGAAAAGACAGTGTACTGGATGTTGGCTGTAACAACGGTGCGCTTCTTTACTATGCAAAACAAAAGAATGCTTTGAAACTGACAGGAATTGATTTGTTTGAAAATGTCATAGAAAATGCAAAAGAGAATTTTATTAGAAATGAAGTAAATGCAGATTTGTATGTATGTCCATTACAGGAATTTATGCACGCTCCATTTGATCTGATTGTATGTAATCCTCCGTATTTCAATACAAAAAATGATGCTTTAAAGAATGAAAATGAAAGAATCAAAGCTGCAAGACACGAAGAATTTCTTTGCTTAGAAGACTTGATGAAACATGTGAAGAGATTGTTAAAAGATAACGGAAGATTTGATATGGTGTATCGACCAGATCGTATGAAAGATGCGATTGCAATTGGAATGCAGTATGGATTATATCCAAAACGATTAAAGATTGCCTATGCTTCTAAAAATAAACAAGCAAAATCAATTCTTCTAGAGTTTGTAAAAAACAAGAATATTCTTCTGGACATTGAAGCACCGGCATTTTTAAATGATCGTGATTCATTTGGGTGGAAGGGAGTACAGAAATGATGACTCTATGTGTAACTGTATTGTTTATCATTACATTTTCTGTCTTTCTGCTCAGTATTTTTGTGCTTGTTCGTTTTCATGAACAGCCAAGTGATGAAACAATTATGATTGCTTCTCAGCCTTTAGAAATGAATCAGATGAATTATCAAACGATCTACTCAAGATTCTGTGATCGTTTAAAACTCAACTATCCTGAACTCCCATTACTGTTTGATGATATTTCTATTGATGAATCAATTGTATTGCATTTTAAGGGACTTTCTCGCTATAAAGAGGCAGTCGTCTATGTCTTTTTACATGAAGAAGCAAAAGACTGTTTCTTATCAACACTTCAGCAATTCTGCGAAGATGCCGCAACGCCAAAATATGGAATTGTTGCAGCTTTTCCTTACAACAATACATCTCTTGATCAAATCATGAAAAGACTGGAAGAAAAGCATATTCCTGTTGCTTTTGTTGTGAAAGATGAATCCAGCTTATGCAGCTTTCCACATATGGAAGGTAATTCTGCTTTGTTATTTACGGGAAGAAAACCGTATGCATGTTTTTCTTTTGAAAATGACAATCATGATTATGACTGGATCCAGGATCTTTCAAAGCAGAAACTATTTCATTCTGTCTATACGAAAGATGCATATCATACAGTTCTTTCCATGCAGGATGTACTTTCAAAAGATACATGTCTATTAGCAAAGATGTATCCTTTGTTTTCAAATGTGGTGAAAGAAGAAATCATGGAGTTATATCCAGAAGTAAAACAGCTATTTCTCGCTGTGATTGATAAACAGGGGAATCGATTTGTATTATATACACCAGATGTGCCTTCATTAGAAAAAGGAATTGCTTCTTTACAGGAATATGCAAAAAATAAAAAGATTCAGTTGAAATTACTGTATCGGGATACAGATACATATCAATTAGATACAGAAAGCAAAGATTATCAATCAATTGTTTCCTGTATGAAAGAAACGTTAAATGTTGAACGTGTGCTTCCAGTGCTTTTAGAAAATGAAGAAAACTATCACTGTTCAGTACCTGTCATTGGTGTATCTCCATTATTTCAAAATACTGTTTTATCTTCATTAGAAGCATCTCGATTCTATTATCGTTTCTTGCTTCTGAAATAATTGCTTACAAGAATGTTTTTTGTGAATATGTAAAAAAATAGTAGCAATCGCTACTATTTCAGAGTGTTGACAAAGTGACATTTTAAACGATGTCACTTTTTGTTTTATGAGACATGCAATAAATTTTTTCTCTATTTCTGTCATTTTCTACTGTTTTCCTTCAAACAGAAAAAATGGTATATCCTACCATTTCCATCTCGCTATTCTTTCTAGATTGTGACACGCAAAAATCATCGACGTTCTATGTCGATTTTTCTTCAGTCCTCTTTCTCTTGTGAATCTCAGGCAGTGATTCTCCTTCGCATCTGCGAATACTCTTTCAATCGTTTCCTTACGCAGCGGATAGATATCTTTCCACAGCTGTGTATACCGTACCTCTTCTGCTGTTTCCAGATATTCTGCCCATACATGTCTTGTCACTACCTTTGTATTGTTTCTGCTTTTTGTACATTTATCTCTGAAAGGACATTTGGAACATGCTTCCGGATTACTTTTATACTGCCTGTATCCCTGACGGTTTACAGTTGTATATGAAAGTATCTGATTGTTTGGACAGATATAGCAGTCAAACTGTTCATCGTATACGTACTCTCTCTTGGGAAAGAATCCTTTTTTTGTCTGCGGTCTTTTATACGGAAGAATCGGTGTCTGCCCGTTGGCTATTATCTCTCTGGCTATGGCTGGCGTCTTGTAGCCTGCATCCAGGCACACATTCTTTATCTGGCTGCCGAATCTTTCCTGCAGTTTTCTGTACGCTCCAAAGAATGAGACACTGTCATGAACATTTCCTGCTACTGTCTCAAAGCTCAGTACAAAGCCGTGTCTGTCGCAGAAGGTCTGCTGCTCATATGCAAAGCATTCTTCATGTTCTCCCTTGTGATAGTTGCCTGATTCCGGATCTGTCGTACTCTGCTTTATTCTCTTTCTCTTTACGATTTCTACTTCTTCTCCTGTTTCAGGTGTAGAACGTCACATTAAATACATTAAGAAAATCAAATTAAATGCCAAAAGACATAACGTGAAATTCCGAAGTATTCAAATTATTTGATGCTGGTATTCAAAT
>OLSX01001238.1_pt1 | contig 24505 bp, 20 predicted proteins | sample 1673141 | NCBI WGS metagenome assembly OLSX01 (sample SAMEA3136759, study PRJEB25190) | human gut metagenome | biome: human gut; feature: human-associated habitat; material: faeces | place: Austria | collected 2013
AAGAGCATTACAGGGCGTAGTTGGATAATCAATTGTTTTAATTAGAGTTTAGTATGAATCTCCGCTTCGTTCGTATCCTCGTCGATGCCTTCCGACTGCACGACGAATTGCTCATGCCGGTAAAACGCAAGCGCCCGCTCGTTTTTCTGATAGACGCTCAGGTCCAAGCGCGGTCTGCGCGACTTCGCATAATCCAGCAGCGCTTTGCCAATGCCCTTGGAACGCGCAGCTTTTGCAACGAAAATTCCCTCAATGTGGTTCTCCGTCAGACCGATGAAGCCGTCGATTTGCCGGGTGGCTTCGTTCTCATGGACATAGAGCTCCGCCTGCGGGAGCATATCGCGCACCGTCTCAAAATGGTCTGTCCAAAAGCTCGCCGGAATAAATGGATGGGCGTCGAGGTTGCCGTGCAGCCAGATCTGCATGACGGCATCCAAGTCCTGAGTTTCAAATTTTCGTATCATCTGATTCCTTCCTGTTTGCCGTTTTCCTGCGAATCTTGGGCTTGGTCAGCTCATAGCTCACGTCCAACAGCAACTCGATCGTTTCCACTGAGACGCTGCCGTCCAGTGCAGCTGTGATCCAGCTGGCTTTGTTCATGTGGTAAGCCGGGAAAATTCCGGTTTCGCCGCGAAGTGACGAGATCAAAATCGGATCGCACTTGAAGTTGACGATATCGAGCATCTCTGTTCCCGGAAGCCCCAGCTTGTCCCGCGGCACTTCCATGAGCAGCGCAAACCATTTTTGGTTGTCTGTATGACGGAATACGGCGGCGCGCGGTGTGTCCGCCCACGGATAGTCCGGTAGAGTAGCGTAGTGGTTCAGAATATAGGCTTCTAATTCTTCACGATTCATATGCAGCTCCTGAGATTATCGTTCGTGTGTTATGACGAGACAGACATCTGTCGGCCTGGCTTTATCGCTCGGCCAAACATCAAACTCACAGACCGTTTTAATGTCATCAATCGTTAAGTCACAGATAGGAACTGTCATTGTTTTGCGGTATGGGCGTTCGTCGTATTCACAAAAACCAGTCAGCCAGACGTGCCAGAGCTCTATGCGGTCACAATGTTCCAGCGCGGCGCGGATATATTCGATGAGATGCTCCGCACGTCCCGGCGTGAAGCCGCTCCATTCCAGAGAAACAGCATACGGAAGTTCAGTGTGACCATCGAAGTCTGTAAAAGCATACAGTCCATAATCGTCATCCGCGTTTCCGTCCGAAACCATGCCGCGCTCGAAATCGATTTCCAGTATGCTGCCGTCAGGCCGTTCTTTCTCAGGCAAATTAAAATCGGCGGCAAAAAAGATGCATGCGCTCATAGTGTAGTTCCTCCTGTTTTTCTCACAGCGCCTCAAAGTGATACCTCGGCTGGCCGACGCTCTTTTTGCCGTACTCGATCGCGCTGACCGGGCAGTAACAGATGCACGCCATGCAGTGGGTGCAAGCTTTGCCCCAAACCGGCTTGCCGTCTTTCAGCGTGACGTTGTTCATCGGACAGCGCTTCGCGCACTGCCCGCAGCTGATGCAGGCGTCAGATACGGTAAAGGCGTTCGCTTTGACGAAAAATCTGTAGAAAATCGGGTTGACCGGGCCGCTCATAAAGCGGTCATAGAGATTGTTCCGCGTCGGCGCGAACGACTGATTGCGCTGAATCGCCGCAATCGCTCGGTCGATGCTGGGTTCGGCCTTGGCGACGATTTTCCGCGCTTCGTCCGCCTGCGGCGCGGAAAACATCGCAATGTAGTTCTCCGGCATGACGATCTGCGCCGTGCCCATGCAGGAAATCGCCTTTTCCGTACAGAGTTCGCGATTGTACTTGTCGGCATTGCCGATCTCGCTGCCGCAGGTCATAACAATCCACGCCTGCTTTGCGCCGCGCAGCTCCGTTTTCCGAAGCCAGTCGCGCACGACGCGCGGAATGCGCCAGGCATAGGTCGGCGTGACGATGATAACCCGCTCGCCGGTTTCAATGGAAGAAGTGTCGGAAGCCTTGATGCGGTCGTTCAGATTCACAAGCGCATCGCCCAGCGCGTTCGCAATGCGCTTGGCGACGTATTTGCTGTTTCCAGTCCCCGAAAAGCATAAAATCATATCAAAATCCCCTCGCAATGGTCAATTTCGTGCTGAATGATCTGCGCCGTCCAGCCGGTGAATGTCCGGATGCGCGTCTGGAACTGCTCGTTCTGCCACTGCACCTTGATGGTCTGGTATCGCTTCGTTTTCCGCGTGCCGGTCAGCGACAGGCAGCCCTCCTCCGCGTCATACGGCGCGGATTTTTTGACGATCACCGGATTGAACATGACCATGTATGTACCAATGTTGTCGAACGCGATGATGCGCTTGTTGACGCCGATCATATTCGCCGCCATGCCCACGCAGCCATCCTTGTGCGCGGCGAGTGTATCCAATAAGTCCTGCGCGATTGTCAAATCAGCTACCGTTGCAGGCTCCGCCTTTTGGGATAGGAAAAATTCGTCTTTGCAGATATCACGGATCATGAGAAAACCTCCGTTGCGTTTTTTTATTGTAATTGTAGCAGAGAAATGGGAAAGGCTCAACTGCATTTGTGGGAGTTTCGGTGAAGACACTTAATTAATGTTTGCGCATTCGGTACGAATAGCATAGAATTTTCGCGCGCAAAACAGCACGATTCATGCGCCTTATGAGATGCAGAATTTGCGCGGCAATATACAAAGATAAGGGTGAATTTGAAAAGCGATCTGCGAAATAAAAATCGTTCGTATTTATCATTTCCTTGCATTTCCCATTCTGTTTTGATACAATAAAATACAACGCTGCGAAGCGCTGTTGTTAGACTTGGCAGCTTTGCGCAAAAGTGTTCTGCCAAGCAGCAGAGCACTTTTTTCATCTGGAGGAATCGAACTATGGCTGTGAGCTACAAGAGGCTTTGGAAACTGCTGATTGACAAGGATATGAAAAAGAAAGATCTGTGCGCGAAAGCGGGCATTAGCCCGGCGTCCGTCACAAAAATGGGGCGAAACGGTCATGTTACGACGGAGATACTTTTGAAAATTTGCACGGCGCTGGACTGCGGCGTGGAAGATATTATGGAAATTGTGCCGGATTCGCGTGAAAACGCATGATAAAGTCCGCTTTATGGGACAGCCAATATGATATGATAACAGTGAGCTTGGGAGACCAGCTCGAATGGAGAAGTGAATGGAACGATCTCTGATTTATAACGGAACGATCACGGCGGAACAGTTCCTCTTCTATGAAATCCGCATTGCATCGAAATATTACCTCGACGGGACATCCGTGGAGGACGCTATCGAAGAAATCAAAAAGAACAATCTGTTTCAATACCCGACCGAGCGGCTTGTTGCCCGTATGGTGCGAAGCTGCTATAAGCGGCTGGACGCATTAGACGATGAACAGCTTCGGCAGGAATTATCATCGGCTCCGCCTGAGATTGCAAAGCAGATCAACCTCTATGCCATGATGCGCTACAACCGCATTGTCTGGGACTTCATGGTCGGCGTGATCGGAGAAAAGTTCCGGAGTCAGGACTTCGAGTTTTCGCGGAAGGACCTGAATGTGTTCTTCTCCCACTTGCAGGAGCAGAACGATGACATTGCCGGATGGAGTGAATCAACGGTCAATAAGATCAAGCAAGTGCTGACAAAAGTTCTGGTCGAGGTTGAGATCCTTGACACCTTCAAATCCACGCGGCTCAATCCGCTGTTTCTCTGCGATGAGCTGGAAGAAGGCATTCGCAGAAATAACGATCTCGAAGCACTTGCAGCTTTTAACTGCTTTAGATAGGAGGCTCTGGCATGAGCGACATCAAGCAAGAGTTGGATAGAATCCGGGACAGAATATCCGACCCCAGTTTTCTTGCCAACAAAGGATTAAGCAACGAAGTCGGCATTCATGTGTTCTGCTATGATCCGGCAGACGAATTGATCGTCAGAGACTTCGTTTCCCGGCTGAAAGCGGAGAGCGGAACGCCGTACCACATTAAGGAATGTGACCTTTACGAGATTTTTCTGAGACTCTTGGAGGACAAGCGCGTCCTGAAATCCGTGGACGGGCTGGAAGAAAAGCGCGGGAAGGAATACCTTCTCAAGCAGCTTCAAAAGATCGCAACGCCGGAGGCACTTCTGGAATACATGAAGTACGAGCCGCATGAATACGGCGATGTTCTCTTCCTGACCGGCGTGGGAAAAATCTTCCCGTTTATGCGCTCTCATAAAATGCTGGACAGTATGCAGCATCTCTTTGAGGATATCCCCATCGTTATGTTTTATCCGGGATCGTTCAACGGACAAGACCTCGGATTGTTTGGAAAGTTTCTGGACGGACACTACTACCGGGCATTCAACCTTTTGTAATTGGAGGAAGACGCTATGAAAATACAAAGTATGTTCCAAAAGGACATCGACCGTGACATCAATGGTGTTGTTCAGGTATCGCAGGACGATCAGCGGAGTTTGAAGCAGGAACTTGACGAGTATATTATCACGAAAGAACTACGGCGCCATTTTGCCACATTCTTTGATAACTACGTCAAAGCCATCGATTATCCGACAGGAAAAATTGGCGTCTGGATTTCTGGTTTCTTTGGAAGCGGTAAATCTCACTTTCTGAAAATGCTGTCTTACCTGCTCTCCAACAAAGAGGTGGATGGTAAACACGCCATTGATTACTTCGCAAACAAATTCGACGACCCGATGATGTACGCCGATGCAGTCAGAAGCTCATCAATGCCGACTGAGACAATCTTGTTTGATATTCTAAAGCAGGCGCCAGTGAACAAGGATGAAACTGCGATTCTGCGTGTTTTTGCAAAGATGTTTTATCGGCACTGCGGCTTTTATGGGGATGATCTGAAGGTTGCTCGTTTGGAGCGTTTTATCGAGAAACAGGGTAAAACCGAGGCGTTTCGTGCGGCGTTTGAAAGTGTACATGGTGCGCCGTGGGTGGATGATCGTGACGCGTTTGCCTTTTTTGAAGATGATCTTGTAACAGTTTTACAAGATGTACTTGGAATGAGCGAACGGGCGGCACATAATTGGTTTAACGGAGAGGAAACAAATGAGTTAAGCGTCGCTCAGTTGGTGGACGACATCGTCGCGTATGTTGACACCAAGCCGAATAATTTCCGCCTTTTGTTTATGGTGGATGAAGTTGGCTTCTTTATTGGAGACAACAGTGATCTGATGGGAAATTTACAAGCCATTGTAGAGGAAATTGGTCGGCGATGCTGTGGCAAGGTCTGGGTCATGGTGACAAGTCAGGAAGCGATCGACTCCGTTGTGAAAGTGTCCGGCGATGACTTCTCCAAGATTCAGGGACGCTTCAACACCCGTCTGAGCCTTTCTTCCTCGTCTGTCGATGAGGTTATCAAAAAGCGTGTTCTGGCGAAGACAGAGGACGCAGATCACCTTCTGCAAATGGAGTATGAGAAAGAGGCTTCCGGCTTAAAGAGCCTGTTTGCCTTCGATAACCCTATCCTCGACATCAAGGGCTTTACCAGCGCAGCGGAGTTCAGCGCGACCTTCCCCTTTGTGCCGTATCAGTTCATCGTCATCCAGAAGGTTCTCGCAGAGATCCGCAAGCACGGAAACTCCGGCAAACACCTTTCGGGCGGTGAACGCTCCATGCTGTCCGGCTTCCAAGAGGCGGCGCAGAAGGTAGAGAACAAGGATGAAAACGCTCTTGTTCCGTTCTATCAGTTCTATGACACGGTACATACCTTCTTGGAGAGCGCCATCCGCCGGGTCATCGACCGTTGCCAGAATGCGGCGGACGCCAACGACGGCTTGGAGCAGCAGGACGTGAACGTCCTCAAGCTGCTCTACCTTGTCCGCTACATTGAAGATGTCAAGGCGAACATTGAGAATATCGCCATTTTGATGATCGACGATATTCACACCGACAAGATTGCCCTCCGTGCATCCATCACGGCTTCTCTGGAACGCCTTCTGTCTCAGAACTACATCTCCCGCAATGGCGATACCTATGCCTTCCTGACAGATGAGGAACAGGATATTGCCATCGACATCAAGAATACGCCGGTTGACAGCGCACAGATCGTCCAGAGCATTTCTCAGACGGTCTACGGCGAAATCTATCCGGCAAAGAAATATAAATACGGCAAGTACGACTTTGCCTACGATCAGTATGTGGACGAGACGCTGAACGGCGCATCCACCGGCGGCATGCGGCTGCGCATCGTCACCGTGGCAAGCGACCTCAACGGCGCGGGAGATCAGCGGCTTATCATGGACTCACAGGTCAACAACGAGGCAATCGTTGTTCTCTCGGCGGACACGCCCTACTTTGATGAGCTGGAACAGGCGATGAAGATCCGCAAGTATGTCAAGCAGCGGAATGTGTCGCAGATGCCGGAGAGCATCCAGCGGATCATCCGCGACCGCAACGACGAGGCGCGGAAACTGGAAAGCCATGCCCGCAGCCTGATTGAAAAAGCCATCGTCGAGGGCAAGTTCTACGTTCACGGCGAAATCCTTGACCTGAAATACGGTTCTGCGAAGGACAAGCTGGATGAGGCGATGAAGAGCCTTGTCGAGAGCGTCTATTCCAAGCTGAACATGGTCAATCAGTTTGTGGACAGCGACGCTGATATTCTCGCTATCCTCAACGGCGCATACGAAGAAGTCGGCTTCACCGGACTGGGCGCGAACAACGAAGATGCGCTCAATGAGATCAGTCAGTGGTTGGAGCTGCAAAACCAGAAGATGCTCAAGACCTCGATGGGTGATGTGCAGCGCCGGTATCAGGCGATCCCCTACGGCTGGAAGGAAATCGACATCGCAGCCCTGATTGCCCGCCTGATTGTCCAGCAGAAAATCCAGATCAACTATGGCGGCGCAGTTGTTGGCAAGGAAGAGCGCCGTTTGGTGGACTTCCTGCGAAAGAAGACCGAGATCGACAAAGCCATCGTCGCACGGCGCATTGCCCCCTCCGAAGAGCTGATCCGCAAGAGCGTCAACTTCCTGCGGGACTATCTGGGCGCGATGGACATTCCCTCCGACGAGGATGGGCTGATCCGCTTCGTGCTGAACACTTTTGAAACCAAGCAGAGCCACTATCAGAAGCTCCTTGACGAGTTCTACTCCAAAGAGCGTTACCCCGAAAAGGAAACCGTCACTGCTGCCCGCGACCTGATGAACGACGTTCTGAGCCAGCGCAAGGACAATGTTGCATTGCTCAAACGGATGGTGCAGCGGCAGGACGATCTTCTCGATTCCGCCGAGGATATGGAAGGCGTGGAGATGTTCTTCAAGGCGCAGCGGACGGTGTTCGACGATGCCAAGAAGCGCCTTTCCAGCATTCTCAAGGAAAGAGACTACTTTGCGGCGGATGCAGACACGTTGAACGTCATCAGCACGATGTCTACGATCCTCGCTATGCCGAAACCCTACTCCCGCATCGGGGAGCTGCCGGAGCTTGTCCAGAAGGTCAAGACCGCCTACGACAGCTTGCTGGATATGAAACGTGAAGAGGTTGCTGAGAACATCCGCCAGTGTATGCAGGATGTTCACCAGCTTGCCAGCGAAGCGCGGGACGCCGGGGCGCTGCTCCGTCAGGCGGACGATCATTTCGTGAACAAGCGTGAAGCGGCGAAAACCGCAACCTCCCTCACCGAGCTGGACGCCATGATCACCCAGCTTCTCAACTACAAGGACACGATCTGCCGCCGCATGGAGGTCATGTCTGCCTCCCGTCAGCAGGAAGCGCAGAAGCCCACGCCCGCAGCGACCGCAAAGCCCGGAACGCCCGCGCTGAAGCCCCCGAAGATCATGACCGTGCGCCGATACGACCTCTGCTCGGTTAAGCGTCTGCAAAGCAAGGAAGACATTGATAAGTACGTCGAGGCGATCCGCGAAAAGCTCATGAAGACGCTGGAAAGCTGCGACGGGGTGCAGATCAACTAAAGGAGCATAAGAAGATGAACAAATCAAAGATTCAGAAGTTTGCCGTGGACGGGCATAAGCTCCTTTATAAGCAGATTGCCCAGAGAGCTTATCAGTACGGCATTGAAGAAGGAAACGTCGGCAAGGCGGATGCTACCGAAGTTCGCGGTCGCATTCTCTCCCCGCTTGAGAAGAGCCAGCGAGCGGCACTGATTGCTGAAATCAATGCCAATGGCTATCCGCAGACTATCGAGCGCGTCACCTATATCTGGTTTAACCGCATTGTTGCGCTTCGGTTTATGGAGGTCAATAACTATCTGCCCTCCCACATCCGCGTGTTCTCGGACGCATCCGGCGCATTCAAGCCGGAGATCCTGAACGATGTCCTTCATCTTGAGATGGAGGGGCTGGATAAGGCACAGATCGCGGAGTATATCGAAAACAATAACACTGAGGAACTATATCGTTATCTGCTCCTGACGCAGTGTGCAGAGCTGAAAGCAGCGCTGCCGGACATCTTTGTATTTGGCGCTCGTGACCGCGACTATACGGAGCTGCTATTCCCCAACAACAGTCTCTCCGGCGATAGCTTTATTGCCAAAATGCTCTCAGAAACCGACGAAGAAGATGATTGGCAGGATGCCGTTCAGATCATCGGCTGGCTCTACCAGTATTACAATGACGAGCGGAAAAACGAAGTCATCAACATCTATAAAGGAACGGTCAAAAAGGATGACATTCCTGCTGCTACCCAACTTTTCACAACGGACTGGGTTGTCCGCTACATGGTGGACAACTCTCTTGGACGCTACTGGATTGAGCGTCATCCGGAAAGCAAGCTGGCGGAGAAGTTGGAGTTCTTTGTCACATCGAAAAACGGTGAGATCAAGCATATCGACGAGTTTGTAAAGCCGGAAGACGTCAAGTTCCTCGACCCCTGCATGGGCAGCGGTCATATTCTGGTGTATGCCTTTGATGTCCTGATGGAGATTTACAAGGAAAGCGGCTATACCGAGCGTGATGCAGCGGCGATGATCGTCCAGAACAACCTCTTTGGGCTGGATATTGATGACCGTGCCTCTCAGCTTGCCTACTTTGCCGTTATGATGAAGGCGAGAAGCTATGATCGGCGTTTCCTGAGCCGTGGTATCAAGCCGAATGTGCTTGCCATCAAAGAAAGCAACGGCATGGGTGCGGCTGTCCGGGACGGGCTGACAACGGATGCAGCGATGAACGCGATCAGCCGGTATCTGGTGGACACCTTCCGCGATGCAAAGGAACTGGGTTCTATCATTACCGTTGAGTCGAAGGACTACGACGGCTATATGGCATACCTTGACGGTTGCGACGGACAAGGGCAGCTCACGATGGAGGATGCTGACTGGTTGCAGAACACTCGTCCCATGCTCAAGACGTTGGCGCGTCAGGCAAAGGTGCTGGCTGCAAAATATCCGGTTGTCTGCACCAATCCGCCGTATCTGAACAAGATGGAGGGCAGATTGAAGTCTTTCGTGACGGAGAACTACAAGGACTATTCCGGCGATCTGTTCAGCGTTTTCACCTATCGCAATCTGATGTTCTGCAAGCAGGATGGCTACTGCGGTTATATGACGCCGTTCGTTTGGATGTTTATTAAGACCTATGAAAAGCTGCGCGAGTTCATCATTCAAAACAAGAGTATCACCACGCTTGTTCAGATGGAGTATTCCGCCTTTGAGGAAGCTACTGTGCCAATCTGCTCTTTTGTTCTGAAAAACGGAAAAACAACCGAAAACGGGCTTTACTTCAAGCTGTCTGATTTCAAGGGCGGCATGGAAGTTCAGAAGCAAAAGGTTTTGGAGGCGCTTGCAGACAAAAACTGCGGCTACTTCTATGAAGCTGATCAGTCCAACTTCTCCAAAATTCCGGGGTCGCCGGTGGCGTATTGGGTGAGTGAAGGATTGCTTAGTGCGTTTGCAACAGGAAAATCGCTGGGCGATATTGCACTTGCCCGTAACGGAATGAAAACTGGCGAAAATGGGCGGTTTGTTCGTCTTTGGTGGGAGGTAATCCTCCAAGGATTCAATCCGACTGCGTGTGATTGGAAGGAAGCCTCATCGTCAGGTGCAAAATGGTTCCCCTATAACAAGGGTGGCGAGTTTAGAAAATGGTACGGAAATAATGATTGTATCGTAAACTGGCAAAATGAAGGCGATGAAATCTTCAATCACGCTAAGGCGGATAAACGCAATGTGCAGGACTATCCTCTTGAGCTGAAATTCAAGCCGTCAGTTTCGTGGTCACTTGTTACTTCTGGACAGCCTGCATTTAGGTACAAAGAGAACAATCTTTCCGATATAGCCGGTATGTCCTTTTTTACAGAAAAGCAAGAATTGCTTATTCTTCTCGGTTTCTGTAATTCCAAGATAGCCCTTGAAATCCTCAAGATTTTAGCACCTACAATCAACTTTCAAGCTGGTGATATTGGACGCCTCCCGATTGTTGACTATGGTGTTGAGACTGATACTATTCGAGGGTTGGTTACTTCAAATATTGACAAGTCCACAATGGATTGGGATTCCTATGAAACCTCATGGGATTTCAAGCGGAATCCGCTGGTGTGAGGTGCGTTGCAATGAATGAACATGAAGAAAAAGACATGGCATCTGATCTCTATGCTTTTGTAAAAGAGTATGCGCTATTAAAGTTGGACGATGAAACAAAGAGATACGAATCTCTGATTCAACAGGCTTCTAATATGCAGACTGCATTTGCTTTTTCAACAGCAGCTCTCTTTATGATTGCACCAATGGCAATAGAGAATCGAGGAAATATGACTTTAGAATACTTGCTTATTGTATTCTCATCAATTACAGTTCTTCTGATGTTGAGCTTGTTCTTCGCATCTCTCGCTCAACGACGTGGTAAGTTAGAGATCTTTGCAGATGTAGCTACTTTTGAACAATTTGTCGAGGATAATTATGAATCATACCTTTCTAAAGCTCAACAAGCAAAGGCAATAGCTGAACAAATTGGAACAGTCCAATTAAGCGCAAGTGAGAAAAATAAAAAAATGGCGGAACGAATTAAAAAGTCAATGGGATTCTTTTTTGCTGCTTTGCTTTTATCGGCACTTTGGTTTATTGTGTCCATAATCATAATGTTACATTAAAGAAGGGGAGACTATCTATGACTACTAGTAATGAGCGCAAAGAACACAATTCCACTCAATCAAAGTCGGATTCTCAGGCTAAACCCGAAAACCCAATGAAAAGCGTCCAGACCAAGCCATTACCTACAAAGCCGGTATACTTTAGTGAACACGATAAGAAGAAAGCGAATGATCAGTCTTCTAATTGAGTGTGCTGCATCTTAAGGGAACAGTACAAGCATCGCATAACAAAACGAAGGAGAAACGCTATGCCATATTTAGAAACTGTCCAAGAGCTTCTGGAAGCCAAAGAGGGCGAACACGTCCAATTCAAGGAAGCCAAAAATCGCTTTGACTTTGGAGAGGCGGCGAGGTGCTGCTGCGCTTTGGCGAACAATGGCGGCGGTAAGTTGGTATTTGGCATCACCGACAAGAGGCCCCGCAGCGTGGTCGGGAGCGCAGCTTTTGACCAGCCGGAGCGTACCCGCATGGGTCTGATTGAGAAATTGAAGGTCAATGTTGATTTTCAGCTCTTCAACTATGAAAGAAAGCGGGTTTTGGTCTTCGATGTGAAGAGCCGCCCAATCGGTTTGCCGGTACAATACGATGGCGTAGCGTGGATTTATGAGGGCGATACGCTCAAGCCCATGCCGGAGGATATGCGCCGCAGCATCTATGAAGAGACCGGCGGTGATTTCTCCGGGACGATCTGCGCTGGGGCAACGGTCGATGATTTGGACGAGACTTCCATTGAAAACTTCCGTGCCAAGTGGATCGAAAAGAGCGGGAAAAAGCAGCTTGCCACGCTGTCAAAGCAGCAGCTTCTCCATGACTGCGGCGCAATCACGGATGAAGGCGTGACGTATGCAGCCCTGATCCTGTTCGGCAAGAACGCGGCAATCATCAAGTATCTGCCGCAAGCGGAGATCATTTTTGAGTACCGTTCCTCCGAAGCGTCGGGTCCGGCAAATCAGAGAGAAGAGTTTAAGGTAGGCTTCTTCGCTTGCTATGACCGCGTGTGGGAGCTTGTCAATCTGCGGAACGACAAGCAGCACTATCAGGAAGGCTTTTTCGTGTTTGACATTGCGACCTTCAATGAGCGCGTTGTCCGAGAAGCGATCCTGAACGCGGTGAGCCACAGAAACTATCAGTTTGGCGGCAGCATCTTTGTCCGCCAGTTCCGCGACAGATTGGTTGTCGAAAGCCCCGGAGGACTTCCCTTCGGCATTACGCTCGACAACATACTGGATCGTCAGCTTCCGCGCAACCGCCGTATTGCGGAGATCCTTTCGCTCTGCGGCATGGTGGAGCGCTCCGGTCAGGGCATGAACCTGATGTTTGAGCTGAGCGTGCAGGAGGCAAAGCCGCTTCCTGACTTCACAGGCACAGATGACTTCTTCGTCAGCGTCACGCTGAATGGTCTGATTCTCGACAAAGCGATGCTTTCCGTTCTCAACCGGATCAGCGAAAGAGGCGCGGAGCTGCTGTCCACCGAGGATTTCCTTGTGATTGATGCTCTGTACCACGAAAGACCGCTGAATGATAAGATGCAGTCTCGCTTGAACCGGCTGATCGAAATGGGCATTGTCGAGCATATCGGTCGCAAGAAGTATGTTCTTGCCAGAAGTCTCTATGCAGCGACGGGCAAAACCGGTGTGCATACAAGGCACGTCGGCTTGGATCGAGATACCAACAAGGAACTGCTGCTAAAGCACATCCGCCAGAACAACGAAGTTGGTACTCCGTTCAAAGAATTGCAGCAAGTTTTGCCAAGCCAGAGTCGCAGTCAAATACAAAAACTGTTGCGGGAATTGCGCACAGCCGGAAAAGTAATAAGTGTTGGAAATACAAGCGCTGCTCGATGGTATATTACAAAATAGCCCCGTGGAAATCTTGCTTATAACTTGCTTACGACTTGCTTACAACTTGCTTACAGCTTGCATCTCACTTGCGGGTAATTTTAAGTGTTGAACTGTTGGAGGGATAATTGATATGGGAAGACTGATTTCCGAGAAATATGCTGCTTGGCAAGCCGAGTGCGAAGAGCGCTTCCAGCAGCTCAAAAAGAACGAAGAAGAACTCAACCGCATTTTCATTGACATTTACGGCTTGCAGGACGAGTTGACTCCGGATGTGGCGGATAAAGACGTGACCGTGCATCGCGTGTTTGACAGCAAGGACGATGTACCGGAGTCTATGAAGGGCAGCAACTATGTCCGCACCATGCGCGATGAGATCGTCTCCCTCATCTCCTATGCCGTGGGATGTATGTTTGGACGCTACTCTCTGGATGTGGACGGACTTGCCTATGCGGGCGGAGACTGGGATGCCAGCAAGTACAAGACCATCATCCCGGACAGCGACAACATCATCCCCATCTGCGATGACGAGTATTTTGACGATGACATTACCGGACGCTTCGTGGAGTTTGTCCGCAAGGTCTACGGCGATGATACGCTGGAAGAAAACCTCAAGTTTGTTGCCGACGCGCTCGGCGGCAAGGGTACGCCCCGCGAGGTGATCCGCACCTACTTCCTGAATGACTTCTATGCCGACCATCTGAAAACCTATCAGAAGCGTCCGATCTACTGGCTCTTTGACAGCGGCAAAAAGAACGGTTTCAAGGCGCTGTGCTATATGCACCGCTATCAGCGCGATCTTCTCGCCCGTCTGCGCACCGACTATGTGCATGAGCAGCAGGAGCGTTACCGCACCCAGCTTGCCCAGCTTGGTGATGCCATCGACCATGCCAGCGCATCCGAGCGCGTGAAGCTGACCAAACAGCAGAAAAAGTTCCAAGATCAAGCGACAGAGCTGCAAAAATACGAGGAAAAGGTTCACCACCTTGCCGACCAGAACATCGAGATCGACCTTGATGACGGCGTGAAACATAACTACGAACTGTTTGCTGATGTGTTGGCGAAGATAAAGTAAGACGGTTGAGCATGGTCAAGAGCGAATTAGAAATGCTGCAATCCTTCATTGATGAATTTTCCAGCGCACTTTCTACGTCTCCGCATGACGAGGAAAGCTTGTATGATTTGCTCAATCAAGCGAACGCATTATCAAAGTCAAGTAAAGGAGTAGTGGGAAAATGTTTGGGAGTGGAACACAGAAAAACGGTCTCCCTCTGATTATCGTCTGCGACGATAAGAATATGGTCTATGCCAACTATCTGATTCAGCTTATCGGTCAAAAGGATGATGCCGGAGACAGCATTGTCGGCGTTGAGGATGGCAGTGTTTCTGCTGCAATTTACACGGTAAAAAACTACAAAGACAATCTGCCGCAGATCCCCTCCACACAGCACATCCTTTTTATTGGACAGACCAGCGCTGCCAAGGAACAGAGCAAAACAATTCCAGATATGTTCAATAAGCTGGGAATGCACTATGGTTGGCTTGGCAAGCGGGCTGTGTTGTATGTAGATGATACCACAAGCGATTGGATGAAGCTAAAGGATAGTAAAAAGCACTACAACGAGTTCCGGCAGTTCAGTAAGGAGCGCGGTATGACGCATCCTGATGCACTGGCTGAATACGCAAAGAAGCTCGGCGGTGGCTTCGTAAACATGATCATGCCGGTCGTTGTAGGTGCGCCTAAGATGTTGATTGACTATAATAAGACGGTAAATGCAGTCAAAGCGCAACAGTACAAAACGCTCGTCAAGGTTTTTTATGAGGATGGCTTGAGGCCCTTTGTGGAGGGATAATTTATGAGCGCCTTCGAGGAAGGCTATGCCTTTTTTGAAAAACAAGCTGGTGTTCGGTATGCCGGATATGAAGGCGGCGTCTATGTCGATCAGGTTGACGTAGAAATTGCCAAACTCATCCACGATCTGAACGCATTTGAAGGCTTCAAGACAAAGCCGGATGCCCTCAAGGGAGATATTGCTGAGTTCTGGCACGCGAATACCTTTAATATCAATGCAACCGCCCGTGATACTGCAAACAGAGCTTTTGTAGATAGAAGCCATGACTTTGCCTCTGCTGATATAAGCAGCAACTTTGAAAAACTCTTCGGCTTGAAATACTATAAAACCGGGGCTGACAGCGCAAAGCAGCAAGCCAAAAGCGTTTTCGAGCGTTTCAACGAGTACAAATCAGCCGGAGGCAAAGACACATTGAATGTGTTTCTTGAAAAGCGGGGTTTTACCGATGATTCTGTTCTCCATGACCCAATTTACAGCGGTCAGGTGCGTGTAATCCCAGCAGATCAGCTAAAAGAGGCTTGTGCTTGGCTGAGGCAAAAGATTGCAACTGAATCGACAATTCGTCCTGAGCAAATGGACCGGTACCAAGACACACTTAGAATGCTGTCAGACCGATTGAGGGATGATCAAGGCACAGAGTCCATTCCTCTGACCGAGGCGGACGCAAAGGCTTTGGCTGTACTGGCTGAAGAAGGCAACGTATCCGTCGAAAAATTGAAACTTCTCGGTGTCTCTGCAGATGAAGTGATTCACTTCGAGTATCTTGCCAAGCAAGCCTTCAAGTCAGGACTTACCGCTGCAACAATTTCTGTTGTTCTGAATGTTGCGCCGGAGATTTACAAGGCAATCGACCACCTGATTAAGAGCGGAGAGTTGGATGCGAAACAGTTTCAACGTATAGGCTTTGCCGCGCTCCAAGGCGGCGGTGAAGGGTTTGTCCGAGGCAACGTTTCTGCTGCAATTACTATTGCTTGCAAATCCGGTATGCTTGGGGATGCATTGAAAGGTATTTCACCCTCTATTGTTGGTATGGCAACAGTCCTTGCTATGGACACTATGAAGAATGCCTTCAAAGTTGCTGCGGGCAAGATGACGCGATCCGATCTGGCACAAGAGATGGTTAAGGAACTCATGATTTCTTCTGCTGCACTTGCAGGAGGAACGTTTGCTCAATCTTTCATTGGAATCCCAGTTGTGGGATTCATGATTGGCAGCTTCATCGGCTCTGCTATTGGGGCATTCGCCTATAACTGTGGTTATAGCGCAGTCATGAGTTTCTGTATTGATACAGGCTTTACGATGTTTGGACTTGTGAAGCAGGATTACACTTTGCCCGAAGACGTGCTTGAATACATAGGCATTGATGTTTTCCAGTATGAGAAGTTCTTTCCAAAGCAATTTCAAAAAGAAGGTTTCGCACCACTTAACTTCAACAGAAGAAAGTTTGAAGCGGATACGTTAGAAATACACATTTTACGCAGAGGCGTGATAGGCGTTTCTGAGATAGGCTATGTATAATATTCTTAGCCAAGAAAGGAATACACCGTTATGTCCACAGAATCCATCCAATTTACACTCAGAGAGCGTTTTGCAGCCCCCTTGCCGGAGTTCTATCGTCGTAGGATCGTCTTCTGGAAAGACGAGGATCGGGAGTTTGAGAAAGACGTTGACGAGCTGAACTTGGAAGGCGTCAAGATCATCAAGCTGACTGGCACAAACAATTTTGCCGTCAAGAAGCTGCTGCTTCTCGATGATTTAGAGAGCGATTACCTCGTCTACTGCCCGATTACATACACCAGCGACGAAGACAACTGGCTTCAGGACATTGAATATTACAGCGAACCATTCCGCGCAGATTTTATCTCCATGCAGATGGACGAGCTGAATATCGCGCCGTCTGCCGCAATGCGGAAGACGGTCAAGCTCTATGCAAAGTTCTTCGACAGCAAAGAGCGTATTCAAAAGCTGCGCAGGATCGGGCGGGACTATCAGACGCCCCTCCAACTCCATATCGACATTATGGTGGTTCTCGCCGGTCTGAGCGAAGGCTCCGCGCAGGATGTCATCATCGCCGTCCTTGCCGCGGGTCTCGATAAGGAGACAAACAGTGTCTTGCAGAACATCCGCAAGTTTGGCAGCATTGAAGCCTTCTGGCAGCTCGCGCGGAAATACACCGGCTACATCGAGGAAGAGGACAAGCCGCTGGGCTACTTTGCAGCGCACGTTCTGCTGACCGCGCTTTCTCAGACGATGAACGCCTCCGTCCTGAAAGGCTTGGAGCGTTTCGTGTCCGAGACCAACAAGGCGTACTGTTACAGCATCGTCCATGAATGGCGTTCCCGCGAGGATAACGAGGACTTGTACGAGCTGTGCCGCACCGTGGAGAACGAATTGCAGCTCCCGACGCGCTTTGACAAATTTGAGCCGGAAACGCTGATTACAGGAGACGTCTTCCCGTGCATCAACGAGAGCATCCTGAAACAGCTCTTCGTGGAGATCAGCGACCATGTTGTGAAGATCGATCTCATTAGGAAGGTCTGTGAAAACAGACGGACAGCCGGATGGTACAAGCGGTTTTCAGATTACTTTGACTGCCTCTTCTTCATCGGAAAGATGCAGACCTTCTATCAGGAACACGGCGGCGGATTCCATATCGTTGAGCCGAAGAAAATCTGGAACCTCTATACAAGCGACCTTTACCGCATGGATGCCTACTATCGCCACTTCCATTATGCCTTCGGCAACTCTCTCAAGAATGCAAATGACATTCTGGAAGACGGCTTGAAGCACTCGACGGAGTTTGTCGAGGCACTGTATCAGAACTGGTTCCTGCGGGAACTGACCGCTTGCTGGACAAACGCAGCGGCAGATGACCTTGCTACACTTGGCTACGTCTCGGAGATCGAGAAGCAGCGGGATTTCTATAAGAGATATGTCGCTCCCGCAAGCAGTAAGAACACCCGTGCGTTTGTGATCATCTCGGACGCGCTTCGCTATGAGGTCGCCTCCGAGCTTTCCGAACGCATTGTCCGCAGCACAAAGGGAACTGCCGAATTGGAGTCGATGCAAGCAATCTTCCCGTCCATCACGAAGTTTGGTATGGCGGCTCTTCTTCCGGCAAAGAGCATTTCTGTGAACGACAGTATGGATGTTCTTGTTGACGGAAATTCCACCCGTTCCACCGTGGAGCGAAACACGATCCTGAACGCGACGCCGAAAGCCAGCGTTGCCATTCAATACAATGACCTTCTGAACATGAAGAAGGATGAACGGCGGGAGTTGGTTGCCGGAAAAGATGTGATCTACATCTATCACAACTCCATCGACGCCATCGGAGACAAAGCCCCTACGGAGTCCAAAGTCTTTGACGCCTGTGAGACAGCAATTCAGGAGATTTCCGGCATTCTGCGTATCATCGTGAACGAACTGAGCGGAACAAATATTTTCATCACGGCGGATCACGGCTTCCTCTATACCTATAAGCCTCTGAATGAGAGCGACAAGATTGACCGGAAAGCCTTCTCTGGCAACGTGTATGAGCTTGGACGGCGTTATGCGCTGACTGCTCCTGACACAACTGCTGATTTCCTGCTTCCCGTCAATCTGGAACGGGAGCTGGACGGAACGCCCATCAAGGGCTATGCCCCGCAGGACACCATCCGCATGAAGGTTCAGGGCGGTGGTGAGAACTATGTCCACGGCGGTATCAGTTTGCAGGAACTCGTCGTGCCTGTGATCGCCTTCAAGAACCTCCGCACGAGCAATAAGAATTACGTTGAGGTTAAAAACGCGGAGCTGAAACTTCTGAGCGAAAGCCGCAAGATTTCCAACCTGATCTTCTCGTTGGAGTTCCACCAGCGTCAGCCCGTGGGCGATAAGATCCAACCCTGCACCTACTCCATCTACATGACGGACGATGAGGGTGTAGTGATCAGTGACCGGCAGACAGTCATTGCGGATAAGACCAGCGACAACGCGGCAGATCGCGTGTTCCGCGTCCGGTTCAATCTGAAAGCCGGAACGTATGATAAGAAGAAAGTCTACCGTCTGGTGATCGCAAACGAGATTGACGTGGAAGAGATCGAGTTCCACATCGACATCGCGTTTGCGGACGATTTCGGCTTTGACCTGTGAGGTGAGAAGAATGGATGAGCAGAGAATGACCGAAGAGACCGGCGATAAGAACGCGGTGATCGACCAAAAGCTGCGGCAGCTCTTTGATGGAAAGATTGTCCGGAAAGACCTGACGAAGAAGATCAAGGAAGGCGCAAATGTGCCGGTCTATGTCCTTGAGTTTTTGCTTGGTCAGTATTGCAGCTCGGATGATCCTGAGGTCATCGAGACCGGCGTGGAGAACGTCAAGCGCATCTTGGCGGACAACTATGTCCGTCCGGACGAGGCGCAGAAGATCCTCTCCATGCTGCGTCAGCGTGGGATGCACACGGTCATCGACAAGATCACTGTCAATCTGAATATGAAAAAAGATACCTATGAGGCGGAGTTCTCCAACCTTGGTATCAAGAATATTCCCATTTCAGAGGACTATCCCGCAAAGTTTGACCGGCTGCTCTGCGGCGGTATCTGGTGCATTGTGCAGCTCGAATATGAGTTTCTGGAAGAAGAGAAAAATGCCTCTCCCATCCACATCCGCAAGCTGACACCGATCCAGATGCCCCATGTGGACATTGAGGAATTGAAGGAAGGCAGAAAGAACTTCACCGAAGAAGAGTGGCTTGAGATCATGCTGCGCTCCTGCGGTTATGAGCCGGATAAGCTGAATGACCGCGAACGCTGGCTGCTGCTTGCCCGTATGCTGCCGCTTGTGGAAAACAACTTCAACCTCTGTGAGCTGGGTCCGCGAAGCACCGGCAAATCCCATATCTACAAAGAAATTTCCCCGAACAGCATCCTTGTTTCCGGCGGTCAGACTACCGTTGCGAACCTGTTTTACAACATGGGCAGAAAAACGGTCGGCTTGGTCGGCTTGTGGGACTGCGTGGCGTTTGACGAGGTTGCCGGTATCAACTTCAAGGACAAAGACGGCATCCAGATCATGAAGGACTATATGGCGTCCGGCTCCTTCGCTCGTGGAAAGGAAGAAAAAGCCGCGACCGCTTCTATGGTCTTCGTCGGCAACATCAATCAGAGCGTGGATGTGCTGTTGAAAACATCCAGCCTCTTTGATCCGTTCCCTCCCGAAATGGGAACAGACACAGCATTCCTCGACCGTATGCACTGCTATATCCCCGGCTGGGAGATACCGAAGTTCCGTCCGGAGCATTTCACCAACGACTACGGCTTTATTACCGACTATCTGGCAGAGTTCATCCGGGAGCTTCGCAAGGAGCAGTACGGCGATGCGCTGGACAAGTATTTCCGACTTGGCAAGAACCTCAACCAGCGCGATACCATTGCAGTCCGCAAGATGGTCGGCGGTATGATCAAGCTGCTCTATCCGGATGGAGTGTTCACAAAAGAACAGCTTGAAGAAATCCTAAAATTTGCGCTTGAAATGCGCCGCCGCGTCAAGGAACAGCTCAAGAAGCTGGGCGGCATGGAGTTCTACGACGTCAATTTCTCGTATATTGACAACGACACCTTTGAAGAACATTTCGTCTCCGTTCCCGAACAGGGCGGTGGAAAGCTGATCCCCGAAGGAATGTGCAATCCCGGTCAGGTCTACACGGTTTCACAGGGAAAGAGCGGCATGATTGGCGTCTTCCGCCTGGAATCGCAGATGCTTCCCGGCAACGGCAAGTTTGATCGGACGGGACTAAACTCTGATGGTAAGTGCAAGGAAGCGGCAAATACCGCCTTCAACTATCTGAAAGCGAACGGCAACCGCATCAGTGGTGCGATCAGCACCACAACGAAGGACTATATCATCAACTATCAGGATTTGCAGGGCATCGGCATGACCGAGAAGCTGGCACTTCCCACGCTGATCGCACTCTGTTCGATTGCGCTCGGAAAGCCGACACTCAGCAGTCTGGCAGTGCTGGGAGAGATCAGCATTGCAGGAACCATGCTCAAAGTGGACGAGCTTGCAAACGCGCTTCAGGTTTGCCTTGACAGTGGCGCAAAGAAGGTGCTGCTACCGATTACATCGGCGGCTGATCTCGGACTTGTTCCGGCAGATTTGATCGGCTGCTTCAATCTTGTGTTCTATCAGAGTGCAGAGGACGCGGTATATAAGGCATTGGGCGTTGAGTAATTCCGATCAAAAGGGGTGAGAACAATATGCGCTGTCCGTGGTGCGGAAGTCCGGTTATGATACGCGGGTCATCTTGGGAATGCGGCTGGTGCGGAGATTTTGGAAGTCTGCAAAGGACACCGGCAAAAAAGTCTCCGGACACGACGAAGATCACGTTGACGCTTTCCTTCGTCTACCATGTTGATCTACCCGAAACATGGAACGATCTGAAAAAGGCATTAAATCAGATTGCACCTAAAAACACCTTGCTCTCTCAGCTCCTCGGAAAAGTGCTGCTGCATCACATCTCAGCCGGAATCCAACACGCAGGAGCTTTGCCGGATGAGAAGAAGGCGGAGGAACTGCGGTCGTTCCTACATAATACCGCTGACCTGAATCTTGGCGAAAGCGCAGAAGAAATCATGCGTAATGCCAAGAAAGACGTTCTGTTCCGTGAAGAAGCAGCCCTTTCCGAAACGGACTGCGGTACGTTCTGGACAGAACTACTCTCGACGCGCCCGGTGGAAGATTACTATAACCACGTCGATCCGGATGGATTGTTCGAACTGTTCTCCGAACTATCCTCTGCCTATGCCTACTTCGGCGGGAAAAAGGATGAGGAAATGGGCGAAGCGCAGGATTATCAAAATGCGCTGGAAGAAGCCTATCGCACCCATTGGCAGAACAAGGTGCTGCTGCACCCAGACGTGGAGCGCGCCAAACGTCTCTTGGCGCAGGGCAAGTTTCCGGATTACGAAGACATTTGCCGCGAGATTTTACTGGTCGAATACCCGGAGGAAGTCCCGCATGAAACTGCCGAGGATTTCGATGAATTGTCGTGGGAACGTGTTCTGGATGATGTATTTACGAGAGACCCGGAAAAGAGCATCCAGATGTGGCGGCGGCTTTTGGACATCGCAGAGCCGTCTCTAAAAATCAACGCTAAAACTGCCGAAAAACTTCTCCCGGACTGGGATTGGCTGGAGTCTCCAACGGACGATCAGGCTCTTCCGCTTTTGGTCGCGTTGGAGGATGCGCGGTTTGTGTCGCAGATTTTTGAGAGCGCGTACCTCGGCAGATTGCAGTTCAGTGTTCTGGAGATCTGTCGGGATTGTGGGGAGGAAACGCTGGCGCGGCATTGTATGGACCTTGCACTGAAAAATCCCTGTCTGGAGGAGCAGTGGAGGAAGCGGTATACACAGGTCCTTGCGGCTGCACCTTCTTCAAAACGCACAAAGCCACCTGCCCGTGCACTTGCAAGACAGCCCGTCAGCACACAGAAAAAGCCGACTGGCGAAAGCTATTATCAGTTCTGCAATGTGCAGTTCAAGGAGGATGGAGCGGCGTATGCCTATCTGACCGGGGGAATTTCGCTGAAAGCAGGCGATTTTGTAGTCGTTCCGATCGGCGATCATCAAGCAGAAAAGCTTGCTCGGGTGACAGAGGTGTTCGTTTGCAGCACACAGAATGCGCCATATCCGCCGGAGAAGGCGAAATTTGTGCTCCGCAAATCTGAACGGACAGCCTTTCCGGAACGCACAAAGCCGCAGCATCCTGCTCCGAAGCAGGCAGCCGCGCCAGCACCGACTGAATCGAAGCGCGCAGTTCCGCCTGTGCAGTCCGCACCGACCGCAAATCCGCAGAAGTCTGCGCCGACTGTACAATCGGCATTCACACCGCCGATCGTCAGCCAGACGCCGACGGAGCCAGAAATAACCGAAAAGAAATCTACGCTGTCAAAGAAGCCGTTCCCGCTGGGGAAGATCATTGCGGCTGTTCTGGCAGTAGCCGTGATTGCTGGTATCTCTGTTTCCGTCTCAAGCCGCAATAAGCAGAGGGCGGCAGCTTATGACGCAGCCCTGCACGAGCTGTCAAACGGCAATTACACTTCTGCCGAACATGGCTTCTCGGAGCTTTCCGGCTATCGGGATGCTGCTTCACTGTCCGTCTACTGCAAGTACGCCGATATGTACAAAGACAGGACGGACTACGCAGGCGGGCAGGATGAACTTTCAAACATCACGCTGCAATATGACACGAACTGGCAGCAGGATGTTGACGCACTGGAGACCCGCGTCAAGGGCTATAAAGCAGAGAAAGACGCTGTCGAGGAAGCCGAGCGTCAACGCATCGCTGCGGAGAATGCCGCGAAGCGGGAGCAAAGTCTGAAAGATCAGTATTCCGGAAAGTTGCCCGTAGAAGGGATGCCGGTAAGCTGCCTGAAATACACGTCACTCGGCGAACCGGATAAGCGACTGAACTGCAAAAACTTTGAGAAGCTGGAACAAAATCAGAAGTATTTCAATGTCTACTGGTATGATGGCAACGGAGAAATGATCGCTGCCGGTATGTGCGCTCAGTGGAGAGATGACAGCGAGTTTATGCTGAAATCCTTCTCGCAGTATTACCCGTCAGGCAGCAATAAAGGACAGACCTTCCATTACGGCAACGGAGACAACAATTCTGGAAGCATCCGGGATGACTATGACAATCCCGAAGACCTCTGGGAAGATAACCAAGATTGGTATGAGGACGAGGATGAAGCGTGGGATGAGTGGGAGAATGGATAATAAGTTTTGGATAGTCTTTTTTTAGGAAACGGCAACAAACTGTCTGAAAACAATCTACAAAAGGAGGGCTTGTCTATGGTGAATGAAGAATCTGGTTGCGGTGTATATGATATCCTTAAAATGCAGCGTACAATTTTGAAAATCCAAGAGATTGTGAATGCTGAACCGTTTTCAGCGAAAGAGGCCAGAAATGAAATTTGCGCTATAAATCTTGAGCACCCGGAAAATCTGGTCATCTATGGACTCCTTTTTTCTCAAAATTCTTCGGGTACCCGCATCGTAGATGCGGACAAAGAATGCCTCATTTGCGATTTGCAATGGAAACAATACTATCTGAGTGCGAAATGTGTTGGAAAAAGTATTGATGAAATGCGAAAAGAATTGTGCGGCGAGGCAGAGCAATTTTAGACTCGCTATAGACAAAGAATACGCTGCCGGTGCATTCACCGGCAGCGTGTTTTCATATTTTCGAGTCGCGGAGCCACTGCTGGAATTCCTCCAGCGAGATGATCTCGCGGTCACATTTTTTCTTTTCTTCTCGGGCTTTCTCGCTCCATGCGTAAAACTGCTCGTCGGTGATGCGCCCGGCCTTAATCCATGCGAAGCGCTTTTTGTACTCCTTGCGGTACGCCTTGAAGATCGGGTCGTCGGTCTGTTTTTTCGTCCACTGCCGGAACGCGCCGATCTCGCGGCAGCGCTGCTCGCCGTACTTCACGGGGCGCTCGCAATACTCTGCGCTCACACGTCCGGTCTGCGGGAACCAGCGGCCGCAATTCTTGCAGCGGCGCACGGTCACGCCGCGTTCCACGCAGCTTCGCAGCGAATAGTCGATCATATCCCGCACGGCGGACGAGTATAAAACAGGCGCGCACCGGTCCGGCTCGACCGGTTCAAAACTCAGCGGGATCGGCTCAAATCGGAACAGCTCCGGATCTCGCGGCTGGTCGTGATGATAGTTTTTCGCCGCCTGTTTCTGCGGTTCACGCCCGGCG
>OLSX01001252.1_pt1 | contig 24433 bp, 18 predicted proteins | sample 1673141 | NCBI WGS metagenome assembly OLSX01 (sample SAMEA3136759, study PRJEB25190) | human gut metagenome | biome: human gut; feature: human-associated habitat; material: faeces | place: Austria | collected 2013
TTTCGTTGTTTGCATGATGAGCCTGTTCGGCTTGCCCGATCATCCGGGAAGCCGTTGAGCCGTTAAAATCTGATGCCTATACGGCAAGTAATATGCTGCTCAGAAATGATGCGGAATCGGTTTTTTCACCCTTTAGAGCGCTGCATGCGGGAAGGTACCCGCGACTGGCAGAAAGACGAAAAAGTTCTGCCGCTTTTTGGCGGCACGAGCGATTCTGGAAAAAAAGTACGGCAAGATAGTACAGCGCACAGCCGCTGTTATTTTGTGCGGCAGCACCGCGAAGGAGTTCCTCCGCCATCTGGTGCGTGTTATCGGCCAGCGCTGCGGAACAGGCGCGGAGCAGGTGTGTTGCTTCGCTTTCCGGCATGGCGGCCATTAATTCGGGAGCGGGCTGGCGGCTCTGAGCAAGATCGGAAAGGAGCTGCTGTCGGATGCAGCGGAAATATTCCGCATCGCGCTGCATCAAAAGCCGGTTTACCTCGATCAGTGCAACGGCTGGGGATGGCCGGCTGGCGGGGGAAACTTTGGTCAGGCTGAAAAGCAGGCTTTTGATCTCCGGGCTGAAGGGAAAATCAGCGGACTTCTGCCGGAAGAGAGCGGGATCAAAATAGTCGTCGTTCTGTGGGAACAACAGGTGGAACAGCATCACACCGGCGCTGTAAATGTCTGATCTGCCGGCAATAAGCTTTCCGCGCCGAATGATCTCGGGGGCTATGTGATCGCTGGAACCGCAGACGGTGAAGAAACTTCGGTCGGTTCGTGTATGGAATGGTCTTGCCAAGCCAAAATCACTGAGCACAAAGCGGCTCTGGCCGGTGGCTGGATCGTGCCGCAGGAGGATGTTTCCGCATTTGACGTCCCTATGTACAATTCCTGCGTCCTCGGTCTGGCACAGTCCTTCCAAAACGTCTCGCATGATTTGCAGAACGGCTTTCTCCCGGTTTGCCGGGTCCAGTGCGGCCAGATTTTTGGGGTCAAGGGGTGTGAGCAGTTCCATCCGCAGAAGGAAGCACATGGGGGCGTCCTGACCGCGTTCGCAGCTAGAAGCGGAATCATAAAATTTAACAACGGTGTCTGTCTTGTCCGACAATTGCTTATGATGATGGATCTCTGAGCGTCCACGGCGGTTGGCATCCTTCCGGCGGGCGGGATCTCGATAGACAGAGGTGTCGATCACCTTCAGCGCTTCGCTGCGCCCATCGGCAAACACCAGTTTGTACACAATCGCCTGACCACCCCGCCCGAGAACCTGCCCGACCACAGGATGAAGGTCTGGCCAGACCGTGTCCACGAGTTTCTGAACAAAGGTGCGCTCCTCTGCTTCCGTCTTGTTATAGACGATCTCCATAAAACTTCCCCCCTGCTGCTTTTATAGAATATCGATCAGTACAGCGGTGGCATTATCACTGTGCGGGACGACCGTGGCGGCTTTTACTAATGTGTTTGCGGTGACCCACCGCAACCCCAGCAGCTTCTTGAGCAGTGCTTCCGGCAGCTGCCCATATACGCCGTCGCTGCAAAGCAAAAATCGGTCGCCCGGCCACACATCGTCTATCGTAACGACTTGGATACACCGTGACCGCTCCAGCTTTTCCGCTGCCATCCCAAGAAAGGATAGCAAAACCCGCTTTTCGAAAACGCTGGTCGCAAGCCCCGCTTTCTTTCGGCTATAAAATAGGTTCTGCGGGTAATTAAGGAGCTGAACCGGTTCGCCCACCTGCCGGTGCGGTCGATACCAGAAACATGCACTATCGCCGACTGAGACCATCGAAAAGTGTGTGTGCGGCTGGATATCCGGGTCCGGGTTTGGAGCAGGGGCAGTCAGGCAGCAGCCGGTCAGTGTACAGCCGCCTTCTGCGTGGAGGGTCTGCAAAGCGTCGTATACGGTATGGGCGGTTTTCAGGACCCCGCAATAAGGCAGGTCAGCATGGAGTTCGCCGCCGCCCGGAATGTCGTAGAGAGAAACAGGGGGGACAGCCTCAACGGCCTTGGCAAATGTTTCGCAGGCAAGGCGCGCGAGGTACTGGCTCGCTGCGCCGCTGCCGATACCGTCAGAGACCGCGGCATAAAGGAAGGGAACTTCCACTTCCTTCCGGTCAGCCCAGAAGCTTGTCTGTTCCGGGCATAAGCCGGTGGCACAAAGGCAGTCTTGATTTTCGATGTGGGAACCTTTGGCGGTGCAGGCACTGATTTTAATTTTCATGTTGTTTCCTCCCACGCGGGGTGCAGACGGTCGATGGCGGCAAGCAATTGTTTTGCCAGCGGTTTGAGAACGCTCGACATGTCGTTCGTGTTTTCACGCATCAAAACAGCTTGATAGGCGTTGCCATCCGGGTAAACGATAGAAAACGCCAGATAGATGGTGTAAAGCCCGGAAGTGCCTACCTGCGCCGTTCCGGTTTTGCCGAATACGCGGGCGTTTCCTGAAAGGGCCAGCCCATAGGATTTTGCCGTTTCCGAAAAGACGTCCTGTAAGGTCGTCAGGGTCTCGGGACGGAGGTTCAGGTTGCGGTGCTCGACCTCGTATGCTTCCGGCAGAGGGGTCTCCTCCGTGCTTCCATCAGGCAGGGTGTGCTCAAAATGGTCTGCAATGCGGAGGGTCGTCAATTCGCCCGTGGCCACTGCACCTAGCCATGCCATGGATGTCAGCGGTGAGACCGAGAGACCGCCCTGCCCGATGGCTTGGAGCCGTGCTTCACTGCGGTCAGAGTTGGCGGTCAGGGTGCTCTCTGCCGGGAGAACGGAGGTGCCAAGACGTAAAAAATTCTGGTTGATGCCAAAGGCTTCCTGTGCACGGAGCAAATCGCTAAGGCTCATTCTGTCCGCGAGTACCGCAAAATACGGATTGTTACTCGTTCTGGCTGCCTTGTGTAAATCCAGCGTACCGCCCGGTGCGCGAGAGGCAGTGCGGATTCCTTTGTACTCCCCTGTGCTGTCCTCATACGTCAGATCTACGCCGGCTTCCACAGCGGCGGCACTTGTCAAGATCTTTGCTACGGAGCCGGGAGGGTTCACATCCAGCCATGGGGGGAGAAGATAGCCTTCTGTCTCTGTATATAACGAAAAGTTCTGCGAAAAATGATTTGCGTCAAATTCCACGTCCCCGTGGCAGGACGCCAATGCATAGACTTCGCCGGTCCGGGCATTCGCTACGCAGCACACGCCTCTTCCCTGCCCCTTTACCAAATCGTATGCAATCTGCTGAAGCTCCGCAGAGACTGTCGTAACGAGGCTGGGGGCGATTCCGCCGCCCTCTTCCTGCCCATAAAACAGTGTTTCACCAAATTCACGGCGCAAGCCGGATGACGAAGTAGAAGTCCGGTAGCCAACAAGGGAACTGTAACAGAGCGCGGTCACCAGTGCGGGCTTTCCGGGTTCCGAAGCGCTTGTAAAAGGGATCCCATCGCGGGAGACGATCGCGCCCTCGATGGTGTTTGCTTTCCGGGCGGCTTTCTCAAATTCGGCGCGCTGCGCTTCGATCTGGGGCCGCTGGGCACTGTCCAGAAGCCCCAGACGCTCGAGCAGCAGCAAAACGGACCCGGACATCCCAACTGCCGCCGAGAGGGCCAAAAGCAGCCTGAGGAAAAGACGGCGGTTCATCATCATGATACCTCCTCTGTGATTTGTGATGCAGCGAGCAGCTCCCGGCTGCCCTGCCGTGTAGGAATGGTGCTGCACAGCAACAGGGTGATTGCGGCCCAAGAGCAGATGAAGCTGCTGCCCCCTGCGCCCAGAAAGGGAAATTGCACGCCGATGAGGAGCAGGCTGGCTGTAGAGAATAAATTGACAAGCCCGGCTAACCCGACAGAACAGCCTGCGCCGGTGCCCACGCAGCTCAGCCACCCACCGCAGCGGGTGCTGAGCAACAGGCTTGCTATAATAAGCAGAAACGTTCCGAAAAGAGCCAGCAGCAGACAGATCCAGCCGCCTCGGTTCGCCAGTGTTGCCAAAATCAAATCGGAATCTGCTACCGGGGTGCTGACCCGGTATGGCGAGGCACCCATGGGACGAGCCAGAAGCAACGAGCGCCATGTGGTATACGCTTGGTATGCGGAGCTGCTGACCTCTTTTGATGAGAGCGTGGAGAAATCGCTGATTCCAAAATAGTGCAGCCGGACGGCTAGTTTGCGGTATACCAGCTGGCCAAGCCGAAAAGGCCCTGTCGGGTTTTGCATCCCGCTGCACAGCTTTAAAAACGCATACCCTACCCCACCCGTCAGGGCACCAAACGCAACGAGGGAAAGCGTGCGCTTTATCGAACAATAAAGCAGTGCCATGACCCCGCAATCCAGAAGACAGACAAGCAGCGTGCCTAGCTCGTTTAGTACAAAAAATCCTCCGGCGTATACGGCGAGCAGCAGCAGCGCGGCGCGGAAGCGGACCACTTCGTTCCAGGCATCATTGGTGACGGCGGCAGAAAAGCCGATGACAAGGATCAGCTTGAGCGCCTCTGTCAATTGGAAACTGTGTCCAGCAACAGACACCCACGCGTATGTGCTGTTTAGGGGCTTACAAAAGAACCGCAAAAAGAGGAAGGACACAGCACTTCCAGCAACACACAAATTATAGATAAGCGTCTGCGGCATTACGCGCAGCAGAGCAAAAACAATGGAAGTGCAAATGCAGCCCATAAAGGCCAGCAGACAAAAAAGCTTCAGCTCATTTGCATTTGCAGGATGCAAGCTTACCTGCAAGGCCATGCCAATGGCACTGAAGAGGGCGGACACCCGCAGCGGCAGGGCGGCACCGGCCCAGTAAACCAGCAAGGCACCACAGGAACAGCAAAGAGCGAGCGTTGGCCATACGGTGCGGAAAGCCGCAGCGGCTTCTGCGCCGTCCGTGCGGGCAACATAGCCTTGCAGCGCCACACAGAGAACGACAAAGGCCACCGTGTCGCGCAGGGCTTTGAATGCAGGGTGCTTATGCTTATGACGGAACATGCGGCCTTCCTCCTCTCGGCGGCTGGATCAGTTTTTGAATGTCGGACGGGACTGCTTTTTTTGCGGTGCTGCATCGGCACCGGCCTGATGGAACAGGTCTTGGATTTTGTCGCCCATGGAGCGTTTTGGGGGCTCGGTTTCAATGTTGTTGAGGTCTGCCTTCTGCGGCTCTGTCTCCGGTTCATCGCCGGGCAGCAGCACGAAGGCCAGCGGGCTGCCACACAGCGCAAAGAGCTTGGCGTGACTAGGGTCACGGGTGAGCACTTGATCCAGTGCGATCTCATCCTCGATGATCTTCCCCTGAAAACGACTGGCATTTTGGTTGTTTCCGTTCAGCTTCAAGTAGTAATGATCGTCTTTTTCGCTCCGATAGATGAGCATGGGTGCATCATGGGAGATAAACTTGGCATTATAACCATTTTTCCGTAGTGTTAAAAAATTAACGCAGCCTTCGGAGGGCAGTCCGGCAAAGGGAACGATCGAGATGAAATCGCCACTGGATGGCAGTCCGATGACCTGTGGAGGCAAAAACTTCTCAGGGTTCTTTGCGCTCTTTTGGTAGACCAGCAGCTTGTCCTGCTTGTCAAGAATGAATGTATCATCGCCCAAATGCACGGCATATTGAAGCCGGTTTTCGACGTCCTTTTTGAACTGTGCGCTTTTGCGCTGGACCTCAGTGCGACCGTTGCTGTGATACAGCATCACGAGTAGGACAAAGACAATAAGCAGGGCAGCAACAATACATACAACGAGCAACAGTAGTTTCATTATCGATCACTCCTCTTTTTTGAACGGGATGGGTGAAAAATACGGCTGTCAGGCAGCGCTTTCAGCCTTGGCGGAAGAAGCGCGGCTCTGGGCGATCTGTCGGCGGATTTCAAGGGCGGATTGGACACAGTAGACAGAAATTCCATCCAACAGAAAAGCGAGCCCACAGCCGGCAAAGGAGGTGAGGTCGTGGTTATACCACAGCATTGTGATTGCCTTCTGCACGAGGGTGCGGTCGCCTTCCAGTATCTGTCTGGTAAGCTCATCGATCGTCTCCATGTGCTTCGTCCGGGTGGACAGCACCGACCCGGCCAGCGCCGTGCGGAGAGTGCTGAGTTCGTGGCTCCACAGCTCCTTCACCTGCTGCCATGCAGCATCGGCATCTGGGTCGCCAGCGGCCTGCTCGACGCTCTCCAGCAATGCCGCTTCCGCAGAGACGCGTTCGGAGACCGTTCGGTTGAGCTCTGCAAGCTGAAGATAGCGTTCAAGGTGGTCCCGCAATGGGAGCGGGTCGGTTTTGAGCCCGGCGTTCAGAGCGGCGGTAATGAGCTTGTTGATTTGCTCGGACAATGCCGATGTATCAACACTGGCCTGTGCAAGGAGTAATTGGATGGCGTGAGCCGTCTCTTCTGCGGTGGTGGCGGCATCTGCGTTGAGAGCCTGCAACCGGATGCGGAGGGAGCGGACGTCGGCCTTCAGTTTCTTCAAAGTGGCGCCACTTCCCGCTTCTGCTTCAATGGCATCCATCAGGGCATAGGCTCGCTCAAGGTCGTTATTTTGGAGCAATCCAATTAGTTGGTCGAGTTCAAAGTATTCGGTCTGCTTCTTCTGGGCATCGTTATAGCGGCTGCGGATGAGGTCGTAATCCCCTTCGGTCAGCATGTTGTTGGCAGTGTTCTGTTCCTGCATGACCTGTGCTTCGGTGCGCAGGGCTGTCAGTTCACCGGAAATCGTGCTGTATAGGCTGCCCATGTCGGAAGAAATAGCGGACTGCACATCGGGCAACAGCTGAGTGGAGTAGGCGCTGTTTAATGTGGTCATGGCGTGGCGCATGTATACAGAGGTCGGTGTGCCGATGTTGATAAAGCTCATAGCACTGAATGCCACAGAGAGCAAGAACGCGGCGCAGCCGGCGAGATGGAAGCGCTCCGCACAGACCAGCTCGATACCCTGCACGAGCAGGCTGGCCAGCACCGCCACCATCGCCGAGCTTGGAAAAAACACGGTATGAAAACCCGCCATCGTGCTGAACAGGCTGATGCCCGCAGCAACCAGAAGGATGCCCTGCAAGACCCAGAGCTTGGCCTGCTGCCGCCAGCTGATTTTTTCTTTGTCCGTCATGATCTCCTCATGCTCCTTTCTGGATGCGGGTGGGTGGTTCGTCCACGTCCTGCAGCTGCGCGGAAGGGGCGGCCTTAAACAGGTCGTCCAGTAGACCATTCAGGTCGGAAGGAATGGCATCCTTTTCTTCCGGCGGGGCAGCAGGTTTGGGCTTCGGCTTGCCTTTGTCTGGCTCCGGGAACTGCTCGTTTTTATCGATCGAATGGATATCCAAAAAACGCAGGGCGATAAGGCCGTCCAGCAGCCTGTCCAGACAGTGGCTCTTCCAGAGCCGGCAGAAGAGCTTTCCGGCCACGCCGCAGCCCGCCAGAATAGCTGTCAGGTATACAAAGCCGATCCCGGCATCCCGCAGCAGCGGCAGCATGGCGGGGAACGCTGCCAGCGCTTGCAGCAGCTGCACAAAGCCTTCTGCGACCGGAAGGAAAAGGGCGGCGAGACACAAAACGCAAAACAGAAGAAGGCAGGTCAGCCAGCGCAGCAGAACCCCCGCTGCTGTACGGTCCAGCGCGATGCGGAACCGGTTCTGTTCCTGTGGTGCAGTGCCCTGCGCATCATCGTCGATGTTGTTCAAATCGACGGCCTCGCGGGGCGTTTGTCTGCGGTCATGCTTCATGTCGGTTCGCCTCCTTGGTTCTCTGGGGTGGTTCGTTCACTCTAATGAACGAAATCCGACACAGAAGGATGACTTCTTACAAAAAACTTCATAGAAAGTTCATATTTCGCGCTACCCGGCCAGCGTATCCAGAATCTGCTGTGCATCACGGAGAAGGTTCTGATCGGCATTCGATGCCCGCCCAAGCAGGATGCTGTAACCGGTCTCAGCGGAGGGCAGCTTGCAGTGCAGATACAGGCAGTGCATCTCCTCGCCGTTTTCTGTACGGCAGATGCCGGTGTCCACAGCCGCCAGCTGTGCGCCCTCGGGTGCACGCAGACCCAAACTCTCGGCCCGGTGCCGGAACACTTCGGCCAGCTGTGCCTGTTTTTCTTCCGGCGGCCCGACCTGCCGAGTGCTGTTGACCGGGGTCGTGCCATGCTCTGTGCGCCGAAAATCGTTCGGCGCAAGGCATTCAAACTGAAAACGCAGGCAGCCATCCGCAACGCTTTCGATCCACAGCAGGGGCAGCAGCAGGCTGCACAGCACGGCACCATTCGCGATGCGGGAATAAGCGGCACGGAAAGCTTCCTGCGTGGCAAGATCTTCGTCGTTGAACAAAAAGCCGCCGTCTGTCTGCAAAAGTGCGCCGTTGGGCAGCGGGCACAGCAGTCCTTCCGGGGCAAGATAGTGCCGCAGCACATCGCAGTAGCAGCTGCTGTCCAGAGCTTCTGCCGCCAGTGCAGCTTTTTCCTCTGCGGAAGCATCCGGTGCAAAGGGGATATCATACTCCAGCAGTGCGGCAGTGGTGACGATCTCCAAAGCCCCGGACGCATTGCACAGGACGTTTGCACCCGAGGAATAGCTGACTGCGGGGCAGTAATAAAACAACAGGTCGTTGACGCTTTGCGAAAGAGAATTTTCTGCCCAAGCCTTCGTTTCGCCGGATTGGCGCACGATGGTAAAACAGCGGCCGACGCCGAATGAGGAGTCTTTTGGGGGCAGCTGATAATACACCAGATCCTGCAGCGGTTGGGACAGGCTCAGGCAGACCGGCTGGCCGTAGCCGTTTGTGCCCAGCTGCGGATCATACAGGGTGTCGTACAGGATGTGGCGCAGGCCGAAACCGTTGTCGGGATCGCCAAAATTGCGGCCCAGAAACCAGTCAAACGCCGGGTCCAGCGTCTGATTGTCGAATCCCGGAGAGGAAGTTTCGCCATCGGTAAGCGGATAGCCTTCGCAGCTGTAAATGATGCCTTCCCGTGTTCTGCGGAAGGACAGTTCACGGTTCAGCACCCAGTATTCAAAGGTGCGGCTGGCTTCTGCAAACGTCCGATGCAGCCCACAGGCCGTGGCGGCAACGGTACCGGCAGCCAGAGCGGCCAGAAAATCACGACGGCTGATCTTATGCTTCGTCATAGCGGATCTCCTCCTCCATTTCAATTTGCTCCGGCAGCAAAAGCGGCTGCGCAGCGGTCTGCGGGGGTGCGATCAACAGTCCGGTAAGGAACATGCAGCCGCAGCGGGCAAGCAGTCCGTTGATCGAGTATTCGTCCAGCCAGGGCAGGTTCAGGCCAAGAAAGCTGGGCAGCACGCCTGTGCAGGCCAGGGTGTGCAGCAGCATCTGGGCGGCAAAAAAGCTCACAATGAGCACCGCCATGGTGCTGCGGCGGGAATCGCCGCGGTTTGCTGCCATACCGCCCAACAGCAGCAGGGCCAGCAGTGAGGCAAACAGCACCGCAGCAGCGGGGCCCAGACGATTTGCCGCGATCAGGATCTGCCCAAAGAAAGCCAGAGTGGTTTTGTTCGTGCCGGCGCTGCCGGAGCTGACGACCAGAAGCCAGTGCTGATTGGCGGCGACTTCCGACCATGTGGGCCCGCGGGGACCGACTGCAAACTGCCCGCCGCACCAGTCACAGAACGCGTTCCACAAGGCTGCGGCGTAGGGCAGAAGAAAGCCTGCTGCCCCGCCCAGCGCCAGAAGCAGGCCCGGATGCCGGACAGCGGGGCGCTTCCGGCGCTGCGGATGAGGCTGCGGCGCAGTGACCAGAAGAACCAGTACACAGAGCGCTGCGGTCAGGAGCAGATCTCCGCCGGGGCAGCCTCCGCAGTAAAGCAGGATGCAGTGGAACAATGCCGCAAAACAGGCTTCCAGCCGACGATGCCGGAAGGGCTGCAAAAAAGCAAGGGTGCAGAACTCCAATACGATCAGAGGAAAAATCATGCTTGTGAGGAACAGGTTGATGCGCAGACCGGAAAGGGTAAGCATGCCATTCTGCCCCAGCAGCAGGAAAAGCAGATAGACGGCAATTTCTGCCAGCCGCAGCCGGCGCAACATACAAAACAGCGCGGCGTCATCTTCCATTTTTTTCAGAAAGGCAGGCCCCGCCGCTGCGCCCAGAAACAGGGCGGCAGCGCCAAAAGCCGCAGTCAACGGCACATATACGGCGTATGAGGTAAAACTGACGAGCAGCGCACAGCCTACTGCAAGGATGGAGAGCGCACTCCAGAGGATCACCAGATCAAAAAGGTTTAAGATGAAAAAGGAAGAGACAAAAAGGCACAGGCAGGTACACACGATCCACCCGACAGGGACAATGAGATTTTCGGCGCACAGGCTGTCAAAGGCGGCAGAAAAAACTGCGATGCCGGAGATGCTCAGAAAGAAAGCGACCATGCACAGCAGGGTGAACTCCAGCTGAAAGGAAGCAAGCCGGTCAAGGTGATGTTTTTGCTTGAACTGCTCCATCCGTTCAAACGGCGTATGCAAGGGGGTCTTGCTGCGCACAACAGCCAGCGTCAGCAGGCCAGCCAGAATGCCGACAGCTGCTGGGGACAGATGCTCCGCAGCGAAAAAGACCAGCAGGTCGCCCAGCGCCGCGCCGAAAAACGCCGCCGCTGCCAGCACAGGCAGCCAGAGCAGAACGCGAAAAACCACGAAAACTGCGCCGGCAAGGGTTTCTTTGTTGAACTTCATGATGATTCCTCCTTTGCGGCAAAGGGGTCATGCGTCATCGGCCTCAAAGCCGAAGCGCTCCACCTTGATGTCCTCTTCTTTCAACTGATGATAGATCTTTTCCGCGTCGGCTTTGTCGTCAAACGGAAGTGCGTACGGCAGGGTCTCTACGGCGTTTTTGAGGTCAGAGAGAGAGACGCTGTGATAGTGATCCTTCAGGATCTTTAATCCGCGCATAAAGCGACCGTTCCAGCTTTGGATCACGACCTGATATTTCTTGCTGGGGTCAAGGTCGAACGGATGCTTCGGGTGGGAGTCCTGCAGGGAGCTGGTGATGAAAGAACAGAGGTCGTCAGCCGTGCTTTCATACTCCTCGATAAGGTCCAGCAATGGGTCCTCTTTTCTGTCCACATAATGGACAAGATCAAACAGCTTCGGCTTCTGGTGCGGCGGCAGATCCTGCCGGGGCTGGGGCTCCTGCCAGCCGCTGGGGTCAAAGGCCGTGGTGCAGGGAGGCAGTTCGGTTACGAACTTAATGCTTCCGTGCAGAATGACCAGTGCCTGCCCCGTTTTCAGGGAGGCCAGCTGTGCCGGCGTGATGAGCGAACAGGAATCGTGCTCCACGCGGTCGTCCGACACACGGTCGCCGCAGAGCTTGCTCATTTTTTCCAGAGTATAGAGGTCGTTGGTGCGGTACATCACCGTGAGGTCGGCATTGGAGCGGATGGTCTCCGCTTCGGACTCGCCGTAAATGGTCTCCAGCTGCTTGAGGCTTTGCAGCACGATGAAAGTGCGGATGTTCCGGGAGCGCCCGGCTGCCATCATGCGGCTCAGCGATGAGATCCGGCCGATGTTGCCGGCTTCTTCCAGCAGAAAATTCATCCGCCGGGGCAGGCGGCCATTATATTTTTCCTGCGCAAGGCTGACGAAATGCCGCATGATCTGGTCGATGATGACTGCGGCCAGTGGAGAATACATCGGGTTTTCGTCAGGCAGGATCAGCCAGATGGCCAAAGGCTTCTGCCCGTCCAGCTCGTTGATGTGCAGGTCATCGTTGGCAATAAAGCCGCGCAGCACATTGCTGCGCAGAAAACGGGACAGACCCTCCAGCATTGTGGAGCGGATGCCGCCGCGCGTATCCGAGGCAGTGCTGATATAGCTGTAAAGCTCACTGCTCACGATGGAATCTTCCGGCAGATGATGCATCAGGTGCTCCAGATAGGTGTCCCGGCCGAAAACGGTGCTGCCGTGGCCGGAATAGTGCCGGTCGCCCTGCATGATCAGGTTCTGGACACTGGCGATGTTGATCTCTTCCGGTTGGGCGCACTCCATCAGTGCATAGGCTGCGGCAATGAATACCGAGCGTGCACTGTTGATCCAGAAGGGATCGCTCTTGCTTTCTGCATACAGCGTGTATGCCAGATCTTCCAGCATTTCGCCGCCCTGCTTCATGCGCATGGGGTCGCCGGATAAGTACAGCTCCGCAGGGGCGCTCAGCACATTGACGCACTCGGATGCCAGCATATTGCGGAAATCAATGACATGTACGGTATAGTCTTTGCTCATCCGGCAGGCGTTGCGGCGGTAAAGCTCGCCTTTGGGGTCAACAGCCAAAAAGGACTCCTGCGCCTCGATCAAGCTGCGCACCAGATTCTGGGTGCCGCAAAAGGACTTTCCGGCACCGGTCACACCCAGAAAAATGCCGTTGCTTTCCCCGGCGTGCACCCAGCAGCGGTTGTTTTCGCAGTACAGCACCGGGCCGCCGCCCGCCTGTCCCGCCAGGGACAGCGCTGCTTTGATATCCTCCGGTTTTGTCCAGCTTTCTCCACGGATCATATTATCGAACCTCCTTTTTCAGAGAAGAATACAGGGTTTTCAGCTTCAGCAGCGGAATAAACTCGGAAAAATCAGCCTGCTGGGCCAGCGTGCAGGCCAGCCGCACCGCCTGACGCGCGTTCCGGGTGCCGGTCTGGTGCACCAGTTTTTGCAGGATCGCATCCGTTTCGGGAAGATCTTCCAAACGGATGTTCAGCTGATCGATGAGCGTCTGGCGGGTGATGCCGGCCAGCGTCTGCTCGGAATAGGGCGGGATCCGGACCCAGTGCATCTGATTCGGGTCCAGCAGGGCGCTGATCTTTTCCATCAGGAGCAATTGGCTGCGGTTCGGTGCCGACGGCAGGAAAAAGAGCAGGGTGGCATGCGCTGCCATACTGGGCAGCTCGCGGAAAAACAGCCGGGTCTGCTCTTCGCCGAAATGTGCGGCCAGAACGGTGATGTCCCAGGCAATGACACCCTCGTACTCGTTGGTGTACACGGCGCTGGCGCGGATGCTGCGCAGCGTCTGGCAGAGCTGATCCATGCTGCCGTCCAGCTGATATTCCAGCATCAGATCCAGTCCGCCAAAGCTGCGTACACCGGCCTGCGCAAAGGCACGGCTCAGGTAGTTGGCTGCGGTGGTGCGGCCGTTGCCTTCATCCAGCGTCAGGATGAAATGCCCGGGCTGGATGCCGAGACGATGATACTGCTGGGCGCGGAGGCAGCACTGCTGCACTGCGTCCACCAGAGGCTCCATGCCGATGGGTGCGGGAATTTGATTCATATTGCTGCCTCCTGTTCTTCCTTGCAGGGAAACCCGATGTGGTCGATCAGACCGTAACGCAAAGCCTCGCTGCTGTCCATCCAGCTGTCACGCTCACAATCCTGCTGGATGTCCTGGACCGTGTGGCCGGAATGGGCGGCGAGGCGCTCGGCCAGCTTGTACTTGGTGCGCTGGATATTTTCTGCGGCGATCTGAATGTCGGTGGCCTGCCCCTGCGCCATGCCCAACGGCTGATGGATCATAATGCGGCTGTTGGGCGAGGCATAGCGGCGGCCCTTCGTGCCGGCTGCCAGCACCAGTGCCGCCATGGAGGCCGCCAGCCCGACGGCGGCCGTAGTCACCGGGCAGGACAGCGCCTGCATGACATCGTAGATGGCCAGCCCGGCCGAGACCGAGCCGCCGGGGCTGTTGATTACAAGGGTGATAGGCTCCTGAGAATTGTCCTCCAGATAATGCAGCTGGGTGATGATGCTCAGGGCGGCTTCGTCGTTGATCTCACCGTTCAGATAAATGGTGCGCTTGGACATCAGATCGCGGCTCAGCACGCTCATGATCTGCTCCTTGCCGTTTACGCTGACGCTTACTTCCGGGATGTGGTACATAAAAAATCGACCTCCTTTTTTTGCAGGGGTCCGGCCCGGCGGACTTCTGCCCGCCGGGGGAGTCTGTTCTCTGCCTTTCGCTCTCTATAACGCACAGCGACCCGGTTTTATCATCTGAACAGCAAAAAAGATCCCGCTTCCGGTCGGAAGTGGGATCTTTTGCAAGAAACGGCTCAGATCAGCTGAGCAGATAATTCAGTTCTTCGCAGTCGGAGGGAACGTTGATCTTCGACTTTACGACAAGCCGGATGGCCCGCTGCTTTAAGGTGCTGCGGTAGGTGGAGTTCAGGCCCTGACGCAGGGCGGTCTCAAAGTCGGTGTAGATGTCCATCACGGCGTTTTCGGGGTAGCCGTCCGTTTCCTCGTTCAGCAGCAGGATGGCAAACTTGGCAAGGCCGCTCAGGTAGGACAGATGCGCCTCGTTGACGCCCATCTGGGTCTGGATGGAGTCCCTCAATGCGCGTTGGGCGTGGCGCAGGGCCTCCTGATATTCACCGCGCTCAAAGAGCATCACGGCCAGCTGCATGGCGCATTTGGGTGCGACCTTCAACGTTTCCAGTGCTTCCCGCAGGACGGCTTCTTCCCGTCGGCGGTCGTTGAGCTCCCGGCAGACATCGGCTTCGCAGTCGTAACTGCCCTCGTCATCCGGGAACTGCTGGCGGTACAGCTTCAGCAGCTGATCGATCTCGGCTTTGTATTTTTCCAGCTCTTTTTCGCTTCCGGAAAGGGATAGCTGTGTCTCGTACCCGATCAAGAAGCGATAGCCTCTCCATGTCCAGAAGGACTTGGGAATTTTTACCAGCGTCTTGCAAACGGCTTTGCAGCGTTCTCCCTGACCGCACTCCATGCCGTATTGCAGATAGTCGGCCAGAAGATCGACGCTCTTGGGATAAAAGTCCAGTCCGCGCTCCAGCGTAATGCAGGCTAAGTTATAGAGATCGCACTGTGCCAGAACGACGCATAGATTATGCCACGCATCCGCACTGCCGCTGATCTGGGGCTGACGCAGAAGCTGCTCCAAAAAAGTCGTGAGGTCTTTCAGGATCTGCTGCTTTTCCTCGGGCTCTGCCGTGGAAAAGTCCCGCAGATAACGGCTCTCCACGATATCGGTCGCAAGGCCGAGGGTCAGACAGGCCGAAGAATCCTCCTGAGGATCAAAGTCGGTGTATTCTGTCTCGTATGCCATGGTTTATACCTCGCTTTCGTTGTCAGATGGATCGGTTTTTTTGGCTTTTTCCTGTGCATCGATCTCCGCAATTTTCCGATCGATGTCTGCCAGCATTGCGCCCAGATCAAGTTTATCGGAGCTGGCAGACTTTGTGTCAGGTTCGGGTGTATCGGAATTCAGGGAGAATGGGTTAAACAAAGGATTGTTGGAACCCGAGAACCGGTCTGACTGTCGTTCTTCTTTTTTGATCTCATTGAAATCCAGAGAAACACGAACACCTCTTGTCGGCGTTTTGATGGGAAGCACCGGATAGGCGGGGGCATAGCCCGAAATATCCAGCAGGTTTACGATGGCGGGCTTGCAGCGGGACGAGAGAAGAAGCACCTGATTCTTTTCTTTGTCCAGCTGCTGGAGATCATAAACGGACAGGTTGGGGGTGTGGTCTTTCTTTTCGCCGCAGAGCGCAGAGATGTCTTTCAGCAGTTCCAGTTCACGCGAGAACAGGTAGATCCAGTTGGTGCAGTTGGCGGTAATGGTCTGCGCATTTTCCTTGTAAGTGTGCACCAGCTGATTTTTGCTCTGGAGACAAAGGATAAAACGCAGATTGCGGGATCTGCCCGCAGCAAGATACTGAACAAAATCGCATCCGCCGATGGAAGGCAGAGAGCTGAACTCATCCAAAACATAATTGACCCGTCCGGGCAGCTTACCGCCGCTGCGGTCCGCAAATTGTACAAGCTGTTGATACGACTGTGAAATATAAAGAGACACAAGACGATGGTAGGTGGTTTTTTCGTCAGGCGTGAGGAGAAAAACGGCGGTTTTTTCCTGCGCAATACGGTCAAAAGAGAAGGTAGTGTGACTCAGCATGTCCACTAGCGAAGGAGAAATGATGAACATTTTCAAGCCGAGATCTAATACGGATAGTATCCCTTTCTGTGTATCGGAGGCGGTTTCTACCGTGCCGGTCATGCTGGCAGCGATGAGCTCGTCTTTCTTGGCCCACTCCCAAATGGGATTGTGGGCAGAAGAAAACCGGGCCTTTTGGGCGAACATTTCGCGGCGTAGCGTGAGTAGGTTTCCGATGTTCACGGCCTCGTCCGGCTTATCGTATTCCTTGCAGTAGCGGAACAGACACAGGATCAGGCCGTACAGACAGGATGCTGCAGAGCTGCTCCAAAAAGGATCATCTGTTCCGGTGTTGGCGGTTATGGTACGGGCAACATCCTCGATGAATTCGCCGGCCTTGTCGAGGTTTCCCTCTTTGTAGAAACGATATGGGATCTCTAGGAAATTCCAGCAGTCGCCCACAGAGGCATCTCGGAAGTTTACCGTGATGATGTTGTAATCCTGATCTTCCAAAAAACGAGCCATGGTACGATATAGTTCGCCTTTTGGGTCGTTGATGATCATACTTTCCCCTGCAAAGCCCAGCATTCGGATGGTGGGCATGACGATACATCGCGTTTTTTTGCTGCCGGTCGCACCGTAGACCAAGGTGTGGTTATCAGAGCTGTCCACGGCAACGGCACCGCGCTCCCGGTCATAGGCCAGCGGCGGGCCGCCGACGAAGCCGTCGTAGCTTTTGGGGCCGGTGAAGCGGTTCTGCTCCACAAGGAACCGAGAATTTTCACGCAGGATCGCAGACGGCTTTTCAAAATTAGGATTATCGAGATTCAGCATAAAAACTCCTTATTATAAGGTCAGCTTGGGGGGAGGATCGATGAGCTGATCGGTATTTTCGATCGAAATATTCTTGCGGTTTAGATGGTCTCTTATCGCTTTTACATATTCATCGTCGAGAGAACCAAACAGGTCCGTGAGAATCTCCTCAATCTCCTTTTCGGACTTTCCGCTGAGAATTTCTTTGAGCTTCTCGGCTACCTGTTTCGAGGGGGGCGTTTCAGACGGGAGCATTTTCTGAATACAGCGATCCAGCGCTTTTTGGTAGCGCTTCTTTTTCTGTGAAAACTTACTGGAATGCGCCGGGATCGCTCGGTCAAAAAAGAGCAGAACCAGTGCCGCAATATAGGCATAAACGACCTTTTTGCCGCCGTCCGTTTCCTTCTTGTCGCCGTTCTGTGCCGCATGGATGAGATCGGTATCACATTCCAGACTGCGCAATTTCTCGCCGCATTTTTCGGCTACATAGGGTGCAAGCCGGTTCAGTATATTTTGGTATCGTGCATCGATCAGTACCTGCGGATATTCGCTCAGCTTTATTTCTGCCATGCTGTACGGGATCTTATTATAATCGTTTGCGTAAGAGGTCGCACGGGAAGAATTGATCAGGTTCTTCCCAATAAATCCCACCAGTTTATCGAATTCCACCAATTTATCGGATTCCGCCCGTTTATCGGATCCCGCCAGTTCATCCCAAACCGCACACATCCGTTTGTAGTCAAGCTCTTCCTGATCCCTTTCTTCCGGGCTCAGACACTTGGAGAAAATACATTCCGAAACCCGGTCATCGGCTGTGTTGCTGCAAAAAAGATCTGCAAGGAGCTTGTCTGGAACAGCTGTTTTATGCTCCATCCCCAGGAAACAGTCGCCTGTGAAGAGCAGCACCCGCTTGGTAAGCTGTTCGGTGCCGGTTTCGTCCTGAGGAAAAATGGAGTCATCTCCAGCCGTGACGAAGCGGAAGTCATCGGTGACCCGTGCATAGAGCTCTTCCAACGTTACATCGATCAAAAGAGTAGACTTCCTCACGATATCAGAATGACAAAGAAAGGTCTTTTTGTTTTTCTGCCGAAGGATATTCTTAGAATCTTCTTCGGGATAAATCTTTGAAATGCATTTGCGAATATTTCTGATTTGCTGGGTAACATTCTGCAGGTCAACGTCTTTTGTCCAGCAGAGATTAAAAATTTCTTCGGTCGAGATGTCGCTGGTCAGGGTTCCGTCAGAAGCGGTCACGGTATGTTCCGCAATGCACCGCAGAAGGTTTAATGGTGCTGATGTCAGATTGGTCACCTGTTGGCCAGCGCAATCGTAAGCATTGCCGCTTTCCACATCGATGTAGGCGCCGTTTTCAAAGGTGATGCGGATGATCTCAGCCGCCATGACGGACTCCCTCCTTTCATTACTATTTCACCGCGGATTATTAAATTTCAATTAATTTTCTCATAAAAATAAAATTATTTTTTGCGCCGCCGAAATTAACGTCGAATTAACGATGTTTTTAATCGCTTTTTGGCAGAAATAGAGGCTATTCTATAGCCATGGTCGAACACACATTGAGTGCTAAGGAGGAACACCATGGCTACATATCATAACGAAAAACCTTTGTCCGAGATCGCCCTCGTCAACTGTTTTAACAAAATCACAGCAAACGGCATCCGCACGGCGGAACAGCTGCGCCAGACGGAATACTATCAGGAGGCCATCGAAGCGATCTATAATTTTGTGCGCGATGCTGCGCTCAAAACGAAGAAGTCCAAAGACATGCTCAAGGCATCGGGGCTGGAGGCTGACGATGTGGCGGTGGGCTTCGTCCTTGAGTACATGGAGAAGGATAGCAAGATCGATGGCCTTTTGAAATGCCGTGACGCGGGGCATTCCAAGTGGCTGTGGCGCTGTCTGGCAAACTACCTCGTTGATCTGACTAGGCATGGAACGCGCAAAACGAAAGACGGTGATGCAGAACGTGAAAAGATCGTGACGGCAATTGACGATCAGACGTTGGAACTGCTTTCTGGTGAAATGGAAGCGGGCCCTGTCGGCTGCGAGATGATCGAATTTGTGCTGCAGAACGTGAATTTTAGCCCGGCAGAAAAGCTTTGCGGACTGTTGTTTTTGGACAACAGCTTTGGTGAATTAATGGCTATGTACAACAGCGCACAGAGTGTGGAAGCTTTTGTAGAGGAGCTTGTTTGCGAGGCGAAGGCGATTTATGGAATTAACGTGAGTGATGCAGAGGAGCGCGGCGTGGTCCGTATGCTGAAAAACGCGGCGGATCCGAGGAAGGCGATCCTCTTGGCACGTCACAGGGCGCGGAAGAAGGTCTTGAACGTTTTCGAGAAACGCCGCAGCCTGAAACTGAAAAAAGTGTCCTGACTTATATAGTAAAACAGGCGCGCCATTTTTTCAAGCGTGTTTGATGAATTGTTCTATCCATAGCTGCTTTTTGTCAATAAGGAACAAACCCACATGCCCGCCCACCGTGGTTTTCCACAGGTGGGCGGGCATTCTTTTGTGCCTTTTTGGCATAAAAATACCCCCGGAGGATGCAGCGTTTTTTACGCTGTCTACTCTGGGGGCAGTATATCGGGCACTGCGCGGCAGCTCCCGGAAGCTGACACTGTATTGCTGAAAAAAGCGCTTGCTTAGTGCCGCTCCTCCGGCGGGCAGCAGCTCTCCCGGGGGATGAGCTTATGCGGCACGATGATCTTTGTGGCCAGAAGGTTCGGGTTCTCAATGTGGTTGATGGTCTGGCTGGCGACCTCCATGCCCAGCTGGTAGGGGTTGGCGTCCACGGTGGTCAGCTGCGGGCTGGTGATGCGGGAGAACAGCGAGTTATTGAAGGACACGATGGACAAATCTTTCGGGATGCGCAGTCCCAGTTTGCCGCAGAACTGTTCCAGCACCACGGCAAGGATATCGTCACTGACCAGCATGGCGGTGGGGTGGTCCGGCGCGGTGAGCAGGGCTTTCAGTGCCTCCTCATAGGCGTCGTTCAGGGTGTTGACCTCCACACAGTCCTCTTCCCGGGGGGGATGCCGTGCTTGAGCAGGGACATCTGGTAGCCCCGCTTGCGCTCTGCGGAAAACAGCATGGCATTGCTGACCCCGAAATACGCAATGCGGCGGTGCCCCATTTCATAAAGGTAATCGGCGGCTTCCTCCCCGGCAAGGGCGTTGTCGTTGTCGATGTAGATGGTCTGGTTGGCAGACTGCGCCGCCTTGCCCACAATGACATGGAGCAGCCCTTCATTGCGCAGATACGCCGCCACCGGGCAGTCCTTTTTGGAGTAGAGCAGGATAAACCCATCTGCTTGCGCGTTGGCCACCATGCTCTGGATGGCGTCCAGCACCTCGGCATCGTCCTGCCCGGTGATGACCGTGTTCACATACCGCCGCTGGTTGCAGAACTGCCCGATGCCGCGGATGATCTCCAGATGGAATGCGTTTTCGTAGACATCCCGCTGGGAGGAGGGCAGAATGATGCCGATGGTCTTGGAAAATGCCTCCACCGGCTCGGCCTCAAAGTTCGGCTCATAGCCCAGCTGTGCCATGACGCGGCGCACCCGCTCCTTGGTGTCCCGGCTGATGGAGGGGCTGTCCTTGCAGGTGCGGGACACGGTGGAGGGGGAGACCCCTGCCGCCGCCGCGACATCTTTGATGGTAACTGCCATAGTCTGTTCCTCCCTGATGTAATAGCTCTATTGTAAAGCGGTTCCCACGCGATGTCAATGTTTGCGCAAGGAATTGCGCAAACGGTGCAACCCTGTCCTCTGCGTACCCTCGACAATTTCCACAAAGGATCTCGCAAGTGATTGTGCGAAACGCAGAAAGTTTATTTTAACTCCAAAAAACTCTTGTAAAAGTTGCGGATTTGGATTATTCTTGTTGCATAAAATTACGCAACGAGAATGCAATAGTTGCGCAGAATGATGCAAGAGGAAGAATAAGGAGGAACATCATGACCACAACGACACGTTCTATTGTCGTGACAGCACCCTTCAGCGGAACACTCGTCCCGCTGAGCGAAGTCCCGGATGAGACCTTTGCCAGCGGCGTTCTGGGCGAAGGCATCGCCATCGAGCCGTCCGATGGGCTGTTCTGCAGCCCGGTGGATGGCACGGTGGAGACCATCGCCGAAACGAAACACGCCATTGGCTTTGCGGCAGACAATGGGCTGGAGATCCTGGTTCATGTGGGTCTGGAGACCGTCAGCCTGAACGGCGAGGGCTTCGAGATCCTTGTGAAAGAGGGCGACCGGGTCAAGGCCGGTCAGCCTGTGGCTAAAGCAGACCTTGCGCTCATCCGGGAGCGGGGCCTGAAAACCATCACTTCCATGGTTCTGACCGGCGGCGCAGACGATATGGAGCTGCACTGTGCCGAGGGTATTGCGGCGGCAGGCAAGACGCCGGTGCTGACCCTGACGGCAAAAGAGGCACAGCCCGCCGAGGAAGCGGAAGCAGCACCTGCGGCCAAGGAGGCCAGCGCAGAGAAGCCGAAAAAGAAGGGCTTCATCAACTTCGACTTTTTGCAGAAGCTGGGCAAGGTGCTGATGACCGTCATCGCCGTCATGCCCGCTGCCGGACTGATGATCAGTCTGGGCAAGCTGGTGCAGATGGGCGGCGGCGACATTGCAGCGGTCATGACCATCGGCACCACCATGGAGAACATCGGCTGGGCGGTCATCAACAATCTGCACATCCTGTTCGCCGTGGCCATCGGCGGCAGCTGGGCGAAGGAGCGTGCCGGCGGTGCCTTTGCGGCCGTGCTGGCGTTTGCCCTCATCAACGTGATCACCGGCAACATCTTCGGCGTTACCAGCGCCATGCTGGCAGACCCCGATGCCGTGACCCACACCCTGTTCGGGCAGGAGATCGCCGTCAACGGCTACTTCACCTCCGTGCTGGGCGCACCGGCGCTGAACATGGGCGTGTTCGTGGGCATCATCGCCGGTTTTGTGGGCGGTGTGGCTTACAACAAGTACTACAACTTCCGCAAGCTGCCGGATGCGCTGGCTTTCTTCAACGGCAAGCGCTTCGTGCCCATGGTGGTCATTGCCTACTCGGTGGTCATTTCCATCGTGCTGTCGCTGTTCTGGCCTGTGGTGCAGACCGGCATCAATAACTTCGGCATCTGGATCGCCAACTCTTCCGAGACCTCTCCCATTCTGGCTCCGTTCATCTATGGTACGCTGGAGCGTCTGCTGCTGGGCATTGCACTGGCGATGTTCCGTCGGGTGGATGCCGACAAGCGCGCAAACTATAAGTCCATGTTCATCTCCACCGCGCTGGCAGTGTTCCTGACCGGCGTCACCGAGCCGCTGGAATTTATGTTCATGTTCTGCGCCATGCCGCTGTACATCGTGTACGCACTGCTGCAGGGCTGCGCCTTCGCCATGGCGGGCATCATCCATCTGCGTCTGCACTCCTTCGGCAATCTGGAGTTCATCACCCGCATCCCCATGTCCCTGCAGGCAGGTCTGGGCGGCGATATCATCAACTTTGTGATCTGCGTGATCGCGTTCTTTGTCATTGGCTACTTCGTGGCCTACTTCATGATCGGCAAGCTTCAGCTGGCAACGCCGGGTCGTCTGGGCAACTACACCGATGACAACGCAGACGATTCTGCCGCTGTCGCAAAGACCGAGAAGAAGGCCGACAAAAAAGCGGATAACGGTCAGGCCGAGCGCATTATCGCCCTGCTGGGCGGTCGGGAGAACATCGTGCTGGTGGACGCCTGCATGACCCGTCTGCGCGTTACCGTAAAAGACCCTGCCAAGGTGGCTGACCTTGCCGCATGGAAGGCCGAGGGCGCGCTGAGCCTGCTGGTGAAGGGCGACGGCATTCAGGCCGTGTACGGCCCCAAGGCAGACGTTCTGAAATCTGACATCAACGATATTCTGTAAAAAACTATGAAACTGCTGACATTGAATACCCACAGCCTTATCATCCCGGAGCATGAGGCAAAGCGGGAGATATTTGTAGACTTCATCGCAAAGGAGCAGCCGGAGGTGTTCGCCCTGCAGGAGGTGAACCAGACCGCCGCTGCGCCGCTGCTGGCAGAGGCTCCGGCGGGGTACTACCCCTGCCCCGGCAATATGGTGCTGCTGAAAGCGGACAACCACGCCGCAGCCGTGGCAAAAATGCTGGAAGCGCGGGGCGTGCACTACGATTGGAGCTGGCTCCCGGCAAAGGTGGGCTACGACATTTACGATGAGGGCGCGGCGGTGTTCAGCCGTGCGCCCATCACCGCCGCCGAAAACCTGCTGCTGAGCCAGATCAATGATTACAACAACTGGAAGACCCGCCGCACGCTGGGCGTCTGTGCAGGAGATGTCTGGTATTATACGGTGCATCTGGGCTGGTGGAAGGACGAAGTAGAGCCTTTCGCTCCCCAGTGGGAAAAGCTTTCAAAGGCGGCGGGCGCAAAAAAGACCGCCTTTCTGCTGGGCGACTTCAACAGCGAAGCCGATGTGCGGGGCGAGGGCTACGACCTTGTCCGGCGCAGCGGCTGGCAGGATACCTACTGCATGGCGCAGCAGCGGGACGCGGGCTACACGGTGGTGGAAGCCATTGACGGCTGGCGGGATGCCCCGGATGCAGCGGCCAAAAAGCGCATCGACCAGATCTGGTGCTCCAAGGCGGTGGCTGTCAAGAGCAGCCGGGTGGTGTTCAATGGCTTACAGGAGCCGCAGGTGTCTGACCATGCCGGTGTTATGATCGAGTTATAAAGGAAGGTAAATCGACCACTTCCGCGGCTTTGATGAGTATTTCTCCATCCCCTACGGCAGCGAGACCGCCGTGGATGGCCACTGGGAAAAAGGCCCCGGCATCGAGCTGTTCCGCGCGGTGGAGCAGGCGCTGGGCAAGCGGGAGATCATCGCCGAGGATCTTGGCTACATGAGCGACACCGTGCGGCAGCTGGTGCGGGACAGCGGCTTCCCCGGCATGAAGGTGCTGGAATTTGCCTTTGACTCCCGCGATACCGGCAGCGCCAGCGACTACCTGCCCCACAACTACCCGGTGAACAGTGTGGCGTATACCGGCACCCACGATAACGAGACGCTGGTATCCTGGTACCAGACCATCTCGGACGCCGAGCGCGCCATGGTGCGGGATTACCTGTACGACTACGCCACCCCGGACGAACAGCTTTATAAAAGCATGATCGCACTGATTTTGCGCAGTGCAGCGGCAAGGTGCATCATCCCCATGCAGGACTGGCTGGGGCTGGATAACGCCGCCCGCATCAATAAGCCCTCCACCGTAGGCCAGAACTGGCGCTGGCGGCTGAAAAAGACCCAGCTGACCAAGAAGCTGGCCCGCCTCTATGGTGCCGACCTGACGGTGGATGCCCGCCCGATGGGATGCAGCCACAACCTCTGCGTCAGCATCACCGGCATCAAGGACCAGTTCGCGCTGGAAGGGGAGAAGCTGACGCAGGAGTACGCCGCACTGGCGCTGGGCACAGCCTTCCACCCCTATTTCGTGGGTGGAACCTTCGACCCTGAGGCCGTGGGCATCGAGAAACAGATGCTGAAAAAGGCGCTGGAAGACGAAGTGAACGACAAACGGCTCTACTGCCAGCGGCAGGCCAACCGGGAATTTTTCGGCGACAGCCCCGCCGGTGTCCGGCAGGAGGGCTACCTGGAAGAAGTGGACGACCTGACGCCTGAGATGCTGACTGAGGCTTATGACGAGATGCTCCGGACGGCGAACATTGAGCTGATCGTGCTGGGCTGTGACGAGGCCAGCACCGCCGCCGTGCAGGACGCTCTGCTGGCCGAGC
>OLSX01001259.1_pt1 | contig 24371 bp, 16 predicted proteins | sample 1673141 | NCBI WGS metagenome assembly OLSX01 (sample SAMEA3136759, study PRJEB25190) | human gut metagenome | biome: human gut; feature: human-associated habitat; material: faeces | place: Austria | collected 2013
GGACAAGAAGTAATTGCAAGTGTACGAAAAAATAGACCGGATGTTATTTTAATGGATATTCGAATGCCTAAAATGGATGGCGTACAGTGTACGAAAATAATAAAAGATAATTATTCAGAACTACTGATAACAAAGCAGATATTGAGAATTTGTGTTTGGGATGAATAGTTATAATAAAAAGCAACTATTTGAATTATAGTTTAAGAAAGAGAGGAACGTACATGAGCAATAAAACTAGCGCAGTTGTTAAGACAAACCCAAGAAAGGCTGTAATGATCGGATGTGGATTCGTTGGTTCGGCATCAGTTTTTGCACTTATGCAGAGCGGTCTTTTTTCTGAGATAGTTCTCATTGACGCTGATAAGGACAAGGCTGAGGGAGAGGCGATGGATATAAGCCACGGTATTCCTTTTGCCAGACCTATGAAGATATATGCAGGTGGTTATGATGATGTGGCAGATGCTGCTATCATTGTTGTTTCTGCAGGTGCAGGCCAAAAGCCGGGCGAGACAAGACTTGATCTGGTAAATAAAAATGTTGCAATCTTCAAGAGCATCATTCCGGAGATTGCAAAGAGAAATTTCGGTGGAATCTTACTTATCGTTGCAAATCCTGTAGATATTTTAACACAGGTGGCACAGAAGCTTTCAGGACTTCCTGAGGAGCGTGTCATCGGTTCAGGTACCGTGCTTGACAGTGCAAGACTTAAGTACGCGCTTGGAGAGCATCTTGAGGTGGACAGCCGAAGCGTACATGCATTTATAGTAGGTGAGCATGGAGACAGTGAGGTGGTTGCATGGTCATCAGCCAATGTTTCCGGAGTGGAGCTTCACAAGATGTGCGAGATGAGAGGTCACTACAAGCACAAGGAGAATACAGAGGAAATCGCTGCAAACGTAAAGAACAGTGCTTACGAGATAATCAACCGAAAGCATGCGACATATTATGGTATCGCTATGTCGGTCAGACGTATCTGCGAGGTAATCATGCGTGATGAGAAGTCTATTCTTCCTGTTTCACACATGATGCACGGACAGTACGGCATCGACGGTGTGGTTCTCTCAATGCCTGCAATCGTTGGAGCAGACGGAGTGGAGAGCGATATCCCAATCGAGTTAAGCGGTGAGGAAGCTTTAAAGCTCAAGGAGTCTGCTGATGCACTTAAGAGCATACTTGACGGGCTTGAGCTGTAAATATCAGGCTCTTAATATTAATTTTGTAATATTAAACTTATATAAAATACTATAAATTCAGTAGGGTTTGGGGTATAATGATAACTGTCGGGCTGCATATATTATGTGCTCGGCGGTTATTTGATTTTATGGCAGATAATTATTTAGAATTACCGGGAAAAAGGAGTATATATAATGAGCGAAAGAAAACAAATCCATCAGGAGTTTCTGACAGGCGAAAGAGCCCTGTTTGCAAGCAACGACCTGGATATATATGATACAATTTTTGATGACGGAGAGTCACCTCTTAAGGAGAGCCATGGCATTAGCCTGACAGGCTGTTTTTTTAGATGGAAATATCCGCTATGGTACTGTAGTGACATAGCTGTAAAGGACTGTACATGGTTTGACATGGCGCGTGCGGGTGTCTGGTATACAGACAATATCTCTGTTACTGATTCAATAGTTGAGGCACCTAAGAACTTCAGGCGCTGCAATAACCTAAAGCTTAAAAATGTGACATTTCCAAATGCCCAGGAGACACTCTGGAGCTGTGATCATGTCGATATAGAGAATGTCTCGGCAAAGGGAGATTATTTTGGCATGAATACAAATAATCTTATCATGAAGAATTTCCAGCTGGTCGGCAACTATTCGTTTGACGGCTCAAGAAATGTAGAGGTGCACGATTCAAAGCTTATCTCAAAGGATGCCTTCTGGAATACGGAAAATGTCACAGTCTATGATTCATTTATTACAGGTGAATACCTTGGCTGGAACGCAAAGAATCTGACACTGATAAACTGCACAATCGAAAGCTTGCAGGGGCTTTGCTACATCGACAACCTCGTTATGAAAAACTGTAAGCTCATAAACACTACATTGGCATTTGAGTATTCTTCGGTAGATGCAGAGATTTGCAGTAAAGTGGACAGTGTTTTAAATCCGACAAGCGGAGTGATAAGGGCAAAAGAGATTGGCACACTGACTATCGAAAAGGACAGAGTTGACCCATCAAAGACTAAGATAATATGTGAGGGAAAATAATCTATGTATGATTTTGATACCGTTGTAGACAGAAGAAATACAGGCTCACTAAAGTGGGATGTGGCAGAAAATGAGCTACCGATGTGGGTAGCAGATATGGATTTTAAGACAGCTCCACAGATAATAGATGCAATATCAGAGCGTGTTTCTCACGGAGTGTTTGGCTATTCCATCATTCCGGATGAGTGGAATGATGCGTATATTTCGTGGTGGGACAGACGCCATGGGCTTAAAATCGAAAGAGACAGCCTGATTTTTTGCACAGGGGTCGTACCGGCCATATCATCTACAGTGCGAAAGCTCACAACACCTGGTGAAAATGTGCTTATCATGACGCCGGTATACAATATTTTTTTTAATTCCATATTTAATAACGGCGTAAATGTGCAGGAAAGCCCGCTTGGATACGAAAACGGCAGATATTTTGTGGACTATGACAGGTTGGAGCATGACCTTTCCAATCCACAGACCTCGCTTATGATATTTTGCAACCCTCACAATCCGTGCGGTATCATCTGGACAAAGGATGAGCTTGCGAAAATAGGTGCACTCTGCAGGAAGTACAATGTGACGGTCATATCAGACGAGATACACTGCGACATCACAGCACCGGGAAAATCATACGTGCCGTTTGCGGCAGCATCAGAGGACTGCGCCGATATAAGCATCACCTGTATTGCTCCGACCAAGTGCTTTAATATGGCTGGCTTACAGACTGCGGCAGTGATGGTGCCAAATAAATTTTTGCGCCACAAAGTATGGCGCGCATTAAATACAGACGAGGTGGCGGAGCCAAACGCATTTGCCATCACGGCAGCAGTTGCGGCATTCACAAAGGGTGAGCCGTGGCTTGAGGAGCTCAGAAAATATCTCTGGGAAAACCGCAAAACAGTCTGTGACTTCATGGCAGAAAACCTGCCTCAGATACACATAGTGGATGCCGATGCGACATATCTCATGTGGCTTGACTGCAGTGCACTCACAGATGATTCTGTGGCATTTACGCAGATGATTCGCGAAAAGACAGGCCTTTATCTGTCGGAGGGAGCTGAGTTTGGAGGCAATGGCCGTTACTTTGTGCGATTGAATATCGCATGCCCTAGGGCAGTGCTTATGGAAGGACTTGACAGGCTAAAGAGAGCCCTCGCATAAGCTAAATAGTTACCTTTTTTATAAAATAAATAAGACCGGTGATCGGCCGGTCTTATCTGGTATAATTAAACATTTATGGCATACAAGATTTAGAAATATATCATGCATACGTTTGTTTTCTGATTCGATAGTTAGTATACACTAACATGAATTAGAAGTCAATAACAAATATGGGATTTTGATATTTTTTTGGATTTTTATAAATCACGTACAAATCAAAAGAAAAGTTTTGCAAACAATAAAATGTATGTTATAATAATATAACTGAATTAAAACGAACGAAAATAAACTCACGGGGGTATTCGAAATGCGAAACAATGAATCATCAGAAAACTATTTAGAGACCATACTTATTCTCAGCAAGAAGCTTCCTGTGGTACGCTCAGTTGATATAGCAAATGAGCTTGGATATAAGAAATCCAGCGTGAGTATAGCCATGAAAAACCTTAGAGAGAAGAACAATATCACAGTTAGTGATGCAGGATTTATCACACTCACAGAGTCAGGAAGACAGATAGCAGAGATGATATACGAAAGACATGAGCTTTTGTCAGAGTGTCTTGAGAAGCTTGGTGTTGATAAGGAGATTGCAGCAGAGGACGCATGCCGTATAGAGCATGTCATCAGTCCTGAGAGCTTTGAAGCAATCAAGAAGCATATACATAAGAGCTGATATATGAAACCAGTACCGCAGGGTACTGGTTTTTTAGTGTATCGTTTTTCTTGTATATATGAGAAAAATCATCTATAATAGTGAAGCTGTAATCGGCGACATAAAATCTGAAAGGGGAAAAGATGAAACAGATATTAAAATATTTGAAGGAGTACAAAAAGGAATGCATCTGTGCTCCGTTATTTAAGCTGCTGGAAGCATCCTTTGAGCTTATAGTACCGCTTGTCATGGCGGCAATCATTGATAACGGAATTACGGCTTCGGACAAGCCATATATATGGAAGATGGGAGGTGTGCTGGTGCTGCTTGCGGCAGTTGGTTTGGCAAGTTCGGTCACAGCACAGTATTTTGCGGCAAAGGCGGCAGTCGGTTTTTCCACAAAGCTTCGCCATATATTGTTTGAAAAGATAGAGTCACTGTCATTCTCAAAGATGGATACAGTGGGCACATCGACACTTATCACGAGGATGACAAGCGATATAAACCAGGTGCAGTCAGGAGTCAATCTGGTACTTCGACTCTTCCTTCGCTCGCCATTTATTGTATTCGGAGCTATGGCGATGGCTTTTACAGTAAATGTAAGAGCGGCAATGGTTTTTGTAGTTACTATACCTCTGCTTTCAATAGTGGTATTCTCAGTTATGGTTGCAAGCCTTCCGCTTTACAAAAAGGTGCAGAGCTCTCTTGACACAGTGCTTTCACATACCAGGGAGAATTTAGAGGGAACCAGGGTTATAAGAGCTTTTAATAAGCAAAATGATGAGATTGACAGTTTCAACAGGGACAACGAGCTTTTAACCAATATGCAGCAGGTTGTAGGACGAATCTCAGCACTCACCAATCCTCTGACATTTATCATTATAAATATCGCAACAATCGCTGTTATCGTATCAGGCGGCAAGCAGGTATACGCAGGAATCCTCACACAGGGTGAGGTTGTGGCACTTGTAAACTACATGTCACAGATACTTGTCGAGCTGATAAAGCTTGCAAACCTCATCGTACAGGTGACAAAGGCAGTGGCGTGCGGTAATCGTATATCGGATGTGCTTTCTATTCCATCAAAGCTTCCTGAGAAAAATCCTAAGCTCATTGGTGCAAAGGATGGCGCACCTGAGGTTGAGTTTGACCATGTCTGCATGACCTATGAAGGAGCGGCCGATGAGACACTCACAGATATAAGCTTTACAGTGCAAAAGGGGCAGACAATCGGAATCATCGGTGGTACAGGTTCAGGAAAATCAAGCCTTGTAAACCTTATCCCGAGGTTTTATGATGCCACAAAGGGTACTATAAGGATTCAGGGAAATGATATAAATGACTACGATGCAGTGCAGCTTCGAGATAAGATTGGTGTTGTAATGCAAAAGGCAGTGCTTTTTGCAGGAACGATAGCCGACAACCTGCGCTGGGGCAAAAATGATGCCACAGAGGAGGAAATGTGGAAGGCGCTCGATATAGCACAGGCGACAGAGGTTGTAAAGGGCAAAGAGGGAGGCCTTGACTACATGATAGAGCAGGGCGGCAAGAACTTATCAGGTGGTCAGAAGCAGCGTCTTACAATTGCCAGAGCAGTTGTAAAGGATCCTGACATACTGATACTTGACGACAGTGCATCGGCACTTGATTTTGCTACAGATGCGAGTCTTCGCGCGGCATTAAAGGGCATGCATGGTGACAAGACAATATTTATCGTGTCACAGCGTACCTCATCTATCCAGTTTGCGGACAATATCATAGTACTCGACGACGGACAGATGGTTGGCTTCGGACCTCATGAAAAGCTGCTTGAGACATGCGAGACCTACAAAGAGATATATGATTCACAGTTTAAAAAAGAGTCGGATATGACCAGACAAAAGGAGGTGTAGAGTATGGCTATGGATAATGCGAAGATGAATAAAGCAGGCACAATCCGCAAGGTATTAAGCTACATGAAGAGATATATTCCTTTGCTTGTAATTTCACTTGCCCTGTCTGTTGTTACAGTGGCGCTTACGCTCTATTTTCCAATTCTCACAGGACGCGCAATTGATTTGATTGTAGGAAAAGGAAAGGTTGATTTTACGGCTATGACAGCCATCCTCACGAGAGCAGCAATAATAGTCGTCATAGCGGCAGCAGCCCAGTGGCTTACTAATATCTGCAACAACAGGATGACCTACAACATAGTGAGGGATATAAGACGTGATGCATTTTTAAACATTGAAAAAATGCCACTTTCCTATATTGACAGTCACTCACACGGTGATATGGTCAGCCGTATCATCGCCGATGTAGATACATTTTCAGAGGGACTTTTGATGGGCTTCACACAGCTCTTTACAGGAATTGCAACAATAGCAGGTACGCTTATTTTCATGCTCACAATAGATGTGAAGATATCATGTATTGTAGTGCTCATCACACCTTTGTCACTTTTTGTGGCAAGCTTTATCACTAAAAAGACTTATTCCATGTTCCAGCTACAGACAAGAACAAGGGGAGAGCAGACATCACTCATCGATGAGATAGTAGGAAATGAAAAGGTCGTACAGGCATTCAACCATGAGGATGAAGCGCTTGAACAGTTTGACGAGATAAATGACAGATTACAGAAATGCTCACTGAGGGCAACATTTTTCTCAAGTCTTACAAATCCGTGTACACGCTTTGTCAACAGTCTTGTGTATGCCGGAGTCGGAATTTTTGGTGCCATGAGTGCACTCACCGGCGGAATCACAGTAGGACAGCTTTCATGCTTCTTATCATACGCCAACCAGTACACCAAGCCGTTCAACGAGATATCGGGTGTCATCACAGAGCTTCAGAATGCACTTGCCTGTGCTGCTCGTATCTTCGAGCTGATTGAGGAGAAAAAGGAGATACCGGATGCTTCGGATGCGGTAATACTTGAAGAGGCTGACGGACGTGTGGACATAGAGGATGTTTATTTCTCATATGTGCCGGATAAAAAGCTTATCGAGGATTTCAATCTCCACGTAAAGCCTGGACAGCGCGTGGCTATCGTAGGTCCGACAGGCTGTGGAAAGACGACTATTATCAATCTGCTTATGAGATTTTATGATGTAAACAGTGGAACAATTAAGGTGAGCGGACATGATATCAGAAAAATCACACGCGAGAGTCTTCGTGACAACTATGGTATGGTGCTTCAGGAGACATGGCTCAAGAAGGGCACAATCCGTGACAATATCATAATGGGAAAACCTGATGCCACAGATGAGGAAATAATTGCAGCCGCAAAGGCATCCCATGCCCACAGCTTTATCAGACGTCTGCCGAAGGGCTATGATACTGAAATCGGTGAGGACGGCGGCAGCCTGTCACAGGGACAGAAGCAGCTATTATGCATCACAAGAGTCATGCTCTGCTTACCGCCTATGCTGATATTGGATGAGGCTACATCTTCGATTGATACACGTACAGAGATTAAGATTCAGAAGGCATTCCTTACCATGATGCAGGGCAGAACCAGTTTTATAGTGGCTCATCGTCTGTCTACCATCAGGGAAGCTGATATTATCCTTGTTATGAAAGACGGAAAGATTATAGAGCAGGGCAATCATGAGAGCCTGCTTGCAGCGGATGGATTTTATGCAAATCTCTACAATAGCCAGTTTGCATAGCATAGAGGCTATATAAGGACATATAAATACGGGGCGTAAGCCGCCGGAGTGACTGCCATACAGCAGAGGCGCTCTCTCGTTCGCTACGCTACTCTGCCAAGATACTGTACGAATTATGCTTTTAGGGCTTCTATGCCCGACAAAACCGTCGAAACGCGCCGTCCATGGCGCGGTTCTCCTTGAGCTCCCATCCTTGGGAGCTCATTTTTATGTATCGTGTGCATAATTCTACAGTATCTAGGCAGCTACGCTATGCGCTTACGAAAGAGCGCCTATGCTGCAGGGCAGTCACTCCGGCGACTTACGCCCCTTACGTTGTGGCTGAAAGCTTTTTGTGTTGAAAATTTAATATTGGCAAGTCACGTAACATACTTTTTTGTAAAAGGAGTAGTGGAAAATACTTCAATGTAAGCAGATTTTAACACACTTTCAGATGGAAAAATCGCATGAATATAGCGAAAGAGTAAGGGAAGGCGGGCCAATCCCCATGCGCCGGTCGTCTTCCCGTATTATTGAAAAATACCAAGCAATCCACATCTATTGCGCAGCATCAGGAGCTACATACGAGTATGCATTGGACATCTTTGCAGCATTGTTTGTCAGAGTGACAGCCTCTCTGTAGTAGGCAACAACAGGAGTGCCCTTATCCACAGCGTTGAACAGCTGCTCTGCAAAAGAAGGCGGCACATTGATACATCCGTGTGAGCCGGAGGTTTTGTAAATTGTTCCTCCGAAGGTATCACGCCAGCTGGCATCATGGATACCTATATTGTAGGCAAACGGCATGAAATAGCTGACAGGAGAAGAGTATCCCTCGCCGACAAGAGTAGCATTTCTCTGTTTGTAAACAATTTTGTATACACCATCTACGGAACCATTCTGACGGGCGAGATTACCTGATACGAAATCAGACTCCATCTGGAGAGCACCATCCTTGTAATACCACATGTGCTGCTTTGTGTAGTCAATCTCTATGTATGTATTACCTATGTCGTCAGCGCCTCGGTAGAGTGCTGTCTGCTCGTAAACAGGCTCTCTTTCCACTGGCTTGCCTCCCTCTAAATCTGAAAGGAGCTGGGCTTTCTCATTTTTCTTGCTGACTACCCATCCGTAGTCTCCACCACCTATTTCAATAGTGTCACCGGACGATGTCTTGAATGAGCGTTTGCGTCCGAAGGTATTGTACTTGGAAGCAAGCTGCTGGACATATTTAGTGACCTTGGCATCATCTATGCTCACGCTGCCGTCATCTGAGATGCTTAGCATATCAAGGATTTTGGCTGAGTCAAGCTTCTCGTCGGCACCTTCAATTTTGTAAGTGACGGTTGAAGCAGTGTATTTGTCGAGAGCTTCTTTTTCATTTTTGATTGTATCGCTTTCCTTTGTGATTTTTGGAGCTTCATAACAGTCATCGTTTAAGCTAAGCTTTGGAAGCTCATTGTCCAGGGCATCCTTTACCTCGGCAAGGATGCTGTCATATATCGGCTTGCTGCCTTTTTTCTCTTCAATCACATCGTATTTGCCGTCTTTTATCTCGATGTGGGCATCCTCCGGATTTTCAATGTAGTCATCACTGAAAATATCAAGAGCCTTGAGCTTTTCCGCCAAAGCGGCATCGTCATATTTGGACGAACCCTTTAGAGTATAGTTTTGAGCTTTGAAGAGACTGACAGGCCATGTAAAAGCATTCTGGCTTTTTAGGATTTGCTCCTCATCACCGTTTGAGACATATTCATAGGAAAAATCAGGTCCCTTAAGTGAAAAGCTGTTGCCTTTTCTGTCAGTGATTGTGAGCAGATAGTCGCGGCTTAGGGCTGTATTTTTTTCTAATGCCTCTTTTGCAGTTTTCCCTGCGTATTTTACAGAGTTAATCTTTGTGTTGAACAGATAGTGGCTGCTAAAATAAAAGGCAAAGCCAAGATAAACAGCCAAAAGCACACCAAGCACAACGGCGCAGGTTATAAGCACTTTTTTCTTCATGTAAATCGACCTCCTTGGAGATATGCTGTTGCTGCCCACACCGGGGTGTAGACAGCAGCTAAAATCAGTTACATTTGTGAAGATGTGACACATCCATATAGTCAGGCAGACCATTCTTGTAGGCTACAGCGGTTTCTCCCTGAATAAGTGGTTTTAAGTATTCGATAAGTTCAGGCTTCACATCATTGCCCGCATCATTGATCCAATCTCTTGGCACAGACTTGGCCTCGTTTGCGATATCCTTGATAGCAGAATATGTGTATTCCACCTGATAAGGATTATTTGAGATGCGCTTCAAGCATACCATTGATGCGGTCACACCCTCTGCTGCAATAGTGACACCCTTTTTACCCTGAGCAAAAGATTCCTCGATATCGGTTAATGATGCAAGGTGTGAGGCACAGCGCTGGAGCACATTTACCTCTACAGAGCGCACCTTGACACCGATGTTTTCCTTTACGATGAACTCAAGAGCTTTTCCGGCACCGCTTAGCTGCTGGTGTCCGAACTGGTCACATGCGGCCTTTGATGATGTAATGTATGAGCCGTCTGCGTCATGTATTCCTTCGGATACGGCAACTATTACATTGTTAGTGTGCGTAAGGGCTTCTTTTATATCGGCAACAAATTTGTCCTTGTCAAAATCCACCTCAGGCAGATATATGAACTGAGGCGCTGTATTGTACTCATTACGTGCGAGAGCGGAAGCGGCAGTGAGCCATCCTGCGTCACGTCCCATGATTTCAACGATTGTAACACTCTTAACAGCATAGATAAAGGTGTCATGGGCTATCTCAAGCATGCTTGATGCGATATATTTGGCTGCAGAGCCAAATCCCGGAGTATGGTCTGTCATGCACAGATCATTGTCGATGGTTTTTGGAATTCCTATAATTTTCACATCACTGTTGATTTTTTTTGCATAATCGGATAACTTTAATACGGTATCCATTGAATCATTTCCACCGATGTAAAAGAAAGCTTTTATAGAAAGCTTATCGAACTGGTGGAAGATGTATACATATGGTGAATCATCATCCTTGTAATCAGGGAGCTTGTGGCGGCATGAGCCAAGATACATCGCAGGTGTGGTCTTAAGCTTTTCAAGATTAGCATCATCTGCAAAAATATCTGACAGATTGAGATAATTCTCATTTAATATGCCGAGTATTCCGTTTACGGCGCCATAGCAGATATCGTATTTCTCAGAGCTTTTTACTCCTGCGATGACTCCTGCAAGGCTTGCGTTGATTGCAACAGTTGGGCCGCCTGACTGGGCGACGATACAGTTTGACTGATTCATTGTAATCTCCTTATTGTGTATTTTAACTATTCTCTTCTGTAAGAATAGTTATGATATAATTTAAAATGATGATTAATCAGATTACTACATGCTACGCATTCCCGTAATCTGACTACACCTCGAAATCCGCTAATTTCCTGCGTCCCCGCAGCAAATTGCTACTTTCTCGGTGTAGTGCGGGTCACTAAGGTATACATCGAATTGCATGCAAGCATGCATCGATGATACCTTTTGACCCTTTAATCATATAGATTGTAGTATCAAACATTATTTTTAGCAAGGGTTAAAATGAAAAATATGAATAAATACGAAAATTGCTTATTGTGTCCCAGAAAATGTGGCATAAACAGAAGAACCGGACAAACAGGTGTATGTGGCGTTTCATCTGAAATAAAGGTGGCGCGCGCAGCACTTCATTATTGGGAGGAGCCGTGCATATCAGGAAAAAGAGGAAGTGGGGCAGTTTTTTTCTCAGGCTGCAGCCTGCACTGCGTGTTCTGCCAGAACAGGGAGATTTCTGACGGAAAAGAGGGAAAGGTAATCAGTAAAGAGAGGCTGAGTGATATCTTCATGGAACTGGCGGGCAAAGGCGCAAATAATATCAATCTGGTCACACCAGGGCAGTATATCCCTGATATAGTGTGGGCGGTAAACGATGCAAAAAGCCGTGGCATGAAGCTTCCTATTATATACAATACGAGCGGATATGAAAATGTGACAGAGCTAAAGCTGCTTGAGGGCATAGTGGATGTGTATCTTCCGGATTTTAAATATATGGACAGTACGCTTTCGGCAAGGTATTCAAGGGCAAAAGATTATCCGTCTGTCGCAAAGCAGGCGCTTTCAGAGATGGTCAGGCAGCAGCCGGATGTCGTGATTGACGATGCGACAGGACTCATACAAAAGGGAGTTATTGTGCGACAGCTTCTACTGCCGGGACATGTGAATGATGCAAAGGCTGTACTTAAGTACCTGTATGATACATATCATGATCACGTATATATAAGCATGATGAGCCAGTTTACGCCGATTGCACTAAAGGATTATCCTGAGATAAACCGCACAGTGACAAAGAGAGAGTATGAAAGACTTGTTAACTATGCCCTAGAAATAGGAATCACGAATGCATTTATACAGGAGGGGGACGTGGCAAAGGACAGCTTCATTCCGGCATTTGACTGTGAGGGGGTATGATATTTACCGTTTTTCTTAATAAAATAGTAAGAATTGGCAGGCAAAAATGACTGGATTTTGTGACACCGGTGTAGTACTATGGTTATGTGATATTTTTTAACTGTGAAGGTACTGAACAGTTACGATATTTTGTTATTACTCACATCCCGGTGTGACAGACGATAATGTTTTTAATCACACAGGATACATTATTCAATAGAGGATACATTGATGAAAAATATAGGAGAACAGCAGATAATAATTGAATGTCCGAATACTATCTTTCATCTATACATTGACAGTGAGGATGAGCTTTCAAAGGTTAAGGTGTTTATGAACAATATAAAGCATGTTGATTCGATAAGTCTGCATGATATATACAACTGGTGCAACAGACAGCATTTGCAGTACACGACGACATTTAATTATGACAGTAAAATGACCTGGACAGAAATGATAAAATCCTACATATTTTACTTCAGACAGAAGCTTAGATATGTAAATAATAGTGATAGGATGATAGAAACATGAGATACCCTGAATTTCTAAAGGATAGAGGAACAATAGGCTTTGTGGCGTCCTCGATGGGCTGTACAACAGAGCCGTACAGGAGTGCCTTTGACAATGCCATTAAAAGGTTTCACAGCATGGGTTATAAGACGATAGAGGGACCTAACTGCAGGTGCGACAGTGGCATAGGTATCAGCAATACACCTAAGAAGTGCGCAGAAGAGCTGAACGAGAGCTATGCTTCTGTTGACAGTGATGTGCTTATATCATGTGGTGGTGGCGAGCTGATGTGCGAGGTAGTGCCTTATATTGATTTTGAGCGCGTGAAGCAGTCAAAGCCGAAATGGTACATGGGCTATTCCGACAACACGAATTTCACATTTTTGGAGGCTACTATTGCAGATACAGCAGGTATTTACGGGCCGTGTGCGGGCAGCTTTGGCATGGAGGTGTGGCATGAGTCACTTACCGATGCATTTAATCTGCTTTGTGGCAGGAAGCTTTCATTTACCAATTACCCTATGTGGGAGAAGGAATCGATAAAGGATGAGAATGCTCCGTTTGTGGGCTACAACCTGACTGAAAAGTCGTGTATCAGCTCTATTCCTGCGGTGGCAAAGGAAAGCATGCTTACCATGAGAGGCAGGCTGCTTGGTGGCTGCATGGATTGTCTTATCAATCTGCTTGGTACATCGTTTGACCATGTAAGGGAATTTAATGAGTGCTACAGTGATGATGGTATCATATGGTTCCTTGAGGCTTGTGACCTTAATGTGATGGGCATGAGAAGGGCTATGTGGCAGATGAAAAATGCAGGATGGTTTTCAAATGTAAAGGGCTTTCTTATCGGACGCCCGGCGCACTTCGGAGAGGAAATGTTTGGCATAGACCACAGACAGGCGCTTTCATCACTGATTAGAGAGTTTAATGTGCCAATCATCATGGATCTGGATATAGGTCATATGTCGCCGATGATGCCTGTAGTATGCGGAAGCATGGCAGATGTCAGCTTCGACGGAAGCAGCTTTACAATTTCGTATGATATAGAGCAGTAGATTGGAGGAAAAATGATTAGATTAATAAAGAAAAAAGCAAAGAGTATTGTATGTAGCGTGCTTGCTGCGGTGACACTGTTTACAATGAATCCGGCTGTATTTGCAACAGAGACAGCTACGCAGACTGATACAGTTTCAAGCGTTGATGTATCAGGCAGTGACGCAGCTGATAAGAGTAACACAGACAGTACTGCAGACAGCACAACGCCAGCCGGCAGTGAGGCAAACGACAAGGTGACCATCAGCAAAAATGATAAGCCATACTTAAGTCTTGGAGCAGACCTCACACCGGATCAGAGAGCGACAGTGCTTGGATTTATGGGAATCGAGCTCACTGATCTGGACAAATACGATGTGGTCTATGTAAATAATGATGAGGAGCACAAGTACCTCGATTCATACATAAGCAAGAGCGAGATTGGCACAAGGTCACTTTCCTCAGTACTCATTACAGAGGATAAAAAGGGTGCGGGTCTTAGTGTTTCCACACACAATATCAATTATTGTACGGTAGGAATGTACAAGAATGCGCTTGCCACAGCAGGCATAGCTGATGCTAAAATCATAGTCGCAGGACCTTTCCCTATTTCCGGAACGGCAGCACTTGTAGGCACACTAAAGGCATACGAGGAGATGACAGGCAAGAAGCTAGACGACAAGGTGACAGACGCAGCTATGGATGAGCTTGTCACAACAGGAGAGCTCAACAAGAGCATTGACGGCGATTCGCAGGATATCGAGGCAATGATTGCAGACCTAAAGAAGCAGCTTGCCGATGGAAGGCTCAAGGATGAGAGCCAGATAAAGGATGCGATAAAGGAGGCTGCAAAGGATTACGACCTGAAGCTTTCTGATGACGATATTGCAAAGCTGACATCGCTTCTTATGAAGCTTAAGGATGCCAATATCGACTGGGATTCAGTCATCAATCAGGCACAGGACTGGGCATCAAAGCTTGGCGATAAGATAAATGACCCGGGCTTCTGGGAAAAGATTGGTAACTTTTTCATGGATTTATGGGATAAGATAAAATCCCTGTTCAGCTAGAAAAAGCTACAGGAGACAGTAAGAATAAGCAGAATATGAATCAGGTAACTCCCTGAAACGTAAGCATGAGCTGCACGTTGAAGGGAGTTTTTTGATTAAAGGGGCAAAAGGTATCATTGATGCATGCTTGCATGCAATTCGATGTATACCTTAAAAAAAAATAATAAATTTCTGCCGAATACATTGATACAAAGGTCATATTCTATTATAATTAAATGGATAATGGATTAATGTAAACAATGCACATAAGAAAGATGGGATTTGATGATAAAGATAAATAAATTTCTGGCAGCCTCTGTCGTAACATTGTCATTAGCCGCATGTGACCTGGCACCATACAGCAGCATGGCAGTCTATGCGGATCAGGCAGCTAAGGTTGTGTGTGATGAGAGATACTGGGTAGCGGCGAGAAGCGGACCGGGCACAGAGTATGAACTGGAGCACAAGCTTTCAAATGGCAAGGATATTACTATTCTTGAGCAGACCACAGGTGCAGACGGCAAGGTGTGGTACAAGGCAAAGTACAATCTGGCAGCAAATAACCAGGAGTGTGTCAGCTATATCAGGTCTGATTTTGTATCAGCAGGTACCGGCACAGCTGCATCAGACAATGCGCAGACAGGGAATGCGTCGGCAGACACCGGCAATGCGGATGCCATACAGCAGAATAATGAGGAACAGCTTGCCCTTGCAACCGCATCGGGAGCATATGCTACAGGTACGATTACAGGTGGCAATGTGTATGTCCGCAATGCAGCAGGCACATCCGGCACTACCAAGGTTGTCTCACTCAACTGGAACCATCAGGTTGACATAATTGGAGAGACTAGGGTAAATGGTGTGGTCTGGTACAATGTCAAGGGTACTTTAAACGGCAAGGCATTTACGGGCTGGACTATCAGTACATACATAAAGGTGACATACAATAATAGCGGAGACAATACTGATTTTGTCACGGCTATGAAGAATGCAGGCTTTCCTGACAGCTATATTCCAAACCTTACAGCTCTTCACAATAAGTATCCAAGCTGGACATTTGAGGCTGTAAATACAGGTTTGAATTGGGATACGGTGATTGAAAATGAAAGTAGAAATGGATTAAATGTCGTTTCTAAGACGGCAGATGATTCCAAAAAGTCTACTGCAGTTGGAGCATATGATTGGGCTACAAACACGTGGACGGAGTATGAAAAAGGCTGGGTATCAGCTAATAGTGCATATATAGCATATATTATGGATCCGAGAAATTTTCTTGATGAAACGAATATATTTCAATTTCAAAGCTTGGCATATTCAGCTAATGATAATTTATCAGGAGTAAATGCGATTCTAAAAGGAACATTTATGGAAGGAACAAAAAAATATTCCACTGAATCTGTTAATTATGCGAACACTTTTTTTGATGTAGCTAAAAATACAGGTGTAAGTGCATATCATTTAGCATCGCGAGTTAAGCAAGAACAAGGAACAAAAGGGACTAGTCCGCTTATTTCAGGAACATATTCCGGATATGAAGGGTATTATAATTTTTTCAATTTTAATGCTTATGGAAAAACAAAGGAAGATATATACAAAAATGGTTTGTATTTTGCTAAACAACAGGGATGGAATACTAGAGTAAAGTCAATTCAGGGAGGAGCTGAAAAGATCGGTAAAAATTATATAAATAAAGGTCAAAACACGTTATATTTTGAAAAATTTAATGTTGTAAACAATTGTCCATATTATTCACATCAATATATGACAAATGTTACGGCAGCGCTTACAGAGGGACAAAGTGTTGCTAAGGGATACTCTGATAAAAATCAAGCTTTTACATTTAGAATACCAGTATACGATAACATGCCTTCATCGGCAGTTGGATTTAATAAAGCAGGCGATACGAATAATTATTTACAGTCGCTTTCTATTAGCGGAGTTACGTTAACTCCATCATTTAATGGAGCTACAACAAGTTATTCAGCAGTTGTTTCTAACTCAATTAGTTCTGTTGTTGTTTCCGCTAATCCTGTATCAGCTAATAGTGGAATAACAGGCACAGGAAGTTATTCACTTACTGTTGGGAATAATGCAATCAAGATTAATTGTAAGTCACAAAGTGGTGACACAAGAACTTATACTATTAATATAAATAGACAGGCATCAGCAGCAAATAATACAAACAATAATAACAATACAATTAATTCATCTGTTAGTATCTCATCGTCTAAGTATAAAATAGATACATATGTTACTGGCGTAGAACCTAATGTTAGTTCAGATGTAATTAAGAAGAATATTTCTGTTTCTGCAGGTTCGATTAAAATTTTAAACAGTTCGGGTGTAGAAAATAATGGAATTGTTGGTACTGGAAATAAAATAGCTGTATATGATCCAAATGGAAACTTGGTAAAAACAGTTGATATTGTTATATTTGGTGATGTAAATGGTGACGGAAAAGTGACCATTAAAGATATAATGCTTACAAATAGAAATATTCTTAAAAAAATATCATTGAATGGAGAATATTTGGAGGCAGCAGATGTAAATAAAGATGGAAAAGTAACTATAAAGGATATTATGCTAATAAATAATTCGATTTTAGGTAAATCAAAATTAACACAATAGGAGTAATTAATAGAGATGAGAAGAATTCGTAGTATTATTTTAACAATGATGTTGATTTTAACTACGACATTATTTTGTAGAGTACCGGTACTGGCGGCAGCCAATATTAGTGTTTCAGTAAATAAGTCGAATGTTAAAGTTGGTGATACTGTAACAGTTACGTTGTCGATTACAAGCGGATATGGAGCTCAGGGAGTTTTAAAAAAAAGTTCAGGAGTACTTGGCGGAAGCAGTGATGAGTATTTTACAATTGGAGCTGGTGTAGGTGATGTTCAGAGATTTTCGTATAAGGCAACATCTGTAGGTTCATGTACTTTTTCGATACAAGAACCATTGGATGATACTACAGATGTGGATGGTGGAACCCCGAGTATTGGAGTTGGTTCTGCAACAGTGACGGTAACAAGTGCTTCATCAAACAACGATTCAAACAGCAACAAGGACAACAAGGACAATTCCGGCAGCAATACCGGCAATGACAGCAATGCAAATAAAGATAATGAAAACAAAGAGGAAAAGAAATCCTCAAACGCATCTCTTGGTTCGCTGGTTATCTCAGCAGGTACGCTTTCCCCTAAGTTTTCTGCTGCGACAAAGGATTACACAGCTACAGTAGATTACAGCTGTTCAAGCCTTGCGGTTACAGCAAATCCGGCTGATTCCAAGGCGAGTGTGACATCCGTCACAGGCAATGATTCACTTGAGGTTGGAGAGAATACGGTCAGCGTTGTTGTAACAGCAGAGGATGGCAGCACAAGCACATACAATATAGTTGTTACCAGAAGAGCCGAGGATGATCCGGAGAATGCAGATAAGCAGGATAACTGGAAGAAGTTCGATATAAATGGCACAGAGTGGACTATGGTAAATGACATTCCGGAGGATGTTGTTCCTGAAGGCTTTGAGCACTCAAAGACAGTGATTGACGGACTTGAATACAATACCCTTCATGGCACCTTTGGCGATGTCACGCTTGTGTATTTACAGTCGGAAAGCGGCAATGGGCTTTTTGTATATGATGCAGCACAGAATGCAGCATATGAGTTTGTCCGTATCAATTCAGAGTCGCATTTTATAGTGGTTTTACTGCCTAAGGTGGATGATGTGCCTGAAGGATATAATGAGATATCGCTCTCTATAGAGGGCAAGGGTGTGGCAACAGCCTACCAGACCAAAGTCGAAAAAACCGATGATCAGACAAAGGATTTTTACCTCGTATACGCTATGAATGACAATGGTGAGAGTGGCTGGTACACATATGATAGTGTAGATGGCACATATATGAGAACCAAGCTCAGTACACCTACAGTGGCACAGGATGAAAACGATACAACAAAGAGCGAGCTTGTCCCGGGAATTGCCAATAAATATCTTGTTTTAGCTGCAATACTGGTTCTTATTATCATTATTCTGTTACTGTTGCTTATGGTATCAGCTGTGAAAAACAGAAAATATAAGGCAATGGACTATCATGATGACGATGATGATGTAGATGATGCAGCAGAAGATGTATCAAATGAAGCTTTGAAAGAAACAACTGATGAAACTGCGGACGAGATAGCAGATGAGCTGGAAGAAGAGGTTACAGAAGAGCCGTTAGATGAAGTGGCAGAAGAAGCTGCAGAAGAGTCGGTGGATGAAGTGGCAGGAGAAGCTGCAGAAGAGTCGGCAGGTGAAGCCGCAGAAGAAACAGCAGATGAAGCTGTAGAAGAGCCGGCAGATGAAGTCGCAGAAGAAACAGCGGAAGATGTTGCAGATGAGCAAAAGATGGCTACGGATGAAAATATATCAAATGCATCCTATGTCGGAAGAACCGTAGAAATTACACCTGATTCTAAGAAAGCTGTTGAGAATGAAAACTCTGAGTTTGATTTAAAAGACGATTCAAGGCAGGAAAACGTTTCTGACACAGAAAACGATGCTGATGAGGATGCTTTAAAGAATCAGCTTCAAATGGCACTTGATGGCTTTGTCAATGATGGAAATAAGCCGTCTGAGACTATAGACAGCAGTGCAAAGGATGACAATGAAGATGACAGCAAAGATGATGATTTGCAGTTCATCGACTTAAATTAGTGAATATGACTGGAGGATATGACTTGAAACCATATACAAGTAAGGCTAAAAAAGCAATAGATTTGGCTGCACGTATATCAAAGAAAATGAATTACAGCTATGTTGGAACAGAGCACATACTGGCTGGCCTTATAAAAGAGGGCACCAGTGTGGCAGCTGAGATTCTAACAGCCTGCAATGTGGAATATGATAAGCTTATTTCGATGATTGAAGACCTGATTTCACCGGGGGATAACATCGAAGTGATGGACAGGGATGGCTATTCACCAAGGACACAGAGAGTATTGGAGCGTGCATCGGAGGAAGCCGATAGATTTGAGTGCAATGAGATAGGTACAGAACACTTGCTGATGGCTATAGTACTGCAGGGAGACTGTGCAGCTGCAAGACTTTTAAACACCATGGGTGTTAACAGTCAGAAGATGTTTATAGATATTCTTGGTGCGATGGGTGAGGATCCGTCTGCATACAGGGATCTGATGAAAAGCTACGGTACATCATACAATTCTGCGACTCCTGTATTAGATCAGTATTCCAGAGATTTGACAGATATGGCAGAGGCAGGGCTTCTTGACCCTGTTATAGGCAGAAAAAAGGAGATGGAGCGCGTTATCCAGATACTTTGCCGCCGAGGCAAAAACAATCCATGTCTGATTGGAGAGCCGGGAGTGGGCAAGACCGCTATAGTAGAGGGACTTGCACAGGATATAGTCAGTGGCAATGTTCCGGATATTCTTTTGGGAAAGAGACTGGTTTCTCTTGATATGTCCGGGCTTGTAGCCAAATCAAAGTATCGTGGTGAGTTTGAGGAGCGTATCAAGAAGGTGATAAGCGAGGTTTCAAATGCCAAAAATGTACTGCTTTTCATTGATGAGCTTCACACTATAATAGGTGCAGGAGGAGCAGAAGGCTCGTTAGATGCATCTAACATATTAAAGCCTGCGCTTGCCAGAGGCGAGGTACAGGTAATCGGCGCCACTACCATAGAAGAGTACCGCAAATACGTGGAAAAGGATGCTGCGCTTGAGCGCCGTTTCCAGCCGGTGATGGTTGAGGAGCCGGGTGTGGATGAGACAATAGAGATACTCACAGGATTAAAGGGACTCTATGAAAAGCATCATGGTGTCATCATAACAGATGAGGGTGTGAAAGCAGCAGTAAACCTTTCTGCACGATATATAAATGACAGATTTTTACCTGATAAGGCGATAGACCTTATGGATGAAGCGGCAGCCAGGATAAGGCTTAAGAATCTGACATCATCTGACGAGCTGCTTGCACTGAAAAAAGAGATAACAGATAAGCAGAACCAGTTGGAAAATGCTTTGTCGAAAGGAGATCTCGCAGCTGCCGGCGCGCTTATGTCGGAAAAGGAAGTGCTTGAAAATAAACAGCAGAAGCTTATCAGAAAGAACCGTCGCACAGGAGCCAAAAATCAGCCTGTAGTCGGTGAAAATGAGATAGCGGATGTAGTATCGGGATGGACCAAAATACCTGTAAATAAGCTTACAGAGTCAGAGGCAGGACGACTTGCAAAGCTTGAACAGATACTTCACAAGCGTGTAATAGGACAGGAGGAGGCTGTTTCTGCTGTTGCAAAGGCAGTCAGACGAGGCCGTGTTGGTTTAAAGGATCCTAAGAAGCCGATTGGCTCATTCCTGTTTTTGGGACCGACAGGAGTAGGTAAGACGGAGGTGTCAAAGGCGCTTGCTGAGGCTGTCTTTGGCAAAGAAGATGCCATGATACGTGTTGACATGTCAGAGTACATGGAAAAGCATAGTGTTTCAAAGATGATTGGTTCACCACCGGGATATGTGGGCCATGAGGAGGGCGGACAGCTCTCAGAGAAGGTCAGACGCAATCCTTTTTCTGTTATACTGTTTGATGAGATAGAAAAAGCACATCCTGATGTGTTCAATATACTTTTACAGGTGCTTGATGATGGTAGAATCACTGATTCACAGGGGCGCACGGTTGATTTCAAGAATACAATAATCATCATGACATCAAATGCAGGAGCTTCTTCTATTATAGAACCAAAGCGCCTTGGTTTTGGCGCTGGTGAGGATGAAAAGCAGGATCACGAGCGTATGAAGAACAGTGTCATGGAGGAGGTCCGCCGTATATTTAAACCTGAGTTTTTGAACCGAATCGACGAGACTATTGTATTTAGAGCTCTCAACAAGGATGACATGAAGCATATAGTGACACTTCTTGTAAAGGAGCTTAAGAAACGCTGTAAAGAACAGCTTGATATAGAGCTCACAGTGCGCGACAGTGCAAAATCCTTTATCGTGGATAAAGCCTATGACAGAAAATATGGCGCAAGACCTCTTAAACGAAAACTTCAGGAGGAGATTGAAGACCGTATGTCAGAGGATATTATTACCGGCAAAATTAAGCGCGGCAATAAGGTAATAATTTCTACGAAAAACAAACAAATTTCATTGACTGTTGAGTAGAATTGGATTTATAATTAATATATCAATATAGCTACGGGAGGATAAAAATGGCTGTAATAAGTGAATTAATCCGTACTGAGGAAAACGGAAAGCTCAGCTTCGGAGATTATACATTGGCTGCAAAGGCAAAGCTTGACAATTTTGAGAAGGATGGAGATATCTACAAGGTAAAGACCTTTAAGGAGATTACAAAGCTCGAAAGAAACGGACTCTTTGTATACGAGTCTGTTCCGGGAACAGCGGTTATGGATTTCGAGGAGACTGCTGATACAGTGACATTTACTGTGGAGGGACCTGAGGATGCTCAGATTACTCTTGGCCTTGAAGAGGAGACGGAGTACGAAATTGATATAGCTGGAGCTGTTGCAGGTACTATGAAGACAAATCTCGGCGGCAAGCTCAGCTTAAGCGTAGAGCTTGAGGGTGTTGATTCAGTCGATATCAAAGTATCAAGAAAATAGAGCATATTTTTAGCCCGGTGAAAGCCGGGCTTTTTGTATTTTATAAAGGAGAACAATATGGCAAAAGGAAAGACCTCTGTATTTTTCTGCCAGGAATGTGGTTATGAATCGGCAAAATGGATGGGACAGTGCCCGGCCTGTAAGGAATGGAATACATTTGTAGAGGAAACCGTAGATAAAAAGTCGATAAGTTCGTCGGGAAAAGTAAAAAAAGAATCAAAGGCGGCACAGGTTCTGCCTCTTTCGGCAGTAAAAAGCGAGAAAGAGGAGCGTATAGTGACAGGTATAGCCGAGTTTGACAGAGTGCTTGGTGGAGGAATTGTGAGGGGGTCACTTGTGCTTGTGGGAGGAGATCCGGGTATAGGAAAATCCACGCTTCTACTTCAGGTATGCAGGGAACTTTCACAAAAAAAGGTGCCATTACTTTATGTGTCAGGTGAGGAATCCCTGCATCAGATAAAGATGCGTGCCGACAGACTTGGTGATTTTACGGATTCACTGGAGCTTTTATGTGAGACAAGTCTTGATATAGCAAAGGACGTGATTCAACGAAAAAAACCGGAGGTTGTTGTAATAGATTCCATCCAGACTATGTACAATGAGGAGATAGCGTCGGCACCGGGCAGTGTCTCACAGGTCAGGGAGACAACCGGAGTGCTTATGCAGCTTGCAAAGACTCTGGGTATTTCTGTTTTTATAGTAGGACATGTGACAAAGGATGGTGCGGTTGCGGGGCCGAGGACGTTAGAGCATATGGTTGATACTGTGCTTTATTTTGAGGGTGACAGGTATGAGTCGTACAGGATACTTAGAGGCGTTAAGAACAGATTTGGTTCGACCAATGAGATAGGCGTATTTGAAATGAAGGCGGAGGGACTTGTTGAGGTGGAAAATCCGTCGGAGTATATGCTTAGCGGTAAGCCCGAGGGAGCATCAGGATCAATTGTCACATGTTCCATAGAGGGAAGCCGCCCGATACTTCTCGAGATACAGGCTCTTGTATGTCACAGTTTTTTTAATAATCCAAGGCGTACAGCAAATGGTACAGATTATAATAAAGTAAATCTACTCATGGCGGTCCTTGAAAAAAGAGCCAACCTGTCACTGTCAGACTGTGACGCTTATGTGAATATAGCAGGCGGTATAAGGATGAACGAACCCGCGATAGACCTTGGGATAGTGCTTGCAATCGCATCAAGCAAAAAGGATATTATAGTGCGTGAGGATACCATATGCTTTGGAGAGGTAGGCTTAAGCGGAGAGGTACGCGGAGTTACCATGTCCGAGCAGCGTGTGGCTGAGGCAAAGAAGCTTGGCTTTAAAAAGTGTATTGTTCCCAAAGTGTGTCTTGCAGGAGTGTCGCATATTAGTGGAATTGAGATTGTCGGTGTGGCAAATATCAAGGAAGCGATAGAGGCTGTCAGATAGTAATTGCGAGAATTGTATATAATAAACAGACAATTTAGAAAATTTGTGTTTTTTAAGGTAGTTTTACTACTTTAATTAATTGCAGAAAATCCGTTGACATATGTGTGCCGGGATGATATTATATCAAAGCTGACTCGCGGGACACATTGAGTTGTAGAGCTTGTGAGTTACAATTTACAGACATGACTTTATAATATTGCTTTGAAAGAAGCTGATTAAATAAGTTATGAAAAAAGTTCTTGACAAATGAAAAACATTTTGATAGAATAAACAAGCTGTCGCAAGACAGAGAACTTAAAACAAAGTTCAAAAAAATAAAAAAGTGCTTGACAAACGAACAGCGATTTGATAAAATAATCAAGCTGTCGCAAGAGAGCAAAACAAAGAACATTGATAACTGAACAGTGAGAAACCTTGAAAGATTTTGAGAATCAATCAGAACGCTTCAATGAAAATTGAAGACCTTTAAAACAGTAAATTCAGATTCTATCTGAATGAACGAATTAGCCAAGTTTAACTTGACTGAGATCAACTTTTTAACATGAGAGTTTGATCCTGGCTCAGGATGAACGCTGGCGGCGTGCTTAACACATGCA
>OLSX01001269.1_pt1 | contig 24209 bp, 23 predicted proteins | sample 1673141 | NCBI WGS metagenome assembly OLSX01 (sample SAMEA3136759, study PRJEB25190) | human gut metagenome | biome: human gut; feature: human-associated habitat; material: faeces | place: Austria | collected 2013
GTAGCTCAGTTGGATAGAGCGGTCGCCTCCTAAGCGACAGGCCACTGGTTCGAACCCAGCCGGGGGTGCCAAAAGCACCGCTGCAAGCCATTTTTCGCTGGTTTGCAGCGTTTTTTATTTTCCTTCTCCCGGCCTGCCACTCGTTTGAGGCCGGGAGAATTTTATGCGATGCTATGTATATCCTGCTAAGAAGAAACGAACGATTTCCACGTCCTTGCTAAGAAAAATCCCATCTTTGCTAATTGGAGTTTTCGGACTTACCTGCCGCCCGGTGCCGCCGAGAGCAGCGCAGCCAGGGTATTTGCCAGTTCCGGCGACTGCCGGAGCTGTTCCACCAGGGCCTCCAGGTCGAGCGTCGCCGGTGCCGGTTCCTTCGGCTCCTCCGGCGGACGGACCGCCCGAAGATCCGGCTTGGCATAGAAGGCGCTCTCAAACTTCTGGGCGTTGATCTTGCGGTCCTCGTCCAGGATATGGGCATACACGCTGGTAATCATGTCGATCTCCGCATGGCCCGTGTCGCCCTGGGTAGCCTTCAGGTTGTGCTCTGCGATTGGCCGTGCTTAAAGTTGGAATAGCTTGCTGAGAGTGGATGATCCTACTGGATACCTTCAACAACGAAATTCTAGCTCATAGTGCTACATCTCAAAGGGGAGTAATAGGCCATACTATGGCGCACTCTTGTTACATTGGTGCCCGCAACTCCAGTTTTAACTGATGAGGCATTATCCTTCTTCTTCCTCTGTCCAATATCTATTGTAGTCCTCCACGATTTAACAATAGTTTGGCAATATTTATTCTTGTTTTACTGCTATATGTGTAGTATACTATTGAAATGCAAGGCATTAAGCAGTTTTATTGGTAACCAACATCACCAAAGCGCAATTTGGTTATGGGTGTGCATATAAAATATGGATTGATATGGGAGTAGAGAGATATGACAGTTCTAGTTACAGGCGGTGCAGGTTTCATAGGGAGCCATACGGTTGTGGAGTTGCTGATTTGCGGACATGATGTTATCGTTATCGACAATTATTCCAACTCCACTCCGGAAGTGTTAGAGTGCGTTCAGCGCATTACAGGCAGGCAGGTTACAGCTTATGCCGGGGACGTTCAGGATGCCAGCCTACTCGAAAAGATATTTCTAAACCACTCAATTGATGCTGTGATTCACTTTGCAGGCCTCAAGGCTGTGGGCGAATCCGTTAGAATACCCTTGAAATATTATCGTAATAACATTGACACCACGCTGGCTCTGGTAGAAACTATGGAGCGTTTCTCGTGTCGCAAGTTGGTATTTTCCTCTTCCGCGACCGTGTATGGCCCCACTAACCCTGTCCCGTACAAGGAGGATATGCCGACTTCTGCCACAAATCCCTATGGATGGACCAAGGTAATGATCGAACAGATGCTGCGCGATGTTGCGGCCTCTAATCCGCACTGGAGCATAGTTTCTCTTCGATACTTTAACCCCATAGGTGCCCATGAGAGTGGTTTAATCGGAGAAAACCCCAAGGGTATTCCTAATAATTTAATGCCCTACATCGTTAAGGTAGCTACAGGTGAACTTCCGCAGTTACACGTGTTCGGAAATGATTATCCTACATTTGATGGCACTGGTGTGCGGGATTATATCCATGTTGAAGATTTGGCAAAAGGGCACATTAAAGCATTAGAATATGTATTCCAGCACAACGGTTGCGAGGAAATTAATCTTGGCACAGGAAAAGGAACCAGCGTGCTTGAACTAGTACACACGTTTGAACAGGTCAACCAAATCCCAGTGCCATATGTAATTGATTCGCGCCGTGCCGGGGACTTAGCGGAGTGTTATGCAGCAGTTGGCAAGGCAGAACAATTACTGGGATGGACGGCAATGAGAGATGTTGAGTCAATGTGTAGAAGTAGCTGGCTCTTTGGACATTCGGCAAAGATCTAGATGAGGGGAAAACAAGTGGACATGGAGAGTGTTTTAGTGTCGGTGATCGTGCCAACATACAAGCGGCCACTATTCTATCTTTCTAGAGCCGTAGAATCATTGCTAAATCAGACTCACAAGAATGTCGAAATTGTCGTGATTGATGATAGCCCAAAAGATTATCCTGACAGGCCTCAAATTGAAAACTATATACGAGATGTCGGACGCGAACATCCTGACGTTATTTACATTCAAAATGATAAGAGCCTTGGCGGTGCGCTTGCCAGAAATAAAGGAATACAAGCATGCCATGGCGCTTACATTACCTTTTTGGATGATGATGATGAATATAGACCGGAAAAGATCGAGAGACAACTTCGCTTTATGTTGTGCAAGGGGTGCGATGTATCGTTCTCTGACATGATTATGTATGATACCACTGGGCATGTAGTTGACTTTCGTGAACATAGAGATATCTCGTCTTTTGATAATGAATACTTACTACGTTATCATCTTACAAGAAAAATTACTGGAACTCCAACATTCATGTATAAGGCAAATAAGCTTCGAGAAATTGGAGGGTTTGATGACGCAATTTTAGGCCAAGAGTTTTACCTGATGCTAAAGACAATAAAATGCGGCCTTAAAATCCAATATATGAGCGGGTGTGATGTTGTTGTCTACAAGCATCAAGATGGAGGGATTTCTCAAGGGAAGAATAAAATTGTAGGAGAAAACATTGTGTTTGCCACAATTAAAGAACACTTTGCTCACCTTTCCCGCCGAGAACAACGGTTTGCAACATTTCGTCACTGGGCGGTACTTATCGTCGCATATAAGCGGAACAAAATGTACGCCTCAATTCTTGGCGCTCTAATTGTAGCATTTTTTATTTCCCCTCTAGATTTTGTTCTTGAAGTCAACAAATTTATTAGGAATATAAGACAAAATCGCTGAAAGCGGATTATTAACTTTAGCAGAATAGAGGAGAATGGAATATGAACTTGTTTAATCAGTTAGTGAACAAAGAAACCAGCCTATCCGTGATTGGGCTAGGCTATGTGGGTATGCCAATAGCTGTTGCTTTCGGCAAAGCAGGAATTAATGTGATTGGCTTTGATATCAGTGAACATAAAATTGAACTCTACAAATCTGGCTTGGATCCGACACAAGAGGTCGGAGATGATGAAATTGTAAACTCTTCTGTGAGCTTTACTTGCAAAGAAGGCGATCTGGCTAACTCACGCTTTCATATCGTTGCTGTACCCACCCCAGTGAATACAGACCATACACCCGATTTAACTCCAGTAATTAAGGCATCGGAAATTGTTGGGCGAAATCTTAAAAAAGGCTCAATTGTTGTATTTGAGTCGACAGTATATCCTGGTGTAACTGAAGATATCTGTGTTCCTGTCCTCGAAAGTAACTCCGGCTTGAAATACGGTGTTGACTTTAAGGTGGGGTATTCCCCGGAGCGGATTAACCCCGGCGACAAAGTGCATCGTTTAGAGAACATAATAAAAATCGTTTCAGGCTGTGATGCGGAAGCACTAGAGCAGATTAAGTGTATTTATGAACTTGTGATAAAAGCGGGAACATATCCGGTTAGTAGTATAAAAACGGCGGAAGCAATCAAAGTTGTGGAGAATAGTCAACGTGATATCAACATCGCCTTTATGAATGAACTAGCAATGGTATTCGACAGAATGGGTATAGATACCAATGAAGTAGTCAATGGGATGAATACAAAATGGAATGCACTGGGCTTTCGCCCTGGATTGGTTGGAGGTCATTGCATTGGCGTTGATCCCTACTATTTTACCTACCAAGCTGAAAAGTTAGGTTATCATAGCCAGATTATATTAAATGGCAGAATCGTAAACGATAGCATGGGAGCTTATGTGGCAAATGCAACAATAAAGCAAATGATTCTTGCTGGAAAGACTGTACGTAATTCTAAGGTAGTTATCCTTGGCCTTACTTTCAAGGAGAATTGTCCGGACATTAGGAACAGCAAAGTGGTTGACATCATTTATGAATTGAAGAAGTATGGAATTAACCCAGTAGTTGTTGATCCATGGGCAGACAAGCAGGATGCCATGCGCGAGTATGGTGTCGCCCTTACGACGTTCGACGATATTGTTGATGCGGATTGTATCATTGTTGCTGTGGCGCATGATACTTTCAAGGCGTTGTCGTTAGATGACATCTCTAAGAAGTACTCGGAAATTCAATCAGAGGAAAATGTTCTGATTGATGTTAAGGGAATTTTTTCAATCGAGGACGTTGCAAAAATGTGCTTTAGATATTGGAGACTGTAAATAAATGCGAGTGCTTCATCTTAACTGCAATTACCTTGGCTCGGCGCTACATCAAACTATGATTGAACACTTGGAACGGCTTGGTATAGAAAATCAGGTGTTTGTGCCAACTTACAGTAGAAAAATTTCAGTAGTAAATGTAAATAAAAATGTCATAGTCTCTGAAACATTTCGAAAATGGGATAGACTATTCTTTCACTACAAGCAGGCGAAAATTCAAAAATCACTTGAATGCGAAATAGATATTAAGAGTTTTGATTGCATCCATGCATACACCGTATTTACGGATGGGAATACCGCAATGACGATGTCTCAGCGATACGGAATACCATATGTAGTTGCGGTGAGGAATACAGATATAAATACTTTCTTTAAGTATATGGTACACTTGCGCCACAGAGGTATGTCTATACTCACAAATGCTCGTGCCGTCTTTTTCCTTTCCGATGAATATAAAAGGCGGATAATGGAAATGTGTGCTTCTTCGGCTCAACGAGAGATGCTCCTTGAAAAGAGTTATCTTCTTCCAAATGGAGTAGATGATTTTTGGCTGGATAATTGTGCTGCTGTTTCCCGTCCTGAAACAATAAATAGTGAAAAAAATAGGCCATGGAAAATAATATACGTTGGTAAAATAAACCGAAACAAGAATATTGCTTTGACACTTGAAGCAATAGAAATACTCAGGAAACAGGGTTGGGATATACACTATACAGTAGTTGGAAAAGTCGAAGACCAACATGAATATAATCGATTCTCCGGGCTCTCATATGTGACCTATATCCCACCGCAAGGGAAAGAAGATTTGATGCAGATCTACAGGAGAAATGATCTCTTCGTGATGCCTTCACATACGGAATCGTTTGGGTTGGTGTATGCGGAAGCGATGAGCCAGGGGCTCCCCGTTATATATACGAGAGGGCAGGGGTTTGACGGACAGTTTCCAGAAGGGGTTGTGGGATGGCCGGTATCCGACAAAGACCCTCAGGAACTGGCCAATGCGATTATTTTGTGCATTCAAAACTACTCAAAATTACATAGTGCCGTTATCCAAAACGCAAAAGTCTTCAATTGGAAAGATATCTGTGAGCAGTATTACAAAATATACCAGTGCGTATGTAGAAACCATTTATAGCGAGGTGAGTAAATGTTGGTTCGTTCCTTCGGGCACATTCGTTCTGAGAGTCTTCTAGAATATGCGATTACTATCGTTATACTTACAATTTCCATCCTCTTTGGAACTGTCTATGTAGCATTCTCTTTATTTGCCCTGGGAATGGTGGTACTGCTGATCGCTTTAAAGCCTGAGAAATATAATCTCTGTATTCTGTTTTACATTATGTCAATGGCTTCCATTTTTAAAGTTTCACCTGCTTCAACATCTTTCTTCACGTATATTGAGTTGGTCTTTGTTAGTTGGCATTTGCTACGTCAAAAATGGATGGTTAGCAAACTGAAGTTTGGTGCGATAGCCTTTACGGGTTATTTGATTGCAGGGCAGTGCCTTGCTATGAAATTCGATATATTGGCAACAATAAAGCTGGTTGTCAACATCCTGATTCTTATCATTGCGATGGAGAAACCGTGGAGTGAAGACGGTCCTCGTTTGTTGGTGAGCTATGTGCTTGGGGTTGTTGTTTCTTCACTGATTGCTTTATTTGGCAGTTTATATTTTCCAATCGACAGTTTTGTCAGTATGAAGAGTCAACGAGTCGGAGTTGAGGTGATCTCACGTTTTTCTGGCCTGTATGCAGATCCAAACTATTTCTCAGTCAATCTTATAATTGCACTATGTATAATTATTCTCCTGCATAATCTCAAAAAGATAAAAGCAACCTGGGCAGTCCTTCTCGCCGCATTCTCTGTGTTGCTTTGCTCTCTAACGAGTAGTAAATCTGCGCTACTTATGCTAGTTATTCCCTTGTTAACATTCATTTCTTTAAACATACACACTAGAAGTTATTTTCGCCTGGCATTGGCGTTTATGTTGATTCTCGGGGTCGGTGTATTGCTAAAAGATGCAGTCCCTATGTTTGAGACAACCTTTGAACGCATAAGTTTTTCGATGAAAGAGGGCTCTTTTACTACAGGGCGGAGTGATATATGGTGCACCTATCTTGATTACTTTGTGCAACACCCGCTACAACTTACAATTGGAAGAAGCATTGCAGTTGATCTACTTGATGGGAGAGCAGCCCACAATACGTATCTGGATTTGATTTATCAACTTGGTGTTATTGGCACAGTTCTTTTCCTTTGGATCATAGGTTCAGCGGTTAAGCCACTGCAACATCTAAGGAGATGCAACTTTGCAAATTACTCTGTTTTGCTTGTTGTTATAGTTATGTATTTTTTCCTGAGTGAGTTACAGTATTTTGATCCTCCTTTCCATCTGATTTTGGCGGCCATAGTTTTGAACACAGATTTTGTAAAACAAGATGGACGACCTTCTTGCTCCAGCAAAGTCCAACGTAATCTATTAACTTGTAATGTCGATTCGAGAGGTATCTGATATGAGTGGTAGACTACCATGTTTGGGCCAGTTTTATATCTGTCCAAAATTGGAAACCGATATGTTTTCTAATTTAATGAAGCTAGGGATATCTTCGAAACATATATTTGGCTCGTATGCAATTCTGACAGATGGCCGGACACCAATACAGACTGCACAAAGTAGTGATTTTTCGGTCTTCGTGTTCGGCTATGCGGTAAATGTGCACACTGGCTCAGCAGACAATCTGGCAGAGGAACTCATTTCCAATGTAAAGACACCAAAAGAACTCATTGAACGTGAAAAAAAGCTGGGCGGCAAATACATTATTATATTTCAATTTCAGCACAACTATGGTTGTATCTGTGATGCTACTTCTAGCCTTCCGCTATTCTATACATTCCAGAATGGCGAAATGTACTGTGCATCAAGTTATAAAATACTTGCCGATAGGTTTCAACTGACTCCCAACAAAGGTCTGCAGAAAATAAGGAACTGTTCTGATATCTCCCAAGCGATGCCATATGACATAACAATATATGGAGAAATACGGCAGTTGTTGCCGAATCATGTGTTGTCTCTCACAGAAAACAAGGCCTTCCGATTCGTAAACATTAGCGGTTCAAGTGATGTTTTAACTTCAGAAATGGCTGCGGAACAAACACTTCCGTATATCATGAACCTTGCAAAATACTATGCATCAATCACTAAAATCAATTGTCCCATTACATCGGGGCGGGATAGCAGAGCCGTATTAGCAGCGATGCTGTCAGCCACGGATAGCTGCAATTGTTATACCATTCGCCATGGCAATTTCTCTGAAAAAGAACAAGATATTACTGTTCCGAGGGAAATAGCAAAAAAGCTTAAACTGACTTATAATCAGGTGTGTGATGAAGTTGTACCGCACGATATAGAGGCGCAATTTGATAAGTTGATGGGAAAAGGTCAGTATTCTGCGCGAACTTTAATGATTGCCTATACGGTATATGTAAATTCTAAAGAAGCGGCGGTTGTTAACGGCGACATAATTGGTCAAGTCGGGAAATGCTCTTTACATAGAGATATTCCAACCCGATACGCTACTCCGAGCTACTTTCGTTGCAAACTACATAACTATAGCCATGAATCAAAAAGTTTTCTAAAAGCATGGCTGGAAGAAATCCGTGAAACCAACGAAGCGGCGAATCTATTTGATCTATTTTCGATCGAAAATCGGTTGGGGCGTTGGGCGGCACAAGAGAATCAGATTTATAACGCTATGGGACAACTATACATCAATATATTTAATTCACGCAGTATTATTTACCCATGGACATGCACGGATCGAAGCGCTCGGAAAAACTCAGAAATTCACCGGCACCTAATCTGCGCATTAAATATAAAACTTCTAGATGTTCCTTTTCAGTCAGAGAAGTCAGTTTTAGTAAGGCTTTCCAAAGCAAGTTGGAGATCATTTTTAATTGCTGGATACATCAAGCACTATATCAGCGGAGTTAAATTCTTCTTGCGCGAATATACCTCAAGGGCAAGGGAGAGCTATGAATAAACTTATTATTACAGCGGATGATTTTGGGATGTCGCCGGCTGTGAACGACGCAATCATACAATGTATTGCCGCCGGCATTGTAACATCAACCAACGTGATGACTAATATGGCGTATTACAGAGATGCTACATCGCTCAAAAATTCTGGCGCCTCACTTGGGATTCACTGGACATTATCATGCGGGAAACCTGTGCTACCCCGAAACGAAATACCATCGTTAGTTTCCAATGATGGGATCTTTTTCTCTTATTCTGAGTTTCGGAATAGGTTTCGCAAGAACATGATTGCGAAAGAGGATATCCGAAAAGAACTGACTGCGCAATATCAACGATATGTTGATGTTTTGGGCTTGCCAGAATATTGGAATACACACCAAAATGTTCACGTTGATTTTAGAATCTACCAACTTTTTGTGAAAATTGCTCAGGAGCTTTCAATTCACAAAATGCGCAGCCATCAACGTATTTATGTACCTGGCCGCACAACGAGTGGAAAGCGTTCACTAATATGGCGGATTGCGGAACCCGCAAAGGCGAGATTACTTACTGCCTGGCAGAATCATGCTCGGGAAATAGGTATAACGGCACCCGATGGTCGAATTGTGTATTTAAGTAAAAAGGATGTCAATGATATAGAGTACATGGCGTCACATATCCAATGGAAGGACAACAAAATAGCTGAGCTTGTTATTCATCCGGCTACCTGCTACGACTCCGAATACTTCGGAAATATTGTTGATCAACGACTGGATGAATTCCGTATATTTTCGCGTCCAGAAACCAGGCAGGAAATCGAAAAGAATGCTATAGAGCTGACCAATTTCTGCAATCTGTAGAGGAACCTATGAAAAGGATATTGATTGTTAATAAGTCATTTGCTACCGGAGGCATCCAATCTTCGATGGTTAGTATGGCCAATCAACTGAGCAAGTTCTATAAAGTAGATATATTAGCTTACTATCCTGAAGGTCCTATGAAAGGGCGTTTACTACCTTCAGTAACAGTAATTTCTCCTCCATGGAAATTGAAGGCTATTGGAATGACGTTTCGTGAAGCGATGGGGAGTAAAAGCCTTAAGATAGTATTATTCCGGCTCTTTTGTAGTTTTTGGAGTAAGTTATTTGACAATTCGCTACCATTAGAATTAGCCATGAAACTACCTGAAAAGATTAGGTGTGAGGACGGAAAACCATACGATCTTGCAATTGCGTTTCACCATGAGCAACGGAAGAAAACTGTTACCGCGGGTTTTGTCCGGTTTGTGGCCCGTTGCGTGGTTGCAAACAAAAAGGCGGCATGGATCCACTATGATGCGGATTTCTTAGATTTGGATAGTTCGTATAATGAGCCCTTCTATGCTGCTATGGATCATATAGTAGCAGTTTCAAAATCCGTTATGGAGTCATTTAGACATAGATTTCCGGCGCTCAAAGAGAAAACCAGTTTTTGCTATAACTACTTGGACTGTACATCCCTTTCTGCGCAAAGCGAGTTACCTCAAGCAATTGAGTTTGAACAAAATGCAGTCGTATTTTTCTCTGCATGCAGACTTACACAGGAAAAGGGCATATCCAGAGCGATTCGCGCTATTGCTCCAATACTGAAAAGGAACCAGGACATATTCTGGTATATCGCTGGAGACGGTGTTGAAAGGGAAAATATTTTGCGATGTATTGCAGACAATGGCGTGCAACGGCAGATCAAAATAATTGGCAACCAGGAAAACCCATATTCCTTTATGCGCAATGCCAATGCTGTCATGAATGTTTCTTTCCACGAGGCCGCACCAATGGTTTTCCTCGAGGCTGCCGTTTTGCAGACTCCTGTATTTGCTACCAAAACACTCTCTGCGGAGGAAATGCTACATGATTGTAGCGGAGACTTTATCTGTGAAAACTCTGAAGAGGGAATTCGGAGCAAGTTTGAATTTCTTGCGCGAAATAGGAAGTATTTAGAAGAAGCGAAAATAGAAAAGAAATCTGTGAAACCTAGCGGCTTTGATTTGCTTGTATTTATCAAAGAGTTATTATGAATTAAGGCTATAACAAAGAAATAATTAGTTTATATCATGCAGGATGCTGTAACACAGAAGAGATAAAGCTGATAACTGTTTGTTACGCCTTAAAATGGAAAGGGTCTGGTGTCTTAACTTGAATTTTCTCCATCTCTTAAAGTATATACGCGCAAGATATGAATTTTATAATAGAGCTGAATTGCGAGGAGAACTTAAGCTAGGTATTGCGGCACGTTGTATGAATTTAACTCGTAACAAGAGCAATATTGTAATTGGGTCACATTCGTATATCCAAGGCAGTGTTTATGTATGTGATGATGGGAAAATTGAAATCGGAGATCATTTCTTTTTAGGCCCAGCTTCGTTTATAGGTGCAATCAATTCTATAGTGATTGGAAAATGTGTGATTATTGCTAATGATGTCAAGATATATGACAATAATAACCACCCAACAGATCCCCAGGCACGAGAAAAAATGAGTCTTGGTGGCTATTGCAATGAAAACTGGGCCTGGAAATGGGCAGCACACTCTCCAGTTGTTATCCAAGATAATGTTTGGATCGGGCAACGTGCTATAATTTTGAAAGGCGTTACTATCGGACGAGGAGCAATTGTTGCTGCTGGGTCAGTCGTCACAAAAGATGTCCCTCCATATAGTATTGTTGCTGGGAATCCTGCAAAAGTGGTTAAATGGCTTACACCTGTTGACGAGGATATAAGTAAATCCCTTAGCAAAGAGTAGGGAAAATGAATAATAAGCTTATCGCTCAGTATGAGATGATGCCGCATAGAATCTAGGGGTAGTGCAAATATGATAAATAAGATTTTCAAACTCCGTGGAACCTCATATGATGCTATGTTGCTTACTTTTGCCAAGGTAGTAACTGCCATTCTTGGGCTTTTGATCACGAAGCTACTTTCTACTCATTTGAGCCTACAAGAATATGGTACTTATTCTCAGGCATTACTGATTGTTTCCACTGCATCTTCAATGTGTATTTTGGGACTCGCTGACGCTACAAATTATTTCTATAACTCTGCGGACAGTGAAGATGAGAAGCGGCGCAATGTATCTACCATCTTTGGTATCCAATATATTATAGGCGCGTTAGCCGCTATTACGATACTTCTCCTAACTGTACCTATTATAAAATACTTTGATAATAGACAGCTAAAGTCCGTCATTATTTTTGCTGCATGGATGCCAATGTTGCAAAACCTGATTTCTATGCTCCAGGCTTTGTTTGTTTCTGTTGGAAAAGCGAAACTTATAGCGATACGTAATTTTGCGGTCTCCGTTAGCCGGTTAATTATCGTATCTATTTCCTGCTTTTTGACGGACTCGATTGTTACCATATTCCTTCTCTTGCTTATTCTTGATATCTTGCAGGTGGGGTATTTTTTAATTCTATTTTCCAAACTAAAGTTTTCAATTACGCTTCGTTATTTTGATTGGAGCCGTATTTTATCTCTCTTAAAATTTAGTGTTCCAATGGCTGTTTATATATTAACCAACACACTTTCTAAAGATATTGACAAATATGTGATTGGCCTTCTTACAAATACGGAGACCCTGGCAATTTACACGAATGCCGCAAAGCAGCTACCATTGGACATGCCTACCATGGCGCTCCTTACTGTACTCGTACCTATTATTACACGACAGATCCGAAGTGAGGAATACATCTCTGCTCAAACGACATTTCGCGTATATCTTCGCACGGGATACTTGTGCACCTGGATTATAGCAGCAGGATTGGTAGTCGTTTCAAAAGAACTGATCGTCTTTCTATATGACGATAAATATCTTCCTGGACTATCTATATTTATAATCTATCTTTTTGTCGATATGATCCGATTTGCAAATGTATCACTTGTATTGAGCGCAAAAGGAAAAACCGCACAGCTTATGCTTTGTTCCCTTACCATGTTGCCTATGAACCTGATTTTCAATGTAGTCTCATTTCGACTTTTTGGGATTATTGGCCCTGCGCTTAGCACCTTGGTGATTACATTCGGAGTTACGATTGTACTTCTAAATATGAGCGCACATGTAATCCGTACATCTATTCATGAATTGTTCAATTGGAAGGAATTGTTTAGAGTAACAACTGAACTACTCTGCGTTTGTGTTGTGAGCTATATTTTGAAAGGGTTTCTTTGTCAACTGTTTGCTTCCACAACTATTTTGATGATTTTGACTTATGGCTTTTATTTGATAGTTGTGTTGCTTTTGAATAGAGCAAAGATACTTGATTCTATTAAAAATCTGAACGGACTGAAGTAAGAAGGTGTAACAAAAACATGAATGTGACGATATCAGATTTGTTTTCACTCAATCATACCCTTGCGGTCGAATATCTAACAAGATTCAGATACCCGTGGGAAGCATTGAGTGGTATTAAGGCTATCATTTTAGAATTAGGAAACCATCTGCCTGAAGACTATGAGCAGCATAGCGAGAATGTTTGGGTACATAAAACAGCGATTGTGGCGCCTTCTTCATACATAGGTGCCCCGTGTATCATTGGGCCAGAGACTGAAGTGCGTCACTGTGCGTTTATTCGTGGATCAGCCTTAGTTGGAGCTAATTGTGTTGTCGGAAATTCAGTCGAGTTAAAAAATGTAATTTTATTTGATAATGTACAAGTCCCACACTATAACTATGTGGGTGACTCCATTCTGGGATATAAAAGCCACATGGGGGCTGGCTCTATTACCTCCAATGTTAAGTCGGATAAAAGTCTGGTCTCTGTTAAATGTGGAGATATGGCAATCGAAACAGGGCTCAAAAAATTTGGAGCAATTCTTGGAGACTATGTCGAAATAGGGTGTAACAGCGTTTTGAACCCAGGTACAGTAGTGGGCGCACATAGCATAGTGTATCCTGCATCATCTGTCCGAGGATTCATTCCGGCCGCCAGTATTGTGAAGGGTAACGGGAAAGTTGTCCCGCGTAAACTATGAAGCGATTTGCAGTGGTGCTCGGTCTTCTCCTATTACTTGCTTTTATATGGGGAAACTCTCTGATTCCTTCTGAATATTCCAAAGTGTTAAGTGAATGGCTCACGACAATGCTTGGAGGGGAGATCGTAAAGGCTAGCGATAAGGCAACATCATGGCTTACTTCTGCGAATATTCGAACTGCAGCTCACTTATCCGAGTTTGCTGCGCTTGGCTTTGTCGCGACAAAATATATCAATGCTAAGGTAACTATAAAATGTGCAGCTGTCCTGTCTACAATTTTGTTCGGTATACTCGTTGCCTTGGCCGATGAGACGATCCAAATATTTAATGACCGGTTCTCATCCGTAGAAGACGTATGGGTTGATATTGCTGGTTTTATGCTTGGATTTTTGATAGCACAATTCTTTTTTCGATCAAAAAGTTCCGAAAGTGAAGGGAAATAAAAATGGGAAAATATTTTGGCACAGATGGTTTTCGCGGCAAAGCCGGTGTTGAGTTAACAGCGGATCATGCATACCGAATCGGACGCTTTCTAGGTTGGTATTATGGTAAGGAGCATCGCGCCCGTATCGTGATTGGTAAGGATACACGTCGCTCCAGCTATATGTTAGAATATGCGATCAGTTCGGGCATAGCTGCGTCGGGAGGCGATGTATTTCTTTTGCACGTGACGACGACACCGTCAGTTTCCTATGTGACCCGCACAGATGGGTTTGACTGTGGTGTAATGATTAGTGCCTCTCACAACCCTTTTTATGACAACGGAATCAAGCTGCTCAACCGACAAGGCGAGAAGATGGAGGACGATGTACTCACTCTGATAGAGGAGTATTTGGATGGGAAGCTCGAAATAGCTGAGAATACAGTTCAAGAAATCCCTCTGGCAGTGGATGAGAAAATCGGTTCTATTGTGGACGATACCGCTGGGCGAAACCGCTATATGGGGTACTTGGTTTCCTTGGCAGTGTATTCTATGAAAGGAAAGCGTGTAGCGTTAGACTGCGCAAACGGAAGTGCGTGGCACATTGCCCCTCGGATCTTTGAAGCGCTTGGCGCTGAGGTACATACTATCAACACTCAACCAGATGGTTTGAATATCAATTTGAATGCTGGTTCCACACATATTGAGGGATTGCAGCAATATGTAAAAGAGCACGGTATGGATGTTGGTTTTGCCTATGACGGAGATGCAGATCGTTGCCTGGCCGTAGATGAGACTGGTGCCGTAGTAAACGGCGATCAGATTATGTATCTGTATGGCGTCTATATGAAAGAGCGCGATAAACTGACAACAAATACGGTTGTTACTACTATTATGTCAAATTTTGGCCTCTATAGGGCACTGGATAAAGCGGGAATTTGTTATGAGCAGACGGCCGTGGGAGACAAATATGTCTACGAGAGCATGATGAAGAACGGACACCGAATTGGTGGCGAACAATCTGGTCACATTATTTTTTCAAAGTATGCTCGTACTGGTGACGGGATTTTGACCTCCTTGAAGGTGATGGAGGTCATGCTGGCGAAAAAGCTTCCACTGAGCAGGCTGGTTCAGCCGATGACAGTCTATCCGCAAGTTTTGCTGAATGTGCGTGTTAAAGACAAATGTTTAGCCCAAGAAGACCCGGATGTACAGGCTATGGTACGGGCTGTGTCGGAAGAACTAGGGAGTGAGGGGCGGATTTTGGTCAGGGAGTCTGGCACAGAACCGTTGGTTCGCATTATGGTTGAGGGTCAGGAAGAAGGCCGATGCCGCAAGTTGGCGGAGCAGGTAAAGTCAATCCTTTTTCAAAAAGGCCATGGGCTTCAATAAAGATGCCAGCAGTTAGATAATGAGAGAGGGTGGCACATTGAGAATGGAGAGAGTATGCTTGCACCGAGAGAGTAGCTGGAAAATTGCAAAGAAGAACGCGCTCCTTAATGCAACCAAGGCTGGGTTGGCTCTTATACAAACTGGTGTCTTTTGCTTCGTGTGGAATGTTGGCTATCGGGGATGTAGGCCGGAAACCTGGGCAGAATGGCAAGATATACTTTTGGTGGGGATATACCTTGCATTAACCTGTTTGCTGGGAGGTGTATATGGCGGATATCAAATTGGACGTCTTTCAGTAGGGGAGAGCGTCTACTCTACGGCTGTTGCACAGGTTTTTGTGGTATTTTTTCAATATTTAATTCTCTGTGTCATAACCGGCGGCATCTTAAATCCCTTGATGATGTTGGTTTTGTTGATATTGAATATATTAGTTGGTTCTGTTTGGGCGTTACTGGTGAAAAAACTTTATTGCTCACTATTTCCTGCGAGAGTTACTTATATTATTTACCAAGATTCAGAATCTTATCGAGAGGTTGTACCGCTTTATGATATGAAGTGGAAATTTTCTATTCAAGGCGCACTAGACTTGTCAGAAGGCGTAGACTACATCTTAGAGAAAATTTCACAAGCTGACGCAGTTTTTCTGTGTGGATTACATTCAAGTGATCGAAACGTTGTGCTGAAGTACTGCATTGATCGTGGCATTCAGGTGTATATCCGACCTAAGATTGGCGATTTATTGATTAGTGGATCCTCTCAGATGCAGTTAATGAATATGCCGATTCTGCATTGTGGGCGGAATCGAACCTCTATGTTGTACCAGTGTATTAAGCGTTTGATGGATATTGTCATGTCTGGACTGACGTTACTCGTAATCAGTCCAGTGATGTTGCTTGTGGCCATTGCCATCCGATGCTATGATGGGGGGCCTGCTTTTTACAAGCAGATCCGTTTGACGAAAGACGGCAGACAGTTTGAAATATTAAAATTCCGTAGTATGTGTGTGGACGCAGAAAAAGATGGCGTTGCTCGTCTCGCAACCGAGGGGGATGCTCGGATCACACCAATTGGACGATTTATTCGAAAGGTTCGACTTGACGAACTGCCTCAACTTATCAACATCTTAAAGGGTGATATGAGCATTGTTGGCCCGCGGCCCGAGAGACCGGAAATTGCGGCTCAATATGAGGAGGATATGCCGGAGTTTAGTCTGCGGCTTCAAGTGAAGGCCGGATTGACCGGCTATGCACAAGTATACGGTAAATACAATACGCGTCCCTATGACAAGCTTCAGATGGATTTGCTGTATGTCGCCAACCAATCCATTTTACTGGATTTGAAAATCATATTTGTGACTGTGAAGGTTCTTTTTATGCCGGAAAGTACGCAAGGCATAGAGGCCGGACAACTTACAGCATCTAGGAAAAGTGAAAAAAATACAACACTACAATAATAGTTGCACAGATTTGTAGAGATGCAGTCGGCCTTTCCGCCGATTGTTGGGAGGTTTCATGGACAACAAAGAATACCTGGAGATTGATTTACTCCGATTGGTGAAGGCTCTCTGGCACCGTGCGTGGGCCGTTGTACTTGCGATATTCCTTTGTGGGGTAGCTGGCTTTACATGGTCTGCTTATTTAGCCACGCCTCTCTACAAGGCGGAGACTTTACTGTATGTCAATAACAGCTCCTTTTCTGTCGGCAGCACTAGCTTCAGCATCAGCTCCTCTGAGTTGACTGCAGCCCAGAGCCTGGTGGAGACATATATTGTGATTTTGGAAACCCGGACGACACTGGAGGATGTGATCGACGAAGCGGAGTTGACATACAGTTACAGTGAGCTTTTGGAGATGATTGATGCTCAAGCGGTCAATAATACGGAGATATTCTCGGTTACTGTAACCAGTGAAAGCCCACAGGAGGCAGAACTGATAGCTAACACTATTGCCCAAATTCTTCCAGGCAAGATTTCCAATATTGTAGAAGGAAGTTCTGTCCGAGTCGTGGATTATGCAGTGGTTCCTATGCATCAGTCTTTTCCCAGCGTTACAATGTACGCAGCTGCCGGCGCGTTGCTTGGCCTGATCATCTCCTGTTTTGTAATCATTTTGCTTGAGCTATTTGACGATCAGATCAAGGATGAAGGTTGCCTCACGCAGACATATGATATCCCCATTCTGGCCACCATTCCCGATTTGCTTTCCAATAAAACCGATGGTGGCTATTATGCGGCCAGGAAGTAGAACCAGGTGGTATAAGGAGAATTATAATGTTTTGGAAAAAAACAGTGAAGGCGACCGCATCACAATCCTACGAGTCAAAAGGCTTTATTGGGGATAAACTCAGCTTTGCGGCTGCCGAAGCCTACAAGTTGCTGCGCACAAATATTGAATTCGGCCTTCCGGATGAGAAAAATTGCCGAATCATAGGAATTACCAGCGCAATGCGCAACGAAGGAAAGACAACGACGGCAATCAATTTGTCGTATAGCTTGGCTCAGTCAGGAAAGCGAGTTTTGTTGCTAGAGGCAGATCTGCGTCTACCTACCATCGGTAAGCGGCTTGGGCTTGCACGTACTCCTGGTCTCTCCAATCTTCTGGCAGGACTTTGTACGGGTACTGAAGTGCTCCAAAAATCAGCATTGTTGCCTAATTTTTATGTCATTACTGCAGGAGATATTCCTCCCAATCCATCCGAATTACTGGGATCAGAGCAGATGGCCGTCTCAATAAAGGCATTGTCCTCAAACTTTGACTTTATTATCTTAGACCTTCCGCCAGTCAATGTAGTTTCGGATGCACTGGTGGCATCCAAGCTGATCCATGGAATGATTATGGTGGTACGGCAGGGCTTCAGCAGTAAGCAGTCTGTTGCTGAAGCTATACGCCATCTCAAATTCCTGGAGACAAAGGTGCTTGGTTTCGTCTTGACTGGTGCTGATGTCCAATACAAGCGGTACAAAAAATATGGGCAAAAGTACGGCTATGGCTACGGCTATGAGGATGCCGATGCAGACGCATCCAGACATGTAGAGAGGCCAAAGACCACACATAGATGTGACGGCCAAACAGCCGCTGATGAGAAATGATCGATTATCACACACATATTCTGCCGGGAATGGACGATGGTAGCCGGAGTACATCGGAAAGTGTAGAGATGCTCCTTATGTCTAGGCGTCAAGGAATTTCTAAAATCATCGCAACGCCTCATTTTTATCCCAGAGAAGATAAGCCTGAGCAATTTCTTCAGAGGCGGCTCACAGCATGGAACCGGCTTGAGCGATGTTTAACAGATGATATGCCTGAGATTCTGTTGGGGGCGGAGGTCAGCTATTTCGAGGGCATCTCGCGGACGGATGCAACGTTGCTGCTACGCACCGAAGGGACAAGCCTACTGTTGCTGGAGATGCCTTTTATTTCATGGAGTAGTCGTGTAATCCAGGATGTCCTGCAGTTGAATGAGCATCCCTTTGTACAAGTCATCTTAGCTCACATTGAACGCTATCTCCCCATGCAGCGGCGAGAGGTTCTGGATCAGCTTTTGAAGCAGGGGATCCTGTTCCAGGCGAATGCGAGTTTCTTTTTACGGTGGCCACAGCGAATGCGAGCTATGCGGATGTTGCGTGAAGGCCAAATCCATCTGCTAGGCTCGGACTGTCACAACTTGGATACTAGGCCACCTTGCCTTGGAAATGCAACGGAAATGATCCGAAGAAAACTCGGGCAAGAATTAGTGAACGGTCTGGAGCAGAATATGATTCAATTGCTGGAAAGAAGGCCATGGTAAATGAACAGGAAATATCTGCTCATCGGCGTATTTTGCTTGATTGTCTGCCTTTGTTGTGTGATGGCTGCCTTATATCCCAAAGAGGCGAAAGATCCAGTTGCTGAGAGTATGACAATTTCCTCTGCTCCGCAGCTTGAAATACCTGCGCCTTCTCCGGAAATCAGTGCCCCGCCCTATGAGAGCCCAATCGACTTCGAGAACCTTCAAGCCGAAAATCCGGATATCTGCGCTTGGCTGTTAATCGAGGACTCAGAGGTCAGTTATCCCATACTGCAAAGTACCGAGGATGATAGCTTTTACATAAATCACGACAGCACTAGACAGTACTCCGCCGCTGGTGCCCTTTTTACGGAGAGCAGCTACAACAGCGCAAATTTTAGCGACCCAGTTACCATAATCTACGGTCATAGGATGAATTCAGGTTCATTTTTTGGCGGGCTTCAAAAGATGTACTCAGATTCAGATGGATTTGAAAAGCATCGGCGTATCACCATATACTTACCGAACAAGGAACAACACTATATAGTGTTCGCAGCGATTCCATACGACAACCGTCACATTCTCTATCACTATAATTTCGAGAGTAAGAGAATGTACAACTCATTTTTAGATAGCGTCTATTCAGTTCGGGCTATCGGTGCAAATATTGCAGAGGATGTAGATATTACAACAGATGATCAGCTTCTGATCCTCTCTACCTGTTTGATGGGTGACCGTTCTATGCGGTATTTGGTGTTGGCGAGATTGGATGAAGTAGTAGAAACTTAATTTGACATGAAACAGTTCTTACGTTGCTTTACTTCTGGATAATTAAAGAAACCAATATTAGAAAGGATGCATGAACATGAAAAAGCAATTGTTCCCCATTATGCTGGCTACGTTGGCGCTCACAATGACTCCCTCTGCGATAGCTGCAAACTTTACCCCCAGTGTAGAGGGCAAACAGGCACCAGAGGTCGTTTCCGCTTTCAGCGAAGCAGGCGAGGAAATCGTAGCTGTGATTAATAACAGCCAAGGGATTGTAGTTTCTGAAGTGCCTTACGGAGAGCTAATTGTCACACCGGTCTCTCAGGCATCTAGTGCGGAAGAGAGTATTGCTACCACACTGGAGGCTGCCTATACGCAAATCACTGGAGTGGCTTCTTTGGATGAGCTGACCGATGACTTGGAATCTGCGATTCAGGAACTATCTGATGAAGTGACCGTAGAGGATCTTGTGGTACGTGATTTGTTTGATGTCACTCTCACAGGGGATTATTCTGAGTATCTAAACACAGAAGGGAACTCTGTGACGGTTCGATTTGCCCTTAATCTGCAGCCTGATGCTCTTTTGATGGTGCTGCACAACTACAGTGGTTCCCAGTGGGAAGTTATTTCCAACGACCTTGTAACCCGACATGAGGACGGAGACGTCAGTGTAACCTTCCATAGCCTGTCGCCTGTGGCTTTTGTGGTGGATGGAGCACAGATTACCATTGATCCAAACGCACCGACTTCCCCGCAGACCGGAGAAACTCTGCCCGCTCTGATGATCATGGGAGCCCTGCTATTTGGCGGTGTGGCTGTAGTATGCTTTATTAGGGCGGCTAAGAAGAAAACTGTATAGAGGCATGGGAAGGGTTGTCTGACGGCATGAGATTTAAGATCCGCAAAGGGATGATAAAAGCGGGGGCATTAATCCTCTTGATTGTTGGATGCACGCTGATATGTCTTTCTTTCATTCGAAAATGGGAAATGGATGATTCAGTGTTGCCGCTTGAATATTCCCAGCCCGGCGCTGAAGAAACTCAGGGACAAACTTATTATGACGGTAACTGGTATGTACCTCGGGACAATCTAGAAACTATTTTGTTTCTTGGGCTAGACGAGTTTTCCAGTGGCAACACAGAGGAAAGCTACAACAACTCCAGACAGGCGGATTTCATTCTCCTTTTGGTGGTGGATCATGAAAGCAATGCCGTCTCTGCCATCCACCTAAACCGTGATACCATGGCGAACATACAGATACTAGGAGTTACAGGCGAGCCGGCCGGCACTTTTACTGGCCAGCTTGCTTTGGCCCATACGTTTGGAGATGGAGCTAGAACTAGTTGCCTGAACGCGGCAAGGGCTGTCTCTAATTTGCTTTACGGTGTGAAAATTGATCACTATCTATCTCTCACGATGGATGCAGTTCCTGCGCTGAATGATATGGTGGGAGGTGTGCCTGTTGTAGTTTTAGATGATTTTACTACAATTGATCCCGAACTTGTATCAGGATCGACCGTACTGCTGCAGGGAGAACAGGCGCTGACTTATGTCCGCGCTAGACGAGACCTGGAGGATGGCTCTAATCTCCATCGTATGGAACGTCAAAGGCAGTATATAAATGGTTTTCTGGAGCAGCTTCAGGCATCTATGGAAGATAATCCGGAGTTCTTTATAGACACTATAGTAAGTATAGCGGACTGTCTCGTGTCAGACTGCACGATAGAACAACTCTCCAGATTGGCGGGAGATATTCAGGCCTACCGGTTTGACGGCATATATACGCTAGAAGGAGAGACAATTCAGGGCGAAGAATATATAGAATTCTATGCCGATGATGAGGCAATCCAAACTCTGGTAATGGGTCTCTTTTATCGGATGTTGAGAGAGTAAAGAGGGAGGCCTGTGTGTGGAGAATACGATTTATGATTATTTTACGATATTCTGTCTTTCTATGGTTCCTGGGATAGAACTTCGTGGTGCTATTCCCATAAGAATTGTGTTGAATCTTAAGAAGGTGGAGGACAGCATTGAGGAGACACTTACCTACTGCGATTTTCCCAGCGAGCACTGGACTCGCATCCGCACCAACAATGTCATAGTGTGAAGAAAAAATCCGGAAATAGAGATTAGCATGGGCTAAGAACACGGGAAACCGTTGGAGCCGTAAGGGTTCGAGGTTTTCCGTGTTCTTGTTTTAACTGGGACATGGGAGTGGGTATGTAGCCAAATTCTTGTGTCATTTCGTGCCTAACCGTATCTTTTCGTGGGGAGTTTAGGGGTAGTGTCAAGGATTGGACCTGTTGACAAAGTTCCCCCAAAACTCCAACCCTATGGTATAATTGAAATAAGGGGGGATGTAAGGATGATGGGACGGCAAAGCGGTCAAATGAGCATGTTGATACTGGACATAGAGGAATTGATCCCAGGAAATCATTTGCTCCGGCAAATCAATCAGCTGGTTTCATTTGATTTTATCTATGACCTTGCAGCACCGTATTATCCTGCGAATGGCCGTCCATCTGTCGATCCTGTCAGTATGTTTAAAATGCTGCTGGTGGGATACCTATACGGTATCAAGTCAGAGCGTCGGCTTGTCCAAGAGGTCCAGTTAAATATTGCGTATCGCTGGTTTTGCGGTTTCGAGCTCGGAGAGAAGATACCAGATCATTCTACGTTCAGCAAAACAAGAGTTCGTAAATGGAATGAAAGCGGCTTTTTCCAGAAGGCTTTCCTTGAAATTGTTCGCCGCTGCATAGAGCAGAAGCTGATAGATGGCAAAGAAATGGCCTCGGATGGCAGCTATATCCCCGCTGAAGTCTCCCGCAACAGCTGGATTGACGTAGAGGTAGAAGTCGAGCAGAGTATGCTGAGCTATCTTGACGATTTGGATCAAGAACTTGCATCACAGCCAGGGTTCAAGAAGCCCCCAACCCGCATGGTCACAAAGAAGATTACAACAAGCACAACAGATTCTGAGTGCGGCTATATCCACCACGGGAGCAAACGAGGTGTGGGATACCTCATGGAAGCGACCGTAGATTGCAAACATGGGATTGTTACAGCAGTCGATGTATTCCCGGCAAATGAAAAAGAAAGCCTCTTGGTTTTGCGGCATCTGGAACGGCAGAAAAAGCAGTTGGGCCTGTCTATGGAGAAAGTTGCTTTGGACAGAGGGTATGACACTGGTGCTGTTCACAGGGGATTGGAACTATTGGGAATTACCGGTTATATTCCCGCCATCCGTTTTCCCAATGACCCAAGTAAATATGGATTTTTATATGATCCGCAACAGGATACATTTATTTGCCCAATGGGACAATCTCTTGTATATCACCGTCTGAACTGCAATAAGTCCACAGGGAAATATCTTCGTTGTTACCAGGTACAGGGCGATGTCTGCCAGAAATGCACTTCCCGTAAGACTTGTTTTGATACGACCGGGGTGCGCAGAAGAATTTTGGCCAGCAGCTGCTATCCCGCGTTTTACAGAGGGCATTTAAGGGTCAATACTCCGGAATACCTGTGTATGATGAGAAAACGGAAAATATGGGCCGAAGGCAGCTTTGCGGCTATGAAAAGAGAGCATAACCTTTTGAAAATTAGAAAACGAGGCATTCTCGCGGCAACTGAGGAATGCCTCATGTCTGCCATGGCATTAAACCTCAAGAGAATGGCTAAGGCCATCTTTTCTGCAATATATATGGATAAAATGTGGGCTGAGAATATGATTTCTCAGCCTATATTTTATCTTTGTCAACAGGTCCAGTATTTTTCGCAAAATGGTTTGCAGGGCCTGGCATGAGAGAAGTCAGCCAGCAATGGAGGCGTCCTCAAGGGCAGCCTCCAGGTGCTTCATGTTCATGTACTTCTTGTTGCCCCACTGGGTGCCGGCCACATGGCGCAGCCGGGCGCAGACCAGCATGAGGGCAGAGTTTCCATCCGGGAAGGTTCCCACCACACGGGTCCTGCGGCGGATCTCACGGTTCAGCCGCTCAATCACATTGTTGGTGCGAATCCGTGTCCAATGCTCATAGGGGAAATCACAGTAAGTCAGCGTTTCCTCGATGTTGTCCTCCACCTTCCTGGCAGCTTCCTTCAGCTTCATTTCCTTCAGCTGAGCGACTACAGCCTTGGCCTTTTCCCTGGCAGCCTTCTTGTTTTCCTGTGCATGGATGGCCTTGAGCATCTTGGCTACCAGCTTTACCTTGGAGCGAGGAACAACAGAAAACACATTCCGGTAGAAGTGAACCGTACAGCGCTGGTACTTTGCAGTAGGGAATACTTCATTCACCGCTTCCAGCATGCCTAGACACTTGTCTCCAACAATGAGCTTCACGCCATCCAATCCGCGCCCTTTAAGCCATTGGAAGAAGCTCACCCAGCTTGCCTTGTCCTCTTTCATACCTTCAGCAGCGCCCAAAACCTCACGGTACCCATCCTCGTTCACTGCAATGGCTACCAGAATTGCCACATTTTCGTACTCTCCGCCCCAGTTGCGCCGCAGGTAGATACCGTCTACATAGACATACGGATATCTGCCGCCCTGCAAAGGACGGTTCCGCCAATCTTCAATGTGGACATACGCTTTCTTGTTCAGCTCACTG
>OLSX01001274.1_pt1 | contig 24164 bp, 13 predicted proteins | sample 1673141 | NCBI WGS metagenome assembly OLSX01 (sample SAMEA3136759, study PRJEB25190) | human gut metagenome | biome: human gut; feature: human-associated habitat; material: faeces | place: Austria | collected 2013
ATGGGAATACTGGACGGAATCGTGGAATGGATCGCAGAACAGGTCATGAACATTCTGGATCTGATCACCACTTCAGTCCTGGGCGCCCTCGGCTGCTCCATGGACACGTTCCTGCGCTATTTTCCTGCAGCTGAAACCATGTACGATGTGTTTCTGGCACTGGCTCTTGGCCTCATCCTCTTAAACTGGGTGTGGCAGCTTTTCAAGAACTACTTCATGGGTGCCGGAATCGAAGCGGAGGATCCCCTGAAACTTTCCATCCGTTCTTTTATTTTTATCTTCCTGGCCTTTTATGCGGAAGACATCGTGAACCTGCTCCTTGGCATCGCCGGGACGCCTTATGACTGGATCTTAACGGAGGAGCTTCCCTCCCTGGATTTTGCCAGCTTCAATTCAGTCATCACTGTCATCCTGGGTGTATGCGCCAATGGAGCCGTGGCGATTATCGCCCTGATTTTAGTTTTGATTTTGGCGTGGAATTACATCAAGCTGCTCTTTGAGGCAGCGGAACGCTACATCCTTTTGGGAGTGCTGGTCTATACGGCGCCGGTTGCCTTTGCCACAGGTGCCTCCCAGTCCACCGGGCAACATCCAATATTTTCAAGAGCTGGTGCCGGATGCTGGGCGGGCAGTTCTTCCTATTATTGATGAACGCCTGGTGCCTGCGGCTGTTTACCAGCATGGTCGGCACTTTCCTCGCAAACCCGTTATCACTCTGATGAAAGGAGGAGTCCATGAAATACAAAAAACCAATCCTCACTGCCCTGGTACTGGTTTCCTGCCTGGTTTTGTTCTGCTCCATGCCGGTCTTTGCGGCAGAGCTGACAGAAGCCCAGGTGGAGGAAGCCGTAGCAGAACAGGGAAAGGAAGCTGTGACCGGAAATGTGTTCATCTGGTTCCTCTGTGCCATTGCTTTCCTCAAGGTTTCCCAGAAGATCGACAGCTTTATGGCAAGTCTGGGCGTCAATGTGGGGCAAACAGGCAGCTCCATGTTGGCCGAGGTCATTATCGCTACCCGTGGCGTTGCAGCCATAGCCAGTTCCTTTGGCGGCGGAGTGCGTCATGCAGGCGGCGGTTCTTCCGGGGGTGCGCCTTCCGGGCCGTCCGGCCCCTTTGGCGGATTCCTGAAAGGCGGCCTCGCCGGCGTGGTCAGCCGTAAGGTCACCAGCGACGCAGTGCGGACGGCCACGACAGCGACCTCCACTGTGAATACGGTCAAGTCCACTGCAGCAGAGGCTGCTGCCCAGTCCAGAACAATCAGGGAGCAGAACGCTGACGCTGTCCATCAGACAGATACACAAATTGGGACGCACCAAGAAACTACGACGGCGGCTGCACACTCCGCATCTACCGAGATGCTCACCCAGACGGCCCAGCAATCCGAGATGTCCGCCGCCCAGATCTTCCAGCAATCGGAGCATACCGCACGGCAGACGACCACAGAGACCGCATCGCAGGCGTCCCATACAAACTCCACGGTCGTACAATCGGACACGCAAACATCTGTACCGCCCCTAAAGGGCGTTGGCCTGGGAGGCGCCATCTTTGCCCAATCGCTGTTGTCCGGCGGCAGTTTTGCCAATGACGTGATCGGAACAGCCGCCAAGGGCGATATGCGTACCACGGGCTCTATCACCGGGGACCTGGCCGCCCAGTCCATCCGTTCCTACCTGGGTTATGCCGGCGAGGGGGCACAGGAAAAAACGCCCCTTACTTTCTCCAACGTGGAGATCGGCGGCGGGAGGATCACAGGCATGGTGTCAAGGCCGGATATGCCCGCGCCTATTGCCTTTGGTATGTACCATGCGGATCAATACATGGAACCCAAGGGCGATTTTTCAAAGATTCGGACCGCGGACGGTGCCCTCTGGTATACACAGCTTGCCCAGGACACTGTGGAGCGCAAGCCCTACAAAGCTCCTGACGACACGGTGGCTTATCAGGAGAGCATCGTGAAGCGGCTGCCGGACCCGCCCAAGCGCAAGGACCGGGTATAAGGAGCCGCCTATGCGAAATGAAGAACGGGACGTCTATGTGATCCCACCCAATTTCATCGAGGGCGGCACCTTGTTAGGCGGAATGTTCAAGACCCGCAACGTCATCGAGGCCGGCGTCCTGGGCCTTCTTGTGGGCCTGCCGGTCCTCAATTTAAGTCTCTCCCTCACCACACGGATCATTATCCTGTGCCTGACAGCCCTGCCGCTGGTGCTGGTCGCCCTCATCGGGATCTCCGGCAGCAGCCTGTCTGCCTTTATCCTTCAGTTCTTCCGTTTCCTGCATAGCCGCAGGGTCCTCACCCGGGAGCCGCAGACCGACAGTGGTGAGCAAAAAAAGTCCATCCTGCCAAGCTGGCTTCGTAAGAAACATACGGAGCAGGAGAATCAGGAGCAGGAACCAGCGCCGGTCAGCCGGAGTAGCCTTCGCTTTGACAGAAAAGAGCGCAAGGTCACGCAACACAAGACGTTTCTTCCCCCGGAAGAAACGGTAAAGCCGCTCAATCCTTTGGCGGACTATGTCCCCATTGAGAAGATCGAGAACGGGGTCATCTATACCAAAGACCACCGTTATGTGAAGGCAGTGGAGGTTGTTCCGGTCAATTTTCTGCTCCGGAGCGCCCAGGAACAGCGCAGCATCATCTATTCCTTCATCAGCTATCTGAAAATTGCCCCGGTCAAGGTGCAGTTCAAGGTTCTGACCAAGCGTGCTGACATTGACCGCCATGTGGAGACTGTGCGAAAGGAGCTGGAACGGGAAACTGACCCACACTGCCGGATGCTGCAAGAGGACTACCTGCGGCTGATCCAGCAGCTTGGCTCCCGGGAGGCCATTACCCGGCGTTTCTTTCTGATCTTCGAGTATGATGAATTACCGGGGACTCGCCGCGGACATGAGGAAGAGGAGGCCATCGCCGCCCTCCAGACCGCTGCACGGACGGCGGCCAACTACCTGCGGCAATGTGGGAATACGGTGATCATGCCGGAAAACGAGGATGAAGCGGCCTGTGAGATCCTCTACAACATCCTCTGCCGCCGGGAGAGCTACGAGCAACCCTTTCCCCAGAAACTGAAAGGCGTACTGGCGGAGTATCTGGCCGCCGGGCGTTCCCTGGATAACATCTCCACCAACGAGTTCTACGCTCCTAGCAAGATCGACCTCTCCCATGGGCGGTACATCTGCATTGACGGTATCTACTATGCCTATCTGCTGGTGCCCTCGGACGGATATAAATCGCAGGTGCCGGCCGGCTGGCTGAGCCTGCTGGTGAACGCCGGGGACGGCATCGACCTGGATATGTTCCTCTCCCGCCAGCCCAAGGACCGCATGATCCGCAAGCTGGGCCAACAGCTCCGTATCAACCGCAGCAAGATCAAGGAGGCCAGCGACACCAACACCGACTTTGACGACCTGGACGGAGCTATTCGTTCCGGTTATTTCCTCAAGGACGGTCTCAGCAACAACGAGGATTTCTATTACCTCAACCTGCTTATCACCATCACCGCCGCCAGCGTGGATGAATTAGAGTGGAAATGCACGGAGATGAAAAAGCTCCTGCTGTCCCAGGACATGGACGTACAGCCCTGTTCCTTCTGTCAGGAACAGGCTTTTTTATCATCCCTGCCCCTGGTCAGTCTGGAGCGCAGCCTCTTCGAGCGCTCCAAGCGAAATGTGCTGACCCTGGGAGCGGCAAGCTGCTATCCCTTCACCAGCTATGAGATGTGCGATGACAACGGCATCCTCTTGGGCGTCAACAAGCACAACAACTCCCTCATCATTGTGGACATCTTCGACAGCCGGGTCTACAAGAATGCCAATATAGCGATCCTGGGGACCAGCGGCGCGGGCAAGAGCTTTTCTATGCAGCTCATGGCCACCCGGATGCGGCGTAAGGGCATTCAGGTCTTTATCGTAGCCCCGCTGAAGGGCCACGAGTTCCACCGGGCCTGTTCCAATATCGGCGGCGAGTTCATCCAGATCTCCCCTGCCTCCCAGAATTGCATCAATGTCATGGCGATCCGCAAAGTGGACCGCTCTGTGGATGAAATGCTGGATGGTCCCGGCGTGGAGAAGTCTCTGCTGGCGGCGAAGATCCAGCGGCTCCACATCTTCTTCTCTCTGCTGATCCCCGACATGACCCACGAGGAGCGGCAGCTTCTGGACGACGCTCTGATCCGCACCTATGCCCGGCTGGGTATCACCCACGACAACAGCACGCTGGATGACCCGGAGCATCCAGGCCAGTATCGGACGATGCCGGTGCTGGGCGACCTGTATGAGGTCTTGAAGGAGTCCCCGGAGACCAGGCGGCTTGCCAATATCATCAACCGGCTGGTCAACGGCTCCGCCAGGACCTTCAACCAGCAGACCAATGTATCGTTGGAGAACAAGTATACCGTCCTTGATATCTCCGAGCTGACCGGCGACCTGCTGACGGTGGGGATGTTTGTAGCTCTGGATTTCGTCTGGGACAAGGCCAAGGAGGACCGGACGGAGGAAAAGGCCATTTTCATCGACGAATGCTGGCAGCTGATCGGCGCCAACAGCAACCGTCTGGCCGCCGAGTTTGTGCTGGAGATCTTCAAGATCATCCGCGGCTACGGCGGGTCGGCCATCTGCGCCACCCAGGACATCAACGACTTCTTCGCTCTGGAGGACGGCAAGTACGGCAAGGGCATTATCAACAACGCCAAGACCAAGATCCTGCTCAATCTGGAGGAGGAAGAGGCCCGGCGCGTCCAGTCCATCCTCCATCTCTCTGAGGCAGAGGTCATGGAGATCACCCACTTCGAGCGGGGCAGCGGCCTTATCAGCACCAATAACAACAATGTGACGGTGGAGATCAAGTGCAGCCAGCTGGAGAAGGAACTGATCACCACAGACCGCAGGGAACTGCGGGAGCTGCTGGGGCGCGAGAACTAATACGTCTTTATGACGGCCTTTGTACGTCAACTCTCTGGGTGCGCCTTTATGACGGCGCTAAGACGGAAGTGCCTCGGCAACTATGCGTCTTTATGACGGCGGTATTATGTCCGGGAGGTATCACAAGATGAAAACACGAGCGGAACTATATGGACAGGAAGCCAAAAGCCTGCTGCGGGACATCACCATGTACCGCGCGCTGACGGAGGAACAGGTGCTCCGGCTCTATCCCGGCAAGCGGGAAATCATAAAAAACCTGCTGTCCTATCTCACCAAGCAGGACCGCATCTGCTATGTTGACGGCCTGTACTGCCCGGCGCCGGAATGTGCCCAGGATGTTGACCGTGGCCTGCTGGCTGCGGTCTGGGTGCTGGCGGACTTCATTGACCGGGTGGAGTACCACTCGGCTGCGGAATATCCCGCCAAGATCATCTTTTTCGCTGACGGCGAGATCTATGAGATCATCCACGCGGCCCAGGGGAAGGACGCCCTTGTGTCCTATGTCCTGTCCTCCGCTGGGGAACATCCCTCCAGATATCTGGTGCTGGTGGATGACCCCGGACAGATCGAACAGCTTCAGATCCCCCACGCCAGCGGATACTGCACTGTGTCCCCGGAGGGGGATGTCCACTACTATCAAAAGGAGTAAAGGAGGCGGCCATTTGGAACGAGCTGTCCTTTCACAGCGTATCATATCGATCCTATCTGATATTTCACGCCTGACCAACGCGCTATACGCGCTCAACACCACCGATATCCAGCGTTATCCCGACAACTACGAAGTGCTGTCCACTGACGCGGCGCTTCGGGCCGAACGGATCGCCTGCCGCCTGCGGCATCTGCTCTACGCCACCACCAGCGTCACCAGGGACGAATACCTGACCTCCGCCGCTGTCATGCAGGGCATTGAGATACGGTCCGAGGACGGCATTCTGGAGATCACGCTGCCCTGTCTGCATCCCAAACGGAAACAGCGGCAGAGCACGGAATATCTCCTTGACCCCTTCACCGCCGCCCTCGGCCAGTACCTCAAAAGCAACCCCATGCCCCGGCTGCGCCACTGCGTCGTGTGCTTTTCTCTGGTCTACAATAGGGATCTACCAGAGCGGCGTGTTCGGGATTATGACAATCTGGAACTCAAGCAGTTTCTGGATGTGGCGGCTTCCTTTCTGCTCACGGATGACGGCGGACTGCTGTGCGACGCCTATCACACCACGGAACTGGGCGACACGGACTGTACCCGCATCTCCATCATGGACAGCAAGCAGTTTCCCGAGTGGCTGGAGAAGAAACAGACTGCCCTGCGGTCTATCAAAGAACTGTGACGATGGAGGTCGATCCAGGGCCCGCATACCCCCTCAAAATAGGGTACCATTTTGCCCGATTTACGGGGGTGGATTTTGGGACCCTGCCAGTATGGTCCAAAGTCCAGTATTTTGGGGCGGTCTAAGGGAAGCGGCTATATCAAATTACGCCCAAGTCAAGAACACCCTGGGCGTAAAACCGGCAGCGAGGAGGCGTCGGATATGACTTGTGGAAAGAGCCCGTTGCCATCGCTGGATTCACTGCCCGGCTTGCTGCTGGCCCTTACCGCTCTGTCCGGCGAGATGCCATTCGCCCTGGTGGACAGACTTTCTGGTTCTGACCTCTATAAGCAAAAAGTGGTCAAATCGCTCAAACGGGAAAAGCTCCTTCGCACCTACTACCATGACGGACTTCGCGGCCTGCGCCTGACCGCTGCCGCGAAAAGACTTCTGGCGGCAAGCCAACCGGACAGATACCTTCCCCTCTTTACCGGCGACACCGCCACCAACACACCAAAATACTCGGTCTCACACCGCCTGCGCCTCCACCGGATGGCCGAGGTGCTGGTCACAGCATACAATGCGGGCCTTCTGACCTTCCCCTGGGAAAAGCCGCCTGTTTTTCAGCCAGAGCCGGCAGATACCGGCCTATATATCGGTCCGGCCTACTACAGTTCCAGAGAGGTGAAGGAGATTGGCGCGCAAGCGGCCATGATCCGCAGCTCCCGCTCTACCGGCGTCCTTCTTTGTGACGGCGGTATTTTTGCTGTCTATAACACCGCGGATACCCGGATGAAGTGGGAGTACAAGGCCGAGGTGCGGCTCAAGGCCATGATACAGACAGACCTGTGCCACGGCAGACTGGCGCGTTGGCTTATGGATTCGCCCCCGGGCGCCATCGTCTTTGGCGATGGTATGGACCAGTTAGAACATCTGATGGGTCCAGGCAGCACGGAGACCAGAAATTATCTCATTATGGACGGCACGTTCTGCTGCTTCCATTATCTGACTCTCGACCATCAGGGGGAAGTACTGCTGCGGCTCTTATGCGACCCGGAGCTGAAAGCGGCACTGGATGGCATCCTGTCTGAGGACCTGTCCGAGTGCAGGGTAAACTGGCTGATCGAGCATGACGCCATCGACAAAAACGGATGTCCGGTGCTGTTCGGCTATACCTGCGATATGCCCCGTATCCGGCGTTTTGACGACGCGCTTGGGCTGCATGAGCAAACCGGCACGGTCTACTGCTTCGATTTCCAGGAGCCGGCACTGCGCCGGGCCTGTGGGCCAAGGGTCACGCTTCAGTGTATTGATTTTGATGCGTTTGAAAGGAGTGTCATCCATATCCCGCAAACAATGGATTAAGGCGCTGGCCGTTCTGCCCTTTGCCATCGGGGCGTTGCTCTATGGGGGCGGATACCTCAGCCAGTTTTTTTATAACTATCATGTCTGGCAGCAAGCCGGCGGTACCCTATATAGCGGCACCTCTCCAGAGTTCCCGGACCCCGGTTTTCTAGCCTGCATCCGGTCGACGTTCCGGTTCCCCTACGGCCTATATGGCGTGGGGATCTGTGTTGCGGTCATCGGTATCCTGGTCTTCATGGTCATGCGTATGGGCTACAGCGAGACCGGAGAATATGACCGGGACCGCAATCTCGTTTACTCCAATAAGGGCACCTACGGGACAGCCGGCTTCATGACCAAAAAGGAAATGAACGGCGTTCTCGACCTGGTATCCGACATCCGCAAGCACCATGGGACCATTCTAGGCGAACTGGACGGCAAAGTGGTCTGCATCCCGGAGGATACCCGATTCAACGGCAATCTCGCTGTGTACGGGGCCTCCGGCTCAAAAAAGACCAGGGCCTTCTGCGTCAATATGATCCTGCAATGTGCCGCGAGGGGCAGCAGCCTGGTCCTTACAGATCCCAAATCCGAGCTGTACGAAAAGACCAGCGATTACCTGCGGAAGAAGGGCTACACCGTCCGCGTGTTCAATCTGGTGACCCCTTCCGCCTCGGACTCCTGGAACTGCCTGTCGGAGATCGAGGGCAAGGAGCTGATGGCCCAGCTGTTTTGCGATGTGGTCATTAAGAATACCGGCAGCGAGAAGGGCGACCACTTCTGGGACAACGCCGAACTCAACCTGCTCAAGGCGCTGGTGCTGTATGTCAGCAACAACTATCCGCCGGAGAAGCGGAACATCGGCGAGGTATACCAGCTGCTTGCCATGAGCAGTGAGAAGGAGCTAAACGCCCTGTTCGATATCCTGCCGGTGAGCCATCCGGCCAAGGCACCCTACAGCATCTTCAAACAGTCCTCGGAGAGTGTCCGGGGCGGCGTCATTATCGGATTGGGCAGTCGATTGCAGGTGTTTCAGAACCAGGATATCCGCAACATCACTTCCTATGATGAGATCGACCTGGAGCTGCCGGGCCAGCAGCCATGCGCCTATTACTGTATCACCAGCGATCAGGATTCGACCTTCGATTTCCTGTCCTCCCTGTTCCTGTCCTTCATATTTATCAAGCTGGTACGCTTTGCGGACGAGCGATGCCCCAATGGTGAACTCCCGGTCCCTGTCCATGTTTTGGGGGAAGAACTATGTGCCACAGGGGTCATTCCGGACCTGTCCCGAAAAATTTCTGTCATCAGGTCCCGCCGGCTCAGTCTTTCGGCCGTGTTCCAGAACTTAGCGGGTCTCCAAAACAGGTATCCCTATAACCAGTGGCAGGAGATCCTGGGCAACTGCGACGTTCAGTTGTTTTTGGGCTGTACGGACGCCCTCACCGCGCAATTTATCTCAGACCGCACCGGTGAGGCCAGCATCAGCGTCACCAGCAAGGCCAAGCAACTGGGCACCTGGCGCATCTCAAATTACACCCCGGAGTACCGGGAAACCAGCGGTGTAGGCCGCCGGAAGCTGATGACGATGGATGAAGTCCTGCGTATGGACACCGACAAGGCGCTGGTCATCATCCGTGGAAAAAAGGTATTGGAGGTTGATAAGTACGACTATTCCAAGCATCCGGAGTCCAAGAAACTCCGGGCCAGCAAGGCCGCCGCCCATATCCCCGCATGGCGGCGTGAGAAGCCCCCGGAAACGTCTCATGCCGCCCAAGCGCCCACCCAGAAGCCAGCGCGCAAGGAAAAGGCGGTGCCAAAGCCCCCGAAGGAGGCAAAACCGGCAGCGGCCAAAGGCCCCACCCCTGCAGCGCGGGCCTCCCCAGCGATGGAGGCTGGCCGGCCTGGCAGTAAGCCGGCGCCGAAGCCCAGGATCATAACCGCAACCAAAGAATCCATCTTGTCAAAATCAAATGGAAAAAAGGAGGAGTAGATCTCTATGCCAAGAAAGAAAAGCGTTGCCCCCGACCCCAAAGAGCAGGAGCTGGACCAGAGCGCAGCTGCCGCAGAGGGCGCTGTGGCTGAAGAAGCAGTTGACAATGACGGCGCTCCCAGCGATGAGACACTGGCGCTGATGGAACAGGAATATCTCGAATCCTCAGCGGATGGGGATTCGCCCCCGGAGTCTGGCTCCGACGCCCCCGCCGAAGATATAGCCAGCGAGGGCGACACCCCTCCCCCCGGCGAGGAAGTGCCTGACAGCGGTGAGCAGACCCAAGAGGCGCAGGCAGCTTCCACATCTGATGGCGCCGCCCCCGAAGCCGAACCGGAAGGCTCTTCGCCTGCTGGTGATGATTTCAGTGAGGATGTCCCTTCGGAAGGCAGCCCTATGGTCGGAGAGGGCGAGGTGTCCGACGATTACGCCGCCCTTTTGAAAGAGCTGGGCGAGTCCGGGGCAGACGGCCCGGAGGAACCGCCGCTGCTTGCTGATACGGAGGCGCCCGGCGAGGACGGCGGCTCAGATTCCCAGTTGGGCCTCTCCGAGGAGGATAATGAATCCGGCGGAGGTGGGCCGCCTGCCGATGACGGTGAAAGCTCTCCTGCGCGGGAGCGCCGCACACCTTCTGCCCGCCGTGGGGAGCGGCAGTCGCCCATCGCCGCCGCAGCGAGCCGCCGCCGGGATCGGGTCTTGACCATTGACGCCCGGGATGAGATCCAGACGGAGGAAGACCGGGAGGCCATCATCTGGCACGATATCCAGAACTCCCACCGCACCCGGCGCATCCTCACCGGTATGCTGGACGGCGTGGAAAAGACGGACTCCGGCCTGACCCTCGCCGTGGTCAACTATAAGGGGTTCCGGGTGGCCATCCCCGTCAAGGAGATGATGCTCTACACCGGCAAGACCCCCTCCGGCCGGGAATACATGGAGCTGATGGATCAGCTCAACCGCATCCTCAACGCCCGGCTGGGCTCGGAGATCGACTTCATCGTGAAGGGTTATGACAATGAGACCCGCAGCGTGGTGGGCAGCCGCCGGGAAGCCATGCTCCGAAAACGGCAGACCTTCTATTTTGACACCGATGAATTGGGCGAGCACCTGATCTATGAGGGCCGGGTCGTCCAGGCCCGTGTGGTGGCGGTGGCCGAGAAGGTCATCCGGGTAGAGGTCTTCGGTGTGGAGACATCCATCGTGGCCCGGGGCCTGTCCTGGGAGTGGATCGGCAACGCGCGCGACCACTTCAATGTGGGAGACCGCATCCTGGTCCGGGTGCTGAAGATCAACCGCACCGACGTGGAGCACCTGACCATCCGGGTGGATGCGCGCAGCGTGTCCGCCACCAACAGCCATGACAATCTGAAAAAGTGTATGCCCCAATGCCGGTATGCGGGGCGGGTCACCGACGTCAGAAATGGCGTCGTTTTTATTCGCCTCAACAATGGAGTCAACGCCATCGCGCACTCCTGCTATGACACCCGCTACCCCGGCAAAAAGGATGATGTCAGTTTCGCGGTAACCCGGATCGATGAAGAGCAGGGCGTCGCCATCGGCATCATCACCCGGATCATCAAACAAAATCTGTAAAGAAGGAGCGGCCTATTATGAAGCATATCAGACATCTGGCGCTGTGCCTGCTGCTGGCCCTGTCTCTGATGACCAGCGCCCTAGCCGCCGAAGTACCGGAAACACTGGTGGTTGAAAACCTGAATGGGCAGCAGCGCATGGTCAAGACCTATGTGCTCTCGCCGGAGGTTGACCCGGAAACCCTGCAGGAGCCGCCCTTCGATTACGACGGCTTCACCTACACCTGGGCCTATACCACCAAAGAGGAGCAGCCCTTTCTGGACGCCAAGACCGTGACCGAGACGGTGACGGTAGAGACCTCAAGCGATGACCTCAGCGATATCCTGGCAGCGCTGGCCCCCAGTATCCCCTATGATGATGGGGAGTATGTTGGTGAACTGGCTCTGGACCACACCACCTTGAGCACTGTGGCATCGGGGTACACCACCAAGTACGGCATGGTCTCTGAAACCAAAGTGATCTCCAACCTGGACCGCAATGATATGTCCTATGTCCCGGCCACCACCGTCAAGAACGGCAGAACGCTGTCCCTGGCCGGTGTGGAGTGGCAGGTGACCGGGAGTGACCTTGTCGGCGAGACGCTTTCCCCCTCTTCCTGGCAGGCGGTGGCCACCTATACCGCCTCTAGCAGTTGGAAGGCCGCCACCGGTTATGTGACCACGGCAGAGTATCACGGCGAGGTGGTCTCCGAGGGCATCGAGAGCGTGACCTACACCGTGGTCTACACTGGCGCGGAGACTGTGCCGGCAGAGGGAGAGAAGGCTTCCGGCAACGGCATAAATCCCTTTGCCATCCTGTCCGATTCCCCGCTGCTTGCCATCGGAGGTTTCATGCTGCTGGCTCTGGCGGCAGGCTTTGGCGTCCTCCTCTTTACACGCCGCAAGAACGTGTATGTCTACATCCCTGGCGACAGGCCCCGCGACTACAAGCTGGTCGCCAAATTCCGGGCGGACACGAAGTACCCCAGTATCGACCTGCGGAAGGCGGAGCCCTATCCCACCGGCGCGGTAGCGATTGAAGTCAAACGCTCGCTGGCGAAGGAGCTTGTTGGCCAGGACTTCACTGTCCAGTGTCAGGAGGGTGATTACGTCTATACGGTCCTCCGGGGGGACGGGGATGACTGGCATGAATTCAATGTGGATACCTTAACGCCCATCACTTAGAAGGAGGACATGATGAAAAAACTTTTATCCATGACCCTGTTGACCGCCGCCATGCTCTCCATGCTGACTGTGGGAGCTCAGGCCGCCGACCACTCCTTCACCACGGACGGCACGCCGGAGTATTACGGCTCCACCTCTTACGAGGAAGTATACGGGTCCCAGTATAACTACGGCGGCCCCAACGTGGTGGACTACCGGATCCCGGAACTGGAGTACGGCAGCTTCAGCACCACCCAGACTGGCATCATGGAGAAGACCTTGCTGCCCGGCCTGCAGGAATATAACTACACGGCAACCTCTACAGGCGGCGGCTATGGGATCACCAGCGATGGCGCCGTCTCCGGTATCTTCGCGATCCTGCCCGGTGAGACCGGCTCTACGGCCGGGACGATCCTGCCGGAGCTGCCCGGTGTTGCCAAGTTCACGGAACTGACAGACCGGTTCCTGCTCTCAAACGGGGCCATTGGGAGGGTCTCGATCCCCGCTATCGGCGTCAAGAATTACTATCTCTGGCAGGGAGAGACCTCCGCCAACATGAATAAGGGGCTGGGTCATTTCACCAGCACCAGCGTCTGGGACGGCAACGTAGGGCTCTGCGGCCACAACCGCGGGACAAAATATGTGATCGGGGCCATCAAGGATCTGGAGATCGGCGACACTGTCACCTATACCACCTCCGCCGGCACCCGGACCTATGAAGTGGCATCCGTTCGGAAAATCGACAGCAACGACTGGAGCTATCTGGAGCCCACTTCCGATAACCGGATCACCATGATCACCTGTGTCTCGGGGGATTCCAGCCATAGGTGGTGCGTTCAGGCTGTGGAAACAGACTGAGCAGGCAAATTATATCACGTTGTTGTAAATAGGCGTCCTAATTCCGTATTATGAAAATAGAGGGCTCTCAAAAATCATGCGGAGGAGGCGCTATTTATGATTAGCAGAAAGGCGGTCGCTTTATTTCTTGTCGTTGCCATGGTTGGAGGGATCATACCTTCCTCATCGGCAATGGACGCGCCTACAAAGGAGCAGGCCGCTGCATATCTTGTTGAGCGCGGGATCTTGGCTGGGGATGAGAGCGGAGATCTGCGCCTGGGTACATTGTTGACGCGGGCGCAGCTGGCCGTGATACTGACCCGTCTCCACGGCGATCCTGCGCAGGTGGAGAATAACCAGATGTTCTATGAAGCCCAGTGTAAATTCCCCGACGTTCCAGACTGGGCCAAGCAGTTTGCCGGCTACTGCTCCTACCATGGGCTGATGGTCGGTTACGATACCGGCGCCTTTGGCACTGATGACAATGTGACCCCGCAGGCGGCCTGCACTGTGGTGCTTCGGTACCTGGACCAGCCTGAAATCGTCTGGGACTACTCCACCGCCTGTCAAACAGCAATAGAGCTCGGCCTTACCATCGCAGAAGCCGCTGCCAGATCTGAATTGACTCGTGGTGAGCTGGCAGTTATGCTCTACCGGGCCATGGTGATGCTGGGAGAATCCCCGGTAACTTCTGCGGACAACTCTTCTGCCAGTATTTCACAAGGAACTGGAAACGGCTACTTGTCCAACCGCAAACCTGTCACGGAAGAGAATGTGTTGGAGCTACTGCTTCAGTTGGAGCGGGACTGGCCCACAGGGACCATCTGGGGAACACATGACACCCCGGGTACGCACAAAAATGAAGTGCCCTGCACCGCGGCCAGGAAGATCATGCGCGAGTATCGGGTCAGCGAATCCTATGGCTGCGGCGGCTACGCGGCCATGGTCAGCTCCCTGATCTTCGGCGATGCGGCCAATCCCGGACGGCGTGTGGAGGATCTGTCCCAGATCCGGCCGGGGGACATTATTTTCCGGGTGAATAACGAAACCGGAAAAGTCTGGCATATTGTTGTCGCTTTGGAGACTCCCAACGAGATCGGCGCATTCCACGTCACTGATGGCAACAATGGCGAGGCCGTACATTGGCCGGACCAGCAAAACCCCTATGGCCGCAGCAATCTGGACAGCTATGGGGAAAACAGGGCCTATCACCTGGAGGTGTGGACACGCTACCCAGAGGAGGTATCCTGTACCGGAGCAAGCAAAAATGCGTGGACGACAGGGCTCAATTAGCCGGGCAGACGCCACGCCGGAACTTTTCTTTCAGGATCGCGCAGCGCTGCGTGATCCTTTTTTATACACAAATCTGAACAGGAGGTTACCATGATCAGGAAAATCAACGGCTATTGGAAGCGGCTTCTTACTGGCCTGCTGACTGTGGTTATGGCCACGGGCATACTGCCTGTCAGCAGCTACGCCGCATCCGGGTCAAGTGCGGTTTACGCACCTACTGAAAACTTTGAGCTGAACATCGCCGGCGCCACTGCCTGGGCTGGGGTCGAGGATGCTCTGGCTGTCTACACCGCGGAGGCTGGGACTGTCCAGACGGCCTCCATTCCTTTGGAGACTCCCTTTGCCCTCCTGGAAGACAGTGAGGACCGGCTGAAAATCGGGTACAGCAAGGGCGGCTGGACGGGAGGCACGCTGGAACACACTGGCTGGGCTGATAAAGAGGATGTTTTAGTCAACCTGCCTGATGTGATCCCCAGCATTGCCTACATGCGGGAGGATGCGGAACCGCAGTTCAACTCCCGCCTGACCCGATTTGAGTATGTTATCCCCGCTCCCTATGCAGAGGCGGAGCAGCTGGCCCAGCTCCAGACGGAGGCCGTGGAGGACGGCGAGACTCTGGTGGTCCGCATGGAAGGACAGACCGTGACGGTCACCCGAGCCGTGGGTGACCCTGCCAGTCTGGAGGAGTACACCTTGGACGGGGCAGCTTACCGGAAGTACGGCAAGTGGACGGAAGTTTCTCCGGTGGACAGCGGCATTTCGGCCTATCAGCTACCTTATGACGTAACTGCAGCATACAGCGCGGACCCCAGTATCACCCTTGGCATGTTCGCCCCCCAGCCGCCCCAGCCAAACCGGGCTCTCGCCAACAGCAGCCCTACCGGCGGAGTGGGGGCCTACAACCCAGGCAGCCCTGGTGGGCAGAAACCCGGCACCTCCAATGTGGCCTGGGCCATTGACCCGGAGCGCACCTTCCTGCGCTTCACCCTCATCGAGTTTCCCCGGGGAGTGCTCACCGACCTGAACACCCAGGACTGGGATACCTGGCATGTGGTGGGCACCCCCTTGAATGTGGTGTGGAGTAACGGCTGGACTGTGGAGCAGTGCCGCAGCGATGTAACCTGGTACAACTCCAGTGCCATGCAATATAACGCCATGGGTTCCAACGCCCCTCAGCTTATGGCGGGCTCCTCCGTGACCCACGGCGTATACTCCTATGACGCCACCGCAGGTTATAACCAGCGGTGGGTAACCCCCGCCGACGAGTTCCAGGCGGAGACTGGCATCACGGATCAGCAGAAGGAGCAGATGTTCCACCTGAACTCTGATTCCTGGTCCACCGGCTGGCTCAACGGGGACTACACCTCCATGTGGGGCACCAACGCCCAGTCCGTCACCCCCGGCAACCTGTATCAGGTATATGAGGCCAACGATGCCTTCCTGTATCTCCTGGGCCGCCTGACTGAGACAGACAATGGCTCCGGCGGCTCCAACCCCGGCTGGAGCGCGGACGAGGCCATCAACAAGTGGTCCGAGTACGTCTACGATGAAGACGGCAACCTGCGCACCAAATACCGCATCATTGTGGAGACCGGCATGATCCTCCGAGATCCGGACGGCGGCCGCCGGGCCTATACCCTCCGGGACATGATGGCCTATTCCCTCTACAACAACGAGCCGCAGGAGCGGTACAATCTGATTTGGGACCAGTCCTCCACCACCGTCAACATGGCCCAGTGGATGCGTCAGGCCAAGACACAGTTTTTGGAGTACCCTCTGGATGAGAGCGGTGTCCCCACCGGAGAAGAGCTCACCTCCACCAACGGCTTTGCCGAGTGTGACAGCTATGTGGACACCATTCAGTACGCCCGGCCTATCCGGGATACCATCTTCTCGGAGCGCCGGAGTTTCGGCCTGCACATCTTCAGCCCATTCAATTTTGAGCAGACGGAACCGGATATGGTATCCTTAGAGGTGACCAAACGGGTGGGAGATAATATACCTGCTGGTCAGGACTGGGAATTTACCGTCACCTACACGGATGGAAGCCCGACAAGCTTTACTGCGACAAAAAATGATGCTGATTTCACGGACCAAATCACGGAAACAGGGAATGGATTAAAGTTCAGCCTCCGCGATGGCGAGACCGTGCGCATCGAGTTTGAGGCTGCCTCTTCTTTCCGCTTCGAGGTCACGGAGGATGATTCCTCCAAGCTGACCAATATCAGCGGAACAGGTGGGACCGCAGACCTGGCTGCCAAGAAGTTTACAAGCAGCGGCGGCAGCGCCAAAGTGTTATTCACAAACAGTGAGCCCGACGATCCGCCCCCTCCTTCTTCTGGAAAGGCCATCCTGTTTAAGCGGGACGCCAACACCAACGAGGGCGTAGGCCCTGCCACCTTCAAGTTTTCCTCCGTGACCAATGGGGATTACGAGTTTGACACCGATGAAAACGGCGTCCTGGAGTCTATCCAGTGGTGGGACCCCACCGAGGCAGAGGGCAAGTACATCAAACCCGGGGAGTACACTGTGACGGAGCTCATCCCGCCCCCCAATTACATGCCCTCTGACGAAGTGCAGCAGATCAAACTGGAACTGGATGAAAACGGCGATCCCATTCCCGCCGGACCGCTGGTATTCCAGAACCTGGAGAAGGTCGGCCTGCGGGTGGTAAAGTACGACCGGCAGAGCCACACCCCCATGCGCGGCGTCACCTTTGAGATCTTCCGGGATGGGACCTCCATCGGGCGGTATGAGACGGACGGCAACGGCGAAATCCTCCTCACCGGCATCGAACCCGGCACCTATCGGGCGGTAGAGGCAGATACGGGCGATGGAAGCCACATTCTGGACGACAGCTATCAGGAAGTGGAACTGGTGGCCGGAGGCGGTATCAAGCCCCTGGTGTTTTTCAACGATACCAAACCTGGGCTAAAGCTGGTCAAGGTGGGCAGCACCGATATGGACAAGGCCATCCCCGGCGCAGTGTTTGAGATCGAGGCCGTGGACAGGAGCTACGGTCCCCAGCAGTTCATTACGGACGCCAATGGCGAGATAGACCTGAGCGATCTGCCCACCGGCTCCTATGTGGTGACAGAGCTGGAATGCAATGGATATGTGATCGACGATGCTCAGCGGATCATTCACCTTCGGGCCAATGATACCGCTGAGTTCGTCTTTACCAACACCCCCCAGCCCGGCCTCAAGCTGATCAAGACCAGCGCGGACGGTTCCCGCCTGGAGGGGGCCACCTTCCGCATCGCCGGGATTGAGGACGGCAGCCGGTACTTAGACCGAACCACCGATGAAAACGGTGAGATCCTGGTCACTGATTTGGAGCCGGGGGTTTACTCGGTCCAGGAAACCGCGACCTTGCCGGACCATATCTTAGACCCCACAGAATATCATGTGGAGCTCTCCCCCGGTAAGACCGCAGAGCTGCGCCTGGAAAATGACAAGCGCCCAAATTTGACCATCCACAAATCGGATGCCGATACAGATGATCCGGTGGAGGGCGCAGTCTTTATCGTTAAAGCGGCGGATGGCAGCACGGTCACGGAAGTGACCACTGGAGCGGACGGCACTGTGACCGCGGAAAACCTGCTGCCTATCGTCTATGAGGTCATCGAAAAGAGCGTTCCGAGCCCCTACCTGCTGGACGCTCCCAGTCAGCTGATCACTCTATACCCCAATCGGGACAGTGATATCTACTTTGAGAACCACAAGGCCCCTGAACTCACGATATATAAGGAAGACTCCGTCGCTGGCGCTCCTGTTGAAGGGGCGCGTTTTCATGTGACCTATACCTCTACCGGCGAGGCCGAGGGCGCGCCGGAATCCTTCGACTTCGGTGAGATCCTCACCGACGCTAATGGTGAGATCAAGCTCCATGAGCAGGGCCAGCGCCTCTACCCCGGCGAGTTTACCATCACGGAGGTGGAGCCGGCGCCCGGCTTCCAGATGAAGGAGCCGACCACGCAGAAGATCATCCTCCACGGCGGCGAGAGCAGGACCGTGACCTTCCAAAATACCCCTCTCAATGCGATCATTGTCCAGAAATATGACAGTGTGACGGGCGAAGCCCTCCCAGGCTGTACCTTCCAACTACGTTTCCTGGGTGGGACCTCGGGCACCGGCGGGACCGTGATCGGACAAAAGGTGACCGGCAAAAACGGCACCGCCATCTGGACGGGCCTGGAGGCAGGCACCTATATTCTGGAAGAAGTAGATCCGGCGGATGGGTACAGCATCATCCAATCCTCCGAGACCATCTACCTGGCGGACAGCGGCGAACAGTCCGTCGTCACCGTCCGCTTTGAAAATATGCCGGACGGCAACCTCCTTATCCGCAAGGTGTGCTCTGTCAATCCCTCCATCACCCTCCAGGACGCGGAGTTCAAGGTCATGTATGCTGACGGCACCCTGATCGGCGACAGCAACGGCGTCTACCGGACCAATGAGAACGGCGAGATCCTGATCTCCGGCCTCCAGCCCGGAAAGAGCGTGGTGGTCACCGAGACCCGCGCGCCGAACGGATTTATCCTGGACACTCAAAGCCAGACCATCCAGATCCGGGAGGGCCGGACCGTATCCCTGACCTTCAAGAACCAGCCCAAGGGCGAGTTGATTATCCAGAAACGGGACAGCGCCACGGGGCAGCCTTTGGCCGGGGCCCAGTTCCGCGTGACGACGGCCGCTGGGTGCGAAGTCGGCCTGGACGGGGTCATCGGCGACTCCACGCTGACGCAGAACGGCATTTTCACCACCGACTCCAACGGTGAGATCCGCATCACCAACCTGGCCCCGGGCGCCTATGTACTGACTGAGATCAAGGCCCCGTCCGGCTATGTGATGGACGCCCCCTCCACCAATGTGGTCATCGGGGAAAACGGAGACACCCAGACGGTGGTCATCACCAACTCCAAGGCCGGCTCCCTCGTCATCGACAAACGGGACAGCCTGACCGGCGAGCCTTTGGAGGGCGTCACGTTCAAAGTGACGACCAGCACCGGCGAGTATGTACCGGATGAAAACGGCTACATCTCCAGCAACGGCATCTACCATACCGACGCAGACGGCAAGATCCAGATCGACGGCGTGGTGGGGACCCTGGTGGTGACGGAAACCGCCACCATTCCCGGCTACACCATCGACCCCGCGAACCAGACCCAGACCGTCCAGGTCAACCCTAACGACACCCAGACGCTCTACTTTACCAATACCCCCAGCACGACCCTCGTGATCGAAAAATACATCGAGGGCACCACAACTCCCTTGGAAGGCGTTACGTTCTTAGTGACCGAGTCCAGCGGGGCTGTGGTCGGCCCCAGCAACGGGGAATACATCACCGATGAGAATGGCCGCATCGTGATCAACGATCTGGAGCCTGGTACCACCGTCACCGCGCGGGAGACCAAGACCCTGGAGGGCTATGTCCTGGACACCGCCCCCAAGAGCATTGAAATCAAGGCCGGCGAAGTGCAAACTTTGCGTTTCTACAACGAGGCCAAGGGTACCCTCGTCATCCGGAAGCTGGATTCCGTGACAAAGGAACCTCTCGCTGGCGTTGAGTTCGAGCTGACCTATGCGGACGGCGGATACGTGGACGACGCCAACGGCCACCTGTCCAGCAAGGGCCTCTACACTACCAACGCCAATGGCGAGATCCGCATCAGCGGCGTCACGGGCACAATCGTGGCCAAGGAGACCAAAACCATCGAGGGATACACCATCGATGAAGCCACACGGATCCAGACGGTGGAGGTCAACCCCGAGGATACCCAGACGCTCACCTTTTATAACGATCCCATCGGAGGCGTTGAGCTTATCAAGGTCAATGCTGCGGATACCAGTGAGCGCATCCCCAATGTGACCTTTGAAATCAGGAAGATCGATGATGAGCTGATCGACACTGTGACCACGGATGAAAATGGCCGCGTCTTTGTCTCTTTGGAGGATGGCGCCTATTACGCCGTGGAGATCAAGGCCGCGGAGGGCTACCGCCTGGACGACACCCCGCATTACTTCGAGGTTGAGGATGGAAAAACGACCACACTCCGGGTGGAGAACGAGGCCTTCAGCGGCATCATCATCCACAAGATCGATTCTGTCACCGGCGAGGGCATCTATGATGTAAAGTTCCTCTTATATGATTCCAACAAGAACCCCATCGGCGAGTATTCCACCGACCAGAACGGATACATCTATATTGACGACGCCATCGCCGAGGGCAAGGGCCGCTTCTATATCCGGGAACTGGAGGCAGCCGAGGGCTATACGCTGGACGAGGAGTATAAGACCGTCTATGTGCAGCCCGGCCACACCATTGAGATCGAGTGGGAGAACACCCCCATCACCGGCCAGATCCAGATCTACAAGTATGCTGAGGAGGCCAACAACATCACCGGCACCGCTGCGGGAACGCCTCTCCAGGGCGCCGTCTACGAGATCGTCCAGGAGCGCAGCGGCAAGGTTGTGGATTATATCACCACGGACGCCCGGGGCGTGGCCGCCTCCAAGCCTCTGCCCCTGGGGCGGTATAAGATCGTGGAGGTCACCGCCCCGGCCTACTGGCAGGTGGATCCCACCGTCCATGATGTGACGCTGGAGTTTGCCGGACAGATCATCAAGATCAGCGCCTTTGACAAGCCTGCGGACCTTGGCGTGTCCATCACCAAGCGGGGCAACGCCTCCGTACTGGCCGGCCAGACCATGCGCTATGACCTGACGGTGGCAAACACCAGCAATGTGGACCTGGAGAACTTCTTCTGGCACGACCGCATCCCCACCGATATCGCCAGAGCCACCACCCTGACCACCGGCACCTACAGCGCCCGGCTCAATTACCGGATCCTGTATAAGACCAACTACCAGACCAACTATCAGGTACTGGCCTCCAACCTGCTGACCAGCAACAATTATAGTTTCAGTCTGAATGCCATCCCCATGCAGGCTGGAGAGGTCGTTACTGACGTCTATTTCGATTTTGGGAAGGTCCCTGTTGGATTCCAGTCCATCGCAGGCCCCACCCTGAGCGTCATTGTCAACGGCAACGCTGTCAACGGCTATCAGATGGTCAACCGCGCTGACGCGGGCGGCCAGTACCAGGGCACCTGGCAGACCGCCCAGGCCAGCTGGGTGACCATCATCCAGCGGCTCTGGAATACCCCCAACCTGCCCAAGACCGGCTACTAATCCATACACAAAGGGAGCTCCCGTGCCAAACATGGGAGCTCCCTTCTCTCTCTGCAACAGGAAAATTGCTGCGATTGGGCTGAATACTCCATTTTCCAGCTTCTCTCGCAGTCAGCCAGCCTATCAGTCAACGCGGTGCTTGGCCGCTTCATCAATATATGCGCACATCCGATGTTCAAATTCCTGACTTTCATTGAGCGCCTCAAAAATTGCTTCTTCCGCAGCTTGCTCCGACGCTGGGGGCGTGAAGACATAAATCAAGTGCTTGGAGCCCGCGTGAACCTGGCGGGCCCATACATGTGCCACATAATGCGTCCGATCCACAGACCGCCAGTATTCCACGCTGATCTCCATGATCATGCTATCACGGAATCCGAATGCGGAAACAGGAAGCTGGAATGTGAAGTAACCTACGACCCGGATGGAAGTCTCAGCCAGATTCAGCGGTTCATACATATCAAAAACTCCTATCGCATGTGTATAGCCTGCGCCCAGCCGCTTAAAGCAACCGTATTATACCACATCATTTTCACTTTTTAAATAGAACCTATGATCCACACTGCTTTTAGGGAGGTCACTCAAATATGGATCCCATGATCTGTGAGATTCAAGCCCGTTTGCACCTTATCGAGCACAAGTACCACAATTCAAATTTCCCTACGCTGGTTTTGCGTTTGCTCACCGCATTTGAAGAAGACGGCCTTTTGCCCGATATTCCTTCCACAGACCTGCCCGTCATCGCACAGGCAGCCCAGCTTCACGACTTGGGGAAGCTCTTCATCTCCGATGAGATTCTGGACTCCTGCGCTCCCCTGACCGTGTCGGCGGAGTCAGCGATCCAGCTGCACCCGGAGCTGGGCAAGGCGGTTCTGGATGCGCTTTTCCCTCTTGAACCGAGTTGTCCGGCACTCATCACCTATGCCCGCGAGATCTGCCTGCATCACCACGAACGCTGGGGCGGGGAAGGCTATCCCGACCATCTGGTGCGAGACGCCATTCCCCGATATGTCCAGATAGTCAGTCTGGCAGATTGCTACGACGCGCTGCGCACCCTGCGCAGCTACCGCCCTGCACTGGTGCATGAGGCCGCCAGGAATCTGATCCTGGACTGCCGCTGCGGCTCCTTTGACCCCCGCCTGCTCGCTCACTTTGCCGACTCCATCGACATGTGCGCCAGTGGACTGTACCAGAGGAGCGCCCCACATGGCTGACCAGCGGAAAGAGAGCAGCCTCTCCCAGGCATCCAATATCGCTCACACCGCCCACAGCGCCGTTAAGATCGGCAAAGCCATCGCTGCTGCCGCCAAAGGTGCCTCCGTCGGCGGCCCCTTCGGCGCGGTGGCCGGGGCACTCTGGGGTGCCAGGCATCATCTGGTCAAGGTCGTAGCCGCTATTACCTTCCTTCTGATGCTCCCTGTTTTCTTTATTCTGATGCTCCCCTCCCTCATCTTTGGCACGGGTGCCACAGATCCTTCCGCCGAGCCTATCATGAACGACAATGCAGCCATTATGGAGAACATCAACGAGATCAGTTTTGCGGTGTCCCAAGTACTGGGCGAGGGAATTGATGACGTTGAGGCGCGCATTCAGCAGGATTTTGCCGGAACAGGAGGGGACAACTATGAAATCGTCAACCCCTACGAGACCAATCTTTTGTACAACACCAATGCGCTCATCGCCCAATACTGCGCTGCCATGGGAGAGGACTGGGAAGGCATCTCCCTCACTGATCTGGAGCAGACACTGCGAAACAATAAAGGCGCCCTTTATACCTTTACAAGAGACTCCGAGACCCGTATCATCCCGGACGATCCGGATACAGAGGAGGATGAGAGCGGGACAGAGATCTGGTACATCTACACCGTTGTCTACCAAGGAGAGGCTCACTTTGAAAATGAGATCTTTCACCTCTCCGATGCTCAGAAAGAGCTGGCCGAAAACTATGCCCAGAACCTAAGTCTGTTTCTGAGCGACGGTATGTTCCAATATGCCGGAGACTACGTTTCCATTCCCTCCTTAGGGGATGTCCGCTTTACGGATGGGGCAACTGAAGTCGTCTATTTCAACCAGCTGGATGACCGCTACGCCAACAAGCCCTATGGTACCGACAACATCGGCGGCTACGGCTGCGGCCCCACCTCCATGGCCATCGTCGTGTCCTCATTGACCGGCGACATCGTGGATCCTGTGGAAATGTCCGCATGGGCCTACAAAAATGGCTATTGGTGCAGCAAGAGCGGCTCCTATCACTCCCTGATCCCCGGTGCCGCCCAGGCCTGGGGTCTGCCGGTAGAGGGCTGCACCGCCTCAGAGCCCCAGCGCATCGTGGACGCTTTGAGCCAGGGAAAGCTGGTCGTTGCCCTTATGAGCAAAGGACACTTTACCAGCAGCGGCCACTTTATGGTACTCCGGGGTGTCACCTCGGACGGCCAGATTCTGGTCGCCGACCCGGCCAGCTATACCCGCTCGGAAAAGTCTTGGGATCTGGCCATCATCCTCAACGAAGCCAGCACCAGAGCCAGTTCCGGCGGGCCCTTCTGGATTATT
>OLSX01001286.1_pt1 | contig 23993 bp, 21 predicted proteins | sample 1673141 | NCBI WGS metagenome assembly OLSX01 (sample SAMEA3136759, study PRJEB25190) | human gut metagenome | biome: human gut; feature: human-associated habitat; material: faeces | place: Austria | collected 2013
TTTGGTGTGCCCAAAGAATTCGCTTTCGAGAAGCTGCTCGGGGATGGCCCCGCAGTTGACCGGGACGTAGTTGCCCTTCCGGGCGCTGTACTCGTGGATGGCCTTGGCGACGAGATCCTTGCCCGAACCTGTCTCGCCGTAAATGATGACGTTGGTGTCCGTTTCGGCAGCCTTGAGGATGAGGCCGTATACCCGCCGCATGGCCTCGCTTTTGCCGACGATGTTCCCCAACCCGTAGAGATTGCTGACGGAAGCCTTGAGCTGGCGGTTTTCTTCCTTGAGTTCCAGCGCGCACAAAGGATCCGTCTTGAGCTTGAATTTCTCAAATTCCCATTTGATTGCATCCCAGTTGATACAGGTAATTCCTTTGTGCCTGTAGATAATGGATTGGTCGCGTTCCTCAAACTCGCCAACAATAATGTAGGCCTCACCCTCTTCTGCCCCCGGCGGTTCTTTCCCTTTTTCCAGGATTGCAACATAAGCCTCCCATGTGTCCGGATCATAGGTCACATGAACCCACACCTTATCGCCTGATTGGAAGGTTGCTTCATATTCGCTGATTTCCATGCATTCCGTTTTCAGCGATATTTTTTCTTCCTGTTCCTCTTTGTATGCGGACAACAGCACACCCCCGGAGATCTTGCCGGAAAGGCTACCTTCCTCATCATCCGTGATTTCCACCAAATCAAAGGCCAGGGGGCGGGAACCGCGCTGATAAGGGGAAATGAAAACGTTCTGCCCGCCGCCACCGCGCAAGGCTGTTTTGCCATGCGCGGCCGCATTGACGGCATTTGTAAGAGCATTGGCCCAATCCGCCTTAATTGGGTCACCCTTGGTGATATTATCCATTTTTGTACAGGTCCGCAGACCAGCCTCCGGGGTTGGATTGGGTGTATTCTTCCGTAATTTCGTATTCCCGATTGCCTACTTTGTGGACGGAATACCGGGTAAAGAGGTAATCAAGCTTATACTCTTGCACGTTCGTTGCGCCTCCAAACTCGCCGCCCTGGACAATCTTACCCACGCGTTCCACCTTGGACGGTTCCACACGGCGCGCCGTGTAGGTTTTCGTGATGACCGTATTGTTCTGTGATATTTTTTTATACCCGAGCGTGATATACGGCGTGATGGGCGTAACGGGCAATTGAATATGTCCCGGCGTTTCGTCTTTTTCGCATTTCAGCCGGTACTGTCCATTGCTGCACATGACAAGGCCGCCGGACAAATAAACGGCCAGAATCAGCATATCCCCCTCCGGATATTTGCTGCTTCCGTCCGGATTCCGCAGCTTGTAATAGCTCAGCAAGGGTTCAAGAGTCATATTTGAACGGTCGCTGATCTTGACTTTGTATTTCTCGCTCGCCTCACCTCCGCCTTCCGGATCATCCGGGGATGGGTTGCCCTCCTCATCCTCTTTGACACCTTCGGATGGATAGGAGTACGTTACGGTGACCTTGTAAGCTGTCGGAGAATGCAGGGAGATTTTATAACCCGTCGCCACCATGCCGGGAGCATTGGGATTGGTTGACGCGGCCGCCCATTTGGGACGCCGGAACCCGGCAATGGGAACAATTTCCGATTGCGAGACGGTACGGTTCACTCTGTATGTCCCGTAGGCCTGGTGACTACCGGCATCCGGCGTAATGTCCGTGTTAATCCGTAAATCGTTTGTCCAGATCATGAGCCAATAATCAAAATTCCTTCTTCTAAAATCTGGGAGAAGGATTGCGTGGTTTCCATGTTCCGCCCATAGGTATTCTTGTCTTCCCCCATCTTTACGAAATTGCCGCCTCCCGCAGAAATCAATGATTGAAGGGCGGCATCAGGCCCCTTTCCTTCCGTGGTCGTGATGGAATAGGAGCAGGATCTTGTGTAATAGTCAGTGATTCCCTTATTAATGATCTTGTTGAACAAGTCAGAAAGTTCCTGGGAGTATTTAACACCCCCCAGGCCGAAATCATACGGATCTTTCCTCTTCAGCCTGGAATCAATCTTCAATGATTCAATATCCACGCGGCCCGACATAATTGCTTCATAAGCTTTCTTCAGATCCGGATTATCCTGAAACATGGATTTGAAATCCGGATGGTCAAAGATGCTCTTGCTCGCCACGCCGGCCGTAAATTCCCAGGTGGTTTTCGTGTCTTTGGGGTCAAAGTCCCATGTGTCCGGATCTCCGGGTTCCGGATCGTCAGGCTCTTCATCCTCCTGCGGAGCGTCTTTTTTAAAGGTACAGGACGTTTTCCACAAATCCGCCATCCGTGAATGCTGGTAACCGGACAGGGTCAAATCCGTGAAGCCCGGAACATGGCAATGCAGAGAGTAAGAAGGAGTGAATTTCTCCCCGGGGGGCGCCACGTAAGAAACGCTTGCCGACCAGGAGCCATCATCAGACATGGATGCTTCAAAGTCTCCCTGCCATCCGTACCCGCCTGTGTGTTTAATATCCTTGTTCATGTCAGCTAAAGAGGGCAACACCGCCTTTCTCGGCCTTTTCCGCAATCGTCCTGAGGTATCCGTTGGAAGTCTGCACTTCCTTTGTGAGGGAGTCCACGGCAGCGGAAAGGCCGGCATCCCCCTTTCCCACCAGGCTAAAGAGGGAACCGAAACCAGACCCCACACGGGATACGCTTGAAAGCGTCTGCTGTACTGCGTCAAACCGCGTTTTAAACGCATCGGATATTTCCTGCGCCCGCGCCCTGGAATCCTCTTTTTCCTTTTTCTCCCTTTCCCTTTTGTCCTCAATCTTGTATGTCAGGGAAACCTTCTGTTCCGCCAGCCCCAGGGCGTCATGCTCATTCATGCCGCTTTTCACGAGGGATTGCATTTCCTTCCGCACATCCCGCTGCTTTTCCAGTTCGCGCCGCTTTTCCTTTTCGCCGTCAAGTTCGGCCTGCATGATGGCAATTTCTTCCTGCGCATCCTGTCTCACATCATTAACGGCTCTGTTCTTTTTATTTAATTGAGCGTTAATTTCCCGGATGGAGTCAGCCACGGATAACAGCTTTTCATATCTCGTGGCTGCATTAAAATCTAAAGCTCCTGCTTGGAATTCTTTTTCAAGTAATTTCAATTCCTCTTCCAAATCATCCAAGGAAATATGTTGAACAGCGGCTAATTCGTCTTCAAGCTGTTTCTTTAGACCATCGACTGATAAATCATCCTGTTTCTTTTTAGGCTTTTGCTTATTTGCTTTATCTCTTGTTTCATTAAGCTTCTCCATTGCATCGTTCAAATCAGCGGCAGCCCTCGCTTCCTTCTGATTGTTTTCTACGATCTCTTTAATTGATTGCTTCTCATTCTCCCTCCACAAAACTCCTTCTTCTATTTCCTCAAGAAGTTCTTGACGGGCGGCAATCATCCTGTCAATAGCCTCAATTTCCGCCTTTGCTTCTGCACTGTTTACGCCATCGTTTGCAATATAATTCTGACGGATGCCGCGTTGTTTAATAAGATCATCCCATTCTTTACCTAGCCGCTCTTGAACAAGCTCAATTTCATCATTGCTTTTGGCCTTGGATATTTCTTCCCTGATTTTATCAGATGAACCGTAATCAATCAGATTTTTCCTTTGGTCATACGTCCCCTCTTGATATGGATTTTCCCACTTTCCATTCACAAAAATCCCTGTAAGACCAGCAAAACCAGCCTGAACTCTAGATAACATGATCTCAAAAAGAGATAAATTCTCTTGATTCATGGCGTAAAAATGAAAACCAACCTCGGAGGCCTCTTCTATTCGAGATGTCAGGTACTGAAAAAGCCCGGCCGTTTTTGAGACATTATCACTCACCAGATCCCCCATAGTATTTTCAAAAGTAGCCTTGAGCGTTTCCCATGAACCGATGGTCGTATTAGACAATGCGGAATTCTTCCCGGAAAATTCCGCGTCACGCATTTTCTTCATGGCGTTCACGTACTGGTCAGCGGAAATTTCCCGCTTCTTGGCGAGCTCAACAACCTGTCTTTCCGCCACGCCCATTTCTTCCGCCAAAGCCTTGATAATGGGAATGCCCTGATTCTGCAGCTGGTTAATGGCCCGTGAATCGGCAAATCCGTTTGCCATCACCTTCGCCCATGAATTGGAAAGCTGCTCTGCGGAAATCTTTCCGGACGCGGCAATATCTGCAAAAACTTTCGACCAGCTCATGATAGCCGTATTATTTGTCCGAAAATGCATGGCCAGGTTTTGAGCGGCTTTCCCTAAATCGTCCAGGCTAACAACGCCATTTGCCGCCAGATGATCAAGCTGGGACTGCAAATCCCTGGCCGACTCAATATTTTTTGTATAGGAAGATAACTGTACCGCCATGTATTCATCATCCATCGCGTCATTGATTCCTGTTTTGACAGCGCTCCATGCCGCCCCAAATCCTGCCGCGGCAGCGCCGGCAGCCGTAATTGCAGGCAATAACTTCTTGAAAGACGCCCCCAATCCCTCTACGTCAGCCTTACCGCCCTTAGCAACACGCATATTTGCCGCCTGCCCCGAGGTCTCGCGGATCTTTTCCTTAATGTTCTCCAGTTCTTTGAGCAATTCCGAAGAATCTCCGGAGAATTTAAATTTTACGGCACTCATTCTTCAACATCAACAGGCTTGTTAAACAGAGCGTCCAAACGCTCCAAATCAGCATGATCCACCTTCCGGGCATGGGTGTAATAACAGCTTACGCCATTTGCAACACACTCGCTCATCAGGAACTGCAGGATCATGCTGTAGGGAATATCATATTTAATGTAATTTAAGGGATAGCCCGTTTTCGACGCAATCGCCCAAACCACCTGGATAAAATAATCCGGCCTGTCCCCTCCCGTTTTTTTTTGGAGTCCTCAACAGTAAAAGCGGCTTCATCCACCTGCTGCGCCTGCAGGCCTACCAGGGAGGAAATACGCTGCATTTCATCAGGGCTTAATTCATATTTGAATCTTCGGACGGCTTCCTTAAACGCTTCAAGGCTCATGGACTCAAGCGTTTCAATATCCTCCGTATGAATATAAATATATTCCACAATGCAGCCCAGATTCATGCTCCCGTCCATGAATCCACAGTTAAACCGCTGCATCAGCTCCATGCTCCCAATAGACAGGGGACGGAGCTTCAAGGCTTTTTCCTCATCTTTCATCATATTCCAACACTCAAGAGTTCAAACGCCCCATGATTTCCATTTTATCCTCTTCCGGACAATTCTCCGGAATTAAGGCGACCTTCTCCCCATCCCTGGAACGGATGCAGGCTATTTTCCGGAATCGGGAAAGGCCAGACAGAATGCCGCGGCGGCAATCAAAGGCCGCCTTGACCAGGGCAAACGGATCTTCCGGATTGTTCTTCACAAAATCAGGATCCTTCCACTTCCTGATCATTTCCCGCGTCTCCAGGGTATCCGTAAAATAAAAAACCTTCCGTTCTCCCCGGTCTGTAATGATTATCTCCGCCCGCTTGGCGATAGGGGCTGTAGCAGCGAGCAAAGCGCTGGCGAGATTAATATCTTCAATATTGATTATATTATTCATGTTCTGTCTATTATATTATTTTTTGTTTGAGGGGAGGGGAGGCGTGAAGCTCACCCCCCTTAAATTTGTCATTCGGAAGCAATATCCGGATTCAGAGCAACGATATTAGGACCATAAGTAGCTTTAACCGTGAAACTCCTATAATTCTGCGTCTCCATCTTCACATCCACGCTCTTGCAAATGGCCTTAGTCACCTTTGCCGGAATTTCTTCACCGGAATTCTTGATGCAGAGATTCAAGACATCAGCATGCACATCAACAATATCGCCAATGTGGGGCACTTCCGTGCCAGTCTTTCTCATATAGGCTTCCCAGGTAATTTCACAGCGGGAATCATAAAGCGTGTTCCCCTCCATCAATCCCTTGTCCCCAGTAAGTTCTACATCACCTTTGGCCGACCATGAATAACTAACGGAAGAAATGATTGCTCCGAATTCCTGTTCACCGGAATAATTGAGCCCGAAAATACCTTCTCCGTGCTGGATAAAATCAGATGCTTTTGCCATACAAATGGCCGTGCGTTGCGCTTCCGCCCCCCCCCAAAAAACAGGAGAATGAACCTCCTCCACAAAAAAGCCCCGTTCATATTTCATGAACGGGGATGAGTCAAACGAAGTCGAAGCAGGGAGATAAAACCGGGTTACTTGCCGGATTCCGGTTTGAAACGAGCTGCTTCCGATTCGGCGGTGATTTTTGCAGGCTCGATATGCAGGAGCTTTTTCATGGCACGGCCCGGGTCGCTCTCCGTCATCGGAAAATATCTGACGTGGTCGCCTAGGCTGTAGGAATCCAGTCCATAAATGTTGTCAGCCGGAGTAAAATCTTCCGGTGTGTTCAGCAGTTTTTTTACCTCCTTTGAAGACGCAAGGACATAACTCAGATTACAACTGGAATACAATTCCGTTTTAGGAGCGCTTCCCTTGGGAAGCTTATTGGCGTGCCCGTTCCACTTGACCAGAGCTTCTACAGGAATATCTCCCCGCAGCGACTGAACGACGCGGGCATAGTGCGTCGTTCCCTGGTCAGTGGAGACTATTTTGTAAATGATAACAGACAGGACCACATCGCTTTTTTCTAAATTTCGGGCTGTACCCCTGAGAAAACTATCCTGTTCTACTTCGGCCTGCGTAGCAACATGGGAATAACGGTCTGGCTCTCCAAGGGCTACGGTTGAAAGTAATCCTGAAAACAGAACGCAAAGAAAAGAAACATACTTCATATGCATATATTAGATACTGATTTTTTGGTTTATATTCAATAAAAATAGGGCAAACACAAAAAATGTCCACCCTATGAATATATTATTTAATATCAGTTATTAATCATCCAGTGTCGATCTTTGGAGCAGCCACACGGGGCCGGAAATAAAACTGCCCACGCCAATGTTATTTCCCGAACACATTCCCACATGCAGACTATCGCCAAATACGATAATGTCTCCAGCCTGGGGAGTGTTGTACCCATTTTCTCCATCATCCGGATAATCAGGAGTCCCCAGCAGGATACGGAGATAAACCGCCATTTGAGCTGCGCTGATGATAACGTGCTTTTTACCCCCCAACGCCTGGGAATTACCCTTTGCTCCAATATTATTGGCTCCCGGAGCTCCATTAAGGTCAATACCATAACTACTAAGAGCAATGCTCAGACGCAAGGCGCAACTGTTAATGTAATTGGCATCTCCCGAAACGTGGCTATCGTTCAGCCATCCTCCAATATAGTTCCCCACACATCATCTGTAGTCATGGTGGGATAATCCACTACATTATAGCATCCCAGTAGACGTTGTGCATTGGCAATATTCCAAAGATTTTTTGGAGCATCGATTTCCCAAAATTCCAGTTCGGAATCTCCCATCTTGGGAACAAACTCCTCCGCATTGGGGTAAGGAGCAATTTCTTCCGGGACGGCAAGGTTCTCATGATGCAGTTTCGCATAGTGGAAGCCCTTTTTAAGTTCCTTGCTTCCAGAAACGGATGTGGACGAATGTGAGCCAGTCAATTCCGCTACCTTTTCACCATTGATTTCCAGATAGCCGTTGTCGTCAATCTGAATCGTGAAATTATAGGTTCCATCTTCCGGAACGCGGATATATCCTTCCCAGTCATGTCCCCGGTTTCTTCCGTCTTGTGCCATCCAATCTTGGGGGACTCTTTCTTCGTTACCTTGTAGCGGCGGTTGTTTTCCACATCCAACGGGTGGAACGGTTTTGTAGATATAGCCATAATATTATGTTTCGTATCGTTTACTACTGAATATTCAGTTCATGGAAACCTTGAAAGATTTCTCGCTCCTTATCAACACGTTTAACGTGTAACCCAACCCTCATTCGGAACGTGAAGGAAAAGGTTAAAACGGCACGACAATCAAGTGGAAAACAAAGGATTTGAAAAGGGCACAAGAAACACAATCATTGATTATCAATAGTTACATTTCAAATTTTCTTCATTCGGGACGAAGAGACCGCTGGTTCGAATCCTGTCCTTTCGATTATTTTCTAACAACCTCTTCCGGACGGTTATTTTATTTTCCGGTAAAATCACTTCCCCTGCAAAAGCCAGTCAGAAACCCACTAGCAGCTGATTCTTCTATCTGAAAAAAGCCCCTGCTGGGATACTTTATCAGTCATCCGTCAAATTCCCATTGCCCCGCGCATGTTTCTTTCTCTAAAATACAGGTAATGAGTGAATACTTCCTGAAACTTCCCGGCGATTCCCAGCCGAGAGCCTATTCCGAATACGAAGTCCGTGAATTTCTGGGACAGGGCGTGATCGACTCAAAAACGCTTACCTGGAAACAGGGCATGGAAGGATGGCAGCCCGTAGCCCAAGTTCTTCCTCCGATGTCACCTGTATGGGAGGAAACACAGGATCAGGAGGGCAAAGATCAGCCAGAAGAGCAGCAGTACCGCTTGCGTTATCCTCTAAACGGGCTAGCCAAATTATCCATTTTGGCATGTTTCGTATTGCTACCCTTCATGCTCTGGAGCAGCTGGATTGTTTTTTCCAACAATGTCGTCAATTATGAAGAAATTCAGACACTCATCCAGCAGAATATGGTTCACATGCCATCTTTTGCAGTACCATTGGTCTTCTTCCTCAGCATCCTGTTCATTCCATCCCTGCTTATCCAGCTGATCTGGCTGTACCGGGCATCTGCCAATATTCAGGAATTTCAAGTTCAGGGAATTCGGTTCACTCCATTCCTTAGCGTTCTTCTAAGCTGTATGCCGGTAGTCGGCATGGTGCTCAATGCCCTAGTTCTTCAGGAAATATATAAGGCATCCAAAAACCCGGCAGAATGGATGTTGCAAACACCCTCCCGTTCCCTGCGCTTATATCTTCTGGTGACTACGGCTCTAACTCTGTGCACCCTTTTCCCTTTCGGGGCGGAACATTACGTGACGGCCTTTCTGCTCACCGGCGTACTGATGACGGCAGCCAGCATCCTGTGGCTGGTCTGTGTCCTGCAAATCACCAGAAAACAGGAGGAACTGGTCTCCAAAAATCAAAACTCCCGTTCCTGATCGAAAAAACCGTAATCAGCGTTTTTCCTTTTCTTCCGTGGGCGGCTGACTGTCTGGGAGGATTTTATCCAAAGCTTCCATGCTGTTATCCTTATACAGATTCTCCAGCAGTTTTTCCCCCCCCGCCGCCATCTGAACCTGTTTCAAGGCAATAATAGGATCAGGCATCATCATTTCCGGGTCGGGAGCATATTGCTTTAGCACCTCATCCGGATTGATTCTGTTAAACGTTGTCTTCCCATAGCCCGGCATTCCCGCCTCATGAGCGATGGATTCAATCATCTCAAAATGCAAATGCGCCAAATAATTGCCGTGCGCAGTTCCGACTGAGCCGATTTGCTCTCCGCGTCCCACCAGAGTCCCCAGCGGAATATCGCTGACGGTTTTCAAATGGGCATACAGACTCTGCACAAAACGCCCGTCCGGCAAGCGGTGCAGCAGCACGACAACATTGCCCCAATCTGGAGAAGGTTCTCCTGCATAAATCAGCAATCCGCGGCCGGCGGCCCGCACGGGCAGTCCCTCATCCGTGTTTTCTCCTCCTATTCCATTTAAATCCTGTCCTGCATGCCTTCCCTTACGGGCGGCATTCATATCCCCCACACCCTGGGCAACATAGGTAAACGCTCCATTCTCATCTCCGAGGGGCGATGTAAACACATCGGCCAGAGGCGCCTTTGCCAGCTCCTGGGGCGTCAACAAAACCATCCGGTAATCTACAGGAACCGGAGCAGACCGCGGAATGTCTTCGTCATAAATATTATGGTGCATCCCGGCCTCCGGAACGGCGGCATATTTCGTCTTGTACCAGGCAAATGCCGTAATCAAGACACAGGCTGTTCCCAAAAGCCCCATAATGACGCGGGATGTCGTCTTATCTATCATCGTGCCGACTCTATACCCACGGAACCGGATTTACAATCACAAGATAGTCAGGCCAGCGTCTGCGGAAATTTTTCCATCCACAATTTGCGCGCCGCACGGATATCTTCTGAGGAAACACGGCTGGAGAGCTCCCATACGAGCGGAACCCCATGCGGGAAAAAAGGAAGAAGGCGTTCAAAGGGAACTACTCCTCCCAGCAGGGGAACCTGATGATCCCGCGCGGGCCATTTGACGTCGTTCACATGTCCTCCAATCAAATGGGAGGACATTCGGCGAAGAAACTGTTCATGATTTAATATAAGCAAATTATGCTTTCTTTGAATATGCCCGAAATCATGCCAGTAACCGATAAAGGGATTGTCTCCAAACTCCTTCATCAACAAATTCATCTCATCCTCACTCGGCACCTGCTCATAATGGCTGCGCCCTTCAATGCCCAGCTTGACGCCAAATTGTCCGGCTTGCGGAAGGAGCTGCCGGAGAGCTTCACGCGCCCGTTCCAGATAAACGGGAGCCAGGCGGTTGCGGCGGCGTACAAATTCGCCCTTGGTGCCGGCAAACGATTCCGTTCCCACCATTCCCTGACGTGCCAGGTTTTGCAAATGAGCCGTATCCGTGCGTTTCGCCAAGGGTTCCACCGTTCCCATATGCAACACGATATATCCGGCCCCCAGTGCTGCGCCCTGTTCAATAGACTTTTTCGTCAATTCAATAGCCTTGGAACGCACCTGCAGCAAATCCGCCGTAAAAGGTCTGCTGTCTGGAGAATCCCCCACTTCGTCAATCGGAGCGGGAAAAAAATTATGCACCCCGGCCACCTGCACCTTTCCGGCTTTTACCGCCCTCATGATACCGGGGAGAAGGGATAACTTGATGCCGTGGGAAAGTTCCACATGGTCAAAACCCAAAGAAAGAATCTCATCAATCATTTCTTCCCCGTCCTGATGACGGTGGGAATTCCAGCACGTAGAAAATACCAGCATAAAAAAATCAATTGTTATGAGCTGATGGAGCCGGGTTCCGTGTAGCAATCTTCCATCCACTCCTTGACAGCGGCAGTCATGCTTCCAGCGACATCCGCACGAGGTTTGACGAAAGCCGGAATAAACCACGGAAATGCGCCCACCAGATCATGAATCACCACAACATCGCCATCACATGTATGGGAGCCGGACCCAATACCCAACGTGGGAATGGAAGAATGTACGGTAACTTGTCGAGCCGCATGAGGCGTTACGCCTTCCACAACCACAGCACAAGCCCCCGCCTCTGCCACAGCCTCCACATCCCTTACCAAGGCTTCCTCCTCCGCGGAGGATTTCCCTTTGATCTTATATCCTCCCTCCTCCAGCACTTTCTGCGGCAGGAGGCCGATATGACCCACTACGGGAATACCGGCCTCCACAATAGCACGGATATTTCCTGCCTGGGCTGCCCCCCCTTCCAGCTTGACAGCATCCGCTCCAGCCAAAAACAATTTCTTTGCGGATTGCACGGCCTGTTCCACCGTATCATAAGAATGTATGGGCATATCTCCCACCAGCAAGGCGTTCTTCACTCCGCGCGCAGTAGCTTCCACATGATGAAGCATATGATCCAGCGTCACATGAGTGGTATCCGGAAAGCCCAAAACCACCATCCCCAAGGAATCCCCTACCAGCACAATATCTACGCCGGCCTCATCCAAAAGACGGCCTGTAGGATAGTCATAAGCAGTAACCAGAGTCACATGCCGCCTGTTCTTGCAGGCGCGGATTCGTTCCGCTTTCTCAAAAGATTGATTCATGGCGTTCAATAAACATGCAATTTACCAGCGTTCCGATACCAGGAGCGGATCAGCCTCATCCGTATCCAATTCCGCCAACAGGCAGGCAACCGTTTTATGCTGGCGCGGCAGGATAAGCTCCGGCCTGATATCGGAAAGAGGTTTTAAAACAAATTTCCTCAAATGGGCTCTGGGATGGGGGAGAATCAGACGAGGAGGATCATTGACCACCATGTCCCCCACATAGATAATATCCACATCCGCCGTGCGGGGTTCACAGCGAATCCCGGAACGAATGCGCCCCAGAACCCGTTCTATACCCTGGCAATGCACAAGCAATTCCTCCACCGTACCTGGCCAGGTAAATTCCACCACGGCATTCAAATAATCATCCGCACCGTGCGGACATCCCTGAGGACTGGTGGCATACAGGGAGGATTGCAAAAAAGGGTCATCAGACAGGCTCATCTGCAACAAATGATCCCTGGCCTGAACCATCAGGCTGTTTTTATCCCCAAGATTGGACCCCAGTGCAATGCCTGCTCTCTTCATCAGCAAAAAACATCGTGGCCGTTCCGGAAAAGAAGAACGGCCACGATGCCGAAAAAGTTATAATTGGGACAACCCCAGAACGTCTTCCATGGTATACAGACCCGGTTCCCTGCCTTGGAGCCAGAGAGCCGCACGAACTGCTCCGGAGGCAAATGTCATACGGCTGGACGCCTTATGGGTAAGTTCCAGCCGTTCACCATCGGAAGCAAATATTACAGTATGGTCCCCCACCACATCCCCTCCCCGCAGGGAATGCATGCCTATTTCTTTGGCGGGTCGAGGCCCTACCAACCCTTCACGGCCAAAAACCACACTATCTTCATAATTCCTGTCAATGGCGCCGGACAGGATTTCCGCCAGTGTCCGGGCAGTACCGGAAGGAGCATCAATTTTGTGACGGTGATGCATCTCCATTACCTCTATATCGCAGCTGCCTCCCAGAATCTGTGCAGCCTTGCGCGTCAGCCAGAACAGGGCGTTCACCCCTACGGAATAATTGGAAGCGAACACAATCGGAATGGATGCCGCAGCGTCCACGATCTCCTGGCGTTCCAGCTCCGTATGCCCCGTAGTGCCAATCACCAGAGGTTTGTTATTGGCAACAGCTTCCGCCAGCAGAGTGCTGGTGAAAGCGTGATGGGAAAAATCAATGGCTACGTCGCATTTGGCGAGGGCTGGATAAAGCTCCTGTCCCTGATCATGAGTAGAACCCACGCAAGTATCCGGATTCTGCGTCACCGCCTCTTGAATAGCCTGGCCCATGCGGCCCGAAATGCCTGTAACAAGAATGGAAATCATATCACTAAAATGTTAAAGAATATTGAAACGCTGAAGAAGAGCGGAAAGCTGAGCTTCCTTCTCTTCCGCCAATGGAACCAGCGGAAGACGTATGCCGGGCTGTATATCTCCCCTCATCGCCAAAGCCGCCTTGATCGGAACAGGATTGGAATCCAGAGTCATTAGCCCTTTCATCAACGGATAAAATGTCTTCTGGAGGGAAAGCATTTCCCCCATATCCTGATTCAGGCCAGCTTTGACAATGGAATTCATGATGCCCGGAACCAGATTGGATGTTACGGAAACCAATCCGCTGGCGCCACAGGCCATAAAAGGCACCGTCAGACCGTCATCGCCACACAGAACAGTGAAATTTTCCGGAACCACCTGCATCAGCTGGTTCACGCGGTCCACATTGCCGCCAGCCTCTTTCACACAAACAATATGCGGGCAATCCTTCGCCAGACGGCTGATTGTTTCCACACTGATTTCAATCCCGCAACGCCCCGGAATGCTGTACAGCATAATCGGCAGACGGGTAGCGTCCGCAATAGCCTTGAAATGGGCATAAACTCCATTCTGAGAAGGTTTATTGTAATAGGGGCACACCTGGAGCGCTCCGTCTACTCCCATCTTTTCCGCTTCCTGGGTCATATGAATAGCTTCTGCGGTGGAATTAGCGCCCGTTCCCGCAATAACCTGAATACGACCAGCCGCGCTCTCCACGGCCAATTCTATTACCCTCAAGTGTTCTTTTACAGTCAAGGTGGGGGATTCTCCCGTGGTACCGACAGCCACAATGCCGGCCACGCCGGCAGCTATCTGGGCTTCCACAAGCATTCTAAAAGCCTCTTCATCGACCCGGTTGCCGGCAAACGGAGTCACAATTGCTGTATAAAGACCTTGAAACTTCATAACCTTACTTGGAAATATACTATCTTAACAGACACTTTTTGTCACGACAGAATACAGAAATATGGCACGCCTGTCAGGCATCCTGAAATACCATTCGTGAACAAATGGAGCAAAACTCCAGGCAGGAATTAAACAGGGACAGGAATGATTCCGGCCGCCTGCCGGGCCGCCAGGCAGCTTTCCTTCCATTGACCACGATATATTCCCGGTGAATATGGCGACCTTCGTTCCCACATAAAAACAACGCAGCCGCACAGGCGGAAGAAGCCAATCGAGACTGGGAAACATACCGAAATACCGGACGGTGAATTACGATCTGGCTCATTCTGACATCTCTCCGGTTCAGGCAATTTTCCAAGCCCGCGATATCTTCCACCCATACTCCCTTTTTTCCAGAACGGGAAATCATATTCACAATCATGGCCCCAGAAACAAAGGCATGTTCCAGCAAAACGGACAGACGGACACGGGAAGAACAACTCAGTCCCTGCACCTCGACTGAGGCATCTTCACAAATAATCAAATAATCAACACGTCCATAAAGAGTATGTACCAGACCAGCAAAAGAAGCCAAATCGGAAGAATGGTTCAGGCGGCCTGACATGACCAGGTGGCTGCTACCCGGAAGACAATCAACGATATGGCAAGATTCTTCACCGGCCTCATGAAGCATGGCAACCACAGTTCCCTGACAGGCAAATGCCTTGGCTGCCAAATATCCTATATTGCCGGCGTTGCCTAGAATGACGACCACAGGTTTCTGAATGACTTGGGATTTCATATGCCGCCATTCTGACGAAAGAGTGTAATCCGTCAATACCCCACACATACTTAAGTCATTAAGAAAGAAAAAGGAATAGTTAAGAAAAAATTATATGGCCACGACATCTTACAAGAAGGAAACAAACTAAGAGAATGTAGGGGGAGAAGAACGGGACCGAGCAAGAAAAGAACAGGCCCCGCGAGTCAAGTGACTGGCGGGGCCTGATGGAAAAAAATCCCGGCGGCGACCTACTCTTGCGGGACCTGTCGTCCGACTACCATTGGCGCGGCAGCGTTTCACTTCCGGGTTCGGAACGGGACCGGGTGGGACCACTGCGCTCTGGCCACCGGGCTTCAGGGGGAAGAGGTGATTTTTTCTTCATCCTGCCTGCCCGGGAGCCCTGCTTTTTTGGGGGCTTCTGAGTGAGGGATTTTTTTCAGGGTATGTGTGTGGCGGCTAAGAAGATTTCCGTCCTTTGTGTGGGGAGGGATTCAGCGTAAACTGACATCTGCGTGGCTGGTGGTTGATGAACATGCACAGGTAAATGAGACAAGAGCAAGTTGTCATTCACGACGGGGAGTGATGTAATATGATGAAGTCAATTGGTAATTAGTATCGCTCGGCTCAATACATTGCTGCACTTACACCTGCGACCTATCAACGTGGTGGTCTTCCACGAACCTGTAGGGAAAACTCATCTTGGGAAGGGCTTGGCGCTTAGATGCTTTCAGCGCTTATCCCGTCCGCACTTAGCTACTCGGCCATGCACTTGACAGTACAACCGATGCACCAGTGGTGCGTCAGACCCGGTCCTCTCGTACTAAGGTCTGAACCCCTCAATTTTCCAACGCCCACAGAGGATAGAGGACCGAACTGTCTCGCGACGTTCTGAACCCAGCTCGCGTGCCGCTTTAACCGGCGAACAGCCGGACCCTTGGGACCTTCTCCGGCCCCAGGATGCGACGAGCCGACATCGAGGTGCCAAACCACGCCGTCGATATGAACTCTTGGGCGTGATCAGCCTGTTATCCCTAAGGTACCTTTTATCCGTTGAGCGACGGCAATTCCACTTTCTACCGCCGGATCACTTGGGCCTGCTTTCGCATCTGCTCGACTTGTTGGTCTCACAGTTAGGCGGGCTTATGCCCATGCACTCGACACCCGGTTGCCAACCGGGCTGAGCCCACCTTCGCGCTCCTCCGTTACTCTTTGGGAGGATACCGCCCCAGTAAAACTGACCGGCTGACACGGTCCTCTGGCCGGATTCACGGCTCAGGGTTAGATCCTCCAGTTTCAAAGGGTGGTGTCTCATTGATGACTCGGACGCCCCCTAAAGGGCGTCTTCAGCGTCTCCCACTTACTCTGAGCATTAAAACCGAAGAAACAATGACAGCTTACAGTTAAGGTCTATAGGGTCTTTCCGTCCTTCTGCGGGTAGGCGGCATCTTCACCGCCACTACAATTTCACTGAGCGCCTGGTTGAGACAGTGCCCAACTCGTTTCACGATTCGTGCAGGTCGGAACTTACCCGACAAGGAATTTCGCTACCTTAGGACCGTTATAGTTACGGCCGACATTCACCGGGACTTGGGTTTAGAGCTTCGCCTTGCGGCTAACCCCTTGCCTTAATCTTTCGGCATTGGTCACGTGTCACACCCTATACTTCGACTTGCGTCTTTGCAGAGTGCTGTGTTTTTGATAAACAGTCGGTTGGGCCATTTCTCTGCGGCCTGCATCGCTGCAGGCACCCCTTCTTCCGAAGTTACGGGGCTAATTTGCCGAGTTCCTTAACCAGGTTTCACTCTTACGCCTTGGTATATTCTACCCACCCACCTGTGTCGGTTTGCGGTACGGGTCGCTTAGCATACGCTGGGGCTTTTCTTGGCACTCGATCCAATGATGCGCTGAGTCCGTGGACTCAACTCGGAATTCAATAACCTAGTCATCTTTTCTCATGCGTCCCCCCAGTTTAAGGGTTGCGAGCTCAGGATTATTAACCTGATGTCCATCGCCTACGCCTCTCGGCCTCGGCTTAGGTCCCGGCTAACCCAGGGACGAAACACGTTGCCCTGGAAACCTCGGGTTTACGGCGGCCGGGGATTTCACCCGGCTTAACGTTACTCATGTCTGCATACTCACTTGCATGTGCTCCAGGGTCAGTCGCCATCGCCCTTCGACGCGCATGCAACGCTCTTCTACCACTCTGCCTTGCGGCAAAGTCCAGAGCTTCGGTATAACGCTTGATCGCCAATCATTTTCGGCGCAGGATCACTCGATGAGTAAGCTATTACGCATTTTTTAAATGGTGGCTGCTTCTAAGCCAACATCCTCACTGTCTGTGTAATCCCACATCCTTTCCACTGAGCGTTATTTAGGCACCTTAGCTGCTGGTCTGGGTTGTTTCCCTCTCGACAATGAAGCTTATCCCCCACTGTCTCACTGCCACGTTCCATTGCACGGTATTCGGAGTTTGATAAGGTTTGGTAAGCGGGTGTGCCCCCTAGCCTTGTCAGTGCTCTACCCCCGCGCATCAGCACGTGACGCTGCACCTAAATGCATTTCGAAGAGAACCAGCTATCACGGGGTTTGATTAGCCTTTCACTCCTACCCTCAGCTCATCAGAGAACTTTTCAACGTTCACCTGTTCGGTCCTCCACATGGTTTTACCCATGCTTCAACCTGGCCAAGGGTAGGTCACCTCCGCTTCGGGTCCAGTACCTGCGACTTATTGCGCCCTGTTCGGACTTGCTTTCGCTGCGACTCCGGGCCGGAAGCCCTTAGTCTTGCCACAAACACTGACTCGCAGACTCATTAAACAAAAGGCACGCCATCGCAGATTGCTCTGCTCTGACACTTTGTAGACATACGGTTTCAGGTTCTATTTCACTCCGCTCACAGCGGTTCTTTTCACCTTTCCCTCGCGGTACTTGTTCACTATCGGTCGCCAACTAGTATTTAGCCTTGCGCGGTGGTCCGCGCGGGTTCATACATCGTTCCACGTGTGATGTATTACTCAGGATACCACTAATTCCCACTCTGGATTTCGTCTACAGGGCTTTCACCTTCTCCGGCCAGCCTTTCCAGGCTGTTCTACTATCCAGTATGGTCGAATATGACGTGGTCCTACAACCCCGAAGGAATACCTTCGGTTTGGGCTCCATCCGCTTTCGCTCGCCACTACTTACGGAATCGATTTCTCTTTCTTTTCCTCCGCTTACTGAGATGTTTCACTTCAGCGGGTTTCGCGTTTCATACCCTATGTATTCAGGTATGAACGATCGAGTATTGCCTCGATCAGGTTACCCCATTCGGATATCCCCGGATCATCGCTTGCTTGCAGCTTCCCGAGGCTTTTCGCAGCTTGCCGCGTCCTTCTTCGCCTGTTGGCACCAAGGCATTCACCGTACGCCCTTACTTACTTCATCATATTGCAAAAGCTGTTACCACTTCCACAATACCACAAAGCCCTTTCGTGACTTACTGTATTGTCTCATTGCTTGGTATGCATGTTTATCTTGTGTTTTGTAGTTGTTGTTCAACTACCCACTTTGTTGGAAAGCGATTGCTTCTCAGCAATCGTTTTCTTTGCCACGCAGATGTCAATTTTCGCTTTCCCTCAATAATCGATTTTGTTGGTGGGCCTGACAGGACTTGAACCTGTGACCCCGCGCTTATCAAGCGCGTGCTCTAACCAACTGAGCTACAGGCCCGGCTTTGGGTCTCTTTCCCGAAACTGGTGGAGGCACGGGGACTCGAACCCCGGACATCCAGCTTGCAAAGCTGGCGCTCTACCAACTGAGCTATACCCCCAGTTGCGGTTCTCGGTGAAAAAAGGTCGTCACGCACGTCGTGCCAGGTTTCGCTCCAGGCGTCTGGCTGTTTACACATCTTTGGTTCGTTGCGGGCCCTCGCGGGTTCCGCTCTCTCTCCCCTCGGGAAGAGATCCGACCTGTGCACTTCCGTGCACTTGCTCCATAGAAAGGAGGTGATCCAGCCGCAGGTTCCCCTACGGCTACCTTGTTACGACTTCATCCCAGTTACCAGTCTCACCTTAGGACCCTGCCTCCTTGCGGTTGGCTTCAGATACTTCGGGTGCGACCGGCTTCCATGATGTGACGGGCGGTGTGTACAAGACCCGGGAACGTATTCACGGCGCCGTAGCTGATGCGCCATTACTAGCGATTCCGGCTTCGTGTAGGCGGGTTGCAGCCTACAGTCCGAACTGGGCCCAGTTTTTAGGATTTCCTCCGCCTCGCGGCTTCGGCCCCCTCTGTACTGGGCATTGTAGTACGTGTGCAGCCCTGGGCATAAGGGCCATACTGACCTGACGTCGTCCCCACCTTCCTCCCAGTTGATCTGGGCAGTCTCGCCAGAGTCCCCACCTTCACGTGCTGGTAACTGGCAACAGGGGTTGCGCTCGTTGCTGGACTTAACCAAACATCTCACGACACGAGCTGACGACGGCCATGCAGCACCTGTGTAACGCCTCCGAAGAGTCGCATGCTTTCACATGTTGTTCATTACATGTCAAGCCCAGGTAAGGTTCTTCGCGTTGCATCGAATTAAGCCACATACTCCACCGCTTGTGCGGGTCCCCGTCAATTTCTTTGAGTTTTAATCTTGCGACCGTACTCCCCAGGCGGCACGCTTAACGCGTTAGCTCCGGCACGCAGGGGGTCGATTCCCCGCACACCAAGCGTGCACCGTTTACTGCCAGGACTACAGGGGTATCTAATCCCTTTCGCTCCCCTGGCCTTCGTGCCTCAGCGTCAGTTAATGTCCAGGAACCCGCCTTCGCCACGAGTGTTCCTCTCGATATCTACGCATTTCACTGCTACACCGAGAATTCCGGTTCCCCCTCCATTACTCTAGTCTCGCAGTATCATGTGCCGTCCGCGGGTTGAGCCCGCGCCTTTCACACACGACTTACGAAACAGCCTACGCACGCTTTACGCCCAGTGATTCCGAACAACGCTTGAGACCTCTGTATTACCGCGGCTGCTGGCACAGAGTTAGCCGTCTCTTCCTCTTGTGGTACTATCTTTTTAATTTGCTCCCACATGACAGGGGTTTACAATCCGAAGACCTTCATTCCCCCACGCGGCGTCGCACCATCAGGGTTTCCCCCATTGTGAATGATTCTCGACTGCTGCCACCCGTAGGTGTCTGGACCGTGTCTCAGTTCCAGTGTGGCCGGACATCCTCTCAGACCGGCTACCCGTCATCGCCTTGGTGAGCCGTTACCTCACCAACTAACTAATAGGCCGCGAGCCCATCCCCAAGCGCATTGCTGCTTTAATCTTTCGATACTATGCGGTATTAATCCCAGTTTCCCAGGGCTATCCCGCTCTCGGGGGCAGGTTACTCACGTGTTACTCACCCGTGCGCCACTAGAGAATTATTAGCAAGCTAGCAATTCTCTCGTTCGACTTGCATGTCTTATCCACGCCGCCAGCGTTCGTTCTGAGCCAGAATCAAACTCTCCATCAAATTAATTTTTGAAATTGCTGGACCAAATGGAATCTTGCGATTTCATTTGCGCCATGCTTCAGCCAGCTCTTCCTTCAAGTTGTGTCTCTTGAAGGCCTCTTCGCTCCGCCTCGCACGGCGCGCGTCACGACCTTTTTTCTTTCCCCTTGCTTCTACCAAACCACCCCTCTCAGAGCTAGGTCGCTCCTTCGGGCTTTTACCCCTCAGGCACCTCTCGGCGCCCTCGGAAAACCCTCGGCGGTTTCGGTAGTCATTCCCTTGAAATCTTCTTATCGCAACCCCTTCCGGGGGTTTCTCCGGGTGGCCGGCCCCAGCCGCTTCCAGCACTCTTCCGAGCCCTTCAGCCGCCGGGCTTTTCATCCCGTCGCCGTGTTGGCGTGCCGAGAAATCTATCATACCACACCTTTTTGTCAATTTTTTTCGTCCTCTTTTTTGCGTCCGCTTATTCCCGCCATCCTCCCAATACTCACATAACCTACATATCATGAATAGTATATGCTTTTGTCATACTGCCTCTTTCCACCGCATCTTTTTTTGAACGTCCCTCTCTTCCCTACTCTTGTACCCTACCTTTCTTCGAGAAAAACTCAGACAATCTCCGCCACTTGCAAGGAAGCCTCGATTCCGTAGCCGGGTTCCCAAACTGATGAAGGCAGCCCTGATATGCCGAGTTCTTTCCACAATTTCTACTTCGTTATGCCGGAATATTCCGGCTCAGCGCAGATTTGAACGGAAACCGTGCCTATTCCGAGAAGAAGAAATAGGAGTGCGCAGATTCCATACGCGGCCTTTCCGCACCATTGGAGCAATAAACAGGGACGCAGCTAACGCCGCGCCCCTGTCCGCTCCCGGCAACACGCCGGCAAGCATGCTTTTCAGTTATTTTTTCTCCTTGGTGAAGTCCAGTTTGCCGCCTTTTTCCCGCACCACGATTTCCGTTCCTTCCGGAAAGTCTCCTTCCAGAAGTTTAAGGCTGAGCGGGTCCAGAAGATCATGCTGGATGGCCCGCTTGAGAGGCCGGGCTCCATAAACAGGATCAAAACCGTGGTCCGCCACCAGAGCCGTAGCTTCCGGAGTCATGCGCAAAAACAGGCCTTTGGCTTCCAGGCGCCTGCGGACACGCTGAAGCTGAATGTCCACAATGCCCTTGAGTTCCTGCGCCGTGAGCCGGTCAAAGATGATGATTTCATCAATGCGGTTCAGGAATTCCGGACGGAAGTGGCCTCGCAACGCCTCCAGGGCCTTGGCTTCCCGCTGTTCCGCATTGGCTTCATTGAGGATATACTGGCTGCCGATGTTGGAGGTCATGATGATGACCGTGTTGCGGAAGTCAACCGTACGCCCCTGGCCGTCCGTAATACGGCCGTCGTCCAATACCTGGAGCAATACGTTGAAGACGTCCGGGTGGGCCTTTTCAATTTCATCGAAGAGAACCACGCAGTACGGACGGCGCCGCACGGCTTCAGAGAGCTGACCGCCTTCTTCATACCCCACGTATCCGGGAGGCGCCCCGATGAGGCGCGCAACAGAATGTTTTTCCATGTATTCGGACATGTCAATGCGGACGATGGCGTTTTCATTGTCAAAAAGGAATTCCGCCAGCGCCTTGCTGAGCTCCGTCTTGCCGACGCCAGTGGGTCCCAGGAACAGGAAAGAGCCAATGGGCCTGTTTTCATCCTGCAACCCGGCGCGGGCGCGCCTCACGGCGTCGGATACGGCCTTAACGGCCTGTTTCTGCCCGATTACGCGGGCGCCCAAGCGTTCTTCCATGTGCACCAGCTTGGCACGCTCCCCTTCCTGCAGACGGGCAGCGGGAATGCCGGTCCAGGTGGCAACCACTTTGGCGATGTCTCCTTCCGTGACTTCCTCCTTCAGCAGCCCTCCATCTTCCTTCTGCATTTTACTGAGCTTTTCCTTGCCTTCCGCCAGGGCGCGCTGGGCCTCCGGAAGTTCTCCATAGGTGATTTCCGATGCGCGGGTCAGATCACCCATCCGTTTGGCCCGTTCACTTTCCAGCTTGAGGGCTTCTATTTTTTCCTGTTCCCTGCGGACGGCGTCCAGCACTTCCTTTTCACTTTTCCATTTGGCAATCATGGAACCGGATTTTTCCTTCAAATCGGCCAGGTCCTTGGTGATTTTTTCCAAACGCGCCTTGCTGTCGGCGTCTTCTTCCTTCGCCAGTGCCTGCCGCTCCATTTCAAGCTGCATGGCTTCACGTTCAATCTGGTCAATTTCCGTGGGCATGGAGTCCAGCTCAATTTTGAGGCGGGCTGCCGCTTCATCCACCAGGTCCACTGCCTTGTCAGGCAGAAAACGGTCGGAAATATAACGGTTTGAGAGCACTGCCGCAGATACCAGTGCCGAGTCTGTAATTTTTACACCATGGAATACTTCGTAACGCTCTTTCAGACCACGCAGGATGGAAATGGTATCCTCAACGGTCGGCTCATCCACCTGTACCGGCTGGAAACGACGCTCCAAAGCAGCATCTTTTTCGATATATTCACGGTACTCATCTAAGGTGGTCGCACCGATACAGTGTAACTCACCACGGGCAAGCATTGGTTTTAACAGCTGGCCTGCATCCATCGCACCGTCTGTTTTTCCTGCTCCCACGATGGTATGAAGTTCATCGATAAACAAAATGATATTGCCGTTATCGGTGAAGGCGTTCATGCTAAATTTGATGAAATCCTTGTTCCGAATGGTCTTGGACACATCAGTATTTACACTGAGCTTGGGCGTTTCATGACAGCACCTCATGGCCTTGTTGTTACTAAGGTTCTTCATATTAAGGACACTTATCGTCGCTATGTTGGTGTAGATGCTTCTGCGGTTAACTTGCTCCGTCCAGCTATGTACGATGCCTACCACCACATCACGAATATGACTAATCCAGATGGTGACATTCAAGTAGTTGATGTGACAGGTTCGCTTTGTGAAAATAATGATAAGTTTGCTAAGAACCGTGAATTGCCAGAAGCTCGTATTGGAGATACATTGGTTATCCACGACACAGGTGCTCATGGTTTCTCAATGGGTTACAACTATAATGGACGCCTTCGTTCTGCAGAAATTCTCTACCAAGAAGATGGCACAGCGCGTATGATTCGCCGTGCAGAGACGATGAATGATTACTTTGCCACTCTTGATGGTTTTGATTTTGACATTTAACAAAAAATAAGCTAGGCCTTAAAGGCTCTAGCTTATTTTACTTTAATGATGACAGCTTCAAGAATGATATCGGCTAACTCCTCAGGGGATTCGACACAGCCTTCTTTGAGCCAGAGTGTTAAAATGGTAACAATAGTGCTAACATAAATTTCCAATGAATATTTGGCAGGAATATGATAGCTTTGTTCCATGAGCTCTGTAACATTTTCAATATCAGAGTTAAGGATAGTCTCGATAATGAATTCACGAATCATCTCATTGATGTTTGGAATGTGTGTCATTAAGGTGAGACAGAGTCTTTGATTTTCCTTAAGATATCCTAGCATTTCAGTAACAACACCCTCTTGGTAGGTCATGTCTTCCTGAAGAATACTTGAAACTTTATCTAAAATCTTTGAGAAGGTTGTTTCAACCAAATCTTCCTTATTTGAATAGTAGTAGTAGAAGGTCGGTCTGCTGAGATTTGCCTTCTTGATGATATCTGTGATGCTGATTTGTTCGAGTGAACTCTCCTCTAAGAGTTCAATAAATGCGTTGACAATTTTTCGTTCGGAAATAGTTGCTTCCTTGAGCATAAATAAACCCCTTTATATAAACATAATAATAATTCCACAACTTATATAATAACCTATTTT
>OLSX01001289.1_pt1 | contig 23975 bp, 19 predicted proteins | sample 1673141 | NCBI WGS metagenome assembly OLSX01 (sample SAMEA3136759, study PRJEB25190) | human gut metagenome | biome: human gut; feature: human-associated habitat; material: faeces | place: Austria | collected 2013
AGCATGTAGAAAGCTTATGATTTCCTCGTTTGGACGAGGGTTCGATTCCCTCCAGCTCCACGATTTAGAAAATAAAGCTCTGAGTATTCAGAGCTTTATTTTTTTCTTTATACTCCTCTTGTTTCTCTGTTTTTACCACTGACCGGCTCTTCTCCTCTTTTTTAGATAAGGAGTCAATTTCTTATACATGTATTTACGTTTGTTCTCTTTTGGTATGCTATAAAAGAAGTTTTGTATTGTCAATAATTTTATGATTGTAATTGAAATGCGGAATAATTGCAAATATACGCAAACAAGTCTTAATATTGAGACGTTATTGCCTTCTAATCTTTGAGAATGCTTAAATTTATATTTGTAACCGATAATTATCTTAGCAAAAATGGAAATCAATGTGAAACAAATTGAATTAAAGTTTCAGCGTTTCTTTACTGAAAACTTCCCAAAAGTAAAGAATTATGCACAGATGCTGCTTAGGTCAGAGATTGATGCAGAGGATGTAGCGCAAGATGTTTTCTATAAACTTTGGTTACAACCCGAGATATGGCTAGACAATGAAAAGGAACTGGATAACTATCTCTTTATAATGACTCGAAACATTATTCTGAATATCTTCAAACACCAGCAAATAGAACAGGACTATCAGGAAGGGTATCTTGAAAAGGCGGTACTTCATGAACTGATGGAAAGTGAGGACACGCTGAAAAACATATATTATGAAGAAATGCTGCTTGTCATTCGCCTGACTCTGGAGAAAATGCCGGAACGCCGGAGATTAATATTCGAGCTTAGCCGTTTTAAAGAACTTAGTTATAAAGAAATAGCGGAGAGGCTCAATATTTCTATTCGCACGGTGGAGCATCAGGTTTATCTGGTGCTTATAGAATTGAAGAAAGTACTCCTCTTTTTATTTTTTCTGTTTTCATTTAAGTAGTGTTTTTGTTTTAGTTGTATTTAAAGTATAAAGGAGAAAAACGAGGATGAAAAATTATATTCAGCATATTATAGAGTTATTCGGGCATAATGAATATTCATTGGGCACGCGGAGAAGAGTGCAGCAATGGTTGGCAGATGAGAACCATGCGGAAGAAAAAAAAGAAGCACTCCATGCGTTGTGGCAGCAAGCGGGAGAACAGAAGGTACCCCGTGGCATGCAGCAGTCGATACAACGGATGCAACGAAATATAGGAATGCAGCCTGCCGGTTCCGATAAGAAGTATCAATTGCTTATATGGAGAGCGGCAGCTATTTTCTTGTTGGCAGTGTCGTCTGTTTCAATCTATCTGATGCTGGAGAAGGACAAGCCGCAAAAGGATCTGGTAGAATATTATATACCGACAGCGGAAATACGTGAATTTACATTGCCTGACGGTACACGGGTGATGCTGAATTCGAAAAGTACTTTACTGTATCCCGAACAGTTTACCGGTAAAACGCGCAGTGTATATTTGATTGGTGAAGCAAATTTTCAGGTAAAGCAGGATAAAGAACATCCCTTTATTGTAAAAGCCAATGATTTTCAAATTACTGCTTTGGGAACAGAGTTTAATGTGAATGCCTACCCGGAGAATGATGAATTGACTGCAACTCTGCTGGAAGGAAGTGTGAAAGTAGAATTTAATAACCTATTATCTAATGTGATTTTAAAACCTAATGAGCAGATAACGTATAATAAACAGACCCGAAAGCGTAGCCTTCAAACGCCGCGAATGGAAGATGTGACTGCCTGGCAGCGTGGAGAACTGGTTTTCAGCAATATACATCTGGACGAGATTTTCACAAGCCTCGAACGTAAGTTCCCTTATACCTTTGTTTATAGCCTTCACAGCCTGAATGATAAAACGTATAGTTTCCGTTTCCAACAGAAAGCCACTTTGGAAGAAGTTATGCAGATTATAACTCAAGTAGCGGGAGATGTCAAATATGTAATCAGGGGAAATAAATGCTATATTACAGATAACGAATAAAGAATAATTGTTGAACCTTTTTTAATTTAATACATTATGCAAAAAAATATCCGGAAGAAATGGCCGTTTCTCCCGGATGTGAAATCATTCTCTTTTTAATATTAGCGTGTCTCGACGCTATTTCAATTGATCATAAAATAATAACCAATTAACTAATACTAAAAAGATGCTACAAATTTATGAAAAAATAGCAGATAATGTTGCTCAAAAGCGAGTATTTCTCATTTTTTTAGGTCTATTGCTGCTGCAGACCCTCGCTTTTGCTCAAAATGATAGTAAAATAACTATCAAGCAAAAAAATATCACTGTGGTAGATGCGTTGAAAGCTGTGGAACGGCAGTCGAAGATGTCTATTAATTACAGTGATTCCGAACTGAAAGGAAAGAAAATAGCCGAACTAAACTTGGAAAACGCATCAGTGGCAACTGCACTCGACGCAATCTTAAAAGGAACTGGTTTCTCATATCAGATTCAGGGTAATTATATCATAGTTACCGAAAAGAAACCTGCTGCGCAATCTCAACAATCTCAGAAAATGATTAAGGGAAAAGTGACCGATGAGAATGGTGAACCTCTTATTGGGGTAAATATATCAGTGGAAGGTAGTTCTACGGGTACAATAACCGATTTTGATGGAAACTTTTCTATTAGCGGTCCCGGCAATGCCAGGCTGAGAGTATCTTATATAGGATATGCAACTCAAATGATTGCAGTTTCCGATAAAGAGTTTTATCCGGTTACCATGAAGCAGGATGCTGAGGTACTGGACGAAGTCGTTGTTACGGCATTGGGTATCAAGCGTGCGGAGAAAGCACTGTCTTACAATGTGCAACAAGTAAAAGGAGATGAAATAACCGCTATCAAAGACGCTAACTTCATTAATTCGCTGAACGGTAAGATAGCGGGTGTGAGTATCAACAAAAGTGGTAGCGGTGTCGGTGGTGCAACGCGTGTAGTAATGCGTGGTGCAAAATCCATCGAAGGAGACAATAATGCACTGTATGTAGTTGACGGTATTCCTTTGTTTAATACCAATATGGGAAACACCGACAGTGGTATCATGGGTGAAGGCAAAGCCGGAACAGAAGGTGTTGCCGACTTTAACCCGGAAGATATCGAAAGTATTTCTATTCTGAGCGGACCTTCGGCTGCTGCTCTGTATGGTAGTAGCGCGGCAAACGGTGTCGTCCTGATTACTACGAAGAAAGGACAGGAAGGGAAATTGCAGATATCATTTTCTTCTTCATCCGAATTCAGTAAGGCATATATGATGCCTGAATTCCAGAATACCTATGGAAATAAAGAAGGTATGTTCGAAAGCTGGGGCGATAAGCTGTCCAGACCTAATTCATATGATCCTAAGAGTGATTTCTTTAATACCGGAACTAATTTCATTAATTCATTGACACTGTCGACCGGTACAAAGCAGAACCAGACGTTTGCTTCCGTATCTTCTACGAATTCAAAAGGTATTGTTCCTAACAATGCTTATGACCGTTTGAATTTTACGATTCGTAATACAGCTACTTTTCTGGATGATAAATTGCAGTTGGATTTAGGTGCATCCTACGTGAAGCAGAAAGATAAAAACATGGTATCGCAGGGACAATATTGGAATCCGGTGATATCCGCTTATCTATTCCCGCGTGGCGAAAGTTTCGATGATATCAAGACTTTTGAACGTTACGATCAGAGTCGTAACATTCCGATACAGTATTGGCCTATTGCCGATGCTACTTATGGTTCACAGAATCCTTACTGGACTGCTTACCGCAATATAGCAACCAATGAAAAGAGCCGTTATATGTTCAACGTCGGACTGACTTATAAGATCACAGACTGGATAAATCTTGCCGGACGTTATCGTATGGACGATACTCATGTCCAGTTCGAACGTAAGGTTTATGCTACTTCCGATCAAAAATTCGCCGAAGGCAGAAAGGGGCTTTATGACTATAGCAACTATAAAGACCGTCAGGAATACGCTGACTTTATGCTGAACATCAATAAGCAGTTTAATGACTTCAATGTTTCTGCCAACTTGGGTTATAGTTATTCTAACTACTGGTCGCTGGCAAGAGGTTATAAAGGAACATTGCTCGGAGTGACAAACCTGTTTGCAGCCAGCAACATCGACCCGTCCAACGGTCGTATTTCCGAAGATGGAGGTGACAGTCGCGTGCGCAATCACGCTATCTTTGCTAATGTCGAGCTGGGTTGGAGAAGCATGCTTTATCTTACTTTGACCGGACGTAATGACTGGAACTCAAGGTTGGTAAACACCGATGAAGAGTCATTCTTCTATCCGTCGGTAGGTTTGTCCGGCATTATCTCTGAAATGGTGAAACTGCCCGAATTTATTTCATATTTAAAGGTGCGCGGGTCTTATACGGAAGTAGGTTCTCCGGTATCTAAATCAGGACTTACTCCGGGAACAGTTACCACTCCGATAGTGGGCGGTGCGTTATCTCCCACAGGTATCTATCCGTTTACCGACTTCAAGGCAGAACGTACCCGTTCGTATGAATTCGGATTGAGTGTTCGCTTCTGGAACAAGTTGAGTGCAGAAGTCACTTATTATAAGTCGAATACATACAATCAGACATTTATCGGAGACTTGCCGGAGTTTTCGGGTTACAAACAAATTTATCTGCAGGCAGGTAACGTACAGAATCACGGATGGGAAGCCTCATTGGGATATAGAGACAGCTTCAAGGATTTTAGCTTCTCTTCAAACCTGACCTTCTCCCGCAATGTGAACGAGATTAAAGAAATGGTGGAAAACTATCATACCAGTATGAGCCCGGAACCTATTAACGTCCCGGAAGTAAGGAAAGACAATGGGCGTGTAATTCTGAAAGTAGGGGGCAGTATCAATGATATTTATGCCAATACCTTCTTGAAGAAGGATAGCCAAGGCTATGTTGAAATCAAGCAAGACGGCTCGTTCGGACTCGAGCAGGGTGAACCGGTTTTCTTAGGAAAGACCGCACCGGACTTTAATATGGGTTGGAGCAACTCATTATCATACAAAGGGTTTGGCTTGAGTTTCTTGATCAACGGACGTTTCGGTGGTGTGGTAACTTCTTCTACCCAAGCTGTCCTCGACCGTTTCGGAGTATCAAAAACATCTGCTGAAGCGCGTGACGCAGGTGGTGTCTTATTGCCCGGACAGGGAAGAGTGGATGCTCAGAAATATTATCAGTTGATAGGTACGGGAGACTATACTACCTCCGGATATTATGTATATAGTGCTACCAACATCCGTCTGCAGGAACTGACTTTGAGTTATAAGTTCCCTAACCTTTGGTTTAAGGATATACTGAAAGACGTTACTTTGTCATTCATTGCCAACAATCCTTGGATGATCTACAGTAAGGCTCCACATGATCCGGAACTGACTCCGTCTGTAGGAACATACGGTCAAGGTAATGATTATTTCATGCAACCGAGTGTCAGAAGTTTCGGTTTCGGTATTAAATTTAAATTATAATTGACCCATGAAAAAGATAAATCAATATAAACTATTGGCAGGCATTTGCGCTTTGGCGCTTTTTACTGCTTGTGACTTCGAAGAAATAAACACTAATCCATTCGAGATGACCAACGAAATGGGGATAAGAGATGGTGTTGCCATCGGAGGCGCCGTTACAGCAATGCAAAGAGCTGTGGTTCCCGTAGGAACACAAGCTGACGATACAGAGGCTATTAATCAATATCAGGTTGCTTACAATTTGTCAGCCGATTCGTGGTGCGGATTTTTCGGACAGAATAACAACTGGTATAGCGGTAGCAACAATACTACCTATTACTTACAGGACGCTTGGGTGGCTGCTACTTATAAGAATTCGTATACAGAATTGCTTTCCTCATGGAAGGAAATCAGACAAGAATCCGAGAAAACCGGATCAATGGAAGTTTTCGCTTTGGCTCAGATTCTGAAGATTTCGGCATGGCATAAGACGCTCGAAACATTTGGACCGATTCCTTATACACATGCGGGTGAGCCTGCTTTGGTTATTCCTTTTGACAGCGAGAAAGACGCATTCAATGCTATGTTTGCTGACTTGACTGCTGCTATTGAGATATTGACAGCCAGAGCAGAACAGGGAGCAACCATCGTTGCCGATTATGATGCCGTATATGGCGGTGATACGAGAAAATGGGTCAAATATGCCAATTCGCTGATGTTACGGCTGGCAATGCGTATCAGTTACGCTGACGAAACGACTGCGAAGAAATATGTACTGCAAGCTTTGAAGCATGAAGTTGGCGTGATGACTGCTAAAGCGGACGAAGCGCAGATGAGCAATGGAGCCGGAATGGTATTTCGTAACAACATAGAATGGTTGTCAAACCAATATAATGAATGTCGTATGGGATCTTCCATGTTTTCTTATTTGTTGGGTTACAAAGATCCGCGTCTGGGTGCTTATTTTGAAGCTTCCGCCAGTGCGTATGCAACAGAGGCTTATGACGGTAAAAAATATCAGGCAGTTCCTCCCGGCAATGCTTATCAGCAAAACACGATTTACACCGACTTCTCCAAGCCTAATATTGCTTCGAACACGCCTACTTACTGGATGCGTGCTTCTGAAGTGTATTTTCTCAGAGCGGAAGCTGCATTGAGATGGGGAGCAGAGTTTGGAGATGCGAAGGCACTGTATGAACAAGGTGTTGCCACATCCTTTGATGAAAACGGTGTCAGTTCGTCTGTAGATGACTATTTGGCATCCGGCTTGACTCCGATTGCCCATAATATGAGAGCCTCATATTATAGCTACAACGCTGCTGCTCCTACTGCCGCGACACCCGAATTCAGCGGTGGGACGGAAGAAAAACTGGAGAAAATCATTATTCAGAAGTGGATTGCCCTTTATCCTAACGGACACGAAGCATGGACCGAATGGCGCAGAACCGGTTATCCGAAACTGAACCAGGTGCAGACAAATCGTGGGCAGGGTGTGACTCGTGAAGGTGGTATCCGCCGTATGGTGTATCCTCTCAGCTTCTCTCAGTCGGCAGACGACAGAGCCAATTATGAAGAAGCTTTGAATCTTTTGGGTGGTGCTGATAAAGATAAAGCAATCACTCAGCTATGGTGGGATTGTAAAAATAGAATCTATTAATCTGTGATTTATATGAAAATGTTAAAACGAATCTTATATATACTTCCTATTATTGGGATGGTGTTTACGTCGTGTGTCGATATAGAAAGCAAAGACTTTGAGCATATCGGTGGTTACAATACGATGGATAACGAAGAAAGCGCACAATATTATGCAGATCTTCGTGCATGGAAGGCAACAAGCAAGGATTACGGTCGTCCCATTTTTTTCGGATGGTTTAGTAACTGGTCACCCGAAGGCCCTATCCGTAAGGGATATCTGGCATCATTGCCGGACAGTATCGATATGGTTTCGATGTGGAGCGGTCCGTTTGGTTTAAATGAAGCAAAATTGGCCGATAAGGAGATTTTCCAGAAGAAGAAAGGTGGTAAGATCACTGTCTGTTACATTTTGCATAATATCGGGACAGGTATTACGCCTACTTCCGTTTCAGAAAAAGTACAGGCTGAAAACCCGGAAGCCTCCAGTGAAGAAATCAATGAACTGGTAAAAAAGGCTACAGAAGAATATTGGGGCTTTACCAGTGGAGAGAAAGGTGCGGAAGATCACATTACAGCGATTCAAAAATATGCCAAGGCGTTGGTGGATACTATCGTAGCTACTGATTATGATGGTCTGGACATTGACTGGGAACCGGATAACGGTGGTGACGGAGGAAGATATGTCGGAAGTTTGAAAGACCGCCGTGGTGGTCCGCGTGGAGAATTTCTGCATTATCTGGTAGAAGAGATAGGAAAATACTTTGGTCCGAAGGCAACTGAACGTCCGAATGGCAAGTACTACTATTTTATGATAGACGGTGAAATCTGGAATTCGAACAAGGAATCGGCTCCCTACTTCGACTATTTCATTACTCAGGCGTATGGAGATTCCAATCTTGACAGGAGAGTCAGTACCTTGCAAAGCTGGTGTGGAGAATACTATGACTATCGTAAGCACATCTTTACCGAGAACTTCGAATCATCATGGGTATCCGGTGGTGTTTTGCTGACTCAGGCTGCCTATAACCATGTCAATGGTCCGAAGGGCGGCGTAGGTGCTTTCCGACTCGATAATGACTATGATAATGCCCGTGATTACAATTTTGTGCGCCATGCGATACAAATCAATCAAGAGGCCTATAAGGAATATATGGACAGTCAATCTAATGAAAATACAGAACAGTAATGAAACGTATCAAAATCTTATATGCAAGTGCACTGGTTGCATTGTCTTTCTTCGGTGCTGGTTGTAACGATAGTGAAAGTGATCTGTTGACATCCAAACTTTATTTTGAGAGTAATGTGATAAGAGTGGAAGTGGAAGCGGATACTTATGACTGTGAATTGATATCACGTCTGTCAAATATGATGAAGAGTGATGTAAAGGTGAGCTATCAGATAGGCGGTCAGGACCTTGTGGATGAATATAATCAAAAACATGGGACGACCGGACAGCTTCTGACTGCTGATAACTATGAAATGCTGGGAGCTTCGTCGACCATTAAGGCAGGAGAACTTTATGCCAATCCATGTGAGTTGTTAGTGAAGAATATTACTAAAGGTGAAGATGGGGTGACTTATATTCTGCCTGTGTTAGTGAACAGTACGGATGTGGAAAAGATCAGCAGTACAAGTGTTACTTACATTGTTGTGAGGAAGCCGATTATCATTGATAAGGTGTACCGTGTGAATCCGGGTTGGTTTGATGTGCGTCTGCCGTCAGTGTACAAATCAACGGGTTCCGTCACTTTCGAAGCATTGGTTTATGCTTTGCGCTGGAAGAATTTAGGTACGATTATGGGTAATGAAGGTACTTTAATTATGCGTACCGGTGACTTGAATCACCCGGACAACGAACTTCAGATGGCGGGTAGTGTTGCATTGCAGATGCCTGATGTGTCTGTGTTCCAGTTGAATAAGTGGTATCATGTGGCGTTCACTTATGATGCTTCTGCGGGAATGGCTACTCTCTATCTCAATGGTGAGAAAATAGCCGATAAGACTGTTGGCTCACTGACATTCGACTTGAACGAACGTTTCTGTATCGGCTATGCTTATGACTATGACAGTAGCCGTAAATGGAATGGATATATGAGCGAAGTACGTTTATGGTCAGTTGCACGTACTGCCAATCAGATTCGCGAAAATATGATGTTTGTAGATTCGAAATCAGATGGTCTGGTAGGTTATTGGAAAATGAATGGTGAAGACACCGAGCAACGTGACGGAGTATGGTATGTACGCGATCAGTCGCCGAATCGTAACGATGCAACTTCAAATAATGGTCTGCGTGGTGAAAACGGTGGACGTCAGTCTTTCGTAGAGCCGACTGTGACAGAGATGAGGGTCAGACTTGAATAAGCTATAGGTTAGTTTTCAAAGTATATTAAGTGAAAAGAGGGCTGAATTCTGTATTGTGAATTCAGCCCTTATTTCTATTCATACGTAATACCGATTATTCCTTTCTGTCTCTGGGAATTACCAGGTGATATTTCTGTTATATTCTTTCTGTTTATTTTCAGATTTGTATTTGGAAACAAGCTTTTGATACGCTGTATTCCTTCTTCCGTAATCTTGCCGGATAGCTCTAACCTTTCGATTTTCACTTTTGAAAGTTCGTCCGGTATATCAATTTCATTAATGAAGGTAAGCTCCAACTGTTTTATTTCTTCAAGTTTCAGCAGTATGGAAGGGAACTCTTTCACTCTAAGATTGATACCCCCGCCAAAACCTCCCGTTTTGGCATCGGCTTTCAATCTGTTTATGAGTCTGGTGTTATCTGTGCTTTTCTTTCTGACCATCCAGCCGATTTGTGGTCTCAGGGCAAAACTCTCATTGTTTTGTTTGAGTCCGATGAAACCGGACCACAGTTCCAGTGGTGTTTCAATCACGGTATCATTGTATGCTTCAATATACTTTAAATCCACTTTTACTATCTCGCTCGGAAGTTTTTTACGACCCACAATCTGTTTTAGATTATTTCTTTTTCCTTCATTGTCATAAGGAAAGAATTTAATGATCCATCCATCAAAAGTCTCGGGAGCTCCACATGACTTTGGCGAATGACATTTAAACATATTCCGCCAAAACTCTTGGTTAACGGTCCCCTTTGATGCCTTCACAAACTCCTCCAAAAGAGGTTCAAGTTGTGATATCCACCATTCAAGTTTATATTCTTTTAGTTCTCTGGCTTTATTTAAAACTTTTTCCCAGTCTTGTGGTGTCCCTTCAAGCGTGATTTCCGGAATACCGCAAGCAATCATTATGGTGATAAATTCGAAGTATGATTTCACCGTTTCCATTATTGTTATCTCAGAAACGGTCTTTTCCAAAGAAGTCGTTGTAGAGAAATTACAAGTGAGTGTTTCGACCAGATTACCTCCTACCTCTTTTCTTATCTGTTCCGTAAACTGAGGGAGCATTTCTTCCCATGAAAGACTCGGGTCTTCCAGTTTCTTATTGGATTGTACAACTAAAGATTGTTTCCCGGAGAAATCTACAAAATATTTTCTCAAAGACTCATGGTTGGCATTCACATGTTGGGCAAAACCTTGGCTAATCAGTAACCAAATCATATCCGGTGATAAAACGAACGGTCTATGATTTGCATAAGCCTGATACATGCCGCGGAAAAAAGAATTATACCCAAAATGTACTAAACTGTCAGGAGATTCACTTTTGGCAATTACATTAAATGGAGGTTTCCAGATGTCTTTTTCTGTAATTCTAATGGTTAATTCATTATCAGATAACATCAGGTATCTGTAGATTTCATCGGGCGAAGCCACAGGCAACTTTTCGGGTTTGGAGAGTTGCTCAACTTCAAAAGTCGTTCCATTTTGAGCAGCTGCGGAAGTGCTGCATAGAATGAATAAATAGAATAGTAGTTTTTTCATAATACTAAATTTGTTTTATGGTTTGTACCTCAAATGTTTTCCTGTTGACAGATTATGGATAACAATATACAAATATACTATTATTAGAAATGGGATCGCAATGATATCGAATCTTTTTTATGACCTGTGTCTCTAAAAAAATAAATGCATATTATTCTAGAGATCTATTTATTCGGAAAATTGTAGTAAGTTTGCTCTGATAATCGAAGATAATGTCTCAGCGTAAGATCATACATATCGATATGGACGCTTTCTACGCCTCTGTAGAACAGCGCGATAATCCGGAACTTCGTGGCAAACCTCTGGCAGTGGGGCATGCCGAGGAGCGGGGAGTGGTAGCGGCGGCGAGTTATGAAGCCCGGCGCTATGGCGTCCGCTCAGCTATGGCTTCACAGAAGGCAAAGAAACTTTGTCCGCAATTGATATTTGTACATGGTCGAATGGATGTTTATAAGTCCGTCTCCCGTCAGATACATGAAATCTTTCATGAATATACTGATATAATCGAACCTCTTTCTTTGGATGAGGCTTTTCTGGATGTGACGGAGAATAAAAAAGGAATCTCTTTGGCGGTAGACATAGCAAAGGAAATAAAGCTCCGCATCCGTCAAGAACTGAATTTGGTCGCGTCAGCCGGTGTCTCTTATAATAAGTTTTTGGCGAAGATCGCCTCAGACTATCGAAAACCGGATGGCTTGTGCACTATTCATCCTGAACAAGCGCTTGATTTCATAGCCCGTCTTCCGATTGAATCTTTTTGGGGAGTGGGCCCTGTGACGGCAAAGAAGATGCATCTGCTGGGTATCCATAATGGACTTCAGCTACGTAAGTGTTCGCTTGAAATGCTGACTGCCCATTTTGGAAAGGTCGGGTCGCTTTATTATGAATGTTCCCGTGGCATTGACGAACGTCCCGTAGAGGCGGTTCGTATCCGAAAGTCTATCGGCTGTGAGCGGACATTGGAAAAGGATATTTCCGCCCATTCTTCCGTTATCATCGAACTATATCATGTGGCGGTAGAGCTGATTGAGCGGCTTCAGCATAAAGAGTTTAAAGGGAATACATTGACTCTGAAAATTAAGTTTCATGATTTTAGTCAGATTACCCGAAGCATTACCCAATCGCAGGAACTGACTACCTTAGACCGTGTGCTGCCCCTTGCTAAAGAATTACTAAAAAGTGTGGAGTACGGACAACACCCGATACGGCTCATCGGACTTTCCGTATCCAATCCGAAAGAAGAGACGGACGAACAGCGCGGAGTTTGGGAACAACTGAGTTTTGAGTTTAGCGATTGGGAATAAAGCAGCCTTCAGATTGATAGTAACGACGGTTTTACGGAAGCTCGAACAGAGCCTCTGTTTACTTGGAACAGAGTGTCTGTTTACTTAGAATGAAGGCTCTGTTTGCTCTGAACAGAGCGTCTGTTTACTGGGGATAATAAGGTACTTATATACTTTTTCTTGAAGTCTGTACTTTTTTGTCATGAGGTTCGTATGATTTGCTCACCTTACTTTTTCAGAGATGTACTATCTTTGCCATACTTAAACGAACAAAAATACCATGAATCGAATGAAGCATTTTATTAGTTTTCTTCTGGTAGTTGCCCTTGGAAGTTTTTCTTTCAAAGCGAATGCCTATACTGAACGCAATATGCTGCAAAAAGCAGCAGACGAAACTACGTTGAAAAGTGTATTGGTAATGAAGCAGGCGTGGGTACCTTACCCGGCTTACACCGACCGGGCCGCATGGGACTCACTGATGGGACCTAACAAGCAACGTCTTATCGCAGCAGGAGAGAAGCTTCTCGATTACAAGTGGCAACTTATCCCCGCTACTGCCTATCTTGAATATGAACGTACCGGTAATCGTAAAATAATGGAAGTTCCCTATGATGCTAACCGTCAGGCATTGAATACGCTGATGCTGGCAGAACTGGCAGAAGGCAAGGGGCGTTTCATCGATCAGTTGCTGAACGGAGCTTACATGAGTTGCGAGATGAATTCATGGGTATTGTCTGCTCATCTGCCCCGACAAAGTAGTAAGCGTTCTCTTCCCGATTTCCGTGAACAAATTATTGATCTTGGTTCCGGTGGATATGGTGCATTGATGGCTTGGGTGCATTATTTCTTCCGTAAGCCTTTCGACAAAATCAATCCGGTTGTTTCTCTGCAAATGCGTAAAGCGATTAAAGAACGTATCCTCGATCCATATATGAATGATGATGATATGTGGTGGATGGCATTCAACTGGCAGCCGGGTGAGATTATCAACAACTGGAATCCTTGGTGTAATTCTAATGCTTTGCAGTGTTTTCTTTTGATGGAAAATAATAAAGACCGTCTGGCAAAAGCGGTGTATCGTTCGATGAAATCGGTCGATCAGTTTATCAACTTTGTGAAGTCTGACGGAGCTTGCGAAGAGGGAACTTCTTATTGGGGACATGCGGCAGGTAAGCTATATGATTATTTGCAAATACTTTCCGATGGTACAGGAGGCAACATATCTCTGTTCAATGAACCGATGATTCGTCGTATGGGAGAGTATATGTCCCGTTCTTATGTCGGTAATGGCTGGGTAGTGAACTTTGCCGATGCTTCCGCACAAGGCGGTGGTGATCCTCTGTTGATCTATCGTTTTGGTAAGGCTGTCAACAGCGATGAAATGATGCATTTTGCAGCTTATCTGCTGAATGGCAGAAAACCTTATGCAACAATGGGAAACGATGCATTCCGTTCCCTTCAGTCTCTGATTTGCTGCAATGATCTTGCCAAAGAAACGCCAAAGCATGATATGCCTGACGTAACCTGGTATCCCGAAACGGAATTCTGCTACATGAAGAATAAGAATGGAATGTTTGTGGCTGCCAAAGGTGGTTTTAATAACGAAAGTCATAATCATAATGACGTGGGAACTTTCTCTTTATACATGAATACGATTCCTGTCTTTATCGACGCCGGAGTGGGGACGTATACCAAACAGACATTCAGCAAAGACCGTTACACCATTTGGACCATGCAGAGCAATTATCATAACCTGCCGATGATTAACGGTGTACCGCAGAAATACGGTCAGGAGTATAAGGCGACAAACACTACTTGCAACGAAAAGAAACGCGTTTTCACTACTGATATAGCTAAAGCTTATCCGGCTGAGGCGAAAGTGAAGAACTGGAACCGTTCGTATGCACTGGACGACCGTAAGCTGACTATCACTGACAGTTACACTCTGAACGAAGCTGTAGCTCCCAATCAGGTAAATTTTATGACTTGGGGGAATGTGACTTTCCCTTCACCGGGTAAAATTCAGATTGAAGTAAAAGGGCAGAAAGTAGAACTGGACTATCCGGTCCAATTCAAAGCTGAACTGGAAACCATCCAATTGGATGATCCGCGCCTCTCTAATGTATGGGGCAAGGAGATTTATCGCATCACACTAAAAACAAACGAGAAAAAAGAGACTGGAAATTATAAGTTTGTTATTCAACAAGTGAAATAGAATTCAGCAGATAAAGTAGAAACAAGAAATAACGTATAAACAATTAAATCGCAGTAAGATGAAAAAAGTATTATTAATCGGTCTTTTGGCTGTCGCCGGAGTAAGCGTAAGTGCTCAGAATTTGATCAAGAATGAAAAGTTTGCTACGGAAGTAACGAATAAGGTTACCAACCCTAACAAGGCTACAGCAGGTGAGTGGTTCATCATGAATAATGAGGTAGACGGTGTGACAACCATCGCTTGGGAACAAACCGGGGATGCCAAATATCCGAATGCCATGAAAATAGATAATTCGGGTGCAGAAAAGAATACTTCCTGGTATAAAGCTTTTCTGGGACAACGTATTACCGACGGCTTGGAGAAAGGTATCTATGTGCTGACTTTCTATGCAAAAGTGAAAGAAGCAGGGACTCCGGTCAGTGTATATATCAAGCAGACGAATGAAGAAAAGAATGATAACGGTAAGCTGAATACTACCTTCTTTATGCGTAGAGATTATGATGCTGATGCTCAGCCTAATGCTTCCGGTGCACAGTATAACTTCAAAATCAAGGATGCGGGCAAATGGACAAAGGTTGTTGTTTACTATGACATGGGACAGGTGGTGAATACTATCAGCAGTAAGAAGTCCAATCCTGATATGGAAGTGTCTGATACGGATGATGATGCTGCTATCCTGAAGGATTGTTACGTAGCTATCCTTGGACAGAATAAAGGTGGGGTAGTAGAAATCAGTGACGTGACTTTGAAGAAGAAATAAGAAGAAAATAAAAAAGAAAGAGCGGAGAACCAATCGGTTGCTCCGCTCTTTTCATGATATATATTAGTGTGTTTAATTACATGGCAGGCTGCTTCGTCAGCAGTTTTTGAAGTTTACCATTCAAGGTTTGGCACATAGCACCGTTTCCCATTGCTTGATAACGTTTAATACGGTACTGTAACATCATGATTTTTTCATTTGCATTCTTTTTCATAATTTGTTTCCTCTTTTTTTGCCCTCCACGTTTTGAAGAGCGGTTTTACATCTTGTTTTCTTTATTAACACTGCAAAGATACAAAATGTTTTTGAATTATATGCTGTAAAACATAAAAATCTTCTTTTTCTTATGAAATTTCTTTTTATAAGAGGTTCGAACACGGAGATGTTACAAACCTGTTACAATTTTCCCGCTGTTTTCCTTTGATGACAATATTATTCTTATCCATCACATTTTTATGTAGTTATCTAGGCATTCAGAAAATATTCTTGTATTTTTGTGAGACAGCAATCTTATTATCTAAAATAAACCAAACACTCTTATGAAAACATTCATCCATCTAGTATCTGTTTTGATTCTCTCGATTGTGCTGTTTGCCTGTAGCAATGCTCATTTCCTGAAAGAAGAGGATTATCGGAATCAAGTAACCAAAGACTTTGAACAAAAAAAACAGGCGCTTCCTCATGGAGACTTATTTACTGTTTTGTCAAATCCTGACTTGTCTGTGTATGAGCAGGAAGCTTTGATGTTTCTCTATGCGTATATGCCGATAGGGGATGTAACGGATTATTCGGGAGATTATTATTTGGAGAATGTTCGGCTATCCGGTCAGACACGTGCCGAGATGCCTTGGGGAGATAAGGTCCCGAACGAATTGTTCCGGCATTTTGTGTTACCTATTCGGGTGAATAATGAGAATTTGGATGACTCCCGCCGGGTATTTTATGGAGAATTGAAGGATAGGGTAAAGCATCTTTCCATGAAAGATGCCATTCTGGAAGTGAATCACTGGTGCCACGAAAAGGTGGTGTATCGTCCGAGCGATGCACGTACGAGTTCTCCGCTGGCATCGGTGAAGACGGCGTATGGACGCTGTGGAGAAGAATCCACGTTTGCTGTGGCTGCATTGCGTTCGGTAGGTATTCCGGCACGGCAGGTATATACTCCCCGCTGGGCGCATACGGATGATAATCATGCCTGGGTGGAAGCATGGGCAGATGGCCAGTGGTATTTTATTGGGGCTTGCGAGCCGGAACCGGTTTTGAATCTGGGATGGTTCAATGCTCCTGCTAGCCGGGGAATGCTGATGCATACAAAGGTATTCGGTCGCTATAACGGTCCGGAAGAAATTATGCTTGAAACTCCTAATTATACGGAAATCAATGTGACAGAGAATTATGCGCCGACAGCAAAAGCAATAGTGACTGTGACGGATGTGAGTGGAAATCCTATTTCCGGTGCCAGAGTTGATTTTAAGGTATATAATTACGCCGAGTTCTATACAGTAGCTACAAAATATACGGATGCTGACGGGCAAGTATCATTGACAGCCGGAAAAGGAGATATGCTGGTATGGGCTTCCAGTGAAGGAAAGTTCGGCTTTACCAAATTATCATTTGGAAAACAATCGGAGTTGGCCTTAGTGCTGGATAAAAAAGAAGGAGATATCTTTGAAGTGGATCTTGATATGGTTCCTCCTGTAGAGAATGCCAATTTGCCTGAAGTAACATCGGAGCAACGGGCAGAAAATGACCGGCGGATGGCTCTGGAAGACTCTATCCGCAATTCGTATATCGCTACTTTTCCGACTGCTGCGCAGATTGATTCTATAGTTTCCGGATGGAAAGGGACAAAAACTTCTAGTGTGAAGAAAAGTTTATGTTCTTTCTTAGTGGATGCCAGAGGAAATTATGATGTGTTAATTCGTTTTCTGCAGGAGGCTGATCGACAAGGAAAATTGCTGAAAGCTGCTGCGCTATTATCTATCATTAACGAAAAAGACCGTCGTGATGTTTCTTATGAGGTATTGATGGATCATTTCATGTATACAGAAGATGATTCTAATAGTTCATACGTGTGCGCTTTACCGGGGCCTGTTTGTATGAGTGATCCTCCGGAATTAAAAATACATGAAATTTTCAAACCACGTATTTCTATGGAGACATTGACTCCTTACAGATCTTTCTTCCAGTCAAAGTTTTCGGAAGCGGAAGTAGATACATTCCGTAATCGTCCACAAGCTTTGGTAGAGTGGGTAAACCGTTATGTGACTGTCGACGGAACGCATAATTCTCAGGGGATACCTGTTTCCCCGGAAGGAGTCTGGCGTTCTCGGGTGGCTGATTCACATTCGCGGGATATATTCTTTGTTGCGTTGGCACGTAGCATGAATATTCCTGCTTATATAAATAGTATGAATGGGAGTGTATCTTATTATATGACTTTTGAAGATAACGGTTATTTTTGGAATGAATCCGTGGATGTTAACTTCGATAAAGCAGAAAGCGTAGAAACGCCCAAAGGAATATATCGGATGTATGATGGAAACAAACCCATTGCAAATGGTGATGACAGAGTGAAGTATTATAGTAAGTTTACGATCTCCAGAATAGAAGATGGAAGCCCGATATTAATTGATTGTGATGAAAATAATCCTCAATTGAGGAATATAGGAGTATTGGATGCCGGTTATTATTTGCAGGTGACAGGTACGCGATTGGCTGACGGTGGTGTGTTGGCTAGAATTTCATCTTTTGTATTGCCGATGCAGAAAGATGACTTGAAATTGGAAGCTACAAAAGTTTCTTATCATTTACGTGAATCAAGTGAGAAAGTTGCTGTAATTGGCGGGTTTAATTCCGAGTCTCTTTTTACTCCAGTGGAAGAAATGGGGCAGAAGACAACACTTTTGGATAGGCAAAGTTTGTTGCAAGTTTGTGGCCGCGGTTACTTTATAGTCGGGATACTAGGTCCGGGGCAAGAACCTACCAACCATGCTTTGCATGATATTGCAGCTTTAAAATCTGACTTAGAGAAATGGAACCGGAAAATGGTATTGCTTTTCCCAGATGAAGCACAATGTAAGAAGTTCCATCCTTCCGAGTTTCCTGAGTTGCCTTCTACCGTTATTTATGGTATAGATACGGATGGAATTTGCAAACAGATAGTGGATAATATGAAACTGAAACATAAAAATAATTTGCCGATATTCATCATTGCCGATACTTTCAACCGGGTAGTCTTTGTCTCTCAGGGATATACGATTGGTCTGGGAGAGCAATTGATGAAAGTAATACATGGATTATAAGGTGAAGCCAGAGTGCAATAATCGTTAATTCTTATTATTCATACATTGTTTTTGGAAAAGAATGATTACGTTTGCAGCAAATTATGGCAAAGTACATTTTTGGCATATTAGCATGCGCATTTCTGGCTTTGGGATTTACTCATATTTCCAACAAAGAATTGCAGGGATTTCAGAAAGAAACTGGAGTCCCGGCAATTGATATGTCCTACAATGAGGGAGCAAATTGCTGTATCTCTTCTGCCGGTTTTGATAAATCATGTAAAGAAACTCATTCGTTGCTGACTGACGGAACTTACGGCAGTAAAGTTAGCGACTGTATTTTTGATAATCTCTCTTTTCCAAGAAGCATTGTTCCTTTCAAGAATTTGAGGTTCAATACTACCAATACTGCAATTCTACAGATATTGAGCTCGTTGAATACGATGCTTCCGGAGAAACGTCTGAGCCATACTTGCTTTGATGTCAATTACACAAAATATTCGTGTAAATACTACGTCTATACATTAGCCCATATTCTTATTTAGGCTACATTGTTTTCCTTTGGCAGGGTGAGAAATGTCTTTCTCGCTGCCCCTCCTTATTATTTATTGTTCCTATAAACGTATGATATACTTCCCGGATACCAAGTTAAGGTGTCGGGATCAAAATATTGTGTTTTTCGTTGTGAAACGGGAGTTACGTCGTATAGAAGCAAAGATGTATACCGAAGTGATTCAGGCAAGTAACATCTGCCGATTGTTTCTATATGGATGATGAGGAGTGCCCGATGGGATTAAACTTTCATGTGTGTCTAAATTTTATAATGATTATACCATTGGGCGCCTCTTCTTTTTTTTGAATACTATTATATAACCTATATTTATATTGCTATGATTGATTTATTAATATCTACTTTTGCTATGATGGGACTAACCTTTCTCATCGGTTTTTTTGTTGCAGCGGTCATCAAGCTGATTGCCTATGCGGCAGATTCTTTTGATTTTTATAGTTCTCATCGTCTGGAACTGTTGAGGTTACACCGTTGGCGACAACATCGGCAGAAAGTAGAAAGGCTTGTAAGGCAGATGCCGCTTGAAGCCGAAGAGACTTTGGGAGATTACCGCGAAGATTTCAGTCGTGGAATCAACCGGAATTTTTCCGGCTATTCCGGTTATTATCATGGGGTAAGTCTGGGTGCTTCAGAAAAGAACCTGATGGATTATTATTATCCGCGGGATACACGTGAGTTCTTTCTCAAAGAAGAAGAGCTGGCACATACTAACAAAAAGAATTTAAAGAAATCTACTACCAACAAGCAATAAAATAACGTTTATTTATGGAAAATATTGATTTTGCCACCCTCTTTCAGGGCATTGGAACAATGATGGAAAGTGGCTGGCTGCTGGCTTCTGCCAGAGTCTTTCTGGTACTTCTGGGGTTGTTACTTATCTATCTCGGGTGGAAGGGAGTGCTCGAGCCTATGGTCATGATCCCGATGGGGCTAGGCATGGTAGCTATCAACTGCGGAACATTGATGATGCCGGATGGCACATTAGGCAACCTTTTTCTCGACCCGATGCTTTCGGATACGGATGACCTGATGAACACGATGCAGATAGACTTTCTGCAGCCTGTCTATACGCTGACATTCAGTAACGGGCTTATAGCTTGCTTTGTCTTTATGGGCATCGGAACACTGCTGGATGTGGGCTTCTTGCTTCAGAAACCGTTTGCGAGTATTTTCCTTGCTTTATGTGCCGAGCTTGGCACGTTCCTTACGGTACCCATCGCTTCCGCCCTTGGACTGACTTTGAAGGAGAGTGCCTCCGTTGCTATGGTAGGTGGTGCGGATGGCCCGATGGTATTGTTTACTTCGCTGGCTCTGGCAAAGCATTTGTTTGTCCCTATCACGGTAGTTGCCTATCTGTATCTGGGACTGACGTATGGAGGTTATCCTTATCTGGTCAAGCTATTAGTTCCTAAACGTTTCCGTGCCATTAAGGTGGTAAGTAAGAAGGCACCGAAGAACTATGACGCCAAAGTGAAACTGGCCTTTTCGGCTGTTCTTTGCGCAGTACTCTGCTTCTTGTTTCCGGTAGCTTCTCCATTGTTCTTTTCCCTGTTTTTAGGAGTTGCTGTCCGCGAATCGGGTATGAAGCACATTTATGATTTTGTCAGCGGTCCGTTGTTGTATGGTTCAACCTTTATGTTAGGCGTATTGCTGGGTGTGCTTTGCGACGCGCATCTGTTGCTTGATCCGAAAATACTGAAATTGCTGGTATTAGGTATCGTTGCCTTATTGCTTTCCGGTATCGGAGGAATTATCGGCGGATACATTATGTACATTGTCAAGCGGGGAAATTACAATCCGGTGATTGGTATCGCTGCTGTCAGTTGCGTACCTACCACCGCAAAAGTTGCCCAGAAGATAGTAAGCAAGGACAATCCGGATTCGTTCGTTCTGGGAGATGCCTTGGGAGCCAATATCTCAGGAGTAATCACCTCAGCTATTATTACGGGTATCTATATTACGATTATCCCTTATTTATAGCCTGAATGGTATCTGTCACTCTTTGGGCGGTGGTAACATTTCGTTCGTATTCGTCGATATGTACAGTGCCGCCCATCGATACTGATTCATTTTTATACTTCATATCGCTTTTGATGCTTTCACGTGCAGAGAAATGAAACTCCTGTATACCGGTTTCTGAGGCAATGCGAGCGATATTCTTCTCGTTTACGCCACATCCGGCAAGCAGGATGATTCTTCCGGAAGCCTGTTGCTGCAATTCTTTGAGTAAAGGAATGCCGATTTCGGCAGTAGGTTGCTGACCGGAAGTAAGAATGCGGTTGCAGCCCAGTTCGATAATCTGTTCCAAAGCCTTTTCAGGATTGCAGCATACATCAAAAGCACGGTGAAAGGTAACCGATAAGCCTTGCGAGGCCTTCATTAACTCTTGCATCGCAGGAAGGTCGATCTCTCCGTTTGCTGTCAGACAACCGAATACAATTCCGTCAGCTCCTAATTGCCGTGCCATTTCGATATCTTTCAGCATCGTCTTCACTTCGATGGGAGAATAAAGGAAATCTCCTCCGCGCGGGCGGATGATGACATGCAGACGAGTCGTTGTCAGCATCTCACGTGCTGTCGATATCTCTCCGTAAGAAGGGGTCGTTCCGCCTTCCGGAATACCTGCACATAACTCTACCCGATTGGCTCCGCCTGCCTGTGCTGCCAGGCAGCTTTCTACTGAATTGGCACAGACTTCAAATTGAAACTTTTTCATAAGCTGATACTTTTAGACTGCATGTTGCTGTGCGATACCGCCAACATGAAAGATAAATGGTGATAAGCTAAAAAAGGGCGAATTGCTTCGCCCTATATTGAATCTTCTTTTGAATATTTACTTATTTAGCGAAACTAACCGCACGTGTTTCACGGATCACGGTGATCTTCACCTGTCCCGGATAAGTCATCTCATCCTGAATCTTTTTGGCGATTTCACCGGACAAGCTTTCAGTCTGTTTATCGTCGATCTTGTCCGCACCTACAATTACGCGGAGTTCACGTCCTGCCTGAATAGCATAAGTCTTGGTTACGCCCGGATAAGCCATGGCCAATTGTTCAAGGTCATTCAGACGCTTGATATACGCCTCTACGATTTCGCGGCGTGCGCCCGGACGTGCACCGGAGATAGCATCACAAACCTGTACGATAGGAGCCAGCAAACTGGTCATTTCCGTTTCGTCGTGGTGAGCGCCGATAGCGTTGCAGATATCCGGTTTTTCTTTGTACTTCTCGGCAAGTTTCATACCCAGCAATGCATGTGGCAATTCCGGTTCTTCATCGGGTACTTTACCGATATCATGCAGCAGACCTGCACGTTTTGCCTTCTTCGGGTTCAGTCCCAGTTCCGATGCCATCACAGCACAAAGGTTGGCTGTTTCGCGGGCATGCTGCAACAAGTTTTGGCCATACGAAGAGCGATATTTCATCTTACCGATAATACGGATCAGTTCCGGATGCAGACCATGGATACCAAGGTCGATTGTCGTACGTTTACCGGTTTCGATAATTTCCTCTTCGACCTGTTTGCGTACTTTAGACACGACTTCCTCGATACGTGCCGGATGGATACGTCCGTCTGTTACCAGTTGGTGAAGAGCCAGACGGGCAATTTCACGGCGAACCGGGTCAAAAGCAGAAAGAACGATTGCTTCCGGAGTATCGTCTACAACGATTTCAACGCCGGTAGCGGCTTCCAGTGCACGGATATTGCGTCCTTCACGTCCGATAATACGTCCTTTGATTTCGTCCGATTCGATATGGAATACTGTCACGGAGTTTTCGATGGCAGTTTCGGTAGCTACCCGTTGGATAGACTGGATAACAATACGTTTTGCTTCTTTGCTGGCAGTCAGTTTCGCATCATCCATGATGTCATTGATAAATGACTGTGCCTGCGTTTTAGCTTCTTCTTTCAGTGATTCGACCAGGCGTTCTTTTGCTTCATCGGCAGACAGACCGGAGATTGTTTCCAGCTTTTCTATTTCCTGATGTTGCAGTTTGTCCAGTTCTTCTTTTTTCTTATCAACGATCACAAGCTGTGCTTCCAGGTTTTCCTTTACAGCTTCGGCTTCCAGTTTCTTGCGCTGGATTTCCTCCTGACGCTGGCTAAGCACCATTTCGCGTTGTTTCAGTTTATTTTCCGCCTGCTGAATTTTTTGATTACGCAGTGCCACTTCTTTTTCCAAATCAGCTTTCTTGTTCAGGAATTTCTCCTTTACTTCCAGCAATTTGTTTTTCTTAATTACTTCAGCTTCAGTTTCCGCATCTTTCAGAATACTATCGTATTTAGACTTCAGTACGTACCGGAAAAGTACATATGAAAGGATTCCTCCTACGACGAAGCAAGCAATTGCTGTTGCTATTATTGCTATCATTCTTACATTAATTTAGTTATATAAATAAAAACGCACCGCCAAATATCAAAACAGTCATTGCTCGGATATTCTGCAGTGCGTGGTGTTTTCTTTATCAGTGAATAGCTCGGTGGCATTATTCTTTTTGGAAATAATCCTCCAGCAATTCCGTTAGTTCTTTTACCTTCTGTACGATTCCATATCCATGATTTGGCGTTCGAAGACATAACAAAATATAAAATCCTGTCTCAGTCATAGGAACATACACTTTTTTAATATGTGCATCCATAAACATTTACCTCGCTGTTTGATATATCACACTTCGATACATCTAATATATCGCACCTCGATGCACTTGTCAAGTATTAATCAAGCAGGCTGGTTGTTACCATTCCCACGATGTGTCAATCAGCAGAGTGATTGACACGGGAGTAAACACTAACGGCTGGTTTCCTCATTCGGCCATGATTTTCTGAGTGCTGCATAGGAAATCAGAAAATTTGCAAACCAGCCAGCTGGTACAGCAAGCCAGACAAATGC